>OBRT01000069.1_pt1 | contig 43584 bp, 46 predicted proteins | sample 1494891 | NCBI WGS metagenome assembly OBRT01 (sample SAMEA3360688, study PRJEB22359) | human gut metagenome | biome: ENVO:urban biome; feature: ENVO:human-associated habitat; material: ENVO:feces | place: Bangladesh | collected 2011 | reverse complement strand
AAGCACGCCGCCAGCGTTCGTCCTGAGCCAGGATCAAACTCTCGATTAAATGGTTATTTAATCCCAAGTTATCCTTGGCTCTTAAATTCGAAATTATTTTTAATCAATAAAAAAATTGATTGGTTTAAATCGTTCTTTTCACTTTTATTCAGTTTTGCTTGTCATATGGTTTTTCCAGATGACTTATCCATTCTACCATTTAAAATCTTATTTGTCAAGGGTTTTTTTGAATATTTTTAAAATTTTTTTAAATTCTTTTTACACTTGTATATTGCTTATGTACTCACTACTACCCATAGTGTATATATATAATAGAAGAGAAATTAAAAACTTGCTCATCATATGCCGCGCGATTGATATACACCGAGCGCTTATATACTGCCGCGCGTTTGAATAATTGATTTTGCTAAGCATGTGACAAGCATTATCCTTATGACGAGTGTTTGACATATGACGGGTGTTTGACATACGCCGAGTGATAGACATAGAAAATGGATATAGAAGTGAATCTATATCCATTTTATTTTTTTAGATTTAAAATGCGCAAGCATTTTGAAGCGCAAGAAAATTTATGTGAATAAATTTTCTTATTCTTCTGCCATTTCTCTCGCGTGGTACGAACTTCTAACAAAAGGTCCAGCGAAAATCTTCTTAATACCAATACTTAAAGCGTATTCTTCATACTCTTTAAACTCATCCGGATGGACATATCTCTTGACTTCATAATGTTTCAAACTTGGTCTCAAGTATTGTCCGATGGTAATATAATCGCAGCCTGCTTCGTAAAGCTCTTTGATCAAGGCAAGTACTTCTTCTTTTGTCTCGCCTAGTCCTACCATAAACCCGCTCTTTGTCTTAAGGCCCTTCTCTTTGGCGTACTTAATGACTTCGATGGAGTCCTTGAAGTTTCCTTCTTTACGCACTTCTGGGAAGAGTCTCTCTATGGTTTCGATATTGTGGTTTAGTATATCTGGCTTCTCGTCCATAACTATGTCTAGTAAATCTTTTCTCGCGTGCATATCTGGTATTAGTACTTCGACTGTTGTGTCTGGATTTAATTTTCTCACCCATCTGATTACGTCTCTAAACTGTGTGGCGCCTTCATCGGCAAGGTCATCTCTTGTAACTGAGGTAATAACTGCGTGCTTAAGCCCAAGTATCTTCACCGCTTCTGCCAAATTCTCTGGCTCGTGCGGGTCGACCTCTTCTGGCCTCTTCGTAGTGACGTTACAGTACCTGCAATTGCGAGTACAATTCTCCCCAAGTATCATGAAGGTCGCTGTTCTAGACTTGTAGCACTCCATCTTGTTCGGGCAGTTCGCCTCTTTACAAACGGTGTTGAGCTTCAAATCCTTTAGCATGTGCTCGATCTCGTCGTTGTTCTTGTTCCCTGTAACCTTTATTCTTAGCCAATCTGGCTTTTTAATATAGTTTTTCTCTTGCATTTAATCACCTAATTTCGTTTTTAAAATATTTTCTGCAAGTTCATCTTTCGTGATGCCCTCGATGTATTCACTCATATCAATACCCGAGAGCGCCTTAATTAAATCATCTTTTTCTAAGTTTACGCCCTTGAATAGTCCTTCCAAGTCCTCTTTTGCTTTTTCTCCGAAGTAGTCGCCGTCTATGCGGATGTCTTCTATAACATTATTATGGTCTTTCAAATAGATATCCACAACGCAGGCGTCGCTCGCAAATGAGTGCACTTTATCGAATTTGCCGTAGCGGCCGTAGGTCCACTCGTCGTTTGCGTATTTATTTTTTCTTATCTCTTCTATTTTTTTTAATTCGTCATCACTTAAAATATATTCTTCATCTATATGGTAATAGTCCTTGATATAGTCTTTAAGCTCTTCTATAAACATGGATATATCCATATTCATCATGGACTTAAGGCTTGTGATGCGGCTCTTTACGCTTGTTAATGACTTCTTCGCAAGCTTTAATTTGGCTGGCGTAAGTAGCCTTCCTATGTCGATGGGGCTGTCCTGATAAATGATGCTTCCGTGGTGTATCATGAGCTCTCTGTCCTTGTACTGAGCGTTGCCTGAAATTTTTCTGCCATTAACAATAATATCGTTTCTGCCGGTAAACTCTGCCTTAACGCCTTTGCCATTCAAGTAACGAACGACTGGCTCGGTAAACTTTCTTAAGGAATTTTCTTCCTTCTTCGTGATTATTGTGTACTGTACTATATTTGCGTCGGTGTAGATGCAGCCGCCGCCTGAGGGGCGTCTAACTAGCTTTGCGCCGACTTCGTTCATGTAATCTATATTTATTTCCTTATAAGGATTTTGGTTTCTTCCTAAAAGTACTGTGTTTTCGTTTTGCCAGATCATGAAGAGCTCTCTCTTCACATTTTTGATCAGGTACTCTTCGAGAGCGTGATTATACGCGCCATCTCGGGATTTGTTGTCTACGAATATCAATAAAAGTCCTCCCTTTTCGCATGCTTTTTGATCTCTTTAATCGCTTTTTTCTCTATACGCGAAACGCTCATCTGCGATAGACCCATCTCTTTCGCTATCTCAAGCTGAGTTTTTTGCTCGAAGAATCTCTTTCTCACTATTTCCTTTTCGGTGTTTGAAAGGTTTTTCATCCAGCTATCGAGCTGCTCTCTATCTTCAAAGTCCTTAAAGCTTTGGTCGTCGTCGCCTATGATGTCAGCGAGTGCGGTCTTCTTGTCATCAGTTCCTATCTCAAAGTCTATTGACTGAGGCGTATAAACCTTGCCCGCGTCCATCGCAAGCAAAACCTCGTCGGTCTCTATGCCTAGGTACTCCGCTATCTCCTTAACTGTGGGCACTTCGCCATTGACCATACTTAAATGATGGTAAGCGTCTTTGACCTTCTTCGTGTTCTCTTGAACGCGGCGCGGCACCTTGATTGTCCAGCCTTTGTCTCTGAAGTAGCGCTTGATCTCGCCCAAGATTGTAGGCGTAGCAAAGCTAGAGAACTTAAAACCGCGCTCTGGCTCGTATCTTTCGACTGCCAGTATCAGGCCCAGTGACGCTATCTGAAAGATGTCGTCGTAATCGATGCCCTTGCCGACGAATTTCTTCGCAAGTATCTCGGCAATGTAGAGGTTCCTCTCGATTAGCTCATCTCTAAGCGCCTGGTCGCCAGTTTTTCTGTACTCTTCAAAAAGCTTTTGTACGTCGTCCTTCTTCTTCGCCTTTGTCATGGTCTCTTCCTTATAATTTCAATCCTATCGTCTTGAATGAGCATCGCTTCGGAAAGTGCATTGATGATGTCGATGTTCATCTCGAAGTCATCGCCCTCGGGATATTTATCTAGGTAGATGGTGATGATCATCGACTTTTCTTTGAATTTGATATCCATTTTGACTCTGTCTTTGTTAATGGCATGAGCCACCAAAGCCATCTCTCCAACGGCGACTTTTGTGTCTTCTATATCGTCAAACTTGTAATTTTCCTCTGCCATGACCTTGCTGACCATGAGTCTAAAGATTGAAAGGTAATTCTCCTTATTTTCAATATCTAGTGTAAATATCATTCGTCGTCTCCTAGGTTAAATAATTTATCTAAATCAGTAATTTTGAAGACTTTCTTGATGTTCTTCTTTAAATTTTTTACTGTGATTTCTTTTTCTTCGTCTCTTGTCAATTTTAGTAGACTTATAAAGCTACCAAGGCCTGTAGAGTCAATGTATTCAAGACGCGAGCAATCTACGACTAGGTCCTTATCAAGATCTTCGTAGATGTCGGCTAGCTTTTCTTTGAATTTTTTGTTATTGTAAATGTCGAGGTCCCCTATCAGCTCGATAAGGTAGTGATCCCCTTGGTCGATTAAGTTTAAATCAAACATATGGCCCTCCTATATTTATTCTTCAACTGAGGAGACAAACTTTGATGCGCTGGCAACTTTGTCGTCGGCTTGCTTCATAAGTATAACTCCTTGTGTGTTTCTTCCTAATTCATTTATACTGTCACTGTCTATTCTGATTATAACGCCTTTAAGTGAGATGATCATAATCTCATCTTCCTCTTCTACAGCTTTTGCAACGACTATCGGTCCTGTCTTTCCTGTGACTTTGTAGCAGATCATGCCCTTGCCGTTTCTTGCTTGTACCTTAAATTCATCAAAGGCTGTCTTCTTGCCATAACCATTCTCAGTGATCATCAAAAGGCTTGTCTTCTTGTCAGCGACTTCGATTGAGACTATGCAGTCGTCCTTATTTAGCTTCATCGCAATAACGCCCATCGCTGTCCTTGACATGGCTCTAGTAGTTTTTTCGTCGAAGATCAGTATCTTACCCATCTTAGTAACGCAGGCGATCTTCTCGTCTCCGGCAGTTCTTCTAACGCCTATAACCTTGTCGTCGTCCTTAAGATTTATCGCCTTAAGACCTCTCTTCTTGATGTTTTTGAACTCGTCAAGGCTAGTTCTCTTGTATATACCTTGCTCTGTAAGCATTGATAAATAGCCACCTTCTTCATCTCTCTTTATTGGGATGATGGCTGAGATCTTCTCGTCTTTTTCAAGCTGAACTAGGTTTACTATGGCAAGTCCCCTCGCTTGACGCGAACTTTCTGGTATTTCGTAGGCTTTGATGGCGTAGACCCTGCCCTTGTCTGTGAAGAATAGTAGGTCGTCGTGGGTCGATACAACGTAGATGTCCTCAACGAAGTCCTCGTCACGTCTTTGCATGCCTTGAACGCCCTTACCGCCTCTCTTTTGCATCTTGTATGCGCCCTCTGGCATACGTTTGATGTAACCAAAGTGTGTTAGAGTGATTACAACGTCTTCGTCCTCTATCATGTCTATGGTATCGATCTCGCCTGGGTCTGGCATGATTCTTGTTCTTCTTAAGTCTTGGTACTTGTCTCTTATCTCTATAAGCTCATCCTTGATGATGCCATAGATCAGTCTTTCTGAGCCAAGTATTTCCTTATATTGATTAATTAATTTTATCAGTTCAAGGTATTCTTCTTCAAGCTTGTCTCTTTCAAGTCCTGTTAATCTCTTAAGTCTCATCTCCAAGATGGCACTTGCTTGAATTTCACTTAGCTTAAATCTAGTCATTAACTCATTAGCAGCAGCCTTGTCGTCTTTTGAGCCTCTGATTACCTTGATTATCTCATCGATATGGTCAAGTGCAATACGAAGTCCTTCGACGATATGCGCTCTAGCCTCAGCTTTTGCAAGATCATAACGTGTTCTTCTAGTTATTATCTCATATTGATGCATAATGTAGTATTCAATTAACTCTTTAAGCGTAAGTACCTTTGGCTCGCCATTTACAAGGGCTAGGTTGATTATACCAAAAGTGTTTTGCATTTGAGTTTGCTTATATAAATTGTTTAGGACAATGTTGGCGCTTTGATCACGCTTTATGTCTATAACTACTCTTAAACCATCTCTATCGGACTCGTCTCTAATGTCTGATATGCCTTCGATTTTTTTATCTCTTACGAGTTCGGCTATCTTTTGTATAAGTTTTGCCTTGTTTACTTGGTATGGCAGCTCTCTTACAACTATCTTTTCTCTGCCCTTTTTCTCTTCTATCTCACAAAGTGCTCTCTGTACGATACGGCCCCTGCCTGTGCTGTAGGCCTCTTTGATGCCGTCTTTACCCATAATCAAAGCGCCTGTAGGAAAGTCTGGTCCCTTGATGTATTTCATAAGTCCTTCGACATCTATGTCCTTGTCATCGATGTAGGCAACGCAAGCGTCGATAACTTCCTTTAGATTGTGTGGCGCCATGTTTGTCGCCATACCAACAGCTATACCTGCTGAACCATTGACAAGTAAATTCGGGAAACGTGATGGAAGCACAACTGGTTCCTTCGTTGTCTCGTCGAAGTTTAGCATGTAATCGACTGTGTCCTTGTTAATGTCCCTGAGCATCTCCATGGCGATCTTTGTCATCTTTACTTCAGTGTAACGCATCGCAGCAGCGCCATCGCCATCGACGGATCCGAAGTTACCGTGGCCATCAACTAGTAAATATCTAGTGTTGAAGTCTTGCGCAAGTCTAACCATAGCGTCGTAAACGGCTGAGTCACCGTGTGGGTGGTACTTACCAAGTACGTCGCCGACTACCCTGGCGGACTTTCTGTACTGACCTTGCGGTGTGATGCCTAGTTCGTTCATCGAGTAAAGTATCCTTCTGTGAACCGGTTTTAGTCCGTCTCTTACATCAGGAAGCGCTCTTGAGACTATAACGCTCATCGCGTAGCTCAAGTAGCTATTCTTCATCTCGTGCTCGACATTGACATCCTTAAATTGTTTATCTTTTAAAATTACTTCATCTGTCATCTTTTTACCTCATTATATATCTAAGTTCGACGCGTATTTTGCGTTCTTTTCAATAAATTCTCTTCTCGGTTCGACCTTGTCACCCATGAGCATGGAGAATATCTCGTCGGCGTTAACAGCGTCATCAACATTGACTCTTAGCAGTATTCTGTGTTCTGGGTCCATGGTAGTCTCCCAAAGCTGTTCAGGGTTCATTTCACCAAGACCTTTGTAACGCTGAATTGTGTAGTTGTCTCTGCCTATCTCTTTTAATAACACTTCAAGCTCGTCATCGTCGTAAACGTAGTACTCTTTTCTGTTTTTGCTAACCATGTATAGTGGTGGTTGAGCGATGTAGATGTGGCCGCCATCAACAAGCTCTCTCATGTGTCTAAAGAAGAATGTTAGTAGCAAAGTCCTTATGTGAGCGCCGTCGACGTCGGCATCGGTCATGATAATGATTTTGCCATATCTAAGCTTTTCTATGTTAAATTCTGTGTCTATACCTGTACCAAATGCAGTGATCATCGCCTTTATCTCTTCGTAAGCAAGTATTTTATCTAGTCTCGCCTTTTCTACGTTAAGTATCTTACCTCTAAGTGGCAGAATTGCTTGGAACTTTCTGTCCCTGCCTTGCTTAGCTGATCCGCCGGCTGAGTCCCCTTCGACTATGAAGATCTCTGTCTCAGTATTGTCGTTCGATTGGCAGTCCGCCAATTTGCCCGGTAAAGTCGTGTTATCAAGTACACTTCTTTTGCCTCTGGATAGGTCACGCGCCTTTCTAGCCGCTTCCCTCGCTCTTTGCGCCGAAATCGCCTTTTCTATAATCTTCTTTCCTTCTTGCGGATGAAGTTCGAAGTAGTCATTAAGCTCTTGGTAGGCAACCGAGTTCACTATGCCTTGAACCTCGCTATTACCAAGCTTTGACTTAGTTTGTCCCTCAAATTGTGGCTCTTTAAGCTTAACCGAGACAATGGCTGTCAATCCCTCTCTCGCGTCATCGCCAGAAAGATTTTCTTCCTTTTCCTTTATAATATTGGCTTTCCTACCATAATCATTAAGCGCCCTTGTTAAAGCGTTTCTAAAACCAGTCAAATGGTAGCCGCCTTCTGTTGTGTGTATGTTATTTGCGAAGGTTAAAACGTTTTCCGAATAACCGTCAGTGTATTGCATTGCAATTTCTAGCTCGCAGTCGTCCATGGACTTGTCGAAGTAGATGATATCGTTTGTGATGGCGTTTTTGCTACGGTTGATGTACTCAACAAAGCTCTTGATCCCGCCTTCGTAGTGAAAAACTTCCTCCCCGGGCTCTTCTTCTCTTTCATCAATTAGAGTGATGCAAACGCCTTTATTAAGGAAGGCAGTTTCTCTAAACTTATTAACAAGGACTTCCTTCGAAAATTCAGTCGTGTCGAAAATTTCCTCATCCGGCATAAATTGTATAGTAGTACCCGATTCTTTAGTATCGCCAACGACCTCGATGTCGCCTTGCGCCTTGCCTCTAGCAAAGTGCTGTTCATATATGTGGCCGCCACGCTTAACAGTCGCTATCAGCCATTCGCTAAGAGCGTTAACGCATGAAACACCAACACCGTGAAGACCGCCTGATACCTTGTATGCGTCGTTATTGAACTTACCGCCCGCATGAAGCACAGTAAGAACTGTCTCTAAAGTCGATTTGCCAGTCTTAGGATGCACCTCAACCGGTATACCCGAGCCGTTGTCCTCAACAGAGATGCTTCCGTCTTTGTAAATCCTCACGTTTATAGTATCTGCTCTGCCAGCCAAAACTTCGTCGATGGAGTTGTCCATAACCTCCATAACGCAGTGGTGTAGACCCTTTGTGCCAGTTGAGCCGATGTACATACCCGGTCTTTTTCTAACGGGTTCTAGTCCCTCAAGGACCTGAATACTACCCGCATTATAATTCTTATCTTCCATTTCTTCCTCCGTAAATCATTTCATTCGTTTCTAATTTTATAAGTAAATAGTCATCGTCAATTAAATCTTTTATATCATCCATGTCTTGAAGCGTGAATATTACTTGCATATCACCCACAGCATCAAGAAGGTATTTCTTTCTTTTTTTGTCAAGCTCACTAAAAACGTCATCCAAAAGAAGCGTCACATACTTATTAAATGCGCTTATCATCTTAAGTTCAGCTATCTTCATAGCGAGCATCACAGTTCTTAATTGGCCTTGCGAAGCGAATTTCCTCGCCTCATTCCCAGCTATAATTATAGTATAATCATCTCTATGAGGGCCGAGCGCAGTCGTTTTTCTCTCGATATCCTTGTCAAGATTGGCTGTGAAAGCCTCTTCGTAAGCCGTTTTTATATCACTATCTATATCAATGTTAGTCTTGTACTCGATCATTAATTCGTCTCCGCCGCTTAAGTCCATATGTATGGCCTTGCAAATGGCGTTGAAGTTCTCGATAAATGTTTTTCTCTTTTCTACGAGAGCCGCGCCAAGCGTGATGAGCTGTGTATCGTAGGACTTTAAGACTGCCTTTAAAGAATTTTTATCCTTGTACATTTTTAAAGCCTTATTTCTATTCATAAGCACTTTATTGTAGCTAAGTAGTTCGTCGCGATACGACGGCGATAGCCTTGTTAATATGCTGTCAATGTACTTACGCCTAAGTCCTGGAGCGCCTTTTAAGATGTTTAAGTCGAATGGCTCAAAGAGAACCGCCTCAAAGCGTTGATTGTACTCCTTGGCATTCTTGATTATCTTGTCATTTTGCTTAACGAGCTTGCCCTTGGGCTCGATCGTGATCTCGACACGATTTAAAATATCCTTGTAAAGGTACTCAAAAGAAGCATAGGCAGATGCGTTGCCAAACTTGATCAGCTCCGCATTTCTCTCAGTTCTAAAGCTCTTTAAAAAGCTTAGCATATATATAGCTTCAACCACATTCGATTTGCCCTTTGCATTGTTCGCCAAAATTATGTTCTTTTTTGGATGAAACTTCAAATATAATTTTGAGAAGCTTCTGTAATTTACAAGCTTTAAACTCTTTAACATATCTCGATACTTTCGTCAAATACAGTGACCACGTCGCCTTGCCTAATCTTTTTGCCCCTGCGAGTCTCAACCTCGCCATTGACCTTGACTAGACCGTCTTGAATGATGTTTTTCGCCATGGCACCGCTATCAACAATCGTGCAAACCTTTAAAACATTTTGCAGCTGAATGTATTCATCTTCTAGCTTAAACTTCATAATTCTCACCTAATCTCTACTATTATTATATATACTCTCTTATGCTTGCATTTTTACCGGTAAAACAAGGTAGCGATATTCCTCGCCCTCGTAAATCTTCATAGGTCTGATGCTTTCAGAAAGCTTCAAAGTAAGCTTATCCGCGCTCATGGCCTTGATACCTTCAAGAACGTAGCGGCCGTTGAAGCCAATCTTGATGTCATCACCAGTTTTTTCGACCATGATGTCGTCAGTCGCGTTACCAAGCTCGTTTGACGCGGCAATGTTAAGATTATTGTCCTTAAAGTCCATGACAATAAGACTGATTCTGTCCTCAAAACCTATTAATGAAACCCTTTCGATGGCGTTAACTAGATCCATCCTATTGATCTCTACAGTAGTATAGTCCTCGCTTGCAAAGACCTCTTCATAGTTAAAGAAGTCGCCTTCTATTAACCTTGTATATAGAAGTGCACTGTCTATTTTAAAGACGGCCTTGTCCCTTGCATAAGATATTTCAACTATATCGTCTGTGTCGTCAAGCATCTTTTGTATTTCAGCTAAAGTTCTGTAAGGCACGATAAATGAGCTATTCTCCTCAACAGAGGCCTTGAACTTTAATGAGCTAATTCTGTAGCCGTCAAGACTTGCCGCGCTTAAAAGGCCATCTTCAAACTTGAAGTAAACGCCGCAAAGCGTTGGTCTCGCTTGATCTTGACTAGTTGAGAATAGTGTTTTCTTGATAATCTTGTTAAGCTCTTTCATAGTTAATTTCACAGACTTGTCCAAACTGTAGTGCGTGTCAATCTCTGGATAATCGTCGTGCGGCATGCTCTTTAGATTGAATTTCGAGAACTTTGCCTTGATCTCAACGTCATCTCCGTTTGATGTAAAGCTGATCTCGCCAGATGGCACCTTTCTAACTATATCAGAAAGAAGTTTGTTTGAGAAGCAGCAAGTGCCCTCTTCGACTACAGTGCATTCACATTCACTGATGATAGTTAGTTCAGTGTCAGTCGAAACGAGCCTGATTCTGTTATTTGCTGCAGTTATCTTAATCGCTTCAAGAATTTCAAGAGGACTTCTTTGAGAGATAGCCCTTTGAGCGATTGTAATATGTTTTAAAAAGTCATCTTTGTCGATTATGAATTTCATCTTTTCACCTCATTTATTTCTTGTTAATGGAAATGGTCTTCCATATATATATATAACATTTAAAATATTTTTCATTATGATAATAGTTTTGTTCTTCTACCATTTTTACCTGAACTCTATTTTCTATATAATAAGATTAATAAAGAGTAATAGTAGTAGGTCCTGTATAATTGTGGATAAGTTTATCAAATCCATATTTATCATCAATATTTATCCACAGGTATTCTGAATTAAATGTTCAGTAAAGAGAACTTATCCACAGATGATCTTTTCCAAAGCCTCAACTGCGTCCCTAATATTCGCCTTAGTCTTCTTTTCCTTCAAAATCTTTTCGTAGGCATATATCACAGTAGAGTGATCGCGTCCACCAAAAGCTTCCCCAATCTTCGGGTACGATAAATCAGTATTAACGCGTGCGAAATACATCGCTATCTGCCTTGGAATTGCTATATCAGAGTGCTTCCTCTTCGAATTTATATCCTCAATCGAAATGTTAAAATACTTCGCAACCGCTTCCTTAATCGAGTCGATAGTGATCTCCTTGTCCTCACTTTGACTCATAAAATCAAGCGCACTTTTCGCTAGAGGTACAGTAATCTCAAGCTTTGTACCATCTTCCTGTTCAGAAGCAGCCTTGACACCCATAAGAGCCCCCTCAAGCTGACGAATGTTTTGCTTAGCGCGTTTCGCGATGTATTCAAGCACATCATCAGAGACATCCAAGTGCTCTTCATCCGCCTTCGCCTTTAAGATGGCGATACGTGTTTCCAAAGGTGGCTGCTTAACCTCAATAGTTAAGCCACTTTCAAAACGGCTAATAATTCTGTCCTGAATATTCTTAATGTCACTAGGTGACCTATCAGACGCTATAATTATCTGCTTGTTCATAGAGTAAAGCGCATTAAAAGTGTGAAAAAACTCCTCTTGCGTTTGATCCTTGTACGACAAAAACTGAATATCATCAATAATCAAGCAGTCCAAAGAGCGATACTTCTCCTTAAATTCGCGCATCGTTCTGTTCTGTAAGCAGCTAATAAGCTCATTTGTGAAGTCCTCACTCGTGATATATAAAAGCCTAAAATCCTTGTGGTCCTTTAGCATCTTATTGCCTATCGCATTAATCAAATGTGTCTTTCCAAGACCAGTCTTACCAAAAAGGAAGAATGGATTGTATAAAAGGCCAGGATTTTCCGCTATTCTCTTAGAATTTTCAAAAACATAAAGGTTCGCATCCCCCGGAATAAACCTGTTGAACGTGAAATATGGATTCAAATTTGGAATTATATCCCCAGTTTTTTTCGACGTCTCCTCAACACTTTGCTTGTAATCGTAGCCTTGAGAAGGGTCCAAAACCTTGACATCATGGACACCCTCGTCCATCGACACAAGTTTTTTCTTGATAGTGTCCTTGTAATTAAACTCAACTATACTCTTTATGAATATATTTGGAGCCAAAAGTACCAAAACACCATCCTCCAAGCCGACTGGCTCTAAAACACTGATCCACAAGTCGATATTATTGATAGGAATGTCTTCCTTAAGCGCCTCCACACACGATGCAAATAGAGACTTTGCGTTGTTCATAATTTTACCTCCGTCCTATGTGGATAGTTTATCCACAGGCATCTGTCTATATATGTATATTTACTCGAATCCCCTTGTGCATAGAATAATAGCCCATTTCTGTGGATAAGTCCATAAATTTATCAACATTTCCACAGGATATCCACAGTTTATTCACAAGAACTAGGATAATATCTTCGCTATTTTCTATGTCTTTTATATTATATCAACAAATAAAAAAATTATCAACATTTATTTTTTAAAGCTGTTGACAAGTTGTGAATGGGTCACTTTCTCGTTTGTGTAAAACACTAAGATTATCATTCATTTGTGGACGAAGTTTTTCAATCATCTTGAGTGCGTAGCACCAAGGTTCTCGGGACCCATTCAAAGCGAAGCTTTGTAAATGGGTGAGGTTCTTCTTTTCCTTCTAAATTGACGGTATTAATTCAGTGTATTTTTATTAGTAAAGATAATAATTTTATTTTTACTTTATTTCACAAAAGTCGTTTTGCATGTAAATCGATATTTATACTTTTCGTTTTAGACTTAGATTGATTTTTCTATTAATCGTATGACGCGCACTTATAGTCCGCCGCGCGAATGGCATATGACGGGTATATGGTCTATGACACGCCTTTGATAAAATAGCTTAACTTTTAAAAGTAAAAAATAAAGAAGCCTTTGCTTAAAAGACTCCTTTGAAATATCTTGATATGTTATTTTTGATATTTTTTAACCACTTTTTCTACTTGTGACTCTAATTCCTCTATGTCTGGAATATATAATGTGTATTTTGAAGCAAATATTTTATTTGATAAATTACCAAGTGCATATTCGGCTTGAACACCATCTTTGTCCGTACATAAAAGAATTCCTATAGGATCGTTATCCATTTCATCATTAACTTCTGCTTTATAATAATTTAAATACATATTAATTTGTCCAACAGCTTCTGGCATTAGTTTACCTGTTTTTAGTTCAATTAATACATATGATCTTAAAATCTTATTATAAAAGACCATATCTACATAATAATGTGTATTACCAAGTGTTACTCTTTGTTGACTACCTACATACATAAATCCTTTGCCTAGTTCAAGTAAAAAATTTTCTATATGCTCAATTAAAGCAGCTTCTAAATCACTTTCTAATACTGGTTTTTTCTCTGGTATTCCTAAAAATTCAAATACATAAGGATCTTTAACAATGTCACTAGCTTTGTTTATTTCATTTCCTTTTAAAGCCAAATCTAAAACTTTTTCTTTGTTTTCATCACCAGACGATAAGAGCAATCTTTCAAAAAGAGATGTTTTAATTTGTCTTTTAAGTTCTCTTACAGACCAATTAGCATTGATACATTCTTTCTCATAAAAACTTCTCTTTTTTTCGTCACTAACCCCTAGAAGCTCGCAGTAATGAGACCAAGACAATTTTCCAGACACTGTCTGGAAAATTGGATATGACAAATAAAAGTTTCTCATATTGAACAAATTAGATTTTGAAAATCCTTTTCCATATTCTCTTGTAAGTTGTTTTGACAAATCATTTATTAATTCTTTTCCATATTCAGCTCTTTCTGCATGTCCTTGTTCATCTTCTATAATGATTTTACCAATTTTCCAGTAAGTTTGAACTAGAATATTATTAATTTCCTTGGCAACTTCATTTCTTGCAATATCCATTAATATTTTTATATTGTTTAAAGTATCTTCGTGCATTTTATCTATATTATTATTCATATAAACACCTCTTAAATCTAATTATATTAACAATTATACCATAAAAATTTACTTTTGTTAAATTTGCTAGACAGTGTCTGGCATTTTAATTAGAAAAGTGGATTCACGCGTAAAACGATTCAAGTAAATCAAGTAAAAGCTCCCAACTATTATCCCCATAAAATTTCTTGAACAATTGTCGGGTTTGTGGTAAAAGTGCCAAAAACAATTGTCGGGTTTGCAGAAAAATAAAATTCATATTCCTTTAAAGCTTGATTATAAGTAGCTTTGAAGACTTTAATCAAGTTTAAGTATTTATTAAGAATAAAAGTATAAGATTTTTTAATTAGAAAAGTGGATTCGCGTGCAAAACGATTTAAGTAAATCAAGTACTCGCGCCCCACAATCATCCCCACTAAAATCATCTTGAACTACCTCCCCTGCTGTGTTATAATAAAGTTATAATCAAAGGAGGTTTATCATGAACAACAAGAAGAAGATGACATTTTTGGATTACTTTATACTAAAGATCATCGTGGCTGGGACTTTCTTTTTCTTATATTTGAAGCCGGCTGCTTTTAAAATCCCTGGTGTTGAAACTTATCCAGACGCTCTAATCATCTGCAGAGGCGCTGCTCTACTTATGAGCATATTCACAATGAGTCAAGTTTTCGACGCCATTTACAAGGCGTCACAAAAATAAGTTTTTTGCATGGAAGTCTTTTTTAAGGCTTCTTTTTTTTATGAAATGGCCCGGCCATTAGCATAATTTATCTATTATATTAATATTTTCATAATTTTCTCTTGACAAAGGCCTCTTAATTAATTATAATTACTATAGGAGTTTATGTACTATAGGAGGTGTATATAAATGAAGAGAACTTATCAACCTAAGAAAAGACAAAGAAAAGTTGAACATGGTTTCAGAAAAAGAATGTCAACTAAGTCTGGTAGAAATGTCTTAAAGAGAAGAAGATTAAAAGGGAGAAAGAGATTATCTGCATAATTTATGCAAAGGTATTTGAGTTTAAGAAAGAAAGTAGATATTAACAGGGTTTTCTTGTCGAAGAAGAAGGCCTTTAACGAGTCGTTTACGGTATATTACCGCTATAATAACCTAGATCACCCTAGGTTTTGTTTTGCTATTAGTAAAAAGTACGGTAAGGCGAATAAGAGGAATTTACTAAAGAGAAGGCTCAAGGCCATCATCGAGGCGCACGCAGGGGATTTTGATAAGCCTTATGACATTGTGATTTCGGTTAAGCCTACGGTTATTGACTACGATTTCTACAAGATTAGAAAAAGATTTCTTTCTTTGTTAAGAAAAATAAATGTTTTAAAGGATAAAGCTTATGAGTAGGATTATGGTTATGGTGGTGAAGTTTTACCGCTTTGTGGCACATAAGATTTTTCACAAGAGGCCCAGCTGTATTTTCACGCCAACTTGCTCTGAGTATGCGATAGAAGCTTTTGAGAAATATGGTTTTTTCAAAGGCTTGTATTTATCTGTGAAGCGTGTGCTTCGCTGCAATCCATGGTCAAAGGGCGGCTATGACCCGCTTGTATAGTTTTCCTTTAGGCTTTATTTATCGTAAGGAGGATTTATATGTTAGGTAAAATTTTAGGTTACCTTTTTAATTTTATATATGATCAGCTTGCTAGCATGGGCGCTGAGCCTGCAAACTTCTCGTTTTTGGCAATGACTATCATTATCTCGACTATTATCGTGAAATTACTGGTTTTGCCCTTGCAAATTTCTTCTACTAAGAAGATGAAGAAGACTGCGGACTTACAGCCTAAGGTTAAGGAAATTCAAGAGAAGTACGGCTACGATCAACAGATTGCCTCTCAAAAGGTTATGGAGCTTTACAGACAAGAGGGCGCGTCAATCACTGGCGGCTGCCTACCACTACTTATTCAGTTCCCTATCTTGATTGCCTTCTTCGAAGTGTGCCAAAATCCAGCTATCAACGCATTTGGCGAAGCAAAATATGCTGCTATGTCAAAAACATTTTTCTGGATTAAGGATTTATCTCTTGCTGACCCATATTGGTACGGTCTTCCACTGATTGCAACGCTTGTAACGCTTCTAATGAGTGTGACTACACCAAGGGTAGGTATGACTGACGAGCAGCAAGCGAAGTCTATGAATATGATGCAGTATTTTATGCCTTTAATGACATTTTTCTTTACAGTTAAATATCCAGCTGGCCTAGCTTTGTACTGGGCTGTATCAAGCCTATTTGCTGCAATTCAACAGTTTGTACAAAATAGGATCATTAAGAAAGAGGAGGTAATTGTAAGTGAAAAGTAGATTTGAAGCGAAGACTATTGAAGACGCTATAATCAAGGCTGAGACTGAACTTGGCATGAGTAGAGACGCCTTCACTGTTGATGTAATAAATGAAGATAGTAAAGGTTTTTTAGGTATCGGCGCAAAGGACGCTGTGATTGAGGTTATTTATGATGATGTAAATAGCTGTAATTGCAGCTGCGAGGACCATGAACATGGCGAAGAAAATCACGAAATCCATGACGATGGCAATGGCAGTGACGCTGAGCATATAATTATACTTAAAAATTTCTTGGACGAGTTCTTTAGGCTATTTGAGGTAAAGGCTTCGTACAAGATTGATGAGTCTGACGATATGATCAAGGTTTTGATTGATGGGGACTCATCTGATGACACGTCGAAACTGATCGGTAAGAAGGGCGCTGTGCTTGACTCTATGAACACGATAGCGCAAATTCAGCTAAACAAGTCGCTTGCTGAGTTTAAGAGGCTTTACATCGACGTTGGCGACTACAGAAAGAAAAGACAAGAGAAAGTTAGAGAGCTTGCTATACAAGGTTGTGAAAGGGCTAGAAAGTATGGTACTAAGGTTTCATTAGAGTACATGACTAGCTATGACAGACGTATCGTTCACGAAACCTTAGCAGGTATTGAAGGCGTAAAAACATTTTCTGAGGGCAACGAGCCTCACAGAAGAGTTTGTATCATAGCGAAGTAATTAGGAGGCTTATATAGCCTCTTTTTTATTTATCTTTATGATTATGGTAATGGCCTTGTTTATGGCAATGGATTTGCCATGATGAACGAATTTGCTAGATGAATTAATTTTACATAGCTTACAAAATTGCTTTAGATAGTAATTTTGCTAGAGAAAGTGATTTTGCTAGACAAGGCAAAATTGATGGAGAAAGTGATTTTACTAAAGAAGGCAAAAATACTATAGATATTGATTTTGCTTGACATGGCAAAGATGCTAGCCTAATTGAAAATACATAAAAAAGAAAAGATAGTATACAAAGGAGAAGAAATGAGAACGATTTGTGCAATATCAACTGCTATGCAGCCGGGTGCCATCGCCATCATCAGGATGAGCGGGGTGAATAGTTTTGCTATTGCGAAGAAAATTTTTCGCTCGGCAAGCGGCAAAGATGATTTTAAAAATAAATACATGTACTTCGGAAGGATCTATGACGGAGACGATTTTGTCGACGAGGTTCTGATCTCGTTTATGAAGGCGCCAAATACCTACACTACAGAGGATATGGTCGAGATTTATTCGCACGGCAGTGTAATTAGCCAAAGAAGGATACTGAATCTCTTATTGAAAAATGGCGCGGAACTTGCTGAGCGTGGCGAATTTACGAAGAAGGCCTTTATTGGCGGCAGAATCGACATCACACAGGCTGAGGCTGTCGCTGATATGATTAACGCTAAGACTGACATGAGTTACAATTTGTCTCTAAAAGCCTTTGATGGATCAGTTCGTGACTTTATTAATGGCCTTGCAGATAGAATTAAGATGCTCATTGCGAACATCGAGGTCGCTATCGACTATCCAGAAGAAGACATAGAAGAGATCAGCTACGAGCGCATCACGAATACTTTGGAAAGCGTTAAAAATAGCCTAGCTGAGCACATTAGGCGCGCATCTACATCGACGCTTATTAAGGACGGCATCAAAACATCAATTGTCGGCGTGCCAAACGTTGGCAAATCCTCGCTTCTAAACACATTTACCCGCGAAGAAACGGCCATCGTCTCGAATATCGAGGGCACTACACGTGACATGATCACAGAGTACATCGACCTTGAGGGCATCAGCCTTAAACTTATGGACACTGCCGGCATTCGTGAGGCGTCGGACGAAATCGAACGCATGGGTGTCGCCATATCGAAGAAGGCAATCAAGGACGCTGACCTTGTTCTAGCAGTTTTTGATTACTCAAAGCCTATGACCGAGGGCGATAAAGAGATCATAAATATGGTTCAAGAGAAAAAACACATATATATACTAAATAAGGTTGACGAGGGCGAGAATGGCGAGTACCTAGACCATTTTGAGCAAGGTGCAAAATACATTTTAACGAGCCTAAAGACTGGCGAAGGCTTCGAAGCGCTTAAGGACATGATTAAGGAGATGTTTTTAGCGGGCGATATTAGCCAAGATGATTTGGTTTACGCTAATCTACGTGAGATGGATCTACTTAATAAGGCGCACGCAGCCATAAGCGAGGCACTAAATGATGCTGAAGCTAAACAAGTCTACGATCTACTCATAGTCAACATCAGAGGCGCTCTCGATAGCCTTCTTGAAATACTTGGCGAGAAGCTCGACAGCGAGATACTTGATAAGATATTCCAAAACTTTTGCATTGGCAAATAGACTAAAGGAAGTGATTTTATGCAAAGAAGAGAAAAAACATATATTAGAGGCACGTTTGATGCAGTCGTAGTCGGCGCTGGACACGCTGGATGCGAGGCGGCGCTTGCACTTTCCCGCCTTGGCAAAAAAACCGCTGTCATCACCATCAGCCTCGACGCAATCGCTGCGATGAGCTGCAATCCTAACATTGGCGGCACTGGCAAGGGTCACCTCGTTCGTGAGGTCGACGCGCTTGGCGGCGAGATGGCGAAAAACATCGACAAAACCTACATTCAGTCACGTATGCTGAACACCTCAAAAGGCCCAGCCGTGCACTCTTTGCGCGTTCAGGCCGACAAGCAGGCCTACCACCGCGAGATGAAGAAGACGCTTGAAAAGGAGCCGAACCTTACCATAATCCAAGGCGAAGTGGACGAAGTCATTTTCGATGATAATGGCAGAGCCACTGGCGTTCGCATGACTACTGGCGCTGTACTTGAGGCGAAGGCAGTTATCTTGGCGACAGGTACTTACCTTAAAGGAAGAATATTTGAGGGCGAGCTAAATTACGAGTCGGGCCCCGATGGCCGCTTCCCTGCTCGCTATCTATCGGCATCGTTAAATGAGCATGGCATTGATTTACGTAGAATGAAGACCGGTACACCAGCTAGAGTCCATAGGCGCAGCATTGACACGTCAAAGATGGCTATACAAGAGGGCGACAAAAGCATTGTCCCCTTCTCATTTATGAATGAGGCGGACGCCATTCTCAAAGATCAGGCTGTTTGTTACCTAACATACACTACTAAGCCAATGCACGAATACATTTTGGCGCACATGGATCGCTCGGCGAGGACGCTTGGCGACATAACTGGCGAAGGACCGCGTTATTGCCCAAGTATAGAGGATAAAGTGCTTCGTTTCAAGGATAAGGATCAGCACCAAGTTTTCATCGAGCCAGAGGGCACGGACACTGATGAAATGTACATCCAAGGCGTTTCGACGGCGCTTCCTGAGGAGATGCAAGTCGAGATGTATAGGATGATAGAGGGGCTTGAGCACTCCGAGATTATGAGGAGCGCCTACGCGATTGAATATGACGCGATCGACCCCACTTCCCTAAAGCTTAGCCTTGAGTCCAAAAAGCATGAGAATTTATTTTTCGCGGGCCAAATCAATGGTTCGTCGGGCTACGAAGAGGCCGCTGCTCAAGGCATCATGGCGGGCATCAACTGCTACCTAAAGCTTGAGGGCAAGGATCCCTTCATTATCAAGCGTAGCGAGGGCTACATAGGCGTTTTGATTGACGACCTCGTTACGAAAGGCACAAACGAGCCGTATCGTATGATGACGAGCCGCTGTGAATATAGATTAAGTCTAAGACAGGACAACGCTGATATGAGGCTCACTGACTATGCTTATAGGATTGGTCTTGCGAGTGAAGAGCGTTATAATCGCATGCTTGCTAAAAAGAAACGCATCGATGGCGAGCTTGAAAAATTGAAGTCGAAGTCCATTGGTCCAAAGAAAGAGACAAACGCTTACCTTGAAAGCCTTGGAACGACTGGACTAAAGACAGCAGTCACACTTGAGGAGCTCTTACGCCGCCCAGAGATACATTACAATAATCTAGCTAAGTTTATGGATTTGTCTATGGATAAGCCCGACGAAATACTTGAGCTTGAGACCATAGTCAAGTACGACGGCTACATCAAGAAGCAAAATAAAGAGATAGAGAACTTTTTAAAGATGGAAGAACGCTCACTTAAAGACTTTGATTATAGCCTCGTTAAGGGCCTAAAGACCGAAGCGAAGGAAAAGCTCGAAAAGTTTAGACCGTCAAACCTTGGCCAAGCCTCGAGAATCAGTGGCGTTACTCCAGCCGATATAAACAACATCATTATATATATGGAAGTAAATAAACGCAAATGATTTATGTGATTATAGCAATCGCCGCGCTAATGGCACTCGCCCTACTCATGTGGAAGAAAAAATTAGTAGTCAGCGAATACACAGTAAAAGCGCCTATGGATATGGATTTGCTCGTACTTAGTGATTTGCACTCTATGGACCTCGGCGAAGGACAAAGAGAGCTACTTGACATAGTGGATGCACTCCCCTTTGACGCGATACTAATGCCGGGCGATATATTTGATGACAAGGTCGACGACAAAAAAGGCTATGAGTTTGTGGATGGCATCAAGAAATACAAGTGCTACTACATTTTAGGCAATAACGAGATTATCTCCGGCAAGGCAGAGCTGCACATGAAGAAGCTCGCGTCCATGGGGATCATAGTATTGGACGATGGCAAAGCCATTTACAAAGCAGACGATAAGCAAATAGAAATTTGGGGCTTCAGAGACAGGCACCCTTGGCGAATGAAGGATTATGCGACGCACCTTGCTCGTAAGCTTGCTTCTGACATCGATAGCTATGATTATCGCATAGTTCTCTCGCACAAGCCACTTACGAAGGATCAGTTTAAGGACTTAAATGCGGACTTGATTATCGCGGGCCATGCGCATGGCGGTCAGTGGCGCCTACCTCCTATCAATAACGGAGTTTTCGCGCCGAACCAAGGAATATTTCCAAAGTATGCTGGCGGCGTATATGAGGCGAACGGCAGATACGAAGTCGTTTCGAGAGGCCTCGCGCGCGGACTAAAGCTCGTGCCGCGGCTAAATAACCCGCCCGAGATAGTTTTACTACACTTAAGAAAATAATGTTCCACGTGGAACATTTGAAAGGATAATTATGCTAAAAACTTATTTGAATGAGATTAATATAAACGCTACGGAGAAGCAGCTCTCTGAGCTTGAGCGCTTCAAGGACTTGCTCGTGGAGAAAAATAAGGTAATGAACCTAACTGGCATAACCGAGTCAGACGAGGTCGACAGGCTCCACTTCACCGACAGCGCCTACCCTCTTACTCTACCTGAGCTAAAAAATGCGAAGAAGATAATAGACGTTGGTACAGGCGCCGGCTTCCCTGGCGTAGTTCTGAAGATACTCGCTCCAGAAAAAGAAATTTTACTCAACGATAGTTTATTGAAGAGATTAAAATTTCTGGACGAAGTAATTATGGATTTGGATTTAAAGGAGATAGAGACAGTTCACGCAAGAAGCGAAGACCTTGCTCATGTTAATGGTCATAGAGAAGCCTACGACGTAGCCGTCTCAAGAGCAGTCGCTCGCCTAGCCACACTTACAGAGTATATGATGGGCTTCGTGAAAGTCGGCGGATATATGCTCTCAATGAAGTCTGGCGATATAGATGAAGAAGCAGCCGAAGCAAAAAAAGCTATAGCGGCAATGGGTGGAGAAATAGTGGATGTGCACAAGTATAGGTTATTTGATGAGTTTGATAGATCAATAGTGATTGTGAAAAAAATAAAACCGACTCCAAAGAAATACCCAAGGGGTAAAAATCTTCCTAAAACAAAGCCGATCTTGTAGTTCGCATTCGATTTGCTATGCGAACCAAGCTTCGTATGAATTTATATTTTATAACTGAGACCTGCGGGTCTCTTTTTTGTGCTTGCTACTATATAAAAAGAAGAAAGATAGTATTGATTATTTTATATGTTTAGTAGACCCAGTATAAATAAAAAGAATACAAAAAATGTTTAATAACTACTTTAATTGGGTACAATATTAAAAATAATAAATAGCAAATATATATATATGGGAGGATTTGTTATGAAAAAGAAATTTTACATATTGCTTGTATTTTGCTTAATAATGACTTTTAGCGTAGGATGTGCTCAAATAACTATTAAAAGAGGCGACATAGACACAGGCTTTACTGAAAGTGATTACAGTAAGTTTAAGAATAAAAAGTCAGTGACGCTTAAATTTGATTTAGACAAAAATACAAAGTATGATTTAGAAATTGGCAATGATTGTGGAAATGTAGAGCTGCTTCCATCAAGCTCAGATCAGCTTGAAGTCTATGGTGAAGTACACTATACTGACAAAAAAGATATATCAGAAAACTATGAATTTATAAAATGCCATGTGGATGATAAACTTGCAAGTATCAAAGCAAATCGCGAAAAATACAAAACTAATGACTTTATTGTCAATCTAAAAGTTTTAGTGCCTGAGCAAGATTTTGCAAAAGTTAATATAGACACAAGTAATGATGAGATTGTTATTAACTCTTTCAATTGCGATGAGTTTTACTTAGATACAAGCAATGGCACGTTAAATATGAAAGAGTCTAAGATTGCTAATTCTGAGATTAATATAAGTAATGGCACAGTTGATTTAAAAGATTCGAATTTTACTGACATAGTTATAAATACATCAAACTCAGAGATTGCTTTGAATAACACTGAATTCGTTAATTTAGAAGGCAATGCAAGCAACGGCTCTATAGAAGTAAATGATGTTTCTAACATTGCTGAGAACTTAATTTTGACTAATAGTAATGGCCCAATAAATATTAACTTATCAAACGTAGAAAATGATATAAAGCTAAACTTATTAGGTCTTGACAGTATTAATTGCAAAGCTAATATTAACGAGAGCAAATATAAACTTGACGAAGCAAGTGGTGAATTAAGTAAAATTGAAGCTAATAATAATTCTGAGCACACGCTAACTGGTGAAATAGGGACTAGTAATGGAGATATTACTATAAAGTAGTTAAATACATGTGCAAATTGAGACCTGCGGGTCTCTTTTTTTGTTTCGACTCTAAATATGTTCCACGTGGAACATTTATAAAAGCAATTCAATCTTCCTATTGAAATTTATCGTATAATATGCTATTATAAAGACAAGAGGTGATTTCATGTCCAAAACTATTGTCATATTTAATCAAAAAGGCGGCGTCGGCAAAACAACGACAGCCATCAACCTAAGCTATGCGCTTGCAAAGCTTGGTCAGAGGGTCTTGTGCGTCGACATGGATGCTCAGTCAAACCTATCGAGTGGTCTTCTTGAGGACTACAGCGAGGCGGCTTCGTCCACATACACGCTACTTACCGACGATACCAAAGACATCAGATCACTAATTAAGCCGACTAAGCTAGATAAGCTCCACGTCATCGATTCATCGACAGACATCGCGGGCCTTGAGATAGAGCTTGCACAAAAAGGCGATTGGAAAGAGATCTTAAAGCGCCGTTTGGACGAGATCAAGGGTGATTATGACTTCATCTTCATCGACTCGCCTCCGTCACTTGGCATCCTTTCAATCATGAGCCTCGCAGCCGCAAACTCAGTCATCATCCCGATACAGGCCGAGTACTACGCACTTGAAGGCGTTTCGAAACTCATTAGGACCATAGAGCTAGTCAAAAAAAATTACAATCAGGCCCTTACAATCGAAGGCGTTCTGATTACCATGTTTGACGCGAGAAATAATCTTCACACCGAAGTCTTCTCCGAAGTTCAAAACTTCTTTGGTGCCAAGCTCTATACAGCGGTCATTAACCGCAACATACGTCTTGCAGAGGCGCCCAGCTACTCCATGAGCATATTCGAGTACGACAAAGCCTCAAAGGGAGCAGAAAATTACATGAATCTAGCCGAAGAATTTTTACAAAAGCAAGGAAGGTGATTATATGGCGAAGAAACTTGGCAAGGGCCTAGGCAGCCTCCTAGGCGTTGAAAGCATCACAGAAATCACAGAAAAGTCCAAAAACGAGCTTATGGATATAGATATGGCAATGGTCGTGCCAACAGAAGCACAGCCACGTCAGTCCTTTAAGGAAGATACCATCAAAGAGCTGGCAGAGTCCATAGAAAAGAACGGCCTACTTCAGCCAATAGTAGTCAGGCCAATGGAGAAAGGCAAATATCAAATCATAGCCGGCGAAAGACGTTACAGAGCCTTTAAAAAGCTTGGCAGGACCATGATCCCAGCCATCGTCAGAGACTACGAAGACGAAGAAGTCGATAAGCTTCAACTCGTTGAAAACGTTCAAAGAGAGGACTTAAACCCATACGACGAGGCCATTGCTTATTTAAAATTAAAGGAAAAGTACGGACTAAAGCAAGATGACATCGCCAAAGCAGTTGGCAAATCACGCCCATATATCTCGAACATGACAAGACTATTATCCCTAGAAGACGAGATACTTGAAATGCTTAAGAAGGGCGAGATCACTGTATCACACGCAAAACTTATACTATCAGTCGAAACTAAAGAAGAGCGCTTAAAACTTGCTCATAAAATAAAAGACGCAGGCCTAACAGTTAGGCATACAGAGGAAAGAACACGTAAGCCAAAGAAGGCAAAGCCAGAAGACATCTACATCAAAGACATCCGCGAGAGACTTGAGGACTTTTTATCAACGAAAGTTACGATCAAGCACACAAAGCGCGGCGGCTCCATCACCATCGATTATTACACAGACGACGACCTAACAAGGCTTACAGACTTAATCACGGAGGATTAGTATGGATCTACACGTATACATCGTCGACGCCTTCGCAACATGCCGCTTCGGCGGAACACCCATCGGCGTAGTTGCCGACGCAGAAGGCCTCAAAGAAGAAGACTACCAAATCATCGCAAACGAGCTCAGAGCCGGCCTTACAGCCTTTGCAGAGCCAGTAGACCAAGACGTTTTCAGAACCAGATACTTCACGAGCAAAACCGAACTCGAAGGCTCCGGACAAGGCTCACTTGCATTATTTTACGTGCTTACAAACCTTGGTTATATCAAAGCCATTGAGAATGGTGTAAAGCTCGTCTACGAAGTGAACAAAAATTCAAAGAAGAAAGTCTACATCTATTACAAAGACTACAAGATAGAGAATTTGGAGATAGAGGTCAGCCGTCCAGAAATTGTCAATAGCTCGCCCGACATCACAAATATGCTCAGCGCCATGAGCCTTTCAACAGCCGATATCGGCATTGCGAATGGCCTTGACGCGAGGGCCATGGTAGTCGAAGCGGAAGAAAAGACACTTATCGTACCAATTAAGACAAGACAGGCACTTTATGGCTACACAATAGATGAATTTAAGTTCAAAGATGCAGCCAAGACCATAGGCGTGGACAACGTTCACCTGTTTAATGAGGCCGAAGATGGTTTTTATTACGTAAGGAATTACACAAAAGACCTCGCTTTTGAAGAGGATAGCTCCTCCGCATACGCTAATGCGGCGCTGCAATACTATTTGATAAAGAACAAGCTAACGACAAAGCTCAAAGCCAAGATGCATCAGGGCGAGACCATGAATAGGCCGTCAAGAGTGCAAACGCGCTATCTTGAGGATAAGGACTCGGCGTTTATCACAGTAATGGGTACAGCACGTATTTCCCTAGATGGTATCTTTAATATCTAATATATATTAAAGGAAGATAACTTTTTACAAAAGAAAATTATATACACCGTGGCTCAGCCATTATCACGGCAAAGCCATTCCACAAACAAATACAAAATATCAAGGAGGAAAATTATGTTAATCGAAAAATCACTAAGAGATTATTTAAAAGAAGTTAAATCAGACTCACCAGCACCAGGCGGTGGCTCAGTTGCAGCCTATTCATCAGCACTAGGCGCATCACTAACAAACATGGTCATGGCGCTTACAGAGGGCAAAAAAGCCTTCGCGGAACTATCCGAAGCAGACCAAAACACAATGAAAGACTACTCAGCAAAGCTAGTAGAACTATCAGCTGAGCTAGAAGAAATCGTTGACACAGACTCAACAGCATTTAACGACGTCATCAAAGCGCTTAAGATGCCAAAAGAAACAGACGAAGAAAAGAAAATTAGATCAGAAAAGATCCAAGAAGGCTACAAAGTAGCACTTGAAATACCATTCAGATGCGCAGAACTAGGCCTAGAAGCCATGAAGATGCAAAAGATCTTCGCACAAAACGGCAACATCAACGCAATCACAGACGTTGGCGTAGGCTGCCTACTATTACAAACAGGCGTTGAAGGCGCACTACTAAACGTTACAATCAACCTAAAATCACTTAAAGACGAAGCCTTCAGAGCAGAAACAAAGAAAAAAGTCGACGACATGCTTGCCGCTTCCAAAAAGTATAAGGAAGAAACACTTGGCATAGTATATGATAGATTGACTAAGTAAGATAATTTTAAATAATACAGATCATAGACGCTTCACCCGAGGCGTCTTTTTCTTTGAGAATGGTCCTCGCCACTTCGTAGACCTGTCCCTCAGGAAAATGAGGCCATCACTTAATCACAAGAATTGTACCTGGCAATGTCCCTCAGGATATCCCTCTCAAAAATCAGGTGGCCCTCTATAGAATGAGTATATCACTAGATTATAAAAATTACAAATAAAATGTCGCTCTAGGAGGCTCTCTACTTATAAAAAAGTGGCCCTCTACGAAATGAGGCTATCACTAAATCATAGAAATTGTCCCTCAGCTTGTCCCTCGCAAATGGCCTTCTACTTATAAATGCTGGCCCTCTACAAAATGAGCATATAGCTGAATCAGGAGAAAAACGACATAAAAAATGTCGCTCTAGAAAAAATGATGTCGCTCTACGAAATGAGCATATGACTGGATCAGAAGGAAAAGATGATAAAAATGTCGCTCTAGAATGTCGCTCTATAAAATAAAATGTCGCTCAGGATGTCTCTCGGGATGTCGCTCGGAAATTTGAGCCTATAAGCCAATTACAGAAAATTATATAAAAAATGTCGCTCAGGATGTCGCTCAGGATGTCGCTCGCAAACCCACCCACCCATACACATAAAAAAAGCAGCACACACACGGCGTACTGCTTTTGGGGATGGTAATAGTAAACAAGAAAGCAATCAAGGACCCCAAAGTCCATTTCAGGGGCAAAGAAATCTATTAATGAAGGAGGATTTCTTTAAAAACCCAAACTCGAGCCTAGCCCATGCCCGAGAGCCTCGATTTAAGTAAAAAGTTCGTGATGCGAGACTTGGGTAGCCACATGCGTATCCAAAACCGATCGACCCACATGCAGCCTACGAAGGAGAACCCCCTAGATTACTTTCCGTGTAGTTCAGTGTACTAGCAACTACTTCGAACTACGGAGCGTATTATACAATATAAGGAAGACATTGTCAAGCCCCATAGAGTAAATAATCTTTGAGAATAGTTTTGCCACTTCGTAGAGCTAAGCAATATACACACATTTAGCTAATATTTGAAATATTTATGCTAAATATTCAAACATTCAAATATATATATTCCATTTTTAGATTTAAAATACGTAAGTATTTTGAATCGCAAGAAGACTTTTTTGCAAAAGCCTTCTTTTATATATACATATATATAGACCCTCCATGATAATGGTCGCCTAAGCGCATATATCAATCGCCCTGCATATATCAATAGCTGGGCTTATGTCAATAGCGCGGCAGATGTATTAAGCCAGTCATGTATATCACGCCCGCATATATCATACGCCCAGCATATGCCTAGCGCGCGTAAAAGGCAAAACGCAAAAGTCGTTTTACATGCAAATCGACTTTTGTAACACACTCTTAACAAACAAAACGCTTTTTCTGTGTTATAATGTAATTGTAAATAAAGTACCACTAGAATTGTATTTGGAAGAGAACGAGTTAGGAGCTTAACCCAAAGCGCTTACTAACAAACTAGTAACACAATTGTGATAGTATTACAATTGTGTTACATAATCAAACAAATTCTTGCATTATATGAATTTAGGTGGTATAATACATTAAGAGTGTAGGCTTATCCTACACAAATACAAAAGGAGGTCATTAGACATGAGTAAAAAATTACTTGCACTACTACTTGCATTAGTCATGATAGTAGGCTCATTTACTTCAGTTCTTGCTGATACTGCTAAAACAGAAGACAAAAAAGAAACAGTAACAGAAGAAAAGAAGGATGAAAAGTCTGAAGAAAAGAAAGACGAAAAATCCGAAGAAAAAACTGAAGAAAAGACAGAAGAAAAGAAGGAAGAAGAACCTGTTAAGACTGAAGATCCAGCTTTAGACAAAGCTATCGAAGTTCTTAAGAAGGCTGGTTTCATCACTGGTTATTCAGCAGATTCAGACGACTTCAAAGTAGAAAAGAACGTTAAGAGATCAGAATTTGCTTCTATGATCGTTAGAGCTATGGGTCTTGAAGCTTCAGCTAAAGCTTTAGCTACAATCCCTACAGGATTCAAAGACGTTCCTACAAACCACTGGGCAAACGGTTACATCGCAGTTGCTAAACAACAAGGCTTTGTAAACGGTTACACAGACGGAACATTCAGACCAGACAGACAAATCTCTTACCAAGACATGGCTACAATGCTTACAATCGCTCTTGGCCAAGCAGAAGTTGGTACAGTATATCCAGCAGGATACATTGTAAAAGCTCAACAACTAGGTTTATTTAACAACGTAAACGTTCCAGCTTACACTGACATGGCTACAAGAGGAAACGTTTTCAAGATGCTTTACAACATGATTACAAGCAAAGAATTTGGTCAAAGAAAGATCGTTAAAGCTATCGTTCTAGAAAACTCTAGAGTTGAAAAGATGAACGATGACGAAATCGTTGTTGAAGTTATCAAAGTTGTTCAAGAAGCTAACTGGGTTGGAGCTAACAGAGATAAGAGAGGCGACCAACACAAATACGTACTTGACAAAGATCTTAAGTTAGACGCTGAAGAATTACTTGGTAAAGTAGTTGATATCACAGTTAACAAAGACGACAAGATCGTTGACGTTACAGTTGATAAAACATATGATTACAAAGAAGGTCAAATCACAAGCGTTGACTATAAGAAATTTGGTCTAGACAAAACTAAATACACTGCATTATTTGATGAAAGATATGACAGAGAAGATGAAAGAATCTACAGAACATATCTAAACAACAAAGATTACAAGTATGAAGACTTTTCTAAAGACTACAAAGAAGGCAAATATGATTTTGCAAGAGTAACAGTTAAGAACGGTAAAGTTGTATTTATCGATGCTTACAAATTTGACGACATCGCTCCAGTTGCAGAAGTTAAAGACGGAGACGTTTGGTACTATGACGACTTAAGAGACGGTAGAGTAGTTAAAGCTGGTAAGCTATCAAACAGAATCATCACTAAGACTTCTAAAGGTTATGAAGTAGCTGAAAGAAAAGCAATCGTTAAAGATGACGTTATCCACTTCTACAACGACTACAAGAACGCTATCGTTAGAAAAGACGCTAAGCTTGAAGCTAAGTTAGTAAAGACTCACTTAGACAGATACGGTGACGAATATGTAGTTATCGAAGGAAAAGAAAACAACGACGAATATTGGTTAAATTACACAAGACCATTCAGAGCTGTTTACAGCTATGAAGGAAAACAATTCAACGTTATCACAGCAAGAGAACAATTAAAACCAATTCTTGGTAGAAACGTTAAATTATTAATCGCTTTAGACGGATCAGTTCAATACATTGACTCTGACCTAGCATGGAGCGACGGAATCCAAGCTATTAAACAAATCACTACTTACGGTGATGTAAAATTCTTACCTTCAAAGGGAGAAGCTTTCTGGGCTAAAGAAGGAAGAGGAACTGAATATTTAGATGTATTTGGAGATTCTAACAACCTAAGACTACACAACGGATTCGCAGAAGAAGACATCGTTTATTTAAGCGCTGCTGAAAAAGAAGAAATCGGCTTAATGGCACGTATTGTTTCAGCAAAAACTTACAAAGCAGGTTTAGATTGGGCATCAATGAACTACAGATACATCACAGTAGGTAACAAAAACTACAGATACTTTGACAATCTACACGCTTACGCAATAACAAAGAGTGGTTTAACTCAAATCGCTGACATGGATAAATTCATTGCAGACAACAAGAACAACATAGACCTTAAGGCTTATGTAGTATCTGAAAATGCATTAAGAGAAAGATTTGAATATCTAGAAATACCTTACTACAACTTCTTAACAAATGCAGAAGGTATTGCTAACATAGTTGTATTCGCTAACGCTAAATCAGTTACAAAGACAAATACTGTATACGCTGAAGTTTTAGATAAATACAATACAACTACATCAGCTAGATTTAGAGATGCTCAAGGCGTTTACTACGATGTAGACCTAATCCCTGGTGGAATCAAACACACTATGTACACAGCAGGCGACATCGTTGAACTTCACATCACTGACGAAACTAAAGACGCAGATGTTAAGAAAGGTTATGTAAAGAAAGTTGTTATCAAAAATGATCAACCATTAGTAAGCATTATTGATCTTAAATACAGAGATGCTTATGAAATCAACGGAGTTGATAAATACTTTGACAGAGACACTCAAATCTTCAACAGACAATTGGGTGACTGGGTACAAGTATACTACGATGAAGATGACGGAAACTTCGTAAGAGTTATCAGATACTTCGAAAGAAACACTAATCCAGTAGTTAAAAATGCAGTTAACATCTTTAAGAACTTTGGTACTAACCCACTACAATTCGAATTAGTTGATGCAGACGGTAAAAACAACGTTGTTTATACAGTTAATGCAAGAACTTGGTTCGTAGGTTCTAATGGTAAAGACTACGGTTATGGTGAAACTGGTTTAACTAAGTTTGCAGCTGCATATACTGATGGTGAAGTTAAAGTTGAATATGACGAAAGAACTAACTATGACGGTAAGACAGCTCTAAAGGTTACAGGATTAAGAATGCCAGAAGAAATAAAAGCAGCAAAAGCAGAAGCAGATTTAAAAGCAGCAAAAGCAGAAATCGAAGCTTTAGGTATGCAAAAATTCGCTTCAACTGTAACTGATGAAAAAGCTGAATTCACTAAAGCTATTACACCTATATTAACAAAATATGGTGTAACTGGCAATGTAACAGTTGATGGTAACAAGTTAGTAACTGAACTTTCTAAGAAACCTGATACTAATAAGACAGTAAAAGCTATGAATGAATTCAAAAAATTAACAGCAGATGAAGAAAAAGAAGAAGAAGATAAAAAAGCAGCAGCAGCTGAAAACCTACTAAAGAGAATTGCAACAGAATTCAATGGCAAGACTGTTAAATTAGGTCAAACTTATTCTGAAGCAGCAGCTAAAGCAGTTATCACAGCAAACATCGATAAATTAGCTTACGCTAAAGATCAAGGTGTTAAAGTTGACGAAGTAAAAGAAAAAGACGCTGCAAAGAACGAATACACAGTAGTTATATCTCATGGAGATACAAAGAAAACAGAATCATTTGTAGTAGTTATTAAATAGTTAATAATTAACTAAAATAAAAAGGGAGGGTCGTATGACCTTCCTTTTTTGTACATAGAGTAATTTGTTTAGATAAATTGATATAATGGTAAATAATATTAGAAAAATTTATTCTTTATAAATATATAGAAGCTGGAGGTAAATATGTCTAAGCTTATATCCAATATTTTTATTTTTCAGGAGATGTATAGGGAAAAATAATAAATAATGCTACTATGCTTAAAAAATTTAGGAAAGTTTATGGTATTAGTTTATTAATATTTTTCGTTTATGTATTACTATTAATGAAACGAGTAGAAAATGTTAGTTTAAATAACTTGATAATTATTGTATTATGTATTATAAACATAGTATCTGGATTTGTATCATGTATAAAGGCTATGTGTACAAGTATATCTTATTTTTTAAAAATAGCATTATTTTCAACTTTTATCTTCGGAATTTTTATATATTTTATTTTGTGCTATTATTTAGAAGTAAGTAATATCTCCTATTTTCTATTAATAGTCATATTTACTACAATCTGGACTTTTTTAAGTACTTTTAGTGAAAATAAAATTGGTACACTTTCAAATTCAATACTTGCAGTTATTGTAGGAATAAGTTTACAAGCTAATTCTTTTATATGGTCTGAAAAAGAGCTAACATTGCTTAAAAGCAATGTTTCTTCAAGCATTATAGAAGGAGAACTCGCTTCATACAAAGTCCAAGAGCTAACAATAAATAAAGTGCTTTTTCCTCTTTTTGTCATGACCACTATAGGCGCTTTAGCTTGTGCATATAAAGAATACTGGCTTGAAAAGAATAAAGATAAGCTAAATAAACTTAAGGAAGATTATAAAAAAGTCAGTAAAAACCTGTGATTAGAAGACTTTGAGAGGCTTATAAATCTATGTCTCTCTTATATGTGAAGTTGCTAATTATGTGATATAATTAACTTAAATTTAATTAATGTTATGTTATTTTAATTATTAAATAAAGAGGTGATTTTATGGAGTTTAATATTGATAAACCTTATGCAAGTATTATTGATTCCTATAAAGAAGAAGGTTTTTTTAAAAAGAGTACAATTGAAATAAATTACATTCCTAATATATCTTTTGTAAAGAATGGAGGACAAAGATACATTATAACTGGTGTAAAACTTATAGAATCAGATGACGAGGTTAATAAAGAGAAGATTTCAAAATTAGTAAATAAATGCAATAAATTTATAGAAGAGGATATTGAATCAAGCCCTAAGCTTATATACGAACATGGAGAGTTGGATACAGGAACTTGCAAATTATTTTATGTATACAAGGATCTAATTCAAGGCTTAAGCGGCGATGGATTGAACTTTAATTATTTTAGAGGTCAGTCTCATGACTATCCATTGTTACCAGGAGCTTTAAGATACAAAATAGATTCAGACTACATAAAAGACTTTGAAAGCATATATCGAAAACTAGCTCTTGAGTTTCCAGATACTATCGATTATATCTCTCTAAATCTTACTTCAAAGATTATAGAAAGAGAACCTAATTTGTCTATTTTACAACACTATGGTTTAAAAACTGCTCTTTTAGACATAACAAAAAATCCATATATAGCTATGTTATTTATGCTAAACGATAAAGTATGGGACTTGAAGGAACCTGCTTTATATTTTTTTAAGATTGATGATAGTATTTCTAGTAGATCAACTTTATTTTCTGAGGTTAGAAAAAGTCATACGAATGAACGTATTATTGCTCAAAAAGGTGCTTTTTTAAATTTTGAAAAAGTACTAGATGAGAATATAAAAGAGAAAATTCCTTATGTAAAACTAGTTTTAAAGTTTGACGCTAATATGTATATGTATATGCGAAAGGAATGTAAAATTAATCATTATGATATAGATGTAAAAACTACGCGATTAATAGATAGAGAAATTGATAGTTCTGAGGATCAATTGAACGAGTTATTCAGCTTATTATATTTTGATACAAATTTTTTAAAAGAAATGTTCATTAGTATAAATAAAGACTTAGAAAATAAATTAAAAGAGTATTGTTACACTAAAGAAGATATGTTTCCAGATTTTGAAAATAAAATTAGATATTTATCTAATAAGTATAATGATGACAATCCAAAAACCAAAAAGCTTAATATTAATGATGAGAACGAATAAAAGTATATATGCTCTATTATTCACCCCTCAAAATCCCTCATACGCGTTTTATTTACATAATAAGACCCATTATACCCCTTTCAATAAAAAAGGGCGCTATGGGCCTTTTATGATGCTTATGCCATTCGCCTAATATTTACTACCATTTAGGCGATTTATTTTTGTTTAGGTGATTATTTTTTCTATCTCACTCTTTTTACTATTCTATGTACCACTATTTTTTGAAAGGCAAATCCATTTACCCATCCATTGTTTCAGAAAGTGCCATGTTTTTGAAACAAGGAGTCCATTTTCCACTTCTTGTTTCAAATTTATCTTGAGGTCGAATTTTTCGACCTCAAGTTTTAAGTCTTCTTTCAAATTGATTTTGAGGTGCAATTTTTACACCTCAAGTTTTAAGTCTTCTTTCAAATTGATTTTGAGGTGCAATTTTTACACCTCAAGTTTTAAGTTCTTTTTACAAGTATCTTGTGGTACATTTTTTCACCTCAAGTTTATCGGCGCAAAGCCATTACCATTGCCATCGCCATTACCATAACCATAATCATCATCATCTCAAGTCATAAAAAAAGGGTGGCACCTTTGTACTCACCCTTGCATCTTCTCGTCGTATGCTTTACTTATTCTGTCGCAGTCCTTGATCCTGTCTCTGATTGTCCTTTTCTTCGCCAAAACTGGTATCCTTGTTAGGCCTTTTATGTAGACGTAGCCGTCTTCTGTGTCGTAGATTAGCTCTCTGTTGATATAGATCATGGATCCGTCGCCTTTGGAGCGCACCTCTCTACACATGATGCCGACTAGCTTTGTGTCTTTGATGATGAGTGAGAGGCCGGTCTTTTTCTTGGCTATGGTCTTGGCCCACTTTCTGTAGCCTTTTTCGTCTGCTAATTTCTCCTGAAACAGTCTCGAGATGGCTGTTCTGATTGATACGTGCAAATTCTCTGCACTCATGTCCTCGTATATGGCAACTGTCGTGTTCATTCCATCTTTATCATAAGCTGGTATCAAGGCTGCCAATGACTTATTTGTGTTCATATTATACCTCCTGATTACTAAGTCTATTATAGTCTTTTATACTTACTATGTCAATAGCTTTGTTCTAATTTTTACCATTTTCATGGAAATTTCTTAAAAATCATACTTTAGGTGTATGTTTGTTTTGCTTTTTATATAGGCGCCTTAACTTTTTTAGTAGGGCGTTTATCTTTCTTGCGGCTGTGTTTCTTGAAAAGCCTAAGGCGCGGCCGATATCTTCGTAGCTCATCTCGGTATAATAACGTAAATAGATGAGTTTTTCTTCTTCGTATGTGAGTTCTTTGAAGACTTTGCCGAGTGTGTCGTTATAAAACAGGGCCTCGAAGTCGTCCATGCTGGTCTCGTCCTCTATTAAAAATGCATCGTCTAGTGGGGTGGTGACGACTTGTTTTTTATACTTACCGAGCAAATGGTATTTCATGCGTGACTCGATGAGTGCGAGTGCGTGTGCGCCATGGGCGGGGTCGAAGTCTAGTAGTGCTTCGAGTGTTATGACTCTAAGTTCTTGCATGAGGTCGTCCCACTCTTTAAAGTTTGGGTAGTAGCGCTTAATCATTGTGATCATGAGGGGTTTGAGCCTCTCGACGGCGGCGGCATCGACTTTGCCACTCGACTGGTAGTCCATCGCAACTTTGTCGTAATTGATTTGCATCTGTCTTTCTCCTTTCTCTATTGTTAAGACGATTATAGCTTTAAGACCATTCGCCTGGCAAACGCAATCTCGTGCGTAAATTTTGGAAGACACGGCAAATTTTGGACATTGGGACGAACAATTGGACACAATGCTGCACCATTTCCATAATTATGGTGGGGGTGCGTGTGGGAAATAATCCTAGGATTTTGTATATATTAAGTGTAGGCAAGGGGCCTAGGGAAGGGGGTGAGATGATGACTAAGAATAGTGTTAAGCTTTACTTTTCTGGTGAAGGCAGTGACGGATCTAAGAGAAATTTCTCTAGAACTGTAAACTACATCAGGGAGGATGCGAACAACGAGGACCTTAAGGTTTTTAAGGCTGCGTTTGGAACGCTTTTAGCTAAGGAGATTACTAAGCTTGAGAGAATCACTGTAACTGAATTATAGTGATGGAGGATTTTTTAGAAAGGGGGTGAGATGATGAAGAGATTACAAATGAAGTTCAAATGCGCGAATGGCAAGCCGTACAACATGAGTTTACAAAACCCTGCTGAGGGTCTTGACGCTGATGCTGTTAAGGGTGCGTTTAAAACTATCGTTGATAATAAACTTATTGTGAATAAGGATGGCAGCGAGGTTGTAGCGATGGATGGAGCGAAGGTTATTACTACTTCTACTGAAGTGTTGTTTTAATGATGCTCATGTCTAATGAAAATATAATAGAATAGTGCAGGTAATTAAGGGGGTATATCAAAATGATATGCTCTCTTTTTTTATTGACAAAATATGACGTTTAATGTATAATTTATATAGAAAAATATTACAGAATATAAAATTTATTAAAAAAACTTGACATATTCCAAGAAATATATTATAATATATGTATCGATAAATATCGATAAAATTGTATGATATTCCTTGGGAGTAGGACCCTCACCATACGAGGTGCGCCGGAACCAAGGAATTTTTGCTTTTAGGATGTAATTATGAAAACTGCGATATTGGTTGATGGAGGATACTATAGAAAGGTAGCAATGAAAGCATTTGGGATAAAATCTCCAAAAGATGCAGCTAATGAACTTTATACTTATTGTTTTAAGCATTTGGATGAAAAGTATTCACTTAAAAATAATATAAAACATGATTTGTACAGAATATTTTATTATGACTGTCCTCCGCTTGAATCAAATGTTTATAATCCTATAACGAAGGAACAAGAATTCTTCGGGAAAAATGAAACTGGTAAGTGGATGAAAGAGTTTTTAAAGGAACTAACAATGAAAAGGAAGGTAGCTTTAAGATTGGGTGAACTTTTGACATACGAGACAAAATATCTATTGAACCCACAATCACTTAATAAGCTAATTGATAAAGAAATTACTATAGAAGATTTAACAATTAACGATATATTTTTATAAACTAGACAAAAGGGTGTTGATATGAAGATAGGTGTAGACATTGCATCTTTATCATTGAAAAAGCAGGTTGATCAAATTGTTTTGATAGCAGGCGACTCTGACTTTGTTCCAGCAGCTAAATTAGCAAGGCGTGAAGGAATTGACTTTGTTTTAGATCCTTTAGGAAGAAAGGTTAAAGATAATTTATTTGAGCACATAGATGGATTAAGAAGTTGTGATAAAAGACTCAAGCCAAATAAAAAATAATAGTTAAAAAATATAATTGAGGGCGTTTGCTCTCTTTTTTGTGTGTACAAGTGAAAAGTGAGTCGGTTACAAATTGTAACCAACTGAAAAAATTCTAGAAAAGTATTGACAAATGTTTAACATATGTTATAATAGTCTTGTAAATATTATCACTTGTTAAAGGAGTGTTTACATGAAAAAACAAGATAGTGTAACATATTTAGCTATTTTTAGCAAAGAAAGTGACGGTGGCTACTCTATTGACGTGCCTGCCATTGACGGCGCTTATACTTGCTCGGACACTTTTGAAGAGGGCGTAAGATATGCACAAGAGGTCATTGGTCTTTGTCTATACGATGAAGAGAAGGAAAAAACTGAGTACCCAGATGACATTAATATGGATGAGCTTGATCTTGAAGAAGGCGACTTAGCTGTCTATGTCAATGTTTACTTGCCATATCAATTCTCTTTGGTGAAGGAAGTTTACAAAAATAAGATGGTGACCTTACCAACTTGGCTTGAGGCACTTGCTAAGAATAAGAACATTAATTTCTCAAGGGTTTTGACTGAGGGTTTGAAGAAGGAATTGAATATTAAATAGTTTATGAGAGGGCTGCGGCTCTCTTTTTTTGTGGGCGGGAGTAGCTTACATTTTGTAAGTAAGTGAAAAAAATTTGACTTTTTTATAAAAAAGTTATATAATATACTTAGTAAACTTAGTGAACTAAGTATATTTGAAAGGAGAATTATTATGAACAAGAATGATAAAGTAACTTGTTCTTTCGTTATGGATAGGGCAACTTATAACGCATACAAGAGCGTAATTGCGAAAAGTGGCGAAAGTGTAAAAGCAAGTCTAGTTAAATTTATGAAAAACGCAATTCAATATGAAACTCCAAACGCTGAAACTATCGAGGCTATAAAAGAAGTTGAAGCTATGAAGAAAGATCCATCCATAGGCACTACTTATAAAAGTGTTGATGAAATGATTGGAGATATTCTTGATGTATGATTTAAGGCCTACTAAAAAGTTCGAGAAAGATTTAAAGAAAATAAAGAAGAGAGGCTACGATATAGGACTTTTAACAGAAGTATTAAAGATATTAGTTTCAGGAGAAAAGCTTCCAGCAAAGTATAAAGATCATGAACTTAAAGGAAATTACGTAAATTGCAGAGAGTGTCACATCACACCGGATTGGCTCTTAATATATGAAATCGTAGAAAAGAATTTGATTCTGTACTTAACAAGGACAGGAACGCATAGTGATTTATTTTAATTAAAAACATTAACCTTACTATAAACGGAGGTGAAAGTATGAAATTAATCTATCCTGCTATTTTTTACAAGGATCTTGAAAGTGAAGGATACTCGATTGTTTTTCCAGACATCGATATGGGGGCAACTTGCGGCGATAATATTTCCGATGCATATTACATGGCGGAAGATTTTTTAGGCTGTGCTTTGTATGATGACTACATAGAGGGCAATACGCTTCCTAAGGCAAGTTCGATTGACGACATTGTCATAGACGAGGACAAATTCTCTGACATGGATTTGAGTTTTAAGACCATGATTGATATTGACATGGATGACTACATCAGAAGAACGAGCGCCAAGACCATTAAAAAGACGGTTACCATACCGAGCTACTTGAACGAGATGACCAAAGAATATGGCGTAAATTTCTCAAGGGTTTTGACTGAGGGTTTGAAGAAGGAATTGGATATTAAATAGAATTAAGATTGACAAAGAGCTAAAAATCTGTTATTATTGTCTTACAGATAGAGGCAGTGTTAATAGCCAACTAGGGGGGAATGCTTTATTAAGAAGTGTTCCCTTTAGTCTTTTTTTATGAGGGAAAAAGTGAGCCAGTTACAAAATGTAAGTGACTAAAAAATATGTGTATATCTTAGTTTAAACGTAAAAAGAGAGACTTAAATGAATAAGTCTCCTCAATATTTGACATAGAGCCGAAAATAAAATCTCTATCCTTTATTTTGTCTAAATTTATAATTTTCGAAAAAGCTTATTCATGTCAATGAACAGGCATCACACTAATTTGAAGAACCTTGTCCTATACGCTAGGATAATGAGACGAAGTGGATTTAAATATCTAAAATATCTTTAAAAACAATTTATCCACAACCGCCTCCGCCGCCAGCACCGCAACTAGAGTTTGCAGAGCAAACGCGATGATTGGACGACGTGGACTGACGAAGCAGACGGAACGTACTAAACGTACGTGAGTACTGCTGAGGAGGGAACGAGTTCAAGGGCGCGTTTGAATGCGAACTCCTAAAAGAACTATCTTCCTCCTCCTCCGCTTCCACCAGAGGAAAATCCTCCGCCGCCTCCAAAGGACATCCCTCCGCCTCCGCCGCTTGACGACGATGACGAAGACGCATGATTCTCATACACGTGACTCATAGCTGTTCCCACATGATTAACGACGTGGTACATCACAAGTGGATCCATGCCGCTATATCCAGCGTAAGTGTAGTCGGGGTCTATCATCTTAAACTTATTTAGTACCTTTTCTCCCAGGCCAAATAGCGCCGCGAGCACTAGATAATCGTCCCATAGAGCGACCTCAACCGCTTCACGCTCATTAATCAAAGTGAAGTCCTTCAAAAACTTGATAAAGCCCTTTTGCTTAATCGCTTCTTCGCGGCCCCTCATAGTCAATTTATCGTACTTAAAAAACACAAGACGCGTCTCTTGCGTCGACAGACTTGCTTTTTCGGACTCAAGAGAGGAGATGTCCTTGTACTTTTGCACAAAGTAAGTCGCCTGGTCGCCCCTATCAAAAGCCTTCGTAAGCTCAGCATTTCTCAAGATGCGGTCCTCGCCCGACGCCCTCTCTACAAGATCAAATAATTCTCTTTCCATGCTGTCCGCATTTGCCGGCTCCTTGATTATGGCGAAGCAGTCCTCAGCCACATCCCTCTTAAAAATAAAGCCCTTCTTGAACTTTTCATTAATCACTTCGATGTTGCCATCCTTAATCCATTTCAAAAAGTAAGCCGCAACCAAATTTCTAACTGAAAATGAATGGAATTGCGAGTAGATAAAATTATTCAAAATTATACTGCCGCCAATAGGTAGGTCCCTGTAGTAGTCAACATCTTCAGGGAGTTTGCCCTCCTTCTTTTTGATGGACTTGCGAAACAGCATTGACGCAAAACCTGTTACTATCGCGATAAAGGCAAGACGTAAGGGTCCCATAATCATATTTGTCGCCCTATTTAAGCCATTTAAGAAGCCGCCCTCTTCATAATCATCTTCACTTTCACCCTCATCAATGTCTTCAGGAAGTTTTTCCTCGTCACGATTATGGTAGTCAGAGCCTTGCATAGCTCTTTCCTTCATCTCTTCGAAAGTGCCACTGCCTATGCTAATGGGATTGATCACGCCCTTATTTAAGCCAAATAAAACTGTTAGGTGATTTGCGGGGCCAAAGTCATTAATTTCGTGAACGATGACCTTGCCGCCTTCAAAAACGATGTCTGCGCTTGAGCCAAAACCCCAAACACGAGCGTTGTCCTCATTTATCTCGCCACCCTCAAGGCTTAGCTCGAAAGAGACTTTACGAGGAGCAGGATCCATCTGGTCATTCACAAAACGAATGTTGAAGCCGTCCATATCATCAAAGCTTTGAGCCGCGTTCCTCATGGTGTAAGTCAAAGTATAAGTTTTGTTCTTGTTTAAATCGCTCTTGCCAAAGCAGAGTTCGATACCGTCAGAAGTCTCATTGATACCGCATTTGCGAGCCTTTTCGTCGAAGGACGCATCAACGTTCCAATCCTTAACGGTCTCGTACGGACCGACCTCGTCAGAAACTTTAAAATCCGTAATCACTATGTCACGCATATTAGACTTTGGGATGTAAAACTCAGTGCCACTGCCGGGTGTAGCTTTCCACACCTCACTTACCATAAGCGCGCCGTCATCCATAAGCGTGGCTTTTATATCAATCGAGTCGATACTATCCGAGGCAGCATAGATATTTACAGAAAAAACTATAATTATAGCTGCTAGGATAGTCGCGAGTAATTTTTTCATTATCTAAACTCCAAATCAGGCATGTCCTTTTTATTGTCATCAACAGTCAGATACTCTCTTGGATGCACGTTTAGCATCGAAGCAACCACTGATGATGGGAACATCTTAACGTCTCTGTTAAGCTTTGTAACTGAGTCATTGTAAACCATACGGCTCATTCTAACTTTGTTTTCGTAGTCGTTAATCGAGTCCATGGACTTCATGTAAAGCTCAGAGGCTTTTAGCTCTGGATAGCTCTCTGCAACTGCATTTATCCTAGATAGAGCACCTTCAAGTAGAGCCTCATCGCCATTGACATCGCCAGCAGTTTTAAGAACTGGTCTACGCTTTTCGATGATGCCTACAAGGGATTCGTACTCGTGTGAAGAGTAAGCCTTAACCGCACTAGCAAGCGCCTTTAGAGCGTCCCAACGCGAGTTAAGATTGACAGAGATGTTGGCAAGAGAGTTGTCAACGTTCTCCTCCAAAAATACGAAACGCCTTTGTTGGCCGATGTAGTACGAGATTAAAACCACTACTATTGCTCCTAAAATTACTATAAACATAATCTTCCTCCTTTTATATGTTTTCATTATTATTTTACCCAATAATTGTAAGGGAAATGTAAAGTATTTTAAAATAAAAAAATAAGTACATAAAACGTACTTATTTTGCGTATATAATTTATAATCTTTCTACTTGCGAATAGACAATATTTATTACTTGATCTAAGATGTCTTTTGGGCATTTTTCGACAAAAACATTCTCTCTTGCGTTAAGGTCTAGTGATTTGATGTGCTCGCATAAAATGACGCCAGTAGTTTGAGTCCTACTGTCCAGTGCTACGTGTAAAGGGAATTTATTATCAGTATTAGTGATTGGACATAGTATTGCCAAATTTGTGTTTTTGTTAAAAACATTGTTACTAATAACTAGAGCTGGCCTAAATCCGGCTTGTTCATGATCCTTTTGAGGATTGAAACTTAGTTTTATGATGTCGCCTTGTTCTACCATAGTTCTTTACCCTTTGCTTCGCCCCAATCTATTTCTTCGGGTCTGTAGTCTCCATCATATCCATCAAAAAGTTCAACTATGTTCTTTCTTTTATTGTGTTTTTTTATTATAAGCTTATCATCTTCTTTTATTACAGATAGTTCTTCATCTTCACTCCATCCAAGCTCATTAAGTAAGAACTTTGGAAGTCTTATTCCTTGGCTGTTACCCCACTTTTGTAAAGTAATCATAAGTACACCTCCATTTATATGTATATATATAGTATATACTTTTTATATTGATTTGTCAATATAATTTTCTTCTTATTATATATAAATATAGTCTTCGCATCACAGCCATCATCAAAGTTATCCTGCTTGATAAAGCCACCATCTTGTGATAAAATAGATAGGTAGAGAGGGGAGAATCATATGTTTGATAAAATAAAATTACGTTTTTTGACTGAGGCGGGCACGCTGAACACTTTGGGCAAGATCGCTCTCGTGCTTTTATACTTCGTCATCGCCTTGATTATAGTGAAGATCATAAGCTTTATTATCAATAGGCTTGCGAAGAAAAAGTACGACAAGCTCAGAACCATCGACGCGAAGAGGCTTAAGACGGTGCTCAGCGTTTTGAAGAGCTTCGCGACTGTCATCATCATGTTCACATGGTTTTTGTCGGCGCTAAGGATATTCGGGGTTAATACTTCGGCGATCATTACAACTGCTGGGATAGGGGGTATCGCGATTTCCTTTGGAGCGAAGAGCCTTGTTGAAGACATCATCAGCGGTATATTTTTGATGCTTGAAGATAGCTTTGTGCTTGGTGACGACATCACTGTAGCGGGCAAGACTGGTACTGTTGAGAAGATCAGTCTGCGTACAACGACTATCCGTGATTATACGGGTGAGCTGCACGTCATTCCCAATGGCGAGATCAGAGTCGTGACTAACAGGAACAAAAATGTTCAAAGAGCGCTGATTACAGTGCCTATAGCTTATGACGCAGACGCGCATATGTCGATCGACATCTTGACGAAGGCACTGAAAAAAGTTGATGAGGACCACGCCGTTATTGAAGGGGTTAATGTCTGGGGCATCACTGACTTTAATAGCAATGGTATAATTATCTCCTGTGCGGCCAAAACTATTCCAGGAGAGCAATGGAGGATTGAAAGATTGATGAGGGAAGTAGCTTTAGAGGAATTGAGTAGGAATGGAATTAAGATATTGGATAAAAATATAATAATTAATAAATAAGATAAGCAAAAGAAAAATGGTCGGATTACTGATATGTACCCTCTTTACTGGACAAACCAGTAAGGAGGGTATTTTTATGCGATA
>OBRT01000067.1_pt1 | contig 44041 bp, 36 predicted proteins | sample 1494891 | NCBI WGS metagenome assembly OBRT01 (sample SAMEA3360688, study PRJEB22359) | human gut metagenome | biome: ENVO:urban biome; feature: ENVO:human-associated habitat; material: ENVO:feces | place: Bangladesh | collected 2011 | reverse complement strand
ATTCTCTTCTTTTGCTTGATTTCGTCATGTCTTTTTACTTTTTTTTGAGTTTGATTATGTGTCAAGCTATTTCAGTATAAGACAAGTACTCTATCAAATAGCGAGAATGCAGTTTAAACGTCTGTTTATCAATAATATACATTGCCATGACGGCGATGTCAAATAAGCTCGTCATCCACCAACATGCGCATGTCGAACAGCAGATTGTCGACCGTCTTACGCATCAGCGGATGATGACAACGTCACCGATTACTTGCCGCAAATCAACAGAACATGCCGCCCATCTGCCAGCGTGGTGGCGAAAATATAAACCGCTCCCCCATCCTTCAGTTTGAGCCGTTTGCGCAACTCGGCCACGGAAAGGGGAAAGTTGCGGGTGGTGATGTTGGCCTGGCGCACGTCGCGAAGCACTGACCTTAGTTCTTTTTTGTTCATCGATGAGAGGGCTTGGATGCGGAACTTCCGACCTGGAAACGCCGGGAGGTCACGGTCAGAGATAAAGAGGTGCGAGTTGGATGCCATCTTCCGAACGCCAAATTGGGCGCTCACGGTCGAGAAACAGCCAGCTTTCATGATTGACGCATGAGGCTCATAGAGGTACTGTCCCGGCCGCATTTCTTCCGGACTGACGTAAGGAGGCGGTACGTCAGACGGCTCATCGGCCGAACAAACAAAAGCCTGGTCGTCGTTTACGCAATGGATGGTGAGCGGCTTATGCCGTTGCTTGCTCAAGACGAAGAGCAGTTCTTTGCACTCGTTTCTCACCGACAGAACATGTATCTCGCACACCTTCACCTCATCAGTCTCAAGTTGAGCCACGGCTTGGTGCCAGTCGAGCATCGGAGAGAGCTTCACCATCACGAAAAGACTCTTGTCCGTGAGCTGTTCTTTCAGGCTTAACAAATCAGGAGTACAATCGCTAATGGCCACCGTCTTGCCGCCCTGTCGATCACGACGGGCAGGATCCAGGTAAATCACCGTGGCGTGTTTCATCCGCCGGAGATAGTCCACACCGTCGGCACACACCACCTCTGCCTGCCGCAGACCTAAGAGGGAGAAATTGTGTTGAGCCACCTCGCACAATGCTTGCTGCCGTTCTACATAAACGCTACGCTCAAATTGACGGGCCATAAAGGAGAAATCAACTCCAAAGCCACCCGTCAAATCGACCAAAGATGGCTCTGTTTCATGGGGCAGATGGGCTTTCTTCGGGTCGTGAGACCGTGACTCTTTACTGAAATCAGCACAGAGCCGTGCGGCCAACTGCGCCTTGTAACGCGCCGTTTGCTCGGAAGAACACTGCTCCATGGACAGGTGGGGCGGGTACAACAGCGCATCTATGGCTGCCCAAGACGGCAGTTTTTGTCGGGCAGTTTGTCGCCCCGCAATCTGTTGCAAGGCCAAAGGCATGTCCACACCTGGGTGTTGACCTCCCTTAAGGGCCAGCTGCCGCACGTCTTCTTCGGCGTGCCGGCGAATGAATGTTGCAGTTACTTCGTTCATCATACCCATCTCTTCATCGAAAACAAAGTAAAAAAAGTAGCCCATGGGCTACTTAATCACTTGATAATAACGCTTTGCCTGTGCCCGTGAGCGGAAGTTGAAATGCCACCATTCGGTACGCAAGGGTTTGAAACCAGCGTAGGTCATCACGTTACGAAGCAGCTGACGATTCTTGCGAGCCTGCGCACTGATGCGCTTCTGCGCCACCAATTGGGCTTCGTTGTCAATGTGAGCCGCAGCTCCCATATAGTCAATCTTGGTGCCCATGTCGAGGGTATCGCCCTTCAGGTTGCACAGCGTGAGGTCGACAGCCAGCCCATAGTTGTGCAAACCACCGCCGCGTGCGGGATTGGACACATAGAAATATTTGGAGGTATGCTTCACCTTGTCCCACATTTTTTGCTGAATGGACATGGGACGGGCAGCGTCATAAATCTTCAATCGAAGGTCAGGACGCAACTCCTTGAGCCGCTTTTGCGCCTTAACCAGCGCCTGTGCTGCGCGCGGATGGAGGTAGGCTTCGCGCAAATCGTCGTACAACACGCTGCCAGTGAAGTTGTCTACGCGGGCGTACATCAAAGATACCTGGATGGTCTTATCGAGTTGTTGCACGTTGACATAGCCCCGACGCTCAAGCGACTGTGCCGTTTTACTAAGTTTTTGCTTGTCTTGAGCCACGGCAAAAGTGGTGGTCAAGACAAGCAATAAGAGGATTTTTCGCATGCTTTGAGTGGATGTTCTATTAACGAAGAGATGGATTTTTTCTTTCCATCAGCCTTATCATCGCGTCAAATCGATGGCCAATACGGGCTCGTTGGTGGTGATGTAATCCACCCCAGCCTTATTCATTTCTTCAATACCAGCCTTATCACTGACGGTCCATACGTTGACTGTCATGCCCAGATTGTGCGCCTCTTTGATCCATTCGGGATGCTTGCGCAGGACACCGATATGGTAATCAATGCCTGTGATGCCATCCTGATGGAGCTGAGCCGGCGTCTTGTTGCCCGAAAGATAAGCCACTTTCGCCTGCTTGTCCAGTCGTACCAATTCCAAGCACACGTCATGACTGAACGCAATGTATTCCACTTTGTCTTGAATTCCATATTTTTTCACGGCATTCACCGTTGCTTGGGCAGCGCGTTTGTTGGCTTCAAGCGTTGAATGGGTCTTGATTTCAATGATGAGTTTGGTCTTACTTTTGGTCTTTTTCATCATCTTCAGCAAGTCCTTCAGCTGTGGCATCTTTTCACCATTCTTAAGTGTTAGGTTCTTACACTCCTTGTAAGAAGCTTTTTCAAGTACCACGCCATTGAAATCAGCGTCATGATTCACCATGAGTTTTCCATCGGTAGTGATCCATATATCTATTTCAGAACCATACACATTCAAGTCGAGAGCCTTTTGAAGCGATGTCCTTGAGTTTTGAGCCGAGCCTGCTGTGGTCCAATAACCACGGTGAGCAATGACTTTTGAACCTGCAAACATGCTGACTGTTGCAAAGGCAACAAGGGCTAGTGTACAAAATAATTTTTTCATAATGGTATGCGTATTGATAGTTGATGATTGACGTATATATCTGCAAAGATAAGAAGTTGGCTTGACACAACCAAACCAAAACACGAGAAACAGGCGAGAAACGCAGCGTTGCCTCCCGTCATTTCACCAGTTGACCGCCATGGATAGTTTGGATTAGGTTGACTGTTTGTCCATCCACGAGTTAACATAAAAAAGCCTACCTGTCACTGAAACGATGTCTAAAAGGCACGATTCCCGGTGACACATAGGCTGTTGATAGCTCTAAAAACAGAACTGAGAGCAACCAGTTGCTGTTTTATTTTACGGTAATGAGAAAGTAATTCTTCTTTCCACGCTGCACCAACAGGTACTTACCGTCTATCAAGTCGTCTGCCGTGATGACCTGATCGAAAGACGAAAGCTTCTCTTTGTTGAGCGAAACGCCGCCTCCTTTCACCAGTTTCCGCATCTCACCTTTGCTTGGGAACATCTCCATTCCCTCCTGATTGAAGAGGTCTACAGCCGTAGAACCCAATTGTTCCTTGCCTATTTCGTATTGTGGAACGCCGTTAAAGACATCGAGGAAGGTAGCTTCATCGAGCTTTCGAAGGCTCTCTTTGGTGGCTTTTCCAAACAAGATGTTGCTGGCTTCAATGGCCATGTCTAAGTCTTCCTGCGAATGAACCATCACCGTTACCTCCTCTGCCAAACGCTTTTGAAGGACACGACGACCGGGATCTTGCTGATGTTCGGCCACAAGAGCTTCGATGGTTTCACGCTCCAGGGAGGTAAATATCTTGATGTATTTCTCCGCATCGTCATCACTGACGTTCAACCAGAATTGATAGAACGCATACGGTGTCGTGCGGTTTCTGTCCAACCAAATGTTACCGTTCTCCGTCTTGCCAAACTTTTTCCCATCAGCCTTCGTGATTAAGGGGCACGTCAGACAGTAAGCATTCTCCTCAGCACCCAGTGTTCGGCGAATCAACTCTGTGCCCGTCGTCATGTTTCCCCACTGGTCGTTACCGCCAAGTTGCAGTTTGATGCCATGCTTCTGATAGAGATGAAGGAAATCGTAGCCCTGCAACAGCTGGTAAGTGAACTCGGTAAACGACAAACCATCGCTGGCTTCACCGTTCAAACGCTTCTTCACGCTGTCCTTGGCCATCATATAATTCACGGTAATATGCTTGCCTACCTCGCGTGCAAAGTCAAGGAAAGTGAAGTCTTTCATCCAGTCATAGTTGTTCACCAGCTCGGCTTTGTTGGGTGTGTCACCATCAAAATCGAGGAATTTGGACACCTGTTGCTTGATAGCCTCTTGATTATGGTACAAGGTAGCAGTGTCCAAGAGGTTGCGTTCCAAGCTTTTTCCTGACGGATCTCCAATCATTCCCGTCGCTCCACCCAACAACAGATAGGGCTTGTGGCCACATCTTTGCAGATGACGGAGCATCATAATGCCACACAAGTGGCCGATATGCAAGGAATCGGCCGTTGGGTCAGTGCCCAAATAAGCCGACACGAGTTCTTTTTCAAGCAGTTCTTCGGTGCCTGGCATCATCTGTGCTAACATGCCACGCCATTTCAGTTCTTCAACAAAGTTCTTTGTCATCGAATCAAATTTATATTTTTCGTTTGTATTATGAAGCTGGGGCCTCTACTCAAAGAGAAACTTACGGTACCGGATCATATCCACTACCACCCCACGGATTACATCGTAAGATGCGCCATACAGCCAACGCCAGCCCCTTGAACGGGCCATGCTTGATGATGGCCTGCCGTGCATATTCCGAGCATGTCGGTGTGAATCGGCAAGATGGGGGCGTGTAAGGCGTGATGAATTTCTGATAGAACAAGATGGGAGCCAGCAAGATTCCTTGGAGAATCCGCATCATACCGTGACTTATAGACCTTAGGATATTCACAGTTTATCAGCTACTCGTTTTAATAAGACCTGCATACTTCGCTCCACGGTGTCCGTATCATGAAGCTCATCAGACATCCAGATAAAGCCCAATAACAGCTGACGATTGGGGGAATCTGCCATAGATGACACCACAATCTCTTTGTTCAGCCGGTACGCCTCACGCACTTGTCGCTTCACGCGGTTGCGTTTAACGGCTCGCTTGAAGTGCCTTTTCGACACACTCACCATCATCTTGACGGGTGCTTCATGTTGTAAATCGCCATCAGGTTGATCGGTCAGCAAATAAACAACCCTTAAAGGAAACACCGAAAAGGATTTGCTTTTGCCTCCGGTGAAGAGCTTTTCCAGCAGTGTTCTACCGCATATCCGCTCCCTCTTACTGAGTTTAAAAGGCCTAACGGTCGGCAATTTACTTTTTATTTTTTATGTTTTTTCAGATAAGCCTTCAAGGCTCCCGTCATCGAAGGATTGTCTGCATCGGGTGCTTGCAAGTCCAATCGGAACCCTTCTGCCGTAACTGCCTTACATGTGGCAGGTCCAAAGGCACCAATCTTAATGTCACCTTGTTCAAAATGAGGCAGGTTTTGTTGCAATGTCTTCACGCCCGTAGGACTGAAGAAGATAATCATGTCGTAATCAAACGTCTTCACTTCCTCTTCTGTCATGTCATTGCTCACCGTTCGATACATCACACATTCGGTATGTTTGAGTTTCTTTGCGTCCAACAAGTTTTTTAGATCATCGTTGTGAACGCTACTCATCGGAACGAGATACTTCTCGGTTTTATGCTTGACCATCAACGGAACCAGGTCGGCAATCTTGCCACTCGTTCCAAAAAACACCTTGCGTTTGCGATACTGTACATATTTCTGGATGTACAGCGCAATGGTTTCAAGTACACAGAAGTACTTCATGTCTTCCGGTATGGTGATGCGCATCTCCTTGGCCAGCGTGAAAAAATGGTCTATCGCATGGCGAGAAGTGAACACAATAGCTGAATAATCGAGAATGTTAATGCGTTGCTTACGAAATTCTTTTGCAGAGAGTCCCTCCACTTTGAAGAAGGGTCGGAACACACACTTCACACCATATTCTTTCTCAATATCATAATATGGCGACTTCTCACTTGTTGGTTGGGGCTGTGATACCAAGATTTTTTTGACCATCAGTGTCCTAAAAATTTACTTTAAAATGATTGTTTGCCAATCCAAAAACGCCCCACAAGGCGAGCATTGGAATGATTTCAAGTGCACAAAAGTACAAAATTATTTGCAGAAAAGACCCCGTTTGACGGAAAAAGATGGCATACGACTTATAGAGCGTAAGCAATTTAATCAGCACGATGACAATAATTGCATAAATAACAGCACTTTTCATCGAGACATCGAAATATGACAATAACATGACAATGGGAAATAATGCCACGCCTTCCATCGACACCAAGAACAACCGAGCCTTCATCCATTGTCCGTTTTTTTTCCTATCAAAGAACACCCAGTTGGTGAATGTATAGACCAAGGTTTTCGCCATGAAATACAAAACGAGGGCTGCGGTATAAATACCCATCATCTGATAGTATTCCAGCACAAAGATATCGGTGACATAGGTGCGTGAATAAAAGAAGAACAAGAGGGCCAACAGCAGGCACGTCTGAAAGACAAAAAAGAACTGAAACCGTATCTCTTCGGCCGTTTCCGTGACTTCTGTCGTCCGTCCGCGTGGTTGATAAAAGAAGGTCTTGACCTGCTTTTCCAAGAACCGCTTAGACTTTGAAAAGGCGAGCATGGCCAGGATAAAGCATCCGAGCAGCACACCTGTAATCAAGTCGTCACCCGACACCGTGTACGGAACAGGGTCGCCGACCACGCCCACGCGCCCTCCATCGAGTTCGGGATGGAACATCGAGTCTTTTGAAAAGAACGACTCCTTGTAATATTGCGGCAGACTGACATCGCGAAAGCTCTTCCCTACCGGATGACCCGGCAAGTGAAGGGTATCCGGCATCTGGCTCCAACTGATTTTACTGGGCTTGATATGGGCCTGAATGGCCGAGTCTTGTTGTGCCGGAGTGGCATCTTTGGGCAACCACTTCAGCACCTGTGCCGGCGTAAGCTGCTTGGGCTGTCGCGCCATAGAGGACCCAGTATGCGCAGTATCGGCAACGATTGACTGTGAAAGAGAGTCGGTCTGCAACATTTATTCTTAAATACCGAAGGCTTGTTTGATGCGCTCCACGTCGTCCAGCTTCTCCCAAGTAAACAGTTCTACCTGCATGACTTTCGTTTCATGATAACGACTTTCAAACGTTTTTTCCTTCACTTCGTACTGTCGTCCCATGTGACCGTATGCCGCTGTCTCGAAATAAATAGGATTGCGAAGGCCAAATTTCTTCTCGATGGCTTTCGGTCTGAGATCGTACATCTCACCTATCTTCTGGGCAATCTCGCCATCTGTCATCCCAATTTTGCCTCGTCCGTAGGTATTTACATAGATGTTGATGGGCTTAGCCTCACCAATGGCATAACTAATCTGCACCAACACCTCGTCTGACACGCCTGCCGCCACCAGGTTTTTAGCAATATATCGCGAAGCGTATGCTGCCGATCGGTCTACCTTGCTGGGGTCTTTGCCCGAGAAAGCTCCGCCACCGTGGGCACCTTTACCACCGTATGTATCTACAATAATCTTCCTTCCGGTGAGCCCGGTATCGCCATGAGGTCCGCCAATGACAAACTTTCCCGTAGGATTCACATAATATAAGATGTCATCATTAAACAGTGCGCGCGTCTTATCGTCACACGCTGCCTTGACGCGGGGGATGAGAATATTAATCACATCGGCCTTAATTTTGGCCAACATGCGGTCGTCGTCGCTGTCAAACTCGTCGTGCTGCGTACTCACCACAATGGTATGGATGCGACGGGGCGTGTGGTCGTCGTTGTATTCTATCGTCACCTGGCTCTTTGCGTCGGGTCGAAGATAGGTCATTTCCTTGCCTTCCTTGCGGATATCGGCCAACACGCGCATGATGAGGTGAGCCAAATCAAGCGATACCGGCATGTAGTTTTCTGTTTCGTTGATGGCATAACCAAACATCATGCCTTGGTCTCCGGCGCCCTGTTCGTCCTCATTCGCACGATTCACCCCACGGTCAATGTCCTCACTCTGTTCGTGAATGGCCGACATGATGCCGCACGAATCGCCGTCAAACTGATATTCCGACTTGGTGTAACCTATCTTCTTGATGGTTTTGCGCGCGATGGTTTGCAAGTCAACGTATTCTTTCGAGCGAACCTCTCCCATGATCACAACCTGTCCGGTGGTCACAAAGGTCTCGATAGCGCAATGTGCGTCACTATCGTAAGCCAAGAACTGATCGAGCAAAGCGTCTGAAATTTGGTCAGCAACTTTATCTGGATGTCCCTCTGAAACTGATTCTGATGAAAATAAATAGGCCATATCTATAATTCTTGTTGTTTGTTGAACATGCAAAGTTAGCAAAAAAAACACAATCTTTCACGCATCTGCTTTATTTTAACTCCTTTAGGACATTTCTGCATACTCGCCAAACGAAGCCTACTCGCCATTGTCCGTTCGTATGGAAGCACCATGCATTCGCATCTGTGAATAGAAGGTATGAGAAGCGTTACCCAAAAGGTGATAACGGCAAAAAGCAGGCATGTCCGAATTGTTTTCATACATCTTTGGCTCGTTTGGCTGACACATTTTGTCCTAAAAAAGTACCTATAAAACGGCACGTGTAAAGTGATGAAATAGAAAAATTAACTATGCTTACAGGATGCATCAATGGGCTGAAAAGCGAAGAAAATCGATATTTTTCGCTTAAAACATCGCAATTGACGGCCTATTTGCATCCATTTGCACTGTCATTCACATGGGTTTGCAGCGTTAAAGCATTGCTATTGCCAGCCAATCTCAATGCTTTTGCACGAAAAACATGTGTCAAAGAGGATTGAGAAGCCAGCAATTTCACACAACAAATTGATACACACGGCATTACAAAACAGCCTCATATTTCCCATATTTACAGCAAGCAGGGATGTTGTTTACAAATACGCCAAAGGTGAAGAGGTGTTTGTCAAGAAAAAGGACAATTGAAATTCTGCTTTGAGCACGGACGTTTTCGTTCAATATGATGAAATGGTTACGGTATCGTAGGGGCGAGATTGCGGGCGGAACGTGATGAATTACGCCTCTACGTTTGGCCCATCTTTTGATGTGTCCGCATCGTAACATGCTGTTACCAGCTATATTGAAAATCGCCATTGAACTATTGATCAAGTTCAATGGCAATACCTGTAAACAAACAAGCTAACCACTCCCCTCCCTTTTGGGGAGGGGTTGGGGGTGAGGCCGTCACCCTATTGCTTACTTGTTTTCTTCCGGCAACATGGTTACCGAGATGTAGTTTCCGGCCTTCAGAAATTCTTTCATGAAGGCGGCGATGGTCTGTGGTGTCTGTGCGTTAATCACCTTTTTATAATCAGTGTGCGAGTCAATACCGTGCTTACGATACAAATCCACCACACCATTCCAATAACGATTGGTCTTAGCCACATCATCCGCCTGCTTCAGCATCACGGCTTTAATCTTGTCAACCATCGTGGCATCCACCGTCTTGGTAAGCTCTTGCACGGCACTCTCCATGATGCTCAGGGCCAAATCCTTCTTCTCTGGCTTCATGGGACAAACGCCAAGCAACTGAATCACGTGGTAATCATCGTCGATGGTTGCCGCACCTTGTGCCCCACACGAGTAGGCTGCACCGGCATCCTCACGAATCTTCTGCAAATAAACCATCGACAACACCTGTCCGGCGATAGATGCTTTGACATCATTCTCCAAGATGTAAGGCATGTCTTCGTTGTACCATATCTTATAAGCCGTTGACTTAGGTGTTTCCATCTTGCGCTTGAAGGTGTTGTCTATCTTGCCTTTCTGCAAGAAGGTGACGCGATGTCCCTTCACAATCTTATTCTGTGAGGGCAGACTGGCAATGTATTGACAAATCAAGGGGCGGATGGCAGCCTCGTCATAGTTTCCAATGAGAGTGAATGTCCATGCTGCCGCATTGGCTGTACGCTCCTTAGCCATGGCCAAGATACGGTCGTAAGATACGTTTGGCAGGTCATCTGCTTTGACAGGAGTCAACCGTGGATTATGCCCGTACATCGTTGCCGTGAGCGAATCAGAGAGGGCCACCTCCGGCGAGAGCGAGCGATTTTTCAGACTTACCTTGTATTGACTGATGAGGTTGTCGTACGATTTTTGGTCTTTGTTGATGCCAGTGAAGTAAAGATACAGCATTTGCAGCATCGTTTCTACATCCTTGGGCGTGGATGACCCCGATGCCTCCGTATTTTTAAAGCCCAATGAAAGGTCGACATTGGCTATCTTACCAGCCAATGCTTTGCTCAGTTCGGTCAGCGAGAACTGTCCCAATCCGCTGTTTCCAATCACCTCATTAAACATCTTGGCATTGAGATAATCCTTCTCACCGTATAACGAAGAGCCTCCAAAGCCCTCTGCCGACAGCAGCACCTCATCCTTCTTCAAGTCGGTATGCTTGAGCACGACCGTGGCACCGTTAGACAGTTTCAGCTCTGTGTACCCCAATTTGTCGTTCTTCTTCTCACTCTTGATGGTTCCAGGGGTCGGCTTTTTCGTAATCAATGGTTCGTTCTTCACGTTGTCAACGTATGCCGTTACCTGCTGTTGTTTAGCCGTTTGAAGAGCTGCGAGCAGTTCTTGACGGGTTGGATACACAGCACCCTCTTTCTCGTTGTTAAAGTTCACAATGACAATGTTGCTGTCGTTCTTGGGAATCAGCTGCTTCATGTATTCGTTGACCGCCTCAACTGGAATGGCAGGAACCATCTGCTTCATCAATTGATAGGTGTAATCGATGGACGGCATAGGCTCGTTGGTCAAGAAATAACCTAAACATTCGTTGAAAAACTGCGTGTTCTTGCGCTTGTCTTTGTTGCTATAAGCCTTATCCAAGCTACTCAACAGGTCGGCTTTATAGCGATCGTATTCGGTCGGGGTGAATCCAAATTCCACTGCGCGGCGTGCTTCTACCACAGCTGCGGTGAGCGAAGCGGCAAGTTGAGAGGGGTCTTTGGGTTGGGCAAAGATACTGAACGCATCTTTCGTCTTAGCAAAAATATAGTTGTCATCACTGGCTCCAGCACCCACGTATGGGCAGTCTGCCTTTTGTGCTGCTTCGGTATAGCGATTGTTCAGCATGTTGAGTGCGGCTCCTTTCAAATAACCATAGAGGATGTATTCAACGGAATTTTTCAACGAGTCGGGGTAAGTATCGTGCTTGAACATCACCTGTACGTTGTTGGTTCGCTGCTCTTTATCCTTGTCAATGATAACGATTGGCTCGGCTGTATCAGGTACTGGCTCATCAAGCACAGGAGCTTGGTTGGCTGGATTCTTGATACCACCGAAGAGTTTCTTAATCATGGCCTCGGTATGATCAACGTCTACGTCGCCAATCACAATGATGCCTTGGTTGGATGGATGATACCATTTCTCGTAATAGTCGCGCAATTCCTTGGGAGAGAAGTTGTCTACGACACTCATCAGACCGATAGGATAACGCACACCGTACTTGCTTCCTGGATACAGTTTGGGCAGATTGCGCTCAAACATGCGGCTCTGTGCACTGGTACGCAGTCGCCATTCCTCATGTATCACACCACGCTCCTTGTCTATCTCCTTTGCATCGAGTGTCAAACCCGTAGACCAATCGCGCAAAATCAACAAGCAAGAGTCGAGCGAACTCTGTCGGGTAGTGGGCACATTGTCAATGTTGTAAACTGTTTGGTCGATGGATGTGTAAGCATTGAGGTCGCTTCCAAACTCCACGCCAATGGAACGCAGGTACTCAATGAGGTCGTTGCCCTTGAAGTTGTCGCTACCATTGAAGGCCATGTGTTCCAAGAAATGCGCTAGTCCGCGCTGACTTTCTTCCTCTTGAATGGACCCCACTTTCTGTGCAATATAAAAGTTTGCACGGTGTTCGGGCCAGTTGTTGTAACGAATAAAATAGGTTAAGCCATTGTCGAGCTTACCCATTCTCACAGCAGTGTCTACCGGTACGGGCGGCATCTGCATTTGAGCATGCAGCATACCTGCACATAACAGCAATACTGCACAGAAAAGATGTCTGATCTTCATAATTAAAATATTTGTATTAAAAAAAAATATATTTCTTGAGTATAACATCATACACGATTCCAAATATTATTTGCCATATTAGCTCTTAGCTTCTTGCAAATTGTCGGGGAGACACACCACACTCATTCTTGAATGCCCTAACAAAGCCAGAATAGTCACCAAAACCACTGAATTGAGCGACTTCAGCCATGCTTAACTCAGGTTTCTCGCGCAACAACTGCTTGGCACACCTTATCTTGATATGCCGGATATAGCTTGCGGGTGGCTCACCTGTCACGGAGAGTATCTTTCGATAAAACTGGCTCTCACTCATGCACATTCGGATTGCCACCGTGTGTACATCCGCTGGCTCACATTTCCTCAACTGCTGATACACGCAATCTACCACTTTTGCCAAGAATTGCAATTCTGTCCGATCTCGTCCTTTCGCCTTGACATGTCCTTCCATATCATTGGCATACTTTATTTGAAGCCTCTTTCGTTGCTCCAGCAGTCCTCGCAATCTAACACTTAATTCGCTTGCACTGAAAGGTTTTTGCATATAAGCATCAGCACCTGCCTCAAACACTTTGATGCGATCGTCCTCGGTAACCTTTGCCGTGACCACGACAACAGGGATATGGCTCACCACTTCATCTTCACGCATTTTGCGACACATGGACAGTCCGTCCAAAATAGGCATCATCAAGTCTGCTACTACAATATCGGGTACCACTTCCTTTGCCTTTGCCAGTCCCATCTCACCATCAGTGGCATAAAAGACATCGTACTCTCCTTGCAACCGTCTCCCCATATACTGTGCCACATCTGCATTATCTTCTACAATGAGTAGACGTGGACGTTCGTATTCTGTGATTATTGCATCTCGAGGAAAACTTGAAGTTTTATGTTGGTGATTGAATGTCTCCTTGTCGATGTTCCCGCTCCACTCTGGCACTGCTTCATGGCGAGTATGCAACGGAAGTATGACCTCGAAACGACTCCCCACACCCAACTCGCTACTTACCTCAACATGTCCACCTAATGAAGATACGATTTGGTTTACAAGTGTCAAACCTATACCACTTCCAGTGATCGCCTTGTTATCTGGCACTTGATAAAAGGGTTCGAAGATATGGGGTATGGCGTCGGGTGGTATACCTTCACCTGTATCCTTCACGAAGATACGAAAAGTTTCTCTCTCAACCATAAGTCCCACATTGATGCTACCGTTCTGAGGCGTATACTTCAATGCGTTGCCTATCAGATTGGTAAGTATTTTCGTCATATACTCTGGAGAAAAGACCGTCATCACTTCCTCCGTAGACGAAAAATCCAGATTTACACCTTGGCTTTTGGCGTACTCCATATATTCTCCTGTTACCATACGTGCAAAGGCACAAATATCTCCATGGAACATATCTGCCTTTCCAAGACCTCCCGACTTAATCTTCGAGATGTCAAGAAGCTGGTTGACAAGAACCAGTAAGTTGTCTCCTTGCCGCCTAACGGTCTTTGCCAAATGCTGAATTCTGTGCGTCACCTCGTTATCATCCTCTATCTCTTTACACAGACCAAGAATAACTGTGAGTGGCGTGCGAAATTCATGTGTAACATTGGTGAAGAACTCCTCGCGCATGGCAATCAATTCCTTTTGCTTTCGTTGGGTTCTCAGTCTGTTTCGAGAGACATACCACCATGCGGCAGCAAGAATAGCCAAGAACATTGAAACGATGGTAAGAACTCCAAAACCTACCCACTTAGACCTTCGTTCTGCCTCCAACGTCTTCTTCGCTTCAGCCATACGCAACTCCTGCATATTGCGTTCCATGCGGATGGTTACATTCTGTATCTGATTCAATTTCGCCATGCTCACCGACTCTTCCCTAAAGCTGTCTGCTTTGAGATGACTCTTTAGGGCATCTTGCCAGCGTCCCTGTTTCTCGTACACCTCTCCATATAGAGCGTGAACCTCTGAAAGATGCCCTATAGACTTAATCTTCCCAGCTTTTTGCTCGGCTTTTTGCAGCAGCAAAAGAGCAGTGTCTGTATTTCCCATGCGCAATCTGATTCTCGCCAAGGAGATAAGGCTGTTCATGGCATGCCATTCATCCTTCGAGTCCGCCATCATGCGGTATGCCTCTTTATGTTCTGCAAGAGCATCGACATAGCGTTTCTCTTTCTCATAAAGCGTACCATAATATGTATGACACAAAGCTATACCCAATTGGCTTCCTGCGGCACGGTTGAATGTCATAGAGCGTTTATAGTATACCCAAGCAGAATCTATTTGCCCCCTTTTTTCAAAAATAGAACCAATATTAGCACAGTTGATTGCCTGACCAAGGGCACTCTTCAAAGCAATCTCGCCTGCCAATGCAAGACGCAAAACGCTGTCGGCGCGTTCGTCATTGCCTATGGACATGTAAACATTAGCCAGACCATTGAGCGATACCACACGATTTTTTCTAAACATATAAGTAGTGTCACCACAAGCATCACTAATCCGCAACGCTCGATAATGGTAACTGGTAGCCAAATCATATACATCAAGTCGGCGATAATCAGTTCCGATATTGTTGAGTGCTTGCACTATTTCCAGCGTATCTCTGAGTTTTTCTGACTGCCGAAGTCCCTCCTGATGAACACGCAACGCCTCCTCGAATCGGCTCTCATTGCGATATTTCTTTCCCAGCATACGCAACGCAACCACACTTTCAAGCATCTTTCCTTCCTTCGCCCAATACCTCTGAGCCGAAACAAGCGAATCGCTTTCCACTGCCAAGCTCACAAGACTATCAACCTTACTACGCTCAGCCTCATCAATATAGGACGAACGAGAGGTACAACCCATAATGATGAGAAAACCTGAGTAGACAAGCAACGAATACGACAGGGTATGCCAAAGTAACAGAAATATGCGATTCCCTTTAAGGTGTGTCATCGATGATTGGATTATGATAGGGTGGATAGAACCGTCTTTTCTATATCAGCGGAACATCACGATATACATTACTCTGTGCAAATTTAATAAATAGTAGCAAAAAACAGAAAATAAATTAAAAAAAAAGATGGACTTGCCAAACAACTGCAATTCAGCGATTTAATTTCTTGTCATGAAGAATGAAGCAAGATAAAGTAACCTTAGAAACCAAGAGATTGACGGAAAATGCAAGAAACAAGAATGAAAAATCCCAGTGTCTGTCCTTGCTTTTCATTACCTTTGCCTCGACAAAAATTCCGCTGGCATCAGAATTTTTCATCATTTAAGCTGTCACAACGCAAGTAAAACGAGACCTACACCATAAGATAAAAAGATGGTAGCCACACCATGGTCATCATCCAAAAATAAACCCTATTAAACACAAAATTATGAAAACAGAAAAAAAACTGATGGGCATTGTCTTCTTCTGCCTTCTCTGTGGCACTCCTGCACAGGCACAACTTGGCGGACTGCTCAAGAAAGCAAAAGCCAAAGTAGAGGAAAAAGCCAAGGAGAAAAAAAAGGAGGTAGTTCAAAAAGCTGAAGCACGGTCTAAAGGACTGGAGGATGATGAGTACGAGAAAGAAAAAGGAGTTATCGGCATCAGAACCGACGACCCTCTGTATAATGGTGCTTACAAGACCACTGACTGGGAATTTCTTCAATCGTGCAAGTGGAAAGGCATGGTCAACGGCGAGCTGCAACCACTCAATAATTCTAAGGACATAGAGAAAAACGCCCTGTACTATCTCTACCGTATCGAGAAAGCTACCAAGGAGAAGAATCTCGAGAAAATGCTCGGCGAGAACCAAGAACGCATGATATGGCTCTACAACGAGTTGGCAAATCGCGCCAAGACCATCGCACACTTCTACGATATAGACTATGATGGCTACAAAAAACGTTTTGGTACTGTGCTGGAAGACTGGAAAAAAGTAGTGTGGGATGGCAGTACACCCACCAAGATTGACTACAAAGACAGGAAAGAACATTTTGAAGAATATCGTGACGAACGCTATGACTCATATATTTGGCTGACCAAACGAGCCGCTGAGACCCAAAACGCAGCCAAAGAATACTATCTGAAAATGGCGATGGACTTCCGAGAAATGCTCATCGGCGATGGCACTTTCAAGCCAACCGACACCAAATACGCTGTACTTGAGAAGGGTATCAAGGACGTACTGGCACAAACCAGCGAGACCTTCCGCCAGCAACATCCTTATCGCTCTCCCGAGACTGTGATGGCAGAAAAGAAAGAACGTGAAGCACAATGGGCAAGAGAAAAAGCCAAGAAAGAACAGGAAAGAGCTGCTGCCATTGCTGCAAACACCAAGAGTTGGCCCAAGTCGAACATGGGTAATGCGGCACTGCTGGCAAGCTGTGTAAAAGCGATCAAAGCACAGTGGCCTGATGAAGACCCAAGACGGGTGTCCATCATCAACACTTCTTGGCAAATTGATCGTAATGCCTTCGGTGCCATCATCCGTCGCCGTGTAGCTGCATGGGTTGACTGCAAGGGTGAAGGAGGAAAACGCATGGCAAAATGCTTTGGATTCTCTCAAGACTACGTGGGAGGTGGCAAATATGGCAATACGAAATTCTTCGGAACAGGAACGCAACGACCATTCTACATTCAATAAGTTTCTTAAAACTTTATTTCACGGCAATGAGGACACAGGTTCTCATTGCCGTTTTTAGTTGCCCGTAAGAATGGTTTTTAACCTTACTACTGCTGTGCGATTGGATTTTTTTTATGTAAGTTTGCAACCACAAACCTCATAAAGATTCTTCGAAAAGAAAAATGCGATAAAGAGAAAATCCAACAAAACCAAGAAATATATGAGACAACCAAAAATCAGCAAGAGAATTGTCATAGCCAGCATGGCTGGGTGTGCATTGACACCTGCAATAGGACAAAAACCATCCAAACCCAACATTATTTATATCATGTGCGACGACATGGGCTACGGTGACTTAGGCTGCTACGGTCAGCCGTTTATTGAGACACCACACATCGACCAGCTCGCCACCGAGGGCATGCGGTTCACACAAGCCTACGCAGGTGCCCCCGTGAGTGCCCCTTCGCGTGCCTGCATGATGACAGGGCAACATACTGGACACACCCGAGTACGTGGAAACGAGGAATTTTGGAAAGATGTTCCGATGGTGAAATACGGCGAAAACGAAGACTACTCAAGGGTGGGACAGCTGCCGTACGATGCCCATCACGTCATTGTACCAGAAATCATGAAAAGCCAAGGGTATCGAACAGGAATGTTTGGCAAATGGGCTGGTGGCTACGAAGGCTCCGAGTCGCCCCCCGACAAGCGTGGCATCGATGAGTTCTTTGGCTATATTTGCCAGTTTCAAGCACATTTGTATTATCCCAACTTCCTCAACGAATACAGCCGTGAGCGTGGAGATACCGCTGTCAGCAGACTGGTACTGGACAAAAACATCCGCTACCCCATGTCGGGCAAGCTATATAATGAACGCCCTGAATATTCTGCCGACTTGATTCATCAGCGTGCGATGAACTGGATAGATGCGCAAGACAACCAGCATCCCTTTTTCGGTATCTTTACTTATACCCTTCCACACGCCGAACTGGTACAGCCCGACGATTCGCTTTTGGCGTATTATAAACAAAAATTCTTTGTGGACAAAACATGGGGCGGACAACCTCATAGTCGCTATAACGCCACCGAACACACCCACGCTCAATTTGCTGCGATGATTTCAAGGTTGGATATTTATGTGGGGCAAATCATGCAAAAGCTGAAAGAGAAGGGGCTGGATGACCACACCATCGTCATCTTCACCAGCGATAATGGACCTCATGAGGAAGGCGGAGCCGACCCTGCATTCTTTGGAAGGGACGGAAAATTGCGCGGTCTGAAGCGACAGTGTTACGAAGGCGGCATCCGCATTCCATTCATTGTACGGTGGCGCAACCACATTGCTGCTGGTACAGAAAGCGACTTACAAATTGCCTTTTACGACCTCATGCCTACCTTTTGCGAGCTGGCTGGAGTGAAGAACTACCAAAAACGCTATGCCAACAAGAAACTAAAGGTGGATTATTTTGACGGAATCTCGTTCGCTCCTACGCTATTAGGACAACCACAACCCAAGAAACATGCCCATTTGTACTGGGAATTCTCTGAAACCAACCAGATTGCAGTACGCATGGGCGACTGGAAAATGGTTGTCATCAAAGGCATTCCACACCTCTACGACCTGTCCAAAGACTTACACGAAGACCATGACGTGGCAGCCGAACACCCTGAAATTGTGCAACGCATGACGCAAATCATTCAAGAAGAGCATGTAGACAGTCCGCGCTTTCCTGTCACACTGCCTGCAACTGTCCAAGCATCTGAACACAAAAAGCAACGGTAAGTCGCTGCTCTAAACCTACAAAACAGGCTATATTGGACAGCAAAACAGTCTATTTTGCTCACCAATATAGCCTGTTTTGTAGGCATATATCTTTCTGTTTCAAAACCAAAGGGATGACAATTGTGCCGCTCCCTCAAAATAGATAAGGCGTCCAGTCTTGAAGATGAGACAAGGACGGCGTGCGCTCTACCCCTTACGAGGTTTGCGGCGTGCCCAACCTTCTTCGGAGAAATCGGGGGTCTCGCCCTTGAATTTCACCTCGGGCTGCTGGAAGAACTGTCGCCAGTCGCCCGTGTCTTCCTGCTGATAAGAGGGGCGTTTCACGCTTTTTCCATTCTTTCGTCCGCTCTCCGCACGTCTACCTGCTGCCCTTCCGCCACCTCTTGTGGCTTGTGCTTTGCGTCCATGACCCTCTTCGTTGGCATCATTGCAGCGCACCTCTCTACCTTTGTAGGTCGCTCCCGACAAAGAGCGCATCACCTTGTTGGCATCTTTTTCGGGCACTTCGATATAGGATATTTTTCCCAACAGGTCGATATGTCCCACCTGCTGCCTACCGTTTACATGCTGGTTAATAAACTGCATCACCTCTCCGGGATAGAATCCATCGTCCTTACCCAAGTTGATGAACAGCCTACGATAACCTCTCTCGGGCGTACGAGAGCGGCCTCCGCCTCGCTCCGAACGAGCCTTCCTGCCACCACGCATACCCTTTTCCTCACCTCTGTCGCCACGTTTGAGCGAGGGTTTCTCTATCTCTGGCGCATTCGCGTAGTAATCCAAGAAGCGTCCAAACGTCAAACTGACAATCTTTTTGATGATATCATCCTTGTCGACGTATTCAAAGTGTCGGTTAATTTCAACCATGAAGGGCGCAATCTGCTCTTCGTCAACATCAATCTTCTCGATGTCGTGCATGGCTTTATACAACTGTTTGGCGCAAATTTCCTGTGCAGTAGGCAACGTGCCGTCCACAAATTCCTTGCCGATAATTTTCTCTACGGCACGCACTTTGGAACGCTCACGGGTGTGAATGATGCAAATAGAAGTACCTTTCTTCCCTGCACGTCCCGTTCGTCCACTACGGTGCGTGTAATTCTCGGTATCATCGGGCATGCCATAGTTGATGACATGCGTCAGTTCGTCCACATCCAATCCACGTGCAGCCACATCGGTTGCCACCAACAGCTGGGTGACGTGTTGACGGAACTTCTGCATGGTGAGGTCGCGCTGTTGCTGACTCAAGTCGCCATGCAGCGCCTCTGCGTTGTATCCATCCTTGATAAGTTTGTCGGCAATTTCTTGCGTTTCAATCTTTGTCCGGCAGAAGATAATGGCAAAAATGCGTGGGTAGTAATCCACGATGCGCTTCAGTGCCAAGTATTTGTCATGCGCATTCACCATATAATAAATGTGGTTCACGTTCTCGGCACCTTCGTTTCGGCTTCCCACTACAATCTCCTTGTAGTCACGCAAGTAAGTCTTGGCAATCTTTTCTATCTCGTTGCTCATGGTTGCCGAGAACAACAAGGTGTTGCGGTCATCGGGAACGCCTGCTAAAATGGTATTGATGCTCTCCGAGAAACCCATGTTCAACATCTCATCAGCCTCATCCAACACCACATTGTTTACATGGTCGAGCTTTGCCACTCCACGATTCATCAGGTCGATAAGTCGTCCCGGAGTTGCCACAATGATTTGTGCGCCATGTTTGAGTGCATGAATTTGGGTGACGATACTGGCACCTCCGTACACGGGTTCAACGTGTAGATTCTTGATATATTTAGCGAAATCTTTCAAGTCATCAGCGATTTGCAAACACAATTCGCGTGTAGGACTTAAAATAATGGCTTGCGTATGCTTGCTGTCAACATCTATTTTCTGCAAAAGGGGCAAGCCGTATGCTGCCGTTTTACCTGTTCCTGTCTGTGCTAATGCAATTACATCGTTCTTGTTTCCCAACAAATAAGGGATGACCTCTTCTTGTACTGGCATGGGGTGTACAAACCCCAGCTCCTCAATAGCGCGTCGAATCTCTTCGCTAACGCCTAATTCTTCAAATGTCTTCAAATTCTTTTCTTTAATCGGGTACAAAGGTACGGCTATTCCATGGATGCGCAAAGCAAATGCACTTATTTCTATCTACCGTGATACAAACATTAACATTCGGCATCGTTTTGATTATCAACGCCAAACAAACATGATGCATCGGCACGACACCCTGCGAAGAACAAAAGAAGAACCAACGCCTCATACCCATAAAAAACACGACACGATTCTCTCCAATTTCAGTTTTTTGTAAAGCTAATCCTTTGATATTCGCTGTTTTTAAGTATCTTTGCCACAAATAAGGTACATACGATGACAGATATATGTTGTTTGGGTCATATCACGAGAGATAAAAATACAACGCATAAACAGACCGTCTCCATGTCGGGAGGCACTGCTTATTATGTGGCTTATGCTTTTAATCATCTACCCTCGAAGGTTAGTTTTCAGTTAGTAACCAAGGTGGGTAGCGAAGATTTGCCAGTGACACAAGAGATGAAAGAGGCGGGTATTGACGTAAAAGTGTACCCCAGTGCACACACCGTTCTGTTTGAAAACATCTACGGAGAGAATCAAAATACCCGCTCACAGCGTGTATTAGCGAAGGCTGATCCCTTCACTATTGAGGAGATGAAGCCGTTAACGGGAAAGATATACCACATCGGCTCTCTTCTAAATGACGATTTCTCACCCGAGGTAGTGAAGTATTTATCTACCAAAGGACAAATCTCTATTGATGCACAAGGTTATCTTCGCGAGGTTCGTGGACAGGATGTACACCCCATTGACTGGAAAGACAAGCTGGACATTTTGGCATGTACGGATATCATCAAGGTGAATGAACACGAAATGGAGGTCATCACAGGACTCAAAGACGCACGCCAAGCAGCCAAACAACTACACGCATGGGGAGTGAAAGAGGTCATCGTAACACTGGGAAGTGAAGGGTCTATCATTTATGCCAACGACCATTTTTACGACATCCCAGCCTATGCACCGAGAGAAGTAGTAGATGCTACGGGGTGCGGCGACACCTACTCGGCTGGCTTTTTGTACTGTCGCTCACAGGGAATAGACTACGAAGAGGCAGGAAAGTTTGCCGCTGCCATGTGTACACTCAAGTTAGAACACAGCGGACCTTTTGACAGAAGTATTGAAGAGGTGCAAGCCATTATTGAAAAGCACGAGAAATAACAATTCTTCGTCATTGGCAAAAAGCGAACAACGCCACTTGGTTTTACTGAAACCAAGTGGCGTTGTTCATTAAAAGGGCTTTTATATCAAGTACCTTATACATTCATCATCATAGGAACCACATATTTAGCCAAGCAATAACCACCACCAATGAGCCAAACAAACAAGATGGCTGCCAACAGAAAAGGCTTGGCTCCTGCCTTCTTAAACTTGTCAAAACTGGTCTCAGCACCAAGTGCTGTCATCGCCATGGTTAGGAGAAAGGTATCAAACTGATTAATCCACTCTACCAAAGCAACGGGCAACAGATTGAACGAGTTGAACCCGATGACCACCAAGAACAAGATGGCAAACCATGGAATGGTAATCTTTCCTTTAGTTTGTTCGGCGGCATCGCGCTTGGTAAGATTGCGGGCAACCGTCCAACTGATGACCAACAAGGCGGGCACGAGCATCATCACCCGAATCATCTTCACGATGATGGCGGTGTTGGACACGCCCTGTCCCATGGCATTGCCTGCGCCTACGACATGCGCAACCTCATGAACAGTAGAACCGGTAAACAGCCCCATCAGCTCGGGCGACAGGTCAAAGACACCGTTGCGATACAACACAGGATAGAGAAACATCGACAACGTACCAAAGATGACCACGGTAGACACGGCCACAGCAGTTTTGTAGGGCTTGGTGTTGATGGCCGACTCGGCACCCAGCACAGCCGCCGCACCGCAGATACCACTGCCAACGGAAGTGAGCAGAGCGATACTTCGATCCATTTTTAACAACTTACCAATCAGCACACCGCCACAAACGGTCACGGTAACGATGATGGCATCGATGAGAATGGCAGGCAGCCCCACGGCCGTGACATCCTGAAAGGTGAGCCTGAAACCGTACAAAATAATGCCAATTCGCAAGATGCGCTTGGAACAGAACAGGATTCCCGGAACCCACGTGTCAGGCAAATTGTTGCGTAAACTGTTGGCATAGAGCATGCCAAGGATGATGCCGACAATCATCGGACTGAACGATAGCCTTTTTACAAACCCCATGTCGCCGATATAGAAGGCGGCTAACGAAAACAAGGTAATCAACAGTACGCCATGCAGCATGCTGCTTCTTTTTTCACTAAGCATTAATTTTACTTTTTAATGATTGAGTGGCAAAGGTACACAAAAATCACCAATGGGACATATCGATAATCATTTTAACCCATAAATTTTCACTCAAAAAACAAAGGCTACGCAACTGTCGTTTCCCTACATATCTATACAACCTGACAGAAAACTTTACGTTTTTTAACTAAAATCCTGAACATATTCCTCACGAGGCGTAAGATTTTTCAAAATATCGCAAAAATGAATCGCACTCATTATCAATGCTTTACAACTTATTCCCCTACAAAATACTAGGCAAAAGCAGCCATTTTGCCTCATCAGCTCTATGCTTTTAGTCATCAATCTGTACGTCCTTGGGACATAAAAGCATAGAGATTGGTTGGCAAAAGCATGTTACTAAGTTTTCAACACGCAAAATGTACCCTGAAAAACGCATATTTGCGGTCTTGTTTTTTCTATTTGAAAGAAAACTCGAGGCAAAACCTGCATGTATAAAAATGAGTGTTCGTGCATTTTTAATAATCATAGCAACCAATGCATGTTCATCTAGCCAAGATGCATCGGCTACATCGTTTCAGAATTATCGGCAGATGTTCTGCCGCCCTCGCCTACTTTATCTTTGGCGTTTCGCGGGTGATGGAGGAGTATCTCCTCACGCAGGGTCGTGGTATCAATGTGCGTATAGATTTCAGTGGTGCCGATACTTTCGTGCCCCAGCATCACTTGAATGGCGCGAAGGTCGGCCCCACCTTTCAGCAGTTCGGTGGCGAACGAGTGGCGAAGGGTGTGTGGAGAGATGGTTTTCTGGATGCCAGCCTCCTGGGCTTGGCGTTTCAGCATAATGAGAATCATGGTGCGAGTAAGATGAGCACCACGGCGATTGAGGAACACATAGTCTTGTTCACCGGGTTTTATCTTCATCAAATTGCGGTCGAGAAACCAAAGATTCAATTCTTTGATGGCTTTGGGTGAGATGGGTACGAGCCGCTCTTTGTTGCCCTTGCCGGTGACGCGGATGAAGCCTTCGTCCAAATAAAGATTGGAGAGCTTCAGGTTGACCAGCTCTGACACGCGCAAACCGCACGAGAACAACACCTCGATGATGGCCTTATTGCGCTGTCCTTCGGGCTTCGACAGGTCGATGCTGTTCTCTATCATATCAACCTCTTCGGTGGAGAGCACCTCGGGCAGATGCTCCCCAAGCCGCGGAGATTCCAACAATTCGGTAGGATCTTGCTCGATGTAGCCGTCAAGAACCAGGAAACGGTAAAACGAACGTACCCCGCTCAGGATGCGAGCTTGTGAGGTAGGGCCGATATGGTGTTCGTGCAACTGGCCTGCAAAGTGCTGCAAGTCATCCAATCGCACGCCTAAGGGGTTTATCTCTTGCTGCTCACAGAACGATAAGAGCCAGCCCAAATCATTTTGATAAGCAATCAATGTGTTGGGCGAGTAATTGCGTTCCAGCTTCAGATAGCGGGTATACGACTTCACGATATCTGTTGTTGTTTTCTTGTTGCTTTCCATTTTTATGCGTATTTTTGCATCATACACATCCCTTGCAGGCACGCAGATGATTTCGGCTTGACAAGACATGTATGAACGATACAAAGATAACTAAATCATGCGAATTATGAAAGTTCAAATTATCAATGGGCCAAATCTCAATTTGCTGGGAAGTAGAGAGCCAGACATCTATGGCCAGACCGCTTTCCAAACTTTTTTTGAAGACTTGCAAAGCCAATATCCAGCGATAGAACTATCCTATTATCAAAGTAACATTGAAGGCGAGTTGATTGATAAAATGCAGGAAGTAGGGTTCACCTACGACGGCATTATTCTCAATGCAGGTGCCTACACCCACACCAGCATAGCCTTGCTCGACTGTATTCGCTCGCTCACTACCCCAGTGGTTGAGGTTCATATCTCGAATGTACACGCCCGAGAGGAGTTTCGCCATAAAAGCATGATTTCATCGGCTTGTCGAGGAGTGATTATGGGTTTTGGACTCGACTCGTACAGACTGGCCTTAGAGGGAATTGTTAGATAGTGGACAAGTGTGCGAGTTGACAAGTTGACAAGTTGACATGTTGACAAGTTGACAAGTCAATGACTTGCTGAAGGAACGATTATGAAATAGTCCAACAAAAGCAGCTATCAACTCGTAAACTTGTAAACTCGTAAACTCGTAAACTAATACTTGCTATGAATACCGAATTAGAACGCTATCTGCTCGCACACATTGATGCCGAAGGCGATTACCTATACCGCCTATATCGCGCCACAAATATTCACACCGTGCATGGACGTATGGCAAGTGGACATTTACAAGGGCGGCTGCTTAAGATGCTGGTAGAGATGATTCGGCCCAAGAATATTTTAGAAGTAGGTACCTTCAGTGGCTACAGTGCCATTTGTATGGCGGAGGGATTGGATGAAGATGGACGACTATATACGTTTGAAATCAACGATGAAATGGAGGATTTTACACGTCCATGGATAGAAAACAGTGCTGTGGCGTCAAAGATTCATTTCATCATTGGCGACGCAAACGTGGAAGCTCCCAAGCTAAATGTCGTGTTTGACATGGCATTTATCGACGGCGACAAGCGCACCTATATAGAAACATACGAAATGGTGTTGAAGCTATTGCGACCTGGTGGATTCATTCTTGCCGATAATACGTTGTGGGATGGACATGTGATTGACCCGCACTATCAGCACGATGCACAGACACAAGGGATTGCTCAATTTAACGATTTCATCGCACAAGATGCGCGAGTGGAAAAGCTTATCTTACCCATTCGAGACGGTTTGACCATCATCAGGAAGAAGTTAAACGAATAACAACAAGCTTCTAATAGAACAAACAGACGGGTTATTATTTGATAATCCTTGACTTTCCAAACATATACTGTGCTATATGCAACTTTTGCAAGGTATAGGCAACGGTGAAACTGCCAACTACCGTAAACAGCAAAGCCACCAACATGAAAAGCATTCCTGACGGTTCGAACAACAGATAAGACTGAAACAACTTGGAAAGCACCGTAAACATAGGAGAGAAAAGCAACAGAATGAGTGAATTTCTGCCGATGAAATGGGAGATTTTTGTTATGCCTTTGGGCAAATAGGGATACAACCAAAGCAAGAAAGAGATGACGAAATACACGATAAGCATGCCCCCTATGGTATGCCGTTGAAGCGCATTTGGCACGCAAGTGACAACCAATACAATCCCTATGAGCGACCACCATGCGGGGTGAAATGTATCAACGAACGGCCGATGATACAGACGCAATGCGACACCTACACAAAAATACACGGCATTGATCCAGGTAACAAGTCCCAAAAGTGCCAACACCCACAAACAGAACAACACGCCCAACAGCATCAACACACGATGACGACCCGCAAATTGGGCTATTACATAGGTAACGATTCCACACAACATCAGTGTGTGCAGGTACCAATAAGGTCCCAAAGGGTGTAAAAACAGTTTATCAAGAAACAAACCAAAGGTGAGCTGCTGAATATGCTCACGAATGGGTAAGATAGATGCCATGACCACATACCCACTCTCCATCAGCAAATAAGGTACGAGAATCCATTGCATATAGCGAAAGAAATGCGGAACAGGCTTGTGAACATTGAGCAAGTAACCCGAAATAATGAGAAATCCAGGCATGTGGAACGTGTACACAAAAGCCTTGGCAACAGGATAGCGATTGCCAATATAGACAAGGTGAAAAACTATCATCAAGAGAATAAACACACACTTGAGATAATCTAATTCCAAGATTCTTGTCTGTTGTTTTGTAGGAGAAGTAGTCACCATCGGCACAAAAATACGAAAAAAGAATTAATTGTCAACTATTATAATTATCTTTGTCTTCCACTAAGTTTTCCACTAAATTATACACCCTTAAAATACAAATTTTATGCAAGAGACAAGACAAAACCGCATTGCGCGACTGCTTCAAAAAGAACTCGCCATCATATTTCAATCGCAAACAAGAGCTACCCATGGTGTCATGGTAAGTGTCACACGGGTACGTGTCAGTCCTGATTTGAGCATTTGCACGGCCTACTTGAGTATTTTTCCCTCTGAAAAAGCGGAGGAAATCATCAAGAACATCACGGCAAATGAGAAAACCATTCGTTACGACTTGGGCACACGCGTACGCAATCAGCTGCGTATTGTTCCCGAATTGCGTTTCTTCATCGACGACAGCCTTGACTACATAGAACACATCGACGAATTGTTGAAGAAGTAAAACTACGGCTTAGAGCACAAATATTCCAATAGATGAACTTCCCTTTATTTGTCGCACGTCGTTATCTCTTTTCAAAAAAGAGCACGAATGCCATCAATGTCATCTCCATCATCTCCATGATAGGCGTGGCGGTGGCAACGATGGCATTGGTCATTGTGATGAGCGTTTTCAACGGTTTTCATGACTTGGTGGCCTCTTTTCTGACCAACTTTGACCCACAACTCGAAGTAGTTCCTACGGAAGGGAAATCAGCCAACGCCAATGATCCTTTGCTGAAGAAGGTTAAACAGCTTCGTCAGGTGGATGTAGCCACAGAAAATGTGGAGGACATGGCAATGGCCATGTATGGCGACAAACTAACCATGGTGACCATCAAAGGCGTGGATGACAATTTTGATAAGCTCACCCACATCAAGGAAATCCTATATGGCGACGGCGAATATGAATTGCACGCCGGCAACTTGGAGTATGGTATCATCGGCATTCGATTGGCACAAACACTTGATGTAGGCGCAACTTGGAACGGTTATCTCAAGATCTACGCACCCAAACGGTCAGGACAGTTGGACATGAGTAATCCTGCCAGCGGGTTTGCGGTAGACTCTCTTCTATCACCAGGCGTGGTGTTTTCGGTGAATCAAGCAAGATATGACAAGGGACATATACTCACTTCCATTGAATTTGCACGCAACCTTTTTGACATGAAGGGGCGCATCTCCTCGCTTGAACTCCGGCTTCAAGAGAACAGTAACCTCAAGGAGGTGAAGAAACAGATACAGACTATCGTAGGAAGTCGGTACAAAGTGCTTGACCGTTTTGAACAACAAGCAGACACATTCAAGATCATGCAGATTGAGAAGATTATCGCTTATTTCTTCCTTACGTTCATCTTGATTGTGGCATGCTTTAACATTATCGGTTCGCTTTCCATGCTCATGATTGACAAGAAGAACGATGTTGTGACGCTAAGAAACATCGGGGCCAGCGACAAACAAATCACTAAAATCTTTCTTTTCGAAGGCCGAATGATTTCAGTCATAGGAGCTCTCATAGGCATTCTGTTAGGTTTGTTGCTCTGTTGGCTTCAACAGACCTTCGGTTTCGTATCACTTGGGCAAAGATCTGGCGACTTTGTTGTCAATGCATACCCCGTTAGTGTCCACTATTTAGATATTTTCTTAATCTTCATCACGGTGATTGCCGTTGGTTGGATGGCTGTATGGTACCCCGTAAGATACTTTAGTAAACGCCTGCTCGCCAATCATTAAACCATGAACACGCATCCATTTGATGCGTCACCTCATGATGAACATTATAAAAGCCCATACGTCAAAGATGACGTATGGGCTATTTTTATGAGTTTAAGAATTGCAAATAAGCTCGTTTAAAGCGTCAATTTGCAAAACAAGAGTTGCTTAATCTTTGAACTTTGCTGTGATGTATTCACGGTTCAGTCGTGCGATGTTAGCAATCGACTCGTTCTTTGGGCATACGGCTTCACATGAACGAGTGTTGGTACAGTTACCAAATCCCAATTCATCCATCTTGAGAACCATGGCTTTGGCACGCTTGGCAGCCTCTGGACGGCCTTGTGGCAACAGGGCTAACTGGCTAACTTTGGAGCTAACGAAGAGCATGGCAGAGCCGTTCTTACAAGCGGCTACGCAGGCTCCACAACCGATGCATGAAGCACAGTCCATGGCCTCATCGGCCTTCTCCTTTGGAATAAGGATGGAATTGGCATCCTGTGCCTGTCCTGTACGAATGGTATTGTAGCCTCCGGCGGCGATGATTTTGTCAAAAGCGCCACGGTCTACCATACAATCCTTGATGACTGGGAAGCCTGCCGAACGCCAAGGTTCAACAGTTATAACATCGCCATCGTTGAAACGACGCATGTACAACTGGCAGGTAGTTGCACCACGTTCGGTCTTTCCGTGTGGCACACCATTGATATAAAGTGAACACATACCACAGATACCTTCACGACAGTCGTGATCGAAAACAAATGGTTCCTTCCCATCCTCTATGAGTTCCTCGTTGAGGATGTCAAGCATTTCAAGGAAAGAAGTATCGTCAGGGATATTCTTCATCTCGTGAGTGTCAAAATGTCCCTTGTCTTTAGGACCGTTCTGACGCCAAAATTTAATTGTAAAACTTATATTTTTTGACATGGCTTGTATTTTTTTTAGTTTACGAGTTTACGAGTTGACAAGTTCACAAGTTAATAGACTTTTTTCAATGGTTACAGAAATTTATAGATAGCTATATATTTTAAATGCAACGGTTTGATGAATATTTTGTCTATTGTTGTTGACTTTTAATGAGTGCTGTTAGCATTTTTAAGACTTCTATATTTAATTGATAGAGTTCTTGGTAAGCCTCCAAATCAATAATAAAGCCCAACTCTTTACAGAGAATAATTTGAGTATCCAATTCAGAAGCTGAACCCAACGCTATATATAAGAAATGTAACAACTCTTTTGTTGTTCCTCTGCCATAACCTTCGGCTATGTTCGAAGGTATTGAAATTGCAGCTCTACGCATTTGAGAGGAGATTCCCATGAGTTCTTCATATGGAAAACATCTCGTTACTTGATAAATCCTTTTCACAAGAATGATGCTCTTTTGCCAAACAATCAAGTCTTTGTGCGTAGATTTCATATCCAATTCGGATTACATATTAGCTATGAGAAGAACCTCACGAATTCACTATCATCTTGTCTACTCGTCAGCTTGTTAACTCGTCAACTCATCAATTTAATTCTTATAATTACGTGTCTGTACCTTGATGGCCTCGTACTCAAGCGGTTCTTTGATTAGCTCGGGGGCGGTTTCATCATTGTTTTGGTACTTCCAACAACCTACATAGAAATAGTTTTCATCGTCACGTTTTGCCTCTCCCTCGGGTGTTTGGTACTCCTCACGGAAGTGACCTCCACAACTCTCGTTACGAGAGATGGCATCATAGGCAACGAGTTCGCCCATCAATAAGAAATCACGCAAATGGATAGCTTTATCCAACTCAACGTTCAAACCTTCCTTAGAACCTGGAATAAACAGGTTGGTATCGAACTCTTTACGCAAGTCTGCTATCATCTTCAAGCCTTCTTCGAGACCTTCTTTGGTACGACCCATTCCTACGTGTTCCCACATGATGTGTCCCAACTCTTTGTGAATAGAGTCGACAGAGCGTTTACCCTTGATGTTCATCAAACGGTCAATCTCTGCTTGTACTTTCTTTTCTGCCTCTTCAAACTCTGGAAGATCGGTAGAAAGACGTGGCCAAACAGCCTGATCGGCTAAATAGTTTTGAATGGTGTATGGCAAGACAAAGTAACCATCTGCCAAACCTTGCATCAACGCTGAAGCTCCCAAACGGTTAGCACCGTGATCAGAGAAGTTACATTCGCCAATAGCAAACAGTCCTGCGACAGAGGTCATCAACTCATAATCTACCCAGATACCACCCATGGTATAATGGATAGCGGGGAAGATCATCATGGGTTTGTAGTACTTTTCACCATTGATTTCGTTCGCCATGTCACCTGGGAACACGTCAGTAATCTCTTCATACATCTCGAAGAGGTTTCCATAACGCTGCATGATTTCATCAAGTCCCAATCGATTGATTGACTCAGAGAAGTCGAGGAACACAGCCAAACCAGTGTTGTTCACACCAAAGCCCTTGTCGCAACGCTCCTTCGCAGCACGCGAAGCCACGTCACGAGGTACTAAGTTACCAAATGCTGGATAGCGACGCTCCAAGTAGTAATCGCGATCCTCTTCTGGTATTTCCCAACCTTGTTTCGTTCCTGCCTGCAATGCTTTGGCATCTTCAATCTTCTTAGGAACCCAAATACGTCCGTCGTTGCGCAACGATTCTGACATCAGCGTCAGCTTCGACTGCTTGTCACCGTGTACAGGAATACAGGTGGGGTGAATCTGTACATACGAAGGGTTAGCAAAATAAGCCCCCTTACGGTAGCACTGAACGGCAGCGGTACAGTTACATCCCATTGCATTGGTAGAAAGGAAATAAGTATTTCCGTATCCACCAGTGGCGATTACCACAGCATTGGCAGAGAATCTCTCTAACTTACCAGTCACCAAATTCTTGGCAATGATACCACGAGCACGCCCGTCAACGATAACTACGTCCTCCATCTCGTAACGTGTATAGAGCTTTACTTTGCCTGCATGTACTTGACACATCAGTGATGAGTAAGCGCCCAGAAGCAGCTGTTGACCCGTCTGACCTTTGGCATAGAATGTTCTACTTACCTGTGCACCACCAAACGAACGGTTGGCGAGCATGCCTCCGTATTCACGAGCGAATGGTACGCCTTGCGCAACACATTGGTCGATGATAGCATTTGACACCTCTGCCAAACGGTAAACATTAGCTTCGCGAGCACGATAGTCGCCACCTTTTACGGTATCATAGAACAAACGATAAACAGAGTCACCATCATTCTGATAATCCTTGGCAGCATTGATACCTCCTTGTGCAGCAATAGAGTGTGCACGACGAGGCGAGTCTTGAATACAAAAGTTGAATACATTGAATCCCATCTCGCCCAACGAAGCCGCGGCACTGGCACCTGCTAAGCCTGTACCAACAACGATGACATCCAATTTTAATTTATTTTTTGGGTTAACCAAGCGCTGGTGAGCCTTGTAATTGGTCCACTTCTCAGCTACTGGTCCTTCAGGTATTTTTGAATTTATTTGTGTCATAATATTCTTCCTTACATGTAATCAGATTAAACAATTACGCACAGCACAAACTTGGCGCGCAGCCAAATGCAAATGCGAGAACAACGACAAGGAAGCCCAACATCAGCAATGTGGCGTACACCTCACCGATAGTCTTCCATCGATTGAACCAGATTTTGTTGTTGATTCCAAGTGTTTGCATCGCACTCCAGAAGCCATGCGTGAGGTGGAACCAGATGGCAACCAGCCAAATGACATACAGCACCACATACAGAGGTTGTGCGAATGTTTCACGAATGTAACCGAATCCGTTAGCGGGATCGCCTAAGGGGTCGGCAATGTGAAAGATCTCGGCAAACATCATGTTGTACCAGAAATTGTACAAGTGAAGAAGTAAGCCCAAAAGAACAATGATACCCAACACCAACATGTTTTGAGATGCCCACTCTACCTTAGAGCTTCGTTGCGTAACGGCATAACGTTCGTTGCCGCGAGCCCGCAGGTTTTGTGCCGTCAGGATGAATGCGTAGACGATATGACAAACAACCAAAGCTGCAAGTGCTATCGTAGCTACCACCGCATACCAGTTGGCACCCAAAAGTTCACAAATCATGTTGTACGCTTCTCCCGAAAAGAGGGCGACAACATTCATTGACATGTGAAATGTCAGGAACAGAATAAGCGCAATGCCAGTAACCGACATGACCACTTTTCTACCAATAGATGAATTGATTAACCACATAAATGATTGATAATTAAAGTATTTAAATGTTAGTATATTGATGTGTGCGTTTAAATAGTTGTTCCTTGGCTGGTGTTCTTTACAAATGTTCACCATCAAACATCCTCATTTATAGGTATCAGATACCGCCAGCCGTTGCAAAAATACTACAATTTAATGATAACTCAAAGCTTTTCGTTAAAAATACGAGAAAACTCATCAGGGGGGCGAGAAAGACAAAGACGAGAAACCGATTTTACGCAGATACGCCTAAAAGGAAACAGCAAGAGAACGTGAAAATAGTTTCACGAACGAACCGCAGTCTTTAACACATTCGCTGAAGAAAGAGCCACCTATCGCCAAAGAGAGAGCTACCTATCGCCAAAGGGAGCGCGACCTACGCTTCCCCCTTGGTACCTTCGAAAGGAGCAATGGTGCGGCCAGCCATCTCTGGCAGTTGAATCTTACCGAACTGCTGCTCGTATTTATAGACGTTCTCCTGCAAGGCCATGAGAAGTCGCTTGGCATGTTCGGGGGCCATCACCACACGACTCACCACCTGGGGTTTGGGGATACCGGGCAAAATACTGGTAAAATCAAGTACAAACTCTGAGCTGGAGTGTGAGATCAGGGCCAGATTAACATACTTACCCTGAGCCACCTCGGGATTCAACTCCAATTGCAATCCCTGCTGCTGCGTGTTTTCTTCCATATCGACAAAACGTTTTTTAGTTGTTTCAAAAATGAATGTAAATATAGTGAGTTTTTTCAATATGCAAGGCTGAACTTCATGATTTTAACACTTTTAAGGTGCACATCTGATTTTATTCGCACACAGCTGGGTGCGTGATGCGGCGAAACATGATGATAATGTCTGAACTTAACAACCGTTTGATGAAACATGAAGGCTATGCTATAAAACGCGATTGAACACGCTCCTACTGGTGAAATATCTTGACAACACACTCTCTTATAATTTGCGTATTTACGAACAGCCTTCACCTTTGTACTAAATACGCCCAAAATGAGGAACGTTTGTATTCGATTGACATACAATGTGTTACAAATCTAAGACACGAATATCACTCCATTTTCGCCCTATTTTAAGCACAAAAGCATAGCTTGTAGGCAGATATTGGCATGCTTTTGCCGCGCAATACCATACATATTGCGAGGCAAAGTGATATCCTTTTCGCTACAATCTCATTGAGTTTGATGTGAAAACTGCTTTTTCAAGCAAATTAAACACAGATTTGCATCCTCCTTGCCTATTGATTTTTTCTATATTGAAAGTTTTGAAGTGCCATTTTAGGGCTATTTTTCAGTAAAGAAACCGAACATTTTTGAACGAAACATAATCAAACCGTTATCGGGACAGGGCTCGAGCGCATCCCAAGAACAGCTTCATTGGAGTTACGATTCACACATCATCAGCACATTTTAGGGGCAATGCGATACAGATAAACTACTTTTTCGTAACTTTGCCGACGACTTCATTTCGTACCATTCAAGGTACATCAAGGAATAACAAGACACTAAAAAAAACAAACTCACCATGCCAAGAAAAAAGAAATCAGAATTGAAAGATTACGTCATCATCACACTGGCCATGCTCATGGGTAGCTTGGGCTTAACCGTCTTCTTGTTGCCCAACCACATCGGCATGGGCGGCATCACAGGTATCTCGTCTATCATTTATTGGGGCTTTAATATTCCCGTAGAGGTCACTTACCTGGTCATCAACGCCACCCTGCTGGCCTTTGCGCTCAAGATTCTGGGGTGGCGGTTCTGCGTCAAGACCATCTATGCCGCCCTGACGTTCGCCATGTTTGTATGGCTCATCAGACAAGTGACGCACGATGAGGCAATCATCAACGACCAACCTTTCATGGCGGCCATTCTGGGAGCTGTGCTCATGGGGTCGAGTATCGGAATGGGATTGTCGAGCAACGGCAGCACAGGTGGAACGGATGTCATTGCAGCCATGATTAACAAATATCATGACATCTCGCTGGGAAAGGTGATTTTGCTCTGCGACATCACCATCATCACGTCCAGCTACCTGGTGTTGCACGACTGGGAGCAGGTGTTGTATGGCTATGTGGTGCTTATTGTTTCCTCAGCCTGCGTGGACAAAGTGGTGAACATGAACCGACGGTCGGTTCAATTCTTCATCATCTCAGAAAAATACGAAGAGATAGGTAGGGCCATCAATACGACGGTACAACGAGGATGTACCACGCTCACGGGCAACGGATTTTACTCGGGACGCGACATGAAAATGCTTTTCGTGCTGGCCAAACAAACAGAATCGTCGATGATTTTCAGAACGATTGACGAGATAGACCCAGAGGCTTTTGTCTCTCAGAGTGCGGTTATCGGTGTGTACGGACTGGGATTTGACAAGTTCAAGGTGAACAAAAAGAAGAAATTACCACGAGCAGCACAGGCTAAAAAAGAAGTACCTGCCCGCTGATTGGGGCCAAACAAGGAACAATGTGCCGCTGTATCGGCATAAAAATAAGGTGTGTCATCAAACTGGCACACCTTATTTTTATTCGCTTACTTGCGGATGATTTCAAAAATTTCTGCGTTGCCCTCGATGGATAGGCGGGTAGCTTTTTTCGCGACATCAAACTGATAGAAGGATGAAGTAACGGTAGTTTCTGCCACCACACGTCCCTTCTTGTCATGTTGTTTCACCCTGACCGTCTGATTTTCGGGCAGCTTCATCAGCAAAATATAACGCTGCGTATGCTTGGGAATGTCGAACGAAAGGGTGCCAGCGAGATGGAAAGAGGTCAAAGGTTGTTCATCAAAAGCACGGATAGCCTTATCGCCTTGGCCTGTCTGTACGTCAAAATCCAGGTGTGACAACGTGATAGGATTGACCTTGAACGTGCGAATGGACAACCAATGGGTCTTCTCTGAAGGTAGTTTGCGCAAGCGCACATAGCGTCCCTGCACGCCCTGCCCCGTCCAATGAATATCGTATTGCTTCCGAAGGTCGGCGATGAGCGGGGTCCAGGAATGTCCGTCAGCTGAGCATTCGAGGATGGCGTGGTCGAAATAATCTACGTCATCTGTCGCATTGCGGCCTTGTTTGAGGTCAACTTCCCAAATCGGCATCACCTTTCCCAGGTCCAGTCCAATCCAGTCTCCCGTCTTTTGTCCTACACCCGAATGATAGAATGAGAGGGAATCGGCATCCAGCATGTTCTTGCTCTGCGTGGTATACACGCTGGGATAAGACCCGATGGAACGCTGTACGGCTGACTTTTTCCCCGTGAGTTGCTCGTAGAAGGCCTCGCTCATGTCCTCCATGGCTTTTTCATAGAACGGCTGTAGCTTCATGGTTCCCGACCGATGGGCGTCATAAGCCTTCTTATCTTCCGCGCTCATGAGGTTCTGCACATAGCTGTTCCAGAATGCCTCCGGAGCTTCATGCTTGAACCCTTCCATGAGTTTCAGCGCATTTTTACCGCGCGTTCCTAACTTGCCAAACTCGGTGAGCCATGGACGCAATTCGTTGAACAGCCCTCGATTGGCCAATCCTTGTTCCAACTGTGCCGGCACCTTCTCTATCTTCTCGAACTCACGCATGAGGTCATCATATTGTTTTGGGGTGTAATGGTCGAAGCTGAAGGTTGTTGTTTCCCACGATTCGTCACGCCGATAACCCGTTTCTGTGTCGGCAGAATGGATGGCAAAGGTGCGGTATGCGTCCTTAGCCTGCGGCGCCATCACCGCCAAAGCGCGTTCCCAACTGTCCAATGCGTTATAGGCTGTGGGATTCCAAGCGTAGTCAGCAACACTGTACAAGGCAAGTTTAGAGGCTTCGCCATGCTCCATGGGGTTGCTCAGCAGACCGGTCATCTCGCCTGCGGTAACGGTGTTTTCCAGTCCATAGACGGGTCCTTGCAACACGATGTGGCGCACATAGTCGGTCACGGGATAGTTCCACCAAAAGAGAGCCGGCCGCTTGATGCGTGAATTGACCCACGCTAAGGTCGTTCGTGTGACGTCACTGCATACGACATCGCCTGTCCAAAACACCCTCACCGATGGGTCTAAGGTTCGGCCATACACCGACAAGCTGCCTTCGGGCGTTGGGTTGGCCCAGGCTCGGCTATAGTTTGTGGGACAAATGATGAGTGGCGAAACGTCTCCTTTGACCTTGACAAATTCTTTTGTCAGGCGGTTCAACAGCTCTACTTGCCTGGCTGGATTGGTTCCATCACCCGAGATGTCATCAAAGAAGATGGCGAACGAGCGAACTCCCAGCTGGTACATCAGGTCGAATTTGTGCTTCAGGTTGTTGTAATCTTCTTCATTCCACTTGATGTCTTTGCCTGGATGAATGGCCCAAACAAACTCTACCCTATTTTTATCACAGGCCTCTACCAGCTCATGAATGTTCTTAGCTTCGTCCGCGGGATAAGGTTTTCGCCAGTTGGGTGAACTGTGGTAAGGGTCGTCTTTGGGTCCGTAAACGTATGTGTTCAACTTGTATTTGCCATAAAAATCAATCAACGATAGGCGCACCTTGTGTGACCAGGGGGTGCCATAGAATCCTTCAATGATGCCACGGTATGGGAAAACGGGATAATCATTGACCTCTAAATAAGGCAGGGTCTTGCCGTTTTGGGCGATGGGGCTTTCCATAATCTGGCGCAAAGTCTGGATGCCATAGTACACACCGGCATCATCATATCCCACAATATCAATTCCTTGCTGGTGAATGCGCAACGAATAAGCACCGCTGATGGACTTCACTGCGTGGCTCCCTGCAGTCTTTTCCAAGGCAATGTTCAAGGGAACGCCTGCGGATTGCAAGGGAAGAAAGGACAAATCTTCTTTGATGTCGCATTTCTGCTGACCGAGTTTAGTAGATAGTTTCACTCCAGTCGTGATATCTATTGTCCCACTAATGGATAGATTGAGATAGTTTGGTACTGGATTGATTATCAATCCTTTGTGATTAACTTGATGCCCTGTCAACCTTGGTACGTCTGCACTTTCCTTGCGTTGTGATGACAAATCGAAATCAGACACCTGTGACATGCTCACATGGGAGGACAAAAGTCCTACGAATAAAATAGTTCCAAGTTTAAGATAATTCATAATTTAAAAAGATAAGGGGCGGTAGGAACTCGATCCTACCATTGTTCTACCGGGATGTTCCACGACAATTTGACGCAAAGATAGATAAAATATACTGAATAAATCGGAGTAAAGAGGGTTTTTAATTCGTAATCAAGTCATAATTAAAATTTATTGCGTACTTTTGCGATGTATTGTGTTCTTTGTTTATCAGACATTTACAATAATGCCTACGCAATAACACAACGATTCGAAAGGATAACACATTTGGGCAACGAAAAGGCCTTGTCAGGCTCGCAGAAACAAGAAATGCCCATGGAGAAGAAAGGTAATTGATTAATATGAAATTCAAATACGACGTTATAATAATAGGTGGTGGACACGCTGGTTGCGAGGCAGCAACGGCATCGGCCAACATGGGAGCAAGTACATGTCTCATCACCATGGACATGAACAAGGTGGGACAGATGAGTTGCAACCCAGCCATTGGTGGCATAGCGAAAGGACAAATCGTTCGCGAGATTGACGCCTTGGGGGGACAGATGGGACTCATTACCGACGCAACTGCCATCCAATTTCGAATGCTCAACAAGGGTAAAGGTCCTGCTGTATGGAGTCCTCGCACACAATGCGACCGTGGAAAATACATCTGGGAATGGCGAAAAGCGTTGGACCACACGCCCAACCTTGACATTTGGCAAGATGAAGCCCGGGAATTGATAGTAGAAAACGGAGAAGCTGTTGGCGTAATTACCGTTTGGGGAGTTGAGTTTAGAGCGAAAAGCGTAGTCATCACAGCAGGAACCTTTTTGAATGGTCTGATGCATATCGGGCGACATCAACTGCCGGGCGGACGTTGTGCCGAGCCTGCGGTGTATCATTTGAGTGAGAGTATTTCGAGGCACGGCATCCGTGTGGACCGCATGAAGACGGGAACGCCTGTCAGAATTGACGCGCGAACGGTGCATTTTGAGGACATGGAACGGCAGGATGGCGAGAACGATTTCCATCAATTCAGCTACATGAGTGAACATAGAAAGCTGAAACAACTACCTTGTTGGACATGTTATACCAATCAAGAGTGCCACGAAGTATTGAGGAAAGGATTGTCAGATTCTCCCCTTTTCAACGGTCAAATACAAAGCATCGGCCCTCGTTATTGCCCTTCGGTGGAGACAAAGCTTGTTACTTTTCCCGACAAAGATCAGCATCCTCTGTTTTTAGAGCCAGAAGGAGAATGCACCAACGAAATGTATTTGAACGGCTTTTCATCGAGTATGCCGCTGCATATACAACTGGAAGCAATCCACAAAATACCCGCTTTTCGTGATGCAAAGATCTACCGAGCCGGCTATGCCATAGAGTATGATTACTTTGACCCTACCCAATTGAAACAAACGTTGGAATCGAAGGTTCTGAAAGGTTTGTTCTTAGCTGGGCAAGTGAACGGCACTACCGGATATGAAGAGGCGGCCGGACAAGGTTTGGTGGCTGGAGTGAACGCTGCACTGCATTGCTCAAACAGCGAACCTTTCGTCATGCACCGCGATGAAAGCTACATCGGCGTGCTGGTAGATGACTTGACGACCAAAGGAGTTGATGAGCCTTATCGCATGTTTACATCACGCGCTGAATACAGAATTCTATTGAGGCAAGACGATGCCGACGCACGATTGACGGAGAAAGCGTACCAATTAGGACTGGCAAGTCGTGAGCGTTACGATTGGTGGATGCAGAAGAAGGAAAGCATTAAGGCTCTTCTTGACTTCTGTAATCAAACACCGATTAAACCGAAAGAAATCAACAATTTCCTTGAAAGCATAGGAACTTCTCCCCTTCACGGCACCTCCAAGATATCTGACCTCGTGGGACGACCACAAGTATCGTTGACACAACTTGCCGAACACATCACAACTTTGAAAGAAATGCTCAACAAACCTCGCAACCGAAAGGAAGAGATTGCAGAGGCAACAGAGATAAAAATCAAATATAAAGGATACATTGAGCGTGAAAAACTCATGGCCGAAAAGATGCACCGCCTAAGGGATATCAAGATAAAAGGACGCTTTCAGTATAGCGAACTACACGAATTATCTACGGAAGCCCGCCAAAAATTAGAGCGAATCGACCCCGACACGCTCGCACAAGCCAGCAGAATACCCGGCATTTCACCAAGCGATATCAATGTTCTTCTGGTCCTATTAGGGAGGTAGCGAACATCGAAATGATGCACACGACAGATATGTTTCACATGAAACAATAAGATTTTTAATAACAACATAACACATTAATAATGAACAACAAATTACTTTTGGACAATTTGCGCAGCATACAAGATTGGCCAATCAAAGGAGTGAACTTCAGAGATGTTACTACTCTATTCAAAAATCCCGAGTGTTTACGAACTATCAGCGATGAAATGTATGAATTATACAAAAACAAAGGCATCACAAAAATTGTGGGAATCGAGAGTCGCGGCTTTGTGATGTCATCCGCTATCGCTATCAAATTGGGTGCTGGAATCGTCTTATGTCGCAAGCCAGGCAAGCTTCCTTGCGAAACAGTGCAAGAAAGTTACGCAAAAGAATACGGCATCGACACCATCGAAATCCACAAGGATGCTATCAACGAGAATGACATTGTTCTATTACACGACGACCTGTTAGCCACCGGAGGGACAATGAAAGCGGCCTGTGATCTGGTGAAGAAGTTCCATCCCAAAAAGATTTATGCGAACTTTATCATTGAACTCAAGAGCGAGTTCCCACACTGCAGAGAGCAGTTTGACAAAGACATCGAGATTGAATCACTGTTGCAATTCTAACCAACAGCAATAAATGTTAGCGGTAGTGGAAAGTAAACTCCACTACCCTCTCACGATATTTGCGCCGGAGCGCTCCGTGATGAAGGAGAGGTAGATGTTTCACATGAAACAATTAGACTATCATTTCCTGTAACACAGGGACTTATAGCGATGAACAAAGAGGAAAACTTAAAGAGAATTGACCACCTAAAGAGTATAGCGTTGAGCATGCCTGGGAAGCCTGGTAGCTACCAATTCTATGATCAAGACCACCATATTATCTATGTAGGTAAGGCCAAGAACTTGAAAAATCGTGTCTCTTCGTATTTTCGAAAGGAAGTAGATCGCTACAAAACTAAGGTCCTTGTCAGCAAAGTTTGGGACATCACGTACACCGTAGTCAATACAGAAGAGGACGCACTTCTACTCGAAAACAGCCTGATCAAGAAGTACAATCCACGTTACAACGTACTATTAAAGGACGGAAAGACCTATCCAAGCATCTGTGTGACGAAAGAATATCTACCCAGAATCTTCAAAACAAGGCGTATTGACAGGCGATTTGGCACCTATTACGGCCCATATAGCCAAATCACAATCATGTATTCTCTTCTTGAACTCATCAAAAAGCTCTACAAACCACGCACCTGCCGCTTCCCAATCACCCCAGAAGGTATCACTCAAGGCAAGTATAAACCTTGTTTGGAGTATCACATTCACAACTGTAAAGCGCCCTGCGTGGGAAAACAGACACATGAAAACTATCAGGAAAACATTGCTCAAGCCCGTGAAATATTAAAGGGAAACACCCGAGAAGTGAGCAAAATACTTTACCAGCAAATGCTGAAAAAGGCAGAAGAACTGAAGTTTGAAGAGGCTGAAGAACTCAAGCAAAAATACGAAATGCTCAATAATTTCGTAGCCAAGAGTGAGGTAGTAAGCAACACCATACAAAACTTAGACGTGTTTACCCTCACGGATGATGACCAGAAAAAGAACGCTTTTATCAACTACATCCACGTCAAAAACGGCACCATCAACCAGAGTTTCACCTTTGAATATAAGCGAAAGCTTGATGAAACCAATGAAGAACTGCTCATTACTGCCATTCAAGAAATCAGAAGCAGGTTTAAAAGCAAGGCCAAAGAGATCATCGTACCCTTTGAAATCAATTGGAGTTTGAACAATGCTACCTTCTTCATTCCCCAACGTGGGGACAAAAAACACCTGCTGGACCTGTCAGAAATGAACGGGAAACAGTATAAGTTCGACCGCCTCAAACGATCGGAAAAGCTCAATCCGGAACAAAAACAGACCCGTTTGATGAAGGAATTGCAAACCAAGCTCAAGCTCCCCAAGCTGCCCTATCACATCGAATGTTTCGACAACTCCAACATCTCCGGAACCGATGCCGTTGCAGGTTGCATCGTATTCAAGGGCATGAAACCCTCAAAGAAAGACTATCGCAAATACAACATCAAGACCGTGAGCGGTCCTGACGATTACGCATCCATGCAAGAGGTGGTGCGCCGCCGATATAGCAGGATGATGGAAGAGCAGACACCCCTACCCGACTTGATTGTCACCGATGGCGGAAAAGGGCAGATGGAGGTAGTAAGAGAGGTGTTAGAAGACGAGCTGCACCTGCAAATACCCATCGCAGGCCTTGCTAAAAACGACCGCCACAGAACCAACGAACTACTGTTCGGTTTTCCACCGCAAGTCGTTGGTTTAAAAGCAGATAGCGAACTTTTCCACTTCCTCACACACATTCAAGACGAAGTGCATCGATATGCCATCAGCTTCCATCGCGACAAACGAAGCAAAAACGCACTGCACAGCGAATTAGACGACATCAAGGGCATCGGTCCCAAAACGAAAGAGCAACTCCTGAAAGCCCTGAAAAGCGTGAAAAGAATCAAAGACGCAGATCTTGAAACGCTCACCGAAATCATCAAAGAAGCAAAGGCAAAAATCATTTTCAATCACTTTCACCCCAATAATCCATAAAAAAATGCTTATCTTTGCGCTCAATAGGCAGCGCAACAGCAATTTGAGGGCAATCTCATAGCCGCTGACAGTAGTACACACTACCCGCATCCTTTAGAAACAACTTATCAAAAGACGTCAACTGACTGATGAAAACCTGGATACAAACCCTACTGCTTTTTCTGGTCCTATTGCTGGGCAACCAGAACACTTGCACAGCACATGCCAACGTTACGAGACCCGGCATGGCTGAAGAAGGCTGCACGTCCGGGTATAACGATGATGAAAAGAGCAAAGACCGCATCTACGAAGACACGATAGAACCGGCTCAACGACAGACAGCCCTCATCACCGACACCAGTCAAACCGTTCGCTTGTGCAACACCCGTCCACAGCGTATAATCCCCTCGTTTACGGTTAAGCCAACACATCTACTTAGTCGAAACACATTTCACAATAAGTTTTATTCTCTACATTTTCAAGGAATCGACCGCTACCTAACAACGGTCACAACCCCAATTCCATCCTCTGCCGCATGCGATTACTACGTCATCGCATTGAGGCAAATCATTCGTTGACCCATCTTCTTTTTAATATGTACGCTCATCCCAACCCATCAAACCATGTGCGTACAATGAGATTTCACTAAAATATCGTAAAAGCTGCTTCAAACATGTCGATAGCAAGGAAGCCAACCACTCGCCCACAAAGAGGTCATAAACATGGCTACCTTACCTTCAATCGGTTCAAAACGTCCGAAAAGAAGTGCCAACAACCTCTATATCAGGATTATATACGTTTTTGAGCAGCTCGGAAACAAACCAACAAGACTATCAGTAAAAAGAAGAAAATTATGGCAAGTATAAATAATTTAGAGATGGCAGAAACCATTGCCAACAATTCAAATATCAAGATTTCGAAAGGGTTCTTAGGCATTGGCAGCAAAGCCACTTACACACCCACAAACAGCAAGCTGAACGCGGTCATCAACTACTACAGTGCGGAAGATGCCCAGGCATTCGTGAAACTTATCAAAATGGCGGAAGGGGAAGTTGTCAGTCAGGCAAAAAAGATTACACCACCCGCGAAACTAAGCATAAGCAACTATCGCCTTGAGGCATGCGTGACCGACGACAAACAGCTTGTTGCCATACAGGTACTGAGTTATGCAGATTTCCGTAACACGCCCATTTGTGATTTAAAATACTTTGAAGGCGAAGCAGCACAAGCCATTGCCGCACTATTATAAGACCAAAAAGAACCATTTCATCGGGCTTTTGGCAACCCATCTCCCACTTGTCAAGCGATGACAAATGGGAGATTTTTTATGAACAGAACTACCACATACAACGTGATGCACAACATCAGCGAAACAAGGAGAATAACATGACTTTTCAATTGCATGGACATTGGCCGTCAAAGTCAATGAGTTTAAGCCCCAAAGTCATTGAGATTGGCAACCAAAGTCAATGCAATGTCTTTTCCTAAAATCGCTTGACAGTTTTTAGTTGTTTATTCTATATTACTTGTCAATA
>OBRT01000065.1_pt1 | contig 44937 bp, 34 predicted proteins | sample 1494891 | NCBI WGS metagenome assembly OBRT01 (sample SAMEA3360688, study PRJEB22359) | human gut metagenome | biome: ENVO:urban biome; feature: ENVO:human-associated habitat; material: ENVO:feces | place: Bangladesh | collected 2011 | reverse complement strand
TTCTTTTCCATTCTGAGATGAACTTTTCTCTATCGCATTGCGCTCTTGGACTCCATACGGCGGGGCCTTTTGAGCGGTTAAGCATGCGAAACTGAATAGCAGTAGCATCGGTAACAATTCCCATTTGTCCGCCCAGTGCATCAATTTCTCTGACTATCTGTCCTTTTGCGATGCCTCCGACGGCAGGATTGCAACTCATTTGTGCAATCTTGTTCATGTCCATTGTTACCAAACAAACTTTTGCGCCAATGTTGGCCGCTGCTGTTGCTGCTTCGCAACCTGCATGTCCGCCTCCAATCACCAACACATCATATTTGAAAGTTATGCTCATTCGTTCTTTATTTTTCCGCAAAAGTAAGAAATTAAATTGGAATATGCGTGATATTTGAAGTATTATGCTTTTCTATTTGTAAAACATTAAAAAAAATATTACATTATCTTTATGTTTCTTTCCAATTTTCTGTGCTTATGAACAATATGTGGAAAAATAGAACAAAATGACTTTTAATTTACAATATGTAGGCTATTGAAATTCAATAGTACCTATTTTGAGCTTCAAAACCTATTGTTTTGAGTTGCAAAATAGGCTGTTTGCAATTGTGAAATTAGTGCTTTTTGTGTCTAAATAAATTGATATGGATGTAACTATCAGTGTTTTAGTCACTTATAGATGTGTTGTTTCACATTCTATCTAAATGTATTAAAGGGAGGAGAAGAATAGAACAATTTTTCGAAACCAAGTTTTACGCTTTTTGATGCACTAAGTTTTCAACTCGGTAGAGGTGCTACTTGTTGTAGCAATAATTTATTTTTGCTTTACATTTGTCTGTTTTCGAGGCAGGTAATGAGGGTAGTCAATTTTTGTTTTGTGTTTTGATGTTACATTTCGTTAGTTTCTGCTTGTTTAGACGTTGTCAATATAAGGTTTTGGCGCATGTTTTATCCTTGTTTTTTTGTTAAAAAAGTTTGGTTACTCATACATTTTTCGTATTTTTGCAACGTTTATTCAACACCTAATAATAATGTACAGACGTTGCCTAAATTCAGTTTCGTTCTGTTTTTGGCATTATCTAACGTGTGCGTTCACGAAAAAGACAAATAATTCTAACAGTTTAAATATTTTAAAAACAAAACATTTATGTGGTTAATCAATTCTTCTATTGGTAGAAAAGTTGTGATGTCGGTAACCGGTATTGCGCTTATTCTATTTCTGACATTCCACATGTCAATGAATATTGTAGCTTTGTTTTCAGGCGAAGCATACAATATGATTTGTGAATTCTTAGGTGCCAATTGGTATGCAGTGGTTGCAACAATGGGTTTGGGTGCTTTAACCGTAGCTCATATTGTTTACGCTTTCATTCTTACGGCACAGAATCGTCGCGCACGTGGTAATGAACGTTATGCTGTAAACGGTTCAAGTCCTAAAGTTGAGTGGGCTTCTAAGAACATGTTGGTGTTGGGTATCATTATCCTTTTGGGTATGTTGCTTCACTTGTTCAACTTTTGGTATAACATGATGTTTGCTGAAATCGTTGGTATGAGTACACAATTCTCACCTGCTGATGGTTTTTCTTACATCAAGGAAACATTTGCCAACCCTGTATTTGTAGCACTTTACATTGTATGGCTTTGTGCTATTTGGTTCCACCTTTCACACGGTTTCTGGTCAGCTATGCAGACTATTGGTATCAATGGTAAGGTATGGTTCAATCGTTGGAAGATGATTGGTTTGGTTTATACCACTCTTCTCATGTTAGGTTTCCTCGTTGTTGTACTCGCATTTGCATTTGGTTGTGCTCCAAGTCTTTGCTGTGCAGCTTAATTCATAATATTTAGAAAGATACAAGATTATGGCTAAAATATTAGATTCAAAAATCCCAGAAGGACCAATAGCTGAGAAATGGACCAATTATAAGGCTCACCAGCGTTTGGTTAACCCTAAAAATAAATTGAAGCTCGATGTTATTGTCGTTGGTACAGGTTTGGCTGGTGCCAGTGCAGCTGCCTCACTTGGCGAAATGGGCTTTACTGTTTACAACTTCTGTATTCAGGATTCACCACGTCGTGCGCACTCTATTGCCGCACAAGGTGGTATCAATGCAGCTAAAAATTATCAAAACGATGGCGACTCAGTTTATCGTTTATTCTACGATACAGTAAAGGGTGGCGACTATCGCGCTCGTGAAGCAAACGTTTATCGTTTGGCTGAAGTATCAAATAGCATTATTGACCAATGCGTTGCACAAGGTGTTCCTTTCGCACGCGAATATGGTGGTATGTTGGCAAACCGCTCTTTCGGTGGTGCGCAAGTATCACGTACTTTCTATGCAAAGGGTCAAACAGGTCAGCAACTCCTCCTCGGTGCTTACTCAGCATTGAGCAAGCAAGTTCATGACGGACGTGTAAAACTTTACACACGTTACGAAATGGAAGACGTTGTTATCATTGACGACCACGCTCGTGGTATCATTGCTAAGAACCTTGTAACAGGTAAACTTGAACGTTTCTCTGCTAATGCAGTTGTCATTGCAACTGGTGGTTACGGTAACGCATACTTCCTTTCTACCAATGCTATGGGCTGTAACTGTACCGCAGCTGTTCAGTGCTACCGTAAGGGTGCTTACTTTGCAAACCCAGCATACGTTCAAATTCACCCAACTTGTATTCCTGTACACGGCGACAAGCAGTCTAAGCTCACATTGATGTCAGAATCATTGCGTAACGACGGTCGTATTTGGGTTCCAAAGAACATAGAAGATGCTAAGGCATTGCAAGCTGGAACAAAGAAAGGTTCAGACATTCCAGAAGAAGAACGCGACTACTACTTGGAACGCCGCTACCCAGCATTCGGTAACTTGGTACCTCGTGACGTAGCTTCACGTGCTGCTAAGGAGCGTTGCGACCATGGTTTCGGTGTAAACAACACAGGTTTGGCTGTATTCCTTGACTTCTCTGAAAGTATCAACCGCCTCGGTATTGACGTTATTCGTCAGCGTTATGGTAACCTCTTCGATATGTACGAAGAAATTACAGACGTAAATCCAGGTCAGTTGGCAAAAGAAATTAATGGCGTAAAATACTATAACCCAATGATGATTTACCCAGCTATCCACTACACAATGGGTGGTATTTGGGTTGATTACGAATTGCAAACAACTATCAAGGGACTCTTCGCAATCGGCGAATGTAACTTCTCTGACCACGGTGCTAACCGTCTTGGTGCTTCTGCATTGATGCAAGGTTTGGCTGATGGTTATTTCGTACTCCCTTATACCATTCAAAATTATCTCGCTGACCAAAGTCTTTGGGGCAAGATTTCTACCGACCACCCTGAATTTGTTAAAGCAGAAAAGGGTGTACAAGACGAAATCGACCGCTTGATGAATATTCAAGGAAAGCGCAGTGTAGACTCTATTCACAAGGAATTTGGTCGCATTATGTGGGAATATGTTGGTATGGGTCGTACAGAAGAAGGATTAAAGACTGGTTTGGAAAAGATGAAAGCACTACGCAAAGAGTTCGAAACCAACCTCTTTATCCCTGGAAGCAAAGAAGGACTCAACGTAGAATTGGATAAGGCTATCCACCTTCGCGACTTCATCATGATGGGACAACTTGTAGCACACGATGCACTTTCACGTAACGAAAGTTGTGGTGGACACTTCCGTGAAGAATATCAAACAGAGGAAGGCGAAGCAAAGCGTGATGACGAAAATTACTTCTATGTAGGTTGTTGGGAATATAAAGGCGACGATACCGTTGCTCCTGAACTCATCAAAGAACCACTTGAATACGAAGCAATTAAGGTTCAAACACGTAACTACAAGAACTAATTTTAGGTCAAAGTTGCTTAGGCAATACATTAAAAAGAAATCAACGTAATGGAAAAAATAATAAGTTTCACGCTTAAAGTATGGCGTCAGAACGGACCAACAGCACAAGGTCATTTTGATACATTCGAAATGAAGGATATTCCTGGTGATACTTCATTCCTCGAAATGCTGGATATCCTTAACGAACAGCTTATAGAAGATGGACAAGAACCTTTTGTCTTCGACCACGATTGCCGTGAAGGTATCTGCGGTATGTGTTCTCTTTATATCAATGGTCACCCACACGGACCAGCAACAGGGGCTACAACATGCCAACTTTACATACGTCGTTTCAACGATGGCGATGTAATTACAGTTGAGCCATGGCGTTCTGCTGCTTTCCCTGTTATCAAGGACTGCATGGTAGACCGTGGTGCTTTCGATAAAATCATTCAAGCTGGTGGCTATACAAGCATTCGTACAGGTCAGCCACAAGACGCTAACGCTATCCTTATCTCTAAGGAAGATGCTGACGAAGCAATGGACTGCGCAACATGTATCGGTTGTGGTGCTTGTGTTGCAGCATGTAAGAACGGTTCAGCAATGCTCTTCCTTTCTTCTAAGGTTAGCCAATTAGCACTTCTTCCACAAGGCAAACTTGAGGCAGCTAAGCGCGCTAAAGCGATGATTATGAAGATGGAAGAACTCGGATTTGGTAACTGTACAAACACAAGAGCGTGTGAAGCAGAATGCCCAAAGAACGAATCTATTGCTAATATCGCTCGTTTGAACCGCGAATTTATCAAAGCAAAACTCGCTGATTAAGCAAAATTAAACTCTAAAATAAATCCCACAACCTTTACGGGTTGTGGGATTTTTCATTTAAATCGTTGTGATAACCTTATTTTATCACCTTCATTTTTCTGTTTTTTAGGAAAAATGAAGGGGCAAATCGTAAATAACAATTCGTTTTTATTATGACATAGAATTGTCTTGAATGCTTTTACTATAGCAGATAAAATCGCCTTCATCGCTAAAGAACGGCTGCGCATACACGCCTACTACTGCCAAATCAGGGAAACATGCTTTTATTTGCCTTAAAGCCTCTTTGTCTTCTTCGATACATTGCATAGGAACGATAACAACTTTCGATGTCTGAATATAGTTGATATACGCCCAACTCATATCTTTGCGATTTCTTTTTCCCTCGCAAGTAGAGAAACTGAGTTCTACAACCTCATAGCCGTCAGATTCAAATGTTTCCTTTAATGTAGCAGCAAACTTTGTATCGTATTCAGCACAATTGGTCATCAAGACGCGATTGTTGCCGATATATCTAACGATACTTTCAATATGGTCAGCCATAATGCCGCTCTCGGCGAGCCATGTAGGCTTATAGGCTTTACAACATTGTATTTCTGTTTCTTTAGCAATCTCGTGTCTAACGCCGTATATGTCCAATACCATGCACAATTTGCTGTAAATAGGCAATACATTGTTGTCGGTTAGCACCTCGTTAGCAAAATAAACTTTGTCAGCATTTAAGTGTTCAGCTTTGATATTTTCAGCTGCTTTTCTTATCTTTTCTAAGTGTTCCATAGATGTCGAGTGATAAATTTTACTTTATGTAAATAGTAATAGAGATGTTGCAAAGTTACAAATATTCCAATAACTGCCTAATTTTTTTTGCAATTATTTCATAAAAAATCGCAAAAAATGTTCATTTAACGCTGTGTGCCTTAACCATTGCTCAATCGTTTGCTCATAATTCCCAAAACAGGTCATTGTAAACAGATGATAGGGAATAGCCGAAATAGGTGTGGAAAAACTAATCAAGGCTTTTTGCCCAGCAATATTTTTCACGCATTAGTTTTGGTATTTTTCCACGAAAAGGTTACCTTTGCAAACAGAAAATTATACTTCTACGAATGAAAAATATATTTAAAACAATAATTACAGGCTGTTTCCTCACAGGAATGGCTATGTTGGCGAGTTGTACAGGCGAACAATTTCATGTTCAAGGCACTATTTCGAATGCAAAAGATTCGGTGCTTTATTTTGAACATAATAGTTTGACAGGCTTCAAAACGGTTGATTCTGTGAAACTTGACACACAAGGTAGCTTTAAATTTGCTGGTGCGAAGGTGGAATCACCAGAGTTTTATCGTTTGCGCATAGCGGGTCAGATTATCAATATCGCCATTGATTCAACCGAAACTGTTGATGTTAAAGCCACTTTCCCACAGATGGCGACCAATTATTCAGTGAAAGGTTCGTATGAAAACGAGAAGATTAAGGAATTAGCATTGAAGCAAATGGATTTGCAAAGTCAATGTCAAGCAGTGGTAATGCAACACCCAGAGGTTGCCGATTCGCTCATTTCTCAAATGATTCAAGGCTATAAGCAAGAGGTGAGTGTCAATTACATTTTCAAAGAACCAATGAAGGCTTACAGTTACTTTGCTTTGTTCCAATATATTGTCATCAACAATCAAGCAAAACTCATCTTTAATCCGAAAGAAGATGCCAAAGATAATAAGGTTTTTGGTGCGGTTGCCACAAGTTGGGACGCTTATTATCCTAATTCAGAACGTGGGCAAAATCTTCATAACATAACGATTAAAGGTATGAAAGACACCAAGATAGCGGAAGCAAACAATCAAAAAGTTAAAATAGATGCGGCTGAAACAGGTGTTATTGATTTACCTTTGTATGATAATAAGGGCAACTTGCATCACCTAACAGACTTGAAAGGCAAAGTGGTATTGCTCAATTTCCATGCTTTTTCACTGCCTGGCTCTGCTGAATACATCATGCACATGCGTGAACTTTACAACAAATATCATGCTCAAGGCTTGGAAATTTATATGGTTTCGCTTGACGAAAACGAGCATTTTTGGAAGGAAAGTGTTGCCAGTTTACCTTGGATAAACGTTTATGACAATACAGGTATCAGTCAAGCTTACACGGCAGCGGCTACAAAAACACCAATTGTTTACTTGATAGACCGTAGCAATACAGTAGTTAAAAACCCTGCTCAAATCAAAAATATAGAGGCTGATGTGCGCGCATTGCTTTAAAAATGGGGCAATAATCAACCCAAGAAAATATCAAAAGGAGGCTCTCTCACTGACGAGAGAGCCTCCTTTTGTTTTTAATATGGCTTGTTTTCTAAATTGTTTTTTCGCCTATTGCTATTCCTTCCATGTTGTATGCTGTAAATTTTCCGTCCTCGTAAGTCATGAATGTGGCTACATTTCCACCCTTAGGGAAGGTGATTGAGCCAGTGTTACAGACCAAAGTGTCGCCTTGAGGGGTAAGTTCCCAAAGGTGAGTATGCCCATAAACAATGGCATCGAAATGACCTTTTGGCATTTTTTCCTTATTATAAACGTGTCCATGTGTCAGGAAAAGCTTCTTTCCTTGGTCTACTAACAATGTGTAATCTGCCAAAATTGGGAAGTTTAATAGCATTTGGTCTACCTCTCCATCGCAGTTTCCACGAATGGCAATAATGTCTTTGGCACGCTCGTTGAGCAGTTCCACAATGCCTTTAGGGTCTAATCCCTCTGGAATAGAGTTACGAGGACCATAATTTAAGATGTCGCCCAAGATACAAAGCATATCGCAATGCTGCTCATCGTAAAACTTTAAAACCTTTTCTAAGGCTGGACGGCAGCCATGTATATCGGATACTAATAAATATTTCATTGCTTTATTTTTTTGGCAAAGTTACTATCTTTTGGTCGAAAAAGTGAGTTTTCATGCGTGGAATTAAGTGATTGTAAAGAATTATTGCTATCTTTGTCATTACGAACCACAAAAGAAAGGTTAGCATTATGGAAGTAAGAGATGTATTTGAATTGCGAAAACAAGGAAGAATCGAAGAAGCCTATAACGCCATTCGCCCTATGTATGCCGTCCATAAAGGGCATTACACCACGATAGCTATGTTCTGGGTAGGTGTCGATATGATGCGTTTGCGTTATCAACAACGCCGATTGACGGAAGCACACAAGATTTTTTTGAGTTTGATGAGGCTCTATCCTACCATGGACGACAAAGATAAGCGTGGACAAGCCGTGTTAATGCGTGCGGCAATCTTTGTTTTCGACCATAGTACATCGTTTTCCATGTTGGATTTCATTACCCATTGGGGCATAGACAAATTGCCTGACGAAGATTGGAAGATGGTTGAGGTGAACGGACACTATGTACAATCGTTGGGACTGCGCATCGTCAGTCGAGTTTTCAAGGAAGTTGAAGGAAAACCAACGGTGGAAATGGCATTGAAAGCAGCCCCTATTTTGGCAGTAGCATTGAAATATAGCCCGTACAACATGAACAATCAGTGCCACAAAGCCACCATTTACACCATCATGGGTAAGAAAGAGAAAGCCATTAACATTTATCGCCACTTGCTAACCAAGCACCGTCAGTCTTATTTGTATAGCAATCTTGCCGATTTAGTGGACAATGACGACCTTAAAATTGCGCTTTTAACACGTGCTATCACCAACCAGCGAGAAGAGAAATTCCGCCAACGCATGCGTTTTACATTGGCTTCCATGTTATACAACGTTAATAAAGCGCAAGCGAAACACGAGTTGGATAAATGTATTGCAGCACGAAAGCAAGCGGGATACACCATTACTTGGAAAATGCAAAACCTTGTTGCGAGTTTGAAAGACGTGTTGCCAACCTCCGATATAGAGCAAAGAGCGTTTTATAGGCAGCAAGAAGAAATTGTGAAAGCCTTTGTAAAGCAAGATTAAGCCCCATTGTTATTATAAGATAAGTTCAACGGAAAATAAAACAAACTTTTTGACGACAGAGTAGGGTAGTTCTTGGTTGATGAAACACGCTCTTTAACTCAACAAATGGTAGCAACCGCCAGCCATAGTGCGTATAATTCCTTTCATTTCCAATTCGAAAAGCAAGGCAGTAAGGCGAGCAATTGGAAGATTGGTTTGTACAGAAAGCATATTAATCTGTAAGTCATTGTGAGTTTGCAGTGCCTCCACAATCTGTTTTTCTTCTTCTGTTAAAGTAGGAAATAGGGTGCGTTCAATTCCATTTTGATGCGCTTTCTCCAATTTAAGGTCGTTTTCCCAATTCATAGCCTTCACAAAATCGAAAGCAGAAGTGATTAAATTCGCTTCATTATCACGGATAAGCCGATTGCAACCCTCGCTATATTCAGCCCCAATGGCACCAGGAAAAGCAAAAACATCACGACTATAACTCCGTGCAATGCTGCATGTGATGAGTCCACCGCCTTTGTTTGCCGATTCCACGAGTAGGGTAGCATCGGAACAACCTGCTACAATGCGATTGCGTTGTACGAAGTTTTTCGGTTTAGGCTGCGTGTTGATAGGATATTCCGTTATTACTCCGCCTCCTTGTTCGCACATTTCTGTTGCTGTTGGGGTGTGCGTTCGTGGATAAATGAAGTCTAATCCATGCGCCACAACGCCTACGGTAGGCAATCCATTCGCCAAGCATTCACGATGAGCACATATATCTACGCCATAAGCCAATCCACTAAATACCAGCGTGTCGGGGCATAATGATTGCAAATCATGGACAAACGAGCGTATCAAGTCGCGTCCATAGCTTGTGCAATTGCGTGTTCCAATGATGTTAATGGTGTGCAATTTGTTTAAATCGGTGCTGCCTTGTTGATACAAAACCAAGGGCGCATCGTTGCATTCTCGTAGTCGTTGCGGATAATTTACATCGTTAAAACAAATGACATCAATGCCGTGTGCATCATCATATTCCAATTCTTTTGCTGCAAAATCCACATATTGGTCTAATCTTTGCAAAGCTTCCACAAGATAAGTTGAGGCATCGGGCAATATTTTGCGTATATCTTTATGATTTTCAAAGATAGCTGTTGCCGAGCCTGCTGCCTTGTAAAGTTGCAGCAAAGCCGTTAGATTAAACAAGCTAAGGCGTGTTAATGCGATGGAATAGAGTTGTTCTTGCGACATTGATTCATTTGTTTTCAAAATAAATTCAGTTTGTTTTATCAATCATCTTTACTCGTTTTCTTTCAAAAAAGGAGCGAAAGCCTCGTTATAATCTTTACTTTCTCCGAGTTTTCCATTGGTCAAAACCACGAGCGAAACCTCTGCGTGGAACGATAAACGTTCATCGCTTGCACGGAAAAGGTCATGAGTGAAAATATAGCGAATGCCTTGTTTGCGAAGTCCTAAGCGTGAAATAAACTCATCATCGCATTTCAAAGGTGTTTTATATTCTAAACTCATGCGTGCCACAACAGGGTCTACTCCCTTGTCATGGAGCTTCGAAAAACTTACACCTAAGGAGTTTATGAATCTGTGACGAGTGTGTTCCGTATAATGTAAGTAGTTGGCATTGTTCACGATACCCTGTATATCGCATTCGTAATCGCGAACTTCCATTCTTGTTTCGTATATGTAATTTGTTTTCATTCTTTGTTTGATTTTAAATATTCGTATCCTATTCTGCACCGCAAACAATCTTTGCGGTCGCAATATTCTTTCTTTAACTGTATTAAAGCCTGTGAGTCGCCAGCCGATTCTACCTTTAATCCCACTTCTTCCCACATTCTTACGATATGATTGTTTTCTGCTTTCAAGGCTTCAAGAAACGCAAAAGCACGGTCGATGAGCTTTTCTGACATTTTGTAACGACCGTATGCAAACAATATTGGCACCACTGTGTTGATGCTAATGAGCTGCAAAGAAGCTTTGGAAAGCGTCTTTTTATTCGCCTTACTCGCCTCACCTCCAAAGGTATAATGGTTTTCCCAATAGGGTGTAACGTGGGTTTGCAAAAGTTCAAAAACCTCTTCTATGGTTTGGCAATCTATCAATGCTGACAAATTGGAACGTCGTTCGTAATACAAATGCGCTAATTGTGCAATGCGAATGGTGGGAAAATTCTGTGGGCGGAGGCGTAAAAACCGCCACAAACGACCGTCTATCGGCTTTAAATGGAACTTATGTGCCAAGTATTTATATTCGCTTTGAAGGCGCAAAAAGTATTCATCTTCAGCCGCTTTTGTGCGTTGTTGTTCCGATAGATAGTCCAAATCTAACAAACCAGCTTGTCCCATGAAGATGGCTTCTATCTGAAATAAATCATCACGGTGGTGGTCTACATTACGAAAAGGGATATTGGTAGCCCATTGTTCAAAGGCTTCTCCGTTAATTCCGAAACCGAAATTGCGTGCCAAAGACACGAAATAAGCCGCTTCCCAACTATCTTCACAAAGTTTTAACCGAGCGTTGATAGCTTTTGTTCGTTGCTCTAAGCGTTCTGTTTGTAAAGCACTCAGCCACGAATGCACCATTAGTCGTGAAAGATTGGGAATAATTTTATAGCATGGCGGATAGGTGTCGGAGGTTTTAAGTTCATTATAATGCGTTGCAACATGTTCAGGAACAGGGAGTAATAGTTGTGGTGGCGTGTCGCCGTTGCTTTTCTTTACCCTCGTATCCGATACGCCTACAACGTGCAGAATGACGTTATCATAGTTTGAATCCTTATCATGACCGTGCAAAAACCAATCGGAAGCCTTATCGTGAATTTCAACATTGCCCACCCAAAGCGTGCCATCGATTTTCACTTTTGCATTGAAAAAATCGGGACCAGCGTCCTTATTGGGCAGTCCTGTGTCCACTATTTCAACCCTTTTGCCGTCGGTTGTCGTCAATGGTGAAAGCGGAAAGAACTTATGTTTCCACACATAATGGATAAGTTGTTCCATGATTGATTTGGTTTTAAGACTACAAAAATATAAAAATTAGTGGGAATAATGTTGTTTTCACGAGTTAAAGGGAGTTAAGACAAGGTTGTAAATACTCCGTTTCTACTCTTTTTTAGAACCGAAAAGATGGGAAATTTTGACCAATCTGTATTCTCTTGAAAATCAATGCGTTGCAAAGGTGAAAAATAAGCTATTCTTTTCGATGTCAAAACAATAGGTTTTGAAGCTCAAAACAGCCTATTTTGGAATGAAAAAGAGTGTGTTTTCAATTTTACTCAAATTGGTATTGTTCTATATTTCCATATCCGAAAGTTTTACAACAGAAGGTTTAACCGCTTAACACTGTGCTTTTTCGGTTAAAATAAATAAATATATTTTGTGCTATCTATGATTTCCACTAACTTTGTGGGCGGTTATTACCTACATTTTATCATCAAAATCATTTCAAAAATGAAGATAGCACTTATTGGTTACGGCAAAATGGGACACATGATTGAGCAAATTGCGCTTGAACGTGGACACGAAATCGTTTGTAAAATTGATGCAGACAATCAAGAAGACTTTGATTCTGCTGCGTTTAAAGGTGCTGATGTAGCCATCGAATTTACCAATCCTACGGCAGCTTACGGCAACTATTTAAAGGCTTTTAAGCACAATGTGAAAGTTGTAAGTGGTTCTACGGGTTGGAAAAATGAACATCAAGCCGATGTAGAACGCCTTTGTAAGGAAGGGCAAACCTTGTTTTGGGCGAGCAACTTCTCTATTGGTGTTGCCATTTTCAGTGCGGTAAACCGTTATTTGGCGAAAATCATGAACCAATATCCTCAGTATGATGTTGAAATGGAGGAAACCCACCACATTCATAAACTTGATGCGCCTTCGGGAACTGCCATTACTTTGGCTGAAGATATATTAGAAAATATCGACCGCAAGGAACAATGGGCAAAAGGAAAGCAAACTAATGCTGATGGAACCATTACTGAAATGGAAGAAATGGGCAAGAATGTGTTACCAATTGCTTCGGTTCGACGTGGCGAAGTGCCTGGCATTCATAGCATAAGTTATGACTCTGAAGCCGACAAAATTACCATAACCCACGATGCTCACAACCGAAAAGGTTTCGCTTTAGGAGCGGTTTTGGCAGCCGAATACACGAAAGACCACACAGGACTTTTAAGTACGGACGACTTATTTAAGTTTTAAAACATCGTAACCACACGCTGTGGAAACGCAAAAGAATAAAAATAACTAATGATTGACAAAGAAAAAGCAAAACTTAACCCCAAGAAACAATGGGCAAAGTTTATTGTTGTAATAATCCTTTATCTCGCTTTCCTCTTCTGGGTGAAAAGTTGGTTGGGATTAATAGTAGTACCTTTCATCTTCGATGCTTACATTTCAAAGAAGATAAAGTGGCAATGGTGGAAAGAATCTGACGGCCCTGTAAAGTTTATTATGAGTTGGGTTGATGCAATTGTCTTTGCCTTAACAGCGGTTTATTTCATCAATTTGTTCTTCTTTCAGAACTATGTCATTCCGTCTTCTTCGCTTGAAAAATCGTTATTGACGGGCGACTATCTCTTCGTATCAAAGCTTAGCTACGGTCCACGCATACCGCAAACACCGCTAACCATGCCTCTTACACAGCATACTATGCCTTTCTTCAACATGAAAAGCTACATCGAGTATCCTCATTGGGACTATCGCCGTGTAGAAGGATTAGGCAAAGTGGAATTAAATGATATTGTTGTGTTCAACTATCCTGCGGGTGATAGCATTTTAAGCGAACCACAATATCAAGCAGAAGACTATTATCGCCTATGCTATGAAACGGGTACAAGCCTTTTAATGCAGCAAAATCCATCGCTTGCACAGGCTCAACGTAATGATTTACAGCAGCGTGCGTTCTATGAAAAAGCATACGTCTTGGGGCGAAACTATCTCGTTAGCCAAGCAGCGCAGTTTGGTGAAATAGATTCACGCCCTACCGACCGTCGTGAAAATTATGTAAAGCGTTGCGTAGGATTGCCAGGACAAACTTTACAAATAAAGAATAAGGTGGTCTATCTCAATGGAAAGCCAAACAAAGAGCCTGAAAATGTAGAATATACCTACATGGTGAAGTTTAATAATGTTACGGCTGCTGACTTATTGAGTGAGCGTTTCGACGATACACGTAAGGAATTGGGCATTAGTAGCGAAGATATTCAAAGTTTATCTCGCCTCCATGGTTATGATATGGAACATGGATTGGTATTGAGCAAAGCTGCTTTGCAATACGATGGCTATATGCCGCTCACCAAACGAGCAGCTGCTGAAATGAAAAAACGTGGAATCGTAAAAGCCATACGCCCTGTAACGGACAAGGATATATACTCTGGTGCGAATTATCCGCTTAACTCTGACTTAGGTTGGAAGACGTGGACACGCGACAATTACGGTCCTATTTGGATTCCTGCCAAGGGAAAAAGCATTAATTTAACGTTGGCTAATCTTCCTATTTACGAACGTTGCATCAAGGTTTATGAGGGCAATAATTTGCAAGTAAAGCAAGGAAAGATTTACATTAATGGCAAGGTGGCAAAGTCATATACCTTTAAGTTAGATTATTATTGGATGCAAGGCGACAATAGACACAACTCTGCTGACAGCCGTTATTGGGGTTTTGTGCCAGAAGACCATATTGTTGGTAAGCCATTATTTATTTGGTGGTCGAGCGACCCCGATAGAAGAGGTTTGGGCGGAATACGTTGGAACAGACTCTTTACATGGGTTGATAATATAAAATAAGATTTTGGGAGGAGTTAAAAATAAACTCCTCCTTTTTCTTTTCTTTTTCAAATATCAAAATTCTTTATAGCTTATGCGTTCATTGCTATCATCTGCCTATTTTGCACCCATTCAATGGTATCAAAAACTCAATCAATCGAGTGAATGTTTGATAGAACAATACGACAATTTTGTCAAGCAAACTTATCGCAATCGTTGCGTTATTGCTGCTGCAAATGGTGCGCAAACACTTTCCATACCGATTGAAAAATTTGAAGGAACAAAGTGTTTAATGAAAGATGTACGCATTAGCGACCACGATAATTGGCGACATCAGCATTGGAATGCGTTGGTTTCAGCGTATGGAGAAAGCCCATTTTTTGAATATTATCAAGACGATATTCGCCCTTTTTTTGAGAAAAAGTGGGATTTCCTTTTCGATTTTGACATGGAAATTACGCAAAAAATGTGCGAATTATTAGATGTTCGAGCAAATTATCGTCCCACTACTGACTTTCTACCGATAGCAAAAAATGGCAATGAATCGCTTGATTTAAATGATTTTCGTGAGGTAATTCGTCCGAAAAAGCCCTTGCTCGACGCTGATTTTACACCTAAAAAGTATTACCAAGTCTATGCTGAAAAGTTCGGTTTCTTACCTAATCTTAGCATTCTTGACCTACTTTTTAATATGGGAAACGAAGCTATTTTTTATTTATAAAGGCTGTTTGAGAGAAGCAAATTTGCGCTTTTGAAATGTAAAGGGCATGTCTTGAATAAATTGAACCCCAGAAGTTGAGTAAAAACTTCTGGGGTTCAATTTGTTTAAGTTTATCTTTGTAGACTTTTATCTTGCTGCCATGAAGTAGCTTGTGCCTGCAACGGCTTGACGGAGTTCGTAAACGCCTGTTGCATCAGGGGTAACATTGATGGTCATACCGTTATTTAAGTAAGCCTTGATAGTGCCATCTTGGTTGAAATGAATCAACTTTGTTTCTTTACCTTCATCGTTTAAGTACCAATTATTCTCCTCTTTATTATATGTAAGGTAGTAAACGCTGCCATTAGGGCGTGTAATTTGGTATCCATTTTCGAGATATTTCACAGCATACATTAAGCCGTCGTCGCCTTTAATGTTCTTTGTCTTGCCGATATTCTTTGCCATTGGGTTGTCGCCAGTCCAAAATTCTATCGTGTTCAATACCAATACATCGATAGTACCCGCAATAGCGTAAGCTGGTGAGATGACAATGAAGATTAATTCGTTAAGAAACTTTGAGTCAGTGGCGCGCTTATTCCAACTTGCCAATTTGTTGAACATGGTGAATGAACCCACGCATGAACTTGCTAACATTGTGCCTGCTACGAAGTAGATAGCAGTTTTGAATCCTTTACTTTTCATAATAAATTGAATTTCTATAAAGTATAATATTGCAAATATACTGATTTTTAATTAACCGATATACTTTTTTACGAGATTTTAGCGATAAGTTCATCAAAAGTATTGGCAATATCAATGTATTGATGATAGTCACCACGAATAAATCCTTTGGCTTGCAAATCGTCTAAGGCGGCAATCAAAGGATTCCAAAAACCTTTTACATTGTACAAAACCACTCGTTTTTGATGATAGCCTATGGTGTGTGAGGCTGCCACAGTGAAGACTTCGTCTAATGTACCAATGCCTCCTGGGAGTGCAACGGCTATTTCGCTTTGCATCATTAATATGTCCTTGCGGTCGGAAAGGTTGTCGCATGGAAATTCAATGTCAATATATTGGCTTTTCTTTCCACCTTTTTCTATCAAACTTGGCACTACTCCAATGGTTGTGCCACCTGCTTCATGAACCGATTTTCCAATACATTCCATCAATCCAATGTTGCAACCGCCATAGGTTACCGTATGATTATTCTTACCTATCCAATGTCCAAATTCCTCCGTAGCACGAAAGAAATCGGCATCAATATTATTGTTTGCTGAACAAAAAACTCCTATTTTCATTTGTGTTATCGCTTATTTTTGAGTGAAAAAATACGAATACAAAGATAATACAAATAAAATTTGTATGCAAAATAATAAATAAAAAGGTTTGATAGAATTGCGTTTGCTGAGCAAACAGCCTATTTTGCCCTTCAAAAGTGCCTGTTTGGAAAAACGTTCAAATCAGTGTGAATTGGAATAGGATTAAAGGTCAAGTGGAAAATGTATGGTATAGAATAAAAAAGGACGCCACTGAATTGTAGCGTCCTTATCTGTTGTATTTTAAAGTTTTACCACTTTTTTATTTCCATTTTCCAATTTTACTTTCACAACATAAATGCCTTGTGTTGGGAGAGTTATAATCGTTTCGTTGCTATTGAGCTTCTTCTCGCTCACCTTAGCTCCATTTGGTGCATAAGCCTCAACTAATTCGATATTTCCATTAGCTGAAATGCTAACATTGTTGCCTAAACGTGTAACCTTGATGTCCTTGCCGTTTGTTGCAACACCTGTAATTCCGTTAGGAGTCGATGGATAAGGCTCTGTAATGTCGCTGCCAAAAGGAAAAATCCAATTGTTATTTGTATAAGATGTATAGGCTTCTTTCTTTACATGCAATTTTACGTTGGGTAAAACAACCTCACCAAAAGTACCTTCGCCTAATCGTGGAGCGTTTACAGCATAGCTATATATATTCTTTAAACCTTTGCAGCTATAGAATGCCATGTCGCCGAGTCCTAAACAACTTTCAGGTATGTAAACATCGGCTACATTTTGATTAAACGCAAAAGCGCAATTAGCAATAAATTTTGTCTCGGCAAGGAGTGTGAATTTAGTGCTTTCGCTCATTGTTGGGGCTGCCATGAAGACTAAACCATCTTTTGTCTTATAATAAATACAACCTTCGTAAACAGGGAAAGAAGCATTACCAGCAAAGTCGAACTTAGTTATTCCGTTGTTAGCCAAAGCACCCATACCAAGTTTTTCTATGGTTTCAGGAAGTTTAATGCCTTTTACGTTCTTACATTCATAGAATGCCATTGGGTAAATCTTCTTTGTTTCGCTTGGTACAACAAACATATCAGTGCTGTATTGTTGTGGGCATTCGTATAAAATATCCTTGTTTTTAGAGTATAAAACACCATTCTCAGCCATCATATATGGGCTATTTGCAGCTACTTTGAAGCCTTTGAAATAAGGACAACGGAAGAAAAGTTTAGTCCCACTCTTCTGCATAGATGCTGGTATCGTAAGTTCTTCGATTGCTTCGCAACGTTCGAAAACGCTGTCTTTCAACTCTACTAAGCCTTCGCCAAGGGTTACATTTGACAATACTTTACAATTGTAGAAAGCTTTCGTTCCAACTACCTTGACGCCATTAAGTGTTATGCTGCTAATACTTTTACAATTGGCAAAAGCAAACTCTCCAATTTCTTCAATTCCCGCAGGGAAATCTATGCGCAACAGACTTGGGCAAGTTGAGAAAGCACCCATAGAAATCTTCTTTAGATTAGCAGGTAAGGTTACTATCTTAAGATTTTCGCACAATGCAAATGCACTACGTCCGAGGGAATCAAGTGAGTTAGGCAATTTAATCTCTTTAAGCATAGGGCAATCCTCAAAGGCTTGGTCAGCAATAATTCTTAATTTACTATTTGGAGCAAAGGTTACACTTTCCAAAGAAGGTGCCATATTGAAAGCGCATTCGTGGATTACTTCCATTGAGGCAGGAATAGTAACCGACTTAATAGAAGACATCATAAATACTCTCGGTGCAATTTCCTTTACACCTTCTGGTATTTGATAATTCTCAGGTGCCCCAGAAGCATCGACTAAAACGCCATTTTCGATTTTTTGGGCATTAAGTACTATTGGAAACAATGCCAATAGGGTTAAAAGTAGAGGCTTAATTCTCATGATTGTTTGTATTTTAAATTAATATTAATGTGATATTGTAATGTTCTTTTCATAAGTATAGCTTCGCAAAGATAAGAATAAATTTTATAATGAAATAAAGATAAACGAATAAATTATATTTTTTATATCCTGTTTTAGGAAGTATTGCAATGTTATGCGAGTTATTTGCAGAAACTTATAACTATTTGTAATTCGTGCTGCTATGGATTACTTATTTCTATTTTATTTGCTGCTAAATTTTGTAATATAGCGAAATTCCAATGTGTAAAGTGAAGTAGAAATGAACGAAATATAAATAATGGGAGTTTATTAAAACTCTGTCTTGAATAAAATACACCAATATTTTGTATAATAAAAGAGGGTATGTCAAAATGATACACCCTCTTTTATTATATGGAAATCGTTACCGATTATTCTTCAAAGTTACGATGGCGATCGTTATCACGGCGTGGACGACGCTCGCCTCTGTCGTTTCTGTCCCCTCTATCGCCACGTGGACGGCGTTGAGGCTCTACATATCCTTCTGGTTTTTCTAACAAGCAACGGCGTGAAAGTTTGTATTTTCCTGTCTTAGGGTCAATGTCAAGGAGTTTAACTTGTATCTTATCGCCTTCCTTGATACCAGCTTCTTCAACTGTTTCAAGACGTTTCCAATCAATTTCAGATATGTGAAGCAAGCCGTCTTTGCCTGGCATGATTTCAACAAAGCAACCGTATGGCATGATTGAACGTACTGTTCCTTCGTATGTTTCGCCAATTTCTGGAACGGCAACGATAGCTTTAATCTTGCCCAAAGCAGCATCAATAGCTGTCTTGTTAGGAGCAGAAACTTGGATTTTACCAACACCATCAACCTCGTCAATGGTAATTGTTGCACCTGTATCTTCTTGCATTTGTTGGATAATCTTACCGCCAGGACCGATAATTGCGCCGATAAATTCCTTTGGAATCTCCATTTGAACGATGCGAGGAACTTGTGGTTTCATTTCTTCGCGTGGTTCAGGGATAGTTTCTGTTATCTTGTCAAGGATAAATTCGCGTGCTTGTTTAGCTTGCATAAGTGCTTTTTCGAGAATTTCAAATGAAAGTCCGTCGCACTTGATGTCCATTTGTGTTGCAGTAATACCATCACGAGTACCCGTTGTCTTGAAGTCCATATCGCCCAAGTGGTCTTCATCGCCGAGAATATCGCTCAACACAGCGTATTTATCTTCGCCTGGGTTCTTAATCAAGCCCATTGCAATACCTGAAACAGGCTTTTTGATTGGCACACCTGCGTCCATTAAAGCGAGCGTACCTGAACAAACTGTAGCCATTGAAGACGAACCATTAGATTCCAACACTTGACTAACAAGGCGAACTGTATAAGGGAAATCTTCTGGAATCATGCCTTTCAAACCACGCCATGCCAAGTGTCCGTGTCCAATTTCACGACGACCAACGCCACGTTGTGCCTTTGCTTCGCCAGTACAGAATGGAGGGAAGTTGTAATGAAGGAGGAAACGTTGGTAACTCTTATCCAAAACGTTATCAACCATCTTCTCGTCCAACTTAGTACCCAATGTACAAGTTGCCAAAGCCAAAGTTTCACCACGTTGGAAATATGCGCTTCCGTGTGGCATAGGCAATGGGTCTACCTCACACCATATTGGGCGGATTTCGTCGCATGCACGTCCGTCCATGCGTTTGCCAGTATCAAGAACGCTGCGGCGCATAGAGTCGCGCTCAACATCAGCGAAATAACGGTCTATTTGTGCGTGTTTTTCCTCGAGGTCGTCTTCCGAAAGGTCTGTATGCGCTGCATCGTAACGTTCTACGAAGTCAGCTTTAATTTTCTCATAGACCTCAGCACGATGCTTTTTGTCGTCATCGCCACTTTGAGCTTGCGCATAACATGCATCGTAGGTTTCCTTTTTCACTTGCTCACGCAACTCTTCATCGTTCACTTCGTCGCAATATTCGCGCTTAACGTCTGTTCCGAGTTCTTTTGCAAGTTCTTCTTGAATTTCGCACATAGGCTTAATAGCATCGTGTGCAGCCTTCAAAGCGTCAATGAGGTCTTGCTCTGAAACCTCTTCCATTTCTCCTTCCACCATCATGATGTTGTCTTTGGTGGCACCGACCATAATATCCATGTCGGCTTCCTCCATTTGTTCGAAGGTAGGGTTAATGATATATTCTCCGTTTACACGTGCTACGCGTACTTCAGAGATTGGGTGTTCGATTGGAATGTCAGAGCATTGCATTGCTGCTGATGCTGCGAAACCTGCCAAAGCATCAGGCATATCCACGCCGTCAGCCGATAGGAGCATTACGCTAACGAACACTTCTGTGTGATAATCTGAAGGGAAAAGTGGACGAAGTACACGGTCTACAAGACGTGATGTAAGGATTTCGTCGTCGTTGGCTTTGCCTTCGCGCTTGGTGAAACCGCCAGGGAATCGGCCTGCGGCAGAGTACTGCTCGCGATAATCTACTTGCAAAGGCATAAAGTCTGTACCTGGAACTGCCTCTTTGGCTGCACAAACAGTGGCAAGAAGGACAGTATTTCCCATACGGAGAACTGCTGCGCCATCGGCTTGCTTTGCAACCTTTCCAGTTTCAATTGTGATGTTTCTTCCATCAGCCAATTGAAGAGTTTTCGTAATTACGTTCATCTAAAAATTTAAAAATACTTATTGTTTTGACCTACATCATAAGGGAAAGGTAAAAAGAGAAAAGCAAAATAAATACAATCATTTTGCTTTGACTGACAAATTACAGTTTCCACATAAAATAAAAAATCGTACAAATTTACCGAATAAAAGCCAAACCAACGAATAAAAGCAACAGATATTTTATAATTCTACTATTTTTCTATTGTTTTTTGCCTAACTTATAGCCTACTTAGCCTTTCTTTTCTTCTTTAATTAACTTTCTTTTAATTCTTAAGGTTTGATTTTGGTTATAAATAAAAAGGTGGTTGGAGCATGAGAAAACTGCCTAACCACCTTCGCTATTTATCTGAAACGTTCTTAAAAACTTCTTAACCAAGCCTTTAAATCCATCATTAATTCCTCGTGATAGCGGAAACCAATCTTGCTTCCCCAGCCATGTCCGCCACCAGGATATACATGCAAGGAAGCACGAATATCGTTTTTATAAAGCTCGGTGTAATAATTGACTCCATTTGCTGGTGGAACGCTATTATCGTCATCGCTCAAAGCAATGAAAGCACGAGGTGTCATGCGTGATACATTCAAGTCGGCACTATATTTTCTTTGGTCTCGTTTGCTTGGGTGGCTACCTAAAAAGTTATTGAAGCTGCCTTCGTGTCCAAATCCTTCTGTCATGGAAATTACGGGATAGAATAAAATTTGGAAATCGGGCTTAGCCTCACCATGTGATGATGTTGCAAGCGTTGCAGCTAAGTGTCCTCCTGCGGAAAAGCCCATGATACCTACATCGTTTCGGCTTATTTTCCACGCTGTTGCATTCATACGTACAAGTTTGATGGCTTGTTCTGCATCAGCAATAGGCACTTTGGGATTTCCATGTGGTAAACGATACTTCAAAACAATGGCTGCAATGCCTTGATTTTGGAAGAATTCTCCCCAATCATAACCTTCTGTGTCCATAGAAAGCGAGCTATAACCACCACCTGGGCATATTACAACGGCGCGTCCTGTGGCTTCTCTGTCAATAGGAAGATAGACACGCACTTTGGCTGTATCCATTTTATCGCCATTATCGTAAGGTTGTTTGCCATTATAAAGTTTCACTTCGAATGTGCTTTGTGCTACAGCTGTGATTGAAAGCGCAATCGTTGCGGCTACTGTAAATAGTTTTTTGAAGTTCATTCTGCTCATTTAAATGTTTTTGTTGCTATCCGTTTTGTTAGTGGATAGCTTGTATTACGGAAGATTTCATCGCTGAAAATAAGTCCATTTGTCTACAAAGTTAATAAAAAAGCAGCGAAACGGCTCTCATGTTTAGAGTTTTTAGTATATTTGCAGGCATAGCACGGGTTTCAAATGGTGCTTAAACTATTTTTAAAATTTATATAGTTTATATTAACAACTTATAGAACAGACTTTTAATCATGCATGTATTAGAGAAATTCAAATATTGTCCAGTGTGCGGAAGTGAGCATTTTGAGGAGCAAAATGCCAAGAGTAAATGTTGTGAAAATTGCGGATTTGAATATTATTTGAACCCCAGTGCAGCGGTTGCTGCGTTCATTTTAAATCGTAAAGGCGAGCTTCTTGTCGTTCGTCGCAAACTTGAACCTTCCAAAGGAATGCTTGATTTGCCAGGCGGTTTTGTTGATATTGACGAAACAATGCACGAGGCTTTGTTAAGAGAAGTAAAAGAAGAGACGGGACTTGAGGTGGTAAAATCCGAATTTTTCACTACTTTGCCCAATCATTATAGGTATAGTGGGTTCATGGTTCCTACCTTGGACACTTTTTTTATTTGTGAAATCGAAGACGAAAACCTATTGAAAGCTGCCGATGATGCATCGGAAGCCGTTTGGTTAAAGCTGTCAGATGTGCATACCGAACATTTTGGTTTGCGTTCTATTCGTCATGCTTTGCGTGCATTTTTGCAGTGTCGTGGCTTTTAAAAAAAAACAAAAAAGCAGACGATTTCTTCTTTCGTTTGCTTTTTTTTCGTTCCTTTGCCCACCATTAATTTACAAAATTTAAATAGAGAACTTATGAATGTACGACTTATTATCGCTTCATTATTATTTTCAACAGCGCTAACTGCGAATGCTCAAACCGAAAATACACGTTCCAAAAGTATTTATCTTGAGTTGCTGGGTCCGTCAAATGGAGTGGGAGTGAACTTCGATTCACGTTTTAACAAAGATACTGCTTGGGGCTATCGTGTAGGTTTTGGCTTTGGTTACTATCGTTCAAACTCCTTTTTCGGTGCTAACGAATCATCACGAGCTTATACAATTCCGTTGGGTGTGAACTATTTAGTGGGTAAAAACAAGCACCAATTAGAAGTGGGCGTTGGCGTGAATGTAGGTCTTTATAACGACCATTATACCATTGCCCGATTGGAAAAGAACGAAGTTATGTCAGATAGTAAGTTCGACTATAAGAAAGAAAACAATTTTGGTGCTTTCGGTTTCGCCACCTTAGGCTATCGTTATACAGCACGCAAAGGGTTTCAATTCCGCATAGGTGTTACTCCTGCCTATGTTTTGGGGTCAAATCGTGAAACTAAAAACAAGTTTGTCCTTGCGCCATACATCAGCTTTGGTAAGGCATTTTAGTGGTTTTTCACTCGTCCGTAGTCAAGGATATAAATTTTATAACAACCGCTTAAAATATAAAAAGAGCCTATTTTGCAGCGCAAAATAGGCTCTTTTTGTGTTCAAAACCATCTGTTTTGATTTCCCGACTTGTTCTTTCAAAAAACGAACCCCATATTCTAAATATATTTCTTGCGGTGATAATTTTTAGAACCCACCTTTAACTACTTGTTTTATTGCCAGAGATTAATCTGAACAACTCACCAAGGACGAGTACACCAGCCGAAGACACGATGATTATCACCCAATCGATGATTTTAAGCGGTGTTACGCTGAACATTTTCCCGCCTAATTCGACAATTAATATTTGCCCAATGAGAATCAGGAACAAGATGAACAAGAAACTGCGACAATTCTTTAAATGGAAAGCACTGCGCCCTGTGGCGAAAGAACGTGCGTTAAACATATTCCAAAATTGTAGCATGACAAACAACGTGAAGAATAAACTCAATTCGTAAGCAGTGAGTTCACGATGAGCAGTAAAGTTGAATTGCAACAAATCAAGCATTTCTTCCGTTTTAGAATACTCCAACATGAGAAGGAACGCAAAGAGCGAAACAAAGAAAATGCCGCCTAAAATAATAATTCTTTGCCACATAGCCCTCGTTATAATGAAGGCTTTTCGGTTGCGAGGCTTATCGTTCATTACACTTCTCGAAGGTGGTAAAGCCGCCAAAGCCATGGCTGCAAAGGTGTCCATGATAAGGTTTACCCACAACATTTGCGTAACCGTGAGCGGACTTTGTGTACCCATGAACGCACCAGCCAACACAATGAAACACGCTACAACATTGACCGTAAGTTGGAAAAGAATGAAACGCTGAATGTTTTGATACAAACTGCGCCCCCACATCACCGCACGACCAATCGAAAGGAACGAATTGTCGATGATAGTAATATCCGATGCTTCCTTGGCAACACTCGTTCCGTCGCCCATCGAAAGACCTACATGCGCTGCTTTCAAGGCTGGTGCATCGTTCGTACCATCGCCCGTAACTGCCACTACTTGGTTGAGGCTCTGCAAACATTCTACCAATCGTTTCTTATCCATCGGCTTGGCACGTGCAATTACCTTTAAATCCAACACACGTTTGCGCAATTCTTCGTCGGTTAAGGCTGCAAGTTCGGGTCCCGTAATGATATTCTTGTCCGTATCTTGAGCCGTCCAAAGCCCCACTTGTCGCCCTATTTCCTTTGCCGTTCCTGGGGTATCGCCCGTTACAATCTTCACGCTGATACCTGCATCTAAACATTCTTTCACCGCTGCTGGCACTTCTTTGCGCACAGGGTCGGCAATGGCAACAATGCCAAGGAAGGTAAATTTTGCGTCAATTTCGGTTTCCCCTTGCATGATTTTAGGAATGATACCCGCTCCTAAGTCGTTGGTTGCGGTTTCGGGAAGTTCCAAATAAGCAAAGCCCAAGGTGCGCATTGCTTGATTTTGCCATTGTAAAAGTTGGCTATTGATGTCGTCCCACGAATGATTGCCTGCAATTTCCGAACAGAAGTGGCGAATAATATCGGTTGCACCCTTTATATAAAGAAACTTTTTGCCTTCCACAGCAGTCGAGCGCACCAATGTAGCCATGTATTTTCGCTCGGTAGAGAAAGGCAATTCATCAATGACTTCCACTTCATCACGCATCGTTTGATAGTCTAAACCTTGGTCGCGAAGCCATAAAAGCAATGCCCCTTCCGTTGGATTGCCCAATGCCACGGGCTTTTCAGGTGCAGAAAGGTCGAGCGAAGCAGTGGAATTGACCGCTATTCCCTCCCTCATCAAGGCAGCATGGAGCGCATTCTTGTCGTCAGATTGCATTTCGTGAACACGCATTTGGTTCTGTGTCAGCGTTCCAGTCTTGTCGGTACAAATCACCGTTGTAGCACCCATTGTTTCGCAAGCGTGCATTTTGCGCACCAAATTGTTGGTCTGAAGCATTTTGCGCATTGAATAAGCCAAACTCAAAGTAACTGCCATTGGCAATCCTTCAGGCACTGCCACCACGATAAGCGTAACGCAAATCATGATAGTATCCAAGAAATATTGTATGAAATGCACCCATTCGAAATCGAATTCATTGAAATACATGAGTACACGACCTACCAAAATTAATGCTGCAAAGCCATAACTTGCCCACGTTATCAATGTTCCAAGACGTTCTAATTGTTCGGTAAGCGGTGTTTTCACACTGTTATCAATCTGTGCGGCGGTGAAAACTTTTCCATTTTCGGTAGTATCGCCCACCTTTTTAACTCGAAACAAGCCATGACCTTCCATTACTTTCGTACCACGCAATACATGGTTGGTTGGGAAAGTGGCGTCATTGTCAAACTCTTCGGGCTTTATACTCTTCTTACAAATAGGTTCTCCCGTCAAAGAAGATTCGTCAATGTTGAGCGAAACCGCCGTTAGCAACTCGCCATCGGCAGGAATATCAGCTCCTGTATTGAGCAGAACAAGGTCGCCAACAACTATATCACGCTTCGGAACATTGGTTGTATTACCATTTCTGATAACTTCCACCGCTTCGTCATCGTTCACTTGATTTAAAATAGAGAATGCTTTGTTGGCTTTTTCTTCAAAAAAGAAAGCTAAACCCGTAGCCAACAGAATGGCAATAAAGATGCCCACAGGTTCGAAAAATACTTCCTTTCCTTCGTGGAGTACAAAAAATTCATAGAAAGAAATGCCGATTGACAGCATTCCTGCTATGAGAAGAATTACGATAAGAGGGTCGTTAAACTTTGCAATAAACCTTTTCCAAAGCGGAACTTGTGCAGGCGGAGTCAGAATGTTAGCCCCAAATTTTAATCTACTCTCACGAACTTCCTGTTCGTTAAGTCCTTCATAATGTTGTTTGTGTGTCATAAATCCTATAAATAGAATGCAATTTTTGCTTTGAAAGGGCATAGACTGAACCAAAGGAGGATAAGTCGGACTTTTCGGACGAGTCAGACGAATCCGATGTGAGTGTCAATCTTTTTGCAAAGCCAGATGAGTCAGACAGGTCAGATATGTCCGACTTGTCTTTTTGTTAAGTCGTGTGCAGCCATTTCGTTATGCAAAGATAGCAAAACAAGTAAGACAAAGACTTGGTAAAAACTTAAAAAATCAAAAAAGTCTCTATTATATAAGGTGTATGCAAAAAGTTTGTTTAATTTTGCGCCCTTGAATAAAGTACGTAATGCTGATATGCAAGAAAACTTAGTTATAGTAGAGAGCCCTGCAAAGGCAAAAACAATAGAAAAATTCTTAGGCGAAGACTTCAAAGTCATGTCGTCTTATGGTCATATCCGTGACCTTAAAAAGAAGGAATTGAGTGTAGATTTGGACACATTAGAGCCAAATTATGAAATTCCAGAAGAGAAAAAGAAAATCGTTTCGGAACTTAAAAAGAACGCAAAGGAAGCCAAACAAGTTTGGTTGGCGTCCGATGAAGACCGCGAAGGAGAAGCTATTAGTTGGCACCTTTGCGAAGTTCTTGGTTTAGATGAAGCGAAAACTAATCGCATCGTATTTCACGAAATTACGAAATCGGCTATCCTTGCGGCAATTGAAAGCCCTCGCCGATTGGATATGAACCTCGTTAACGCTCAACAAGCACGCCGTGTACTTGATAGATTAGTGGGTTTTAAACTTTCGCCAGTATTGTGGCGCAAGGTGAAACCAGCCCTTAGTGCAGGTCGTGTGCAGAGTGTTGCAGTGCGATTAATCGTAGAACGTGAACGCGAAATACAAAATTTCGTGAGCGAACCATTCTATCGTGTCAATGCAATCTTTGCAGCTGAGAGTGAAGATGGAAGCAAAAACGAAGTGAAAGCAGAATTGAACAAGCGATTTACCAAGCACGAAGACGCATTGGCGTTCCTTGAATTGTGTAAAAAAGCGAAGTTTAGAGTGTCGGCAATTGCCAAAAAACCACTCAAGCGTACACCTGCTCCACCTTTTACGACCTCTACTTTGCAACAAGAAGCAGCACGAAAGTTGGGTTTTACAGTAAGCCAAACCATGATGGTTGCACAGCATTTATACGAAGCAGGACGTATTACTTATATGCGTACCGATAGCGTAAATCTTTCATCTTTGGCAGTAAACACAGCAAAAGAAGAAATTACAAAGCTTTATGGCGAAGAATATAGCAAGGTAAGAAAGTATCATACAAGTAGCAAAGGGGCGCAAGAAGCTCACGAAGCTATCCGTCCTACCTACATGGATACCCAAAATATTGAAGGAACAAGTCAGGAAAAACGACTTTATGACCTCATTTGGAAACGTACAATTGCATCGCAAATGGCTGATGCACAGATTGATAAAACCAACGTAAATATAAGTATCCTCGACGAAAACGACAAGGAATTAGCCAAACATCAATTTGTTGCAACAGGCGAAGTGATTACTTTCGATGGTTTCTTGAAGGTATATCGTGAATCAACCGATGATGAACACGAATCGGAAGATTATTCTCACGCACTGCCAGTGATGCGAGAAAATGAAGATTTAGAACGTCGTAGCATCGTTTCAACCGAGCGTTATTCAATGGGACCAAGCCGTTATACGGAAGCAAGCCTTGTTCATAAGTTGGAAGAATTAGGCATCGGACGCCCTTCAACATATGCTCCTACCATTTCAACCATTCAACAACGCGAGTACGTTCAGAAGGGTGATAAGAAAGGAGAGGAACGTTCTTATGTTGTAGATACTTTGCAAGCACTGAAAATTACTTCGAAAAACAAGAAAGAAGTAGTAGGCGCTGATAAGGGAAAACTTATTCCTACCGATATTGGTATCGTGGTAAACGACTTCTTAATGGAGAACTTCCCAGATATTTTGGACTATAATTTTACGGCTAAAGTAGAACAAGATTTCGATAAAATTTCCGAAGGAAAAGCTGTTTGGAATGCCGAAATGAAGAAATTTTATAAGAAGTTTGAACCATCTGTTGAGGCGGTTATGAATGCTCGTTCAGAACATAAGGCAGGCGAAAGAGAATTGGGCAACGACCCAAAGACAGGCAAACCTGTATTCGTAAAGATTGGTCGCTTTGGTCCTGTGGTGCAAATTGGAACTGCTGATGATACAGATAAACCACGTTTTGCCCAACTCCCAAGCGATAAGAGCATGGAATCTTTGACCTTAGAAGATGCCTTAGAACTCTTTAAACTCCCTCGTACGGTTGGACAATTCGAAGATACCGATGTGGTAATTGGTGCTGGTCGCTTTGGTCCGTATGTGATGCATAATAAAAAATATGTTTCTTTGCCAAAAGAAGAGAACCCTCTCACGGTTGGTTTGGAAACTGCTATACAACTTATTCAGGCAAAACGTTTGCAAGAAGCACAACGCCATATCAAGAAATTCGATGAAAATCCTGATATGGAGGTTATGAATGGTCGCTACGGACCTTACATTGCCTTCGAGGGAAAGAACTATCGTATGCCGAAAAACCTCCACGATAAGGCAGCAGAGCTTACCTACGAAGAGTGTCAAGAGATTGTTAAAAATGCGCCAGCACCTAAAATAAGGCGTACACGCAAATAAAAAATATAGTAACCTGCCTTTCCCTGCGAAGGGCAGGGATATAAATGAATGATTAATAACGTAGAAAATAAACCTTCACGCATCATCATTTTGGGTTACATGGGGGCTGGAAAAACCACCTTAGGTCATGCTTTGTCAAAGGTTTTGGATATGCCTTTCTACGATTTGGATTGGTATATTGAAAGCAGAATGCGCAAAACGGTGTCGCAAATCTTTGAAGAACGTGGCGAAGAGGGATTCCGAACCATAGAAAGGAATATGTTGCACGAGGTGGCAGAATTTGAAAATGTCATCATTTCGTGCGGAGGCGGCACTCCATGCTTCTTCGATAACATGGAATATATGAACCAACAGGGCGAAACAGTCTATCTTTCAGCCACGCCAGAAATACTTTACCAACATCTACAAATGGGAAAAAAGGAGCGACCACTGCTCAAAGGTAAGTCGGAAGAAGAACTAAAAATGTTCATGCAAACTCAACTCAACGACAGGAATGTTTATTACAACCAAGCAAAGCATATTTTCCGTGTAGAATTAATGGACACTCGCGACAAAATACAGCTCCTTGCCGAACGCCTTATCAACGATTTGGGCATCAAAAAGAACAATACAAATACAAAATTATAATTGGAATAGAGAATGAAAAAATGGACGATTGAAGATTCAAAGGAACTCTACAACATCAAAGGTTGGGGGACTTCTTATTTCGGAATAAACGAACAGGGTAATGTTTTCGTTACACCTTGCAAAGATAACACACAATTAGATTTGTGTGAAATCATGGACGAGTTGGTGTTACGCGATGTTACACCACCTGTTTTGCTCCGTTTTCCCGATATTCTTGACAATCGTATTGAGATGACTTCATCGTGTTTTGAAATCGCAAAGAAGGAATACGATTACAAAGGAGAGAACTTCATAATCTATCCGATTAAGGTTAATCAGATGCAACCTGTTGTTGATGAAATTATTTCGCACGGCAGAAAGTTTAATCTTGGACTTGAAGCAGGTTCAAAGCCTGAACTTCATGCTGTTATAGCAGTGCAATGCCAAAGCGATTCGCCTATTATTTGCAACGGATACAAAGACCAAAGCTACATAGAATTGGCTCTTTTAGCACAGAAAATGGGCAAACGCATCTTCATTGTGGTTGAAAAACTCAATGAAATAGACATTATTGCCAAAGCTGCAAAGAAACTTAACGTGAAACCAAACATTGGTATTCGCATAAAATTGGCATCAACAGGCTCTGGGAAATGGTCGGAAAGTGGTGGCGATGCGTCTAAATTCGGACTCACTGCATCGGAACTTCTTCAAGCATTAGATATTCTTGACGAAAAAGGTTTGCACGATTGCTTGCGCTTAATTCACTTCCATATAGGTTCGCAAATTACCAAAATACGCCGCATTCAGACCGCTCTTACTGAAGCAGCCCAATACTATGCAAATTTGAGAAAAATGGGTTACAACGTCGATTTCGTCGATTGTGGTGGCGGATTGGGCATTGATTACGATGGAACTCGCTCGTCAAGCAGCGAAAGTTCGATTAATTACACCATTCAAGAGTATGTAAACGACTGCGTTTGCACTTTTGTCGATGCCTCAAATAAGCATAATATTCCTCACCCAAATATCATTACGGAAAGCGGACGAAGCGTTGCTGCCCACCATTCTATACTCGTTATTGATGTGTTGGAAACAGCTTCGTTACCAGAAATGGACGAAGAATTTGAAGCAAAGGAAACCGACCATCAATTGGTTCGTGAACTTTACAAGATTTGGGACAACCTAAATTCGCGTAATATGTTAGAAGACTGGCACGATGCCGAACAAATTCGTGAAGAATCGTTAGAACTTTTCTCACACGGATTGGTCGATTTGAAGACTCGTGCTGAGATTGAAGCCATGTATTGGAGTGTTTGCCACGAAATAAACATATTGGCAAAGGGTATGAAACACGCTCCTGACGAGTTGCGAAACTTGGATAAAATTCTTGCTGATAAATACTTCTGCAACTTCTCTTTGTTCCAATCATTGCCTGATAGTTGGGCGATTGACCAACTTTTCCCTGTGATGCCTATTCAAAGACTGAACGAACGACCAACAAGAAAGTGTACCTTGCAAGATATTACTTGCGATAGCGATGGAAAAATTGCCAATTTTGTTACCGAAGGACGCACCTCTCATGTGTTGCCAGTTCACGCTTTGAAACGCAACGAGCCTTACTATTTGGGTGTATTCCTCGTTGGTGCTTATCAAGAAATACTCGGCGATATGCACAATCTCTTTGGCGATACCAACGCAGTACACCTTTCTGTGAAGGACGGAGCTTATCATATTGACCAAATTTTTGATGGTGAAACCGTTGCCGAAGTGCTTGAATATGTGCAATATAATCCTAAAAAATTGGTTCGACAGCTTGAAATTTGGGTTACAAAGAGCGTAAAACAAGGTAAAATTTCACTTGAAGAAGGTAAGGAATTTTTGAATAATTACCGAAGTGGACTTTACGGTTACACTTACTTAGAGTAAGGATTTTTATTGAAATCCAAGCAAATATTTTTCATTCATGCGGGCTTTTGTTCATCATCTTTTATATTTCACACCAAGATATCGAGCAAAAGCCCACACGAATAAAAGAAAATGTAACCTCAATGCCTATTTTAATTCATAACAAAAGTTAAAAATCTTCCTTTTTCTCCCCCTTTTGTAACTTTATCCTCCCCCAATTCGTCATTAAAACAGAGAGAATGAAAAAAATCAGTTTCCGAAACGATGTCTTGCCTTTAAAGAATCAACTCTTTAGGTTGGCTCTTCGCATCTGTCTTAATCGCGAAGAAGCAGAAGATATTGTACAGGATACGATGATAAAAGTGTGGGACAGACGCTACGAATGGGACAATATTGACTCGATAGAAGCCTATAGTTTGCGTATTTGCAGAAACATTTCACTCGATAGATTAAAGAAAAAAGACAACCAAAACGCATCGTTAGAAGACGAAAACGTAGAGGTTACGAATGAAGGTATCACCCCACAAGAACGATTAATTCACCAAGACCGCATCAGAGTAGTCAAGGAAATCGTAAACGCTCTGCCCGAAAAGCAACGCTCATGTATGCAGTTACGCGACTTTGAAGGCAAGCAATACAAAGAAATTGCCGATATATTGGACATCACGGAAGAGCAAGTAAAAGTTAATATTTTCCGCGCCAGACAAACGGTAAAACAAAACTTTCAGAAAATAGAACAATATGGATTATAAGTACATAGAACAGTTAATGGAGCGTTATTGGCGCTGTGAGACTTCTCTGCAAGAGGAGGAGATTCTTCGTTCGTTCTTCTCTCAGGAGGACGTACCTGCCAATTTGCAGCCTTATAAGGAATTGTTCAGCTACGAACAAACCGAAAAGGCAACCGAGATACTGGGTGAAGACTTTGACCAAAAGATACTCGGAATGGTCAATGAAGACCATCCTGTAAAGGCTCGTGTAATAACCATGCGACAAAGGCTTATGCCTCTATTCAAAGCGGCGGCGGTTGTTGCTATCATACTCACTTTGCAGAACGCATTACAGGGTGCTTTAACCGATGAACAAGCGGCTCAGCAGCCCACAATGGCACCTATTGAAAATACAGCCAACAAAGGTGCAGCGGTAGCAAAGGTTGATTCGGCAAAGATTGATTCTGCTCAGCAGGCACAAGCAATAGCACCTTCCGATGTAAATTAAGAAATATCATTTAATGCTTTCTCTATAAAACAAATCATTTTTCTATAAAACAACTCGAAACTGCGAAGTTTCATATCTCAAATTTTGATAGCATATTAGAGTAAAAAGCTAGCACCATGGTGCTAGCTTTTTTGTTTTATGTTGAAATATCGTTCAAATTTTGCTTTAAATTTCCCACTTTTTGATTTTTCTTAAAATTGTCTTTGTCAGAGAAAGGATAGTATAAGGCGTTCAATTTCGTTACAGATAGGAAGTTTATATTTTGTTTTTTTGTGTTTTAAGGGCGTTTTTTCGAATATAAGGAATGTTTAAAACACTTAAAATGGTATGTGATTTAAAATTATAAGTAAGTTGAAATTTGAGAAATAAATTATCTTAATGATGCTGTTTGATAATAATTTTATGTATAAAGTAATTTGTTTCTTTTAATTTTAGGATATAAGTAAACAATTATATGTTTCTTATAAATTATTAAAACAAATAGAAATGTTGCGTTTTTATTACTTTTTGCAAAACGATAGAGAATTGTCAATAAATTGTAAGCATTTAATTTGTTTATTCAATATTAATGACTAATTTTGCAAAGAATTTCATTCACTTTGAAGAGTAATGGGTAACAGATTTAAAACTTTTTTTTATGAGCATTAAAATTACAAAGAGAGCGCTTTTTCGCGAGATTGTAGATTATCTGATTATTGCCATTGGCTGTTTGTCATATGGTATTGGTTGGAACATTTTCCTGCTTCCTAACAATATTAGTACGGGAGGTGTGGCTGGTTTGTCGTCTATTTTATTTTGGGGCTTGCACATTCCTGTTTATATTACCTACTTCTGTATGAACGCATTACTGCTTATCATCGCCCTTAAAACATTGGGCTGGCGGTTTTGTGTGAAGACTGTTTACGGCGTTGTTATGCTTACATTTGTAACAGGCTACTTACAAGAGTTTTGTCCTAATCCAACGATTTTGAGTGACCAACCTTTCATGACCGCACTCATCGGTGCTATTTTCTGTGGTGCAGGTTTGGGTTTCTGTTTGTCTTATAATGGTAGTACGGGAGGTTCGGATATTGTTGCTGCGGTGGTTAATAAGTATCACGATATATCGCTCGGCAGAGTGATTATCTTGGTGGATACCACTATTGTATCCTTTAGTTACGTTGTTTTGAAGGATTGGGAACAAGTCATTTATGGTTATGTTAGTTTGATAGTTGCTTCGTTTGTGCTTGACCAAGTAGTAAACGCAGGACGAAAGTCAGTGCAATTCCTTATTATTTCAGAGCGTTACCAAGAAATTTGTAAGCAAATTGTGGAGATGCCTCCTCATCGTGGTTGTACGGTGATTGATGCTCATGGATATTATACAGGCAACAATACGAAGGTTGTTTTGGTGGTTACTCGCCAACGTGAAGCTGGTTTGTTGTACCGTTTTATCAACGATATAGACCCTCATGCCTTTGTAACACAGAGTCAAGTAATGGGTGTGTTCGGTGAAGGTTTCGATAAGTTTAAAGTAAAGAATAAGAAAAAAGATAAAATTGAAGATTAAAGGTCGGCATTATCTAATTGTGCTGAATCCCAAAAGAGCCTATTTTGAACTTCAAAACAGGCTCTTTTTTTGTTGCAAACCTATTGTTTTAAAATTGAAACAATAGGCGAGAAAAATAATACATAGAGGTTGTAAGTCATATTTTGTTGAAATTTACGTTAAACGAATAGCGATAAGTCTTAACATTTTATATTCTTCAATCTTTTTACAACTAATTCTAACGCAAAAAAGTTGGTTTTAGTAATTAAATCATACTTTTGCGCAAGTAATTAAATCATACAAATGAAGCTTAAACATTATCTATTATTACTCGCTCTAATGGTAGCAATCGTTGCAAATGCACAAGAAGTACAGGTTTGCGATGCTACTACAAAATTGCCTATACGCAATGTGCAGGTAAAAATAGACGATAAACCATTTGGAAAAACAGATTTCCGTGGCATTATTTTACTTCCTGACACATTTAAAACAGCTACTTTTACGCATAAAAGTTACCATCAAGAAACACTCTTTTGCAAAGAATTAAAGTCAGATACCTTATTCCTTTTTAATGAGAAACACTATTTAGACGAAGTCGTTATCATGGGAAAGCACCGAATAGATGGGCGAGCATTGCTAAAAACGATGCCTGAACGTGATATATTGGAGAAAGCCCCACCTCACGAATTGGGCGGATTTGATTTAGGTTTAATGCTCGACAAACGATTGAAACGAGATAAAAAGCACGTTGAAAAACTACGCAAGATATTTAAACAGATGGACGGCACCGATACGGACGACCCTATTATGCGTATTTACAACCAAATGAAGATTGACAAGCAAAGGAAAGAAATAGAGCAAAAAATTGAGGAAAGTCAAAAGAAATAAAAATTTTCGGAATTGATTTCTATGTTTTTCGTTAAAAATACAGTTTCTAATACTTTTTAGAAAAATATGAATGCTTTCGCATCAAAAGTTTGATAAAAGTTTTGTTTTCATCAATTTTCTAATTACTTTTGAAGCATCTCTTGATGAAATCAACTATAAACCAAGTTTTTTTTTCATCAACAAACTGAAAATTTATCAACAAACTAACAATCTTATGAAAAAATTTTATTCATTAATCACACTGTTATTATTAGGTGCTTTAAACTTATGTGCCCAAAGTGTTAGTCCAATCTATCAACCAGGAACAGAAGGACCATGGTATCAAGAAAAAGTAGAACAAGGAAAGCCACGCAATTTTTATGATTATGGTGGTCCTGAAAAAGGAACAAAAGGCGATTTTGCTTATACTTTGATGCGCTTAGAACCAGGAAATTCTGACTCACATATAACCATTGTATTTGAAAAAATGAATTTAGCCGAATATGATGATTTAAGAATTTACGATGGATTAGTTGAACTCTATTGCGATCGAACAGATGAAGCTACTTGGGGCTGGCCTAAAGATAAAACAGAAATAAAGCGTTTTAAAGGTGAAGAAAATAAGATGCCTGTGCGTGTTTCTTCAACATCTAAAGATGGCTGCTTGTCAGTAGCTTTCTATTCGGCTGATGTAGCTGAAGGTTGGGTTGCCAAAGTGTATTGTGTGCCTAATGGTGGCGAAGAACCTACTGTTGGAACAGCAGAAGTTGTACCTAATTTCACCCTGAAAGTAGACCCTAAGTTGGAAACAAAATTAGATGAAGATGGTGAAGAAATTCCTAATGAAGTAACTTTACAGCTTGGAGGAATACAAGCCAATCAGACCATTCAGATTGATGTTGACGGCACAAAAAAGGACTATACCATTTTGAAAAAGGGTCTTCCAAACAATGTTAATTTGGAAGTTAGCGCTAATTCGGTAATAAAAATTTATGGCGACTTGTATAGTTTGGCAGCTCAATGTCAAAAGTTGGTAGCTTGCGATTTGGGTAAGAATGACCAATTGGAAGACCTTGATTTAACAGGCAACAAGATTACAGCATTGGATTTGATCAAATTGCCCAAAATGCGCATTTTAAGTGTTACAGCAAATAAGCTCACTTCTATCGATTTGAGTAATTTGGCAAATCTTGAACAATTCTATGGTAGCTACAATGTAGTGGGTGCTTTGCGTACAAAGATGAATCCTAAATTGGAAGTACTATCATGTGCTGGCATGGGATTAACAGAATTAGACCTTACAAGCAATCCTAATCTTGAAATTTTGACCATTGATGAAAATAAATTCGAGGTATTCCCTGACTTGACCAATAAGCCAAATCTTAGATATTTGCACATGGAAAAATGTGATTTGAAGAACATTGATGTTACAATTTACCCATTATTGAAAGACCTTGATGTATCAGACAATCAACTTTCTACTATTGATATTACCAAGAATCCTAAATTAATTAAACTTGATTTGGACAATAACAAGTTTGATGCTTGTACGCTCAACGATGTAATGTATCTTTTGCCAAAAGCAAACGAAAGCGACCAAGCACGTTTCCAAGCTGACGGCAATGATGGTTCAGCTACTTGCGACAAGACTTTGTTGGACGGTAAGAACTATTTTGTAAAGGTACAAGGCAACGGTGGTGGTTGCGACAAGGTAAGATTGAAGTTTGAAGCAAACACACAAGGTAGCATTAAAACAAAAGTTGATGGCAATAATGTGGCAGAATGGACACCAATTGTCAAAGGAAAGAAGGTGGAAATAGAAGCTACACCAATGCAAGGCTACAAGTTGGAGAAGACTATGCTCGATGGAAAGACAATAGAAAACAATACATTTACCATTAATAATTATGGTGTCCTTGCAGCTGTATTTACCAAAACAGACGGAATTGATAAGGTTGAAACTGAAAATCTGAAGGTGATAAGCCATAACGGAAATATCATTGTGAAAGGTTTGCAAGCTGAAAAAACATTTGCTATTTTTGATACCGCTGGTAAATTGCTCCATAAAGGTGTTGCAGATGCAAACGGTGATGTAACTATCTCTATGCCAAGCGGACATATTGCCATTTTGAAACAAGGTAGAGTTGCTATAAAAATAGCGTATTAATCGAAGAAAATAGAATGCTTCTTGCGATAAAATCGTGAGAAATGAATAAAAATAAGTTGGCGAAGATAGTTGAGTAAACACTGAATTATCTTCGCCAAACTTGTTTTTGATAACAAAATTTTGTATCTTTGAATGTGGAAATGAATAAACCCAAAGATACAAAAATGAAGAAAATAACGATTTTATTGATTGTCTTGCTCTGCGTAATGGGCTTTTCGGCATTCAAAAAGGATAAGAGCGAAGTGCGAAAAGCGTCTGTTTCGACTACTGCACAACGCATGGAGCAGCAAGGATTAGTAAATATTAAAAGCGTAGACCCTACCATAAAAATAGCGTTGATGTATGCTCGTACGGACAATTTCTTAAAGAAAATGCTGTACAAAGACTTGCGTGAGGCTTATTTCCTGCCTCGCTGTGCCACATCATTGAAGAAAGCACAAGCCGAATTGAAGCGTTTGCGTCCAGATTTAAGTCTGATTATTTTCGATGCTACCCGCCCCATGAGCATACAACAAACCATGTGGAACGCAGTAAAGAATACCAATCATTATTTTTATGTATCGAATCCGAAGAACGGAGGCGGCATGCACAACTACGGAATGGCGGTGGATATTAGTATTTGCAAGGCTTCGTGGAATGAAAAGTTGTGGAAAGATGGCGCAAAGGTATGCTCAATAGATACAATTCCAATGGGAACGAAAGTAGACCACATGGGCTTTGAAAGTCATATAGACAAAGAACAGCAACTTTTAACCAAGGGTATCCTTACAAAAGAGCGTTTTGAAAACCGAGCATTATTGCGCCGTGTGATGAAAGAAGCGGGATTCACTCCTTTAAGAACCGAATGGTGGCACTTTAATCTCTGCACAAGAGCATGGGCAAAAGCCAACTTGAAAGTAGTAAAATAATATAGTTCACAAAGAATTGCAAACAATTGGAAACACAAGAATTTATCCGTAAATACGCTAATGCTGATGTGAAAACACTCGCTTTGTTGGGGAAACGTTTTCCAAAGGTGGATATGCCTTTTGCCATTAACCAGATACAAGGGCGACAGTTAGCAAAAACAAAGCTACCCATGTGGGCAGCGATTGACGGAATAATCTATCCGCCGCACCTTAATATGGAGCAATGTTCGAGCGAACAAACAGCGGTTTATAAACAAAAACTGGTGAGAAGGTTGATAAATTCTGTCGAAATGAACGGCAAAACCAGCCTTACTGACTTAACAGGGGGATTTGGTGTAGACTTTTCTTATATGTCGCAAGTGGTTGAAACGGCTTGTTATGTGGAACGAAACAAACAATTGTGCAGCATAGCAGAACAGAATTTCAAGCGACTAAGGTTGAAAAATGTAATGCTAAAAAATAAAGATTCCATCGAATTTTTACAGATTTTAGAGCCACAAACAATTCTCTTTTTAGACCCAGCACGCCGAAATGTAAACGGGGGGAAAGTGGTTTCCATAGAAGATTGTGAACCCAATGTGTTAGCATTGCGCGATGAATTGATGTCAAAAAGCCAATTTGTCATCGTAAAACTATCGCCAATGTTAGATTGGCACAAGGCTGTGGAGCAATTAGAATGTGTTTTTGAAGTGCATATCTTATCGGTTGGCAACGAATGCAAGGAACTTTTGTTGGTACTTTCATCTGATGAAATGGCAAAAAATAATAAATCAGAAACGAGAATAAAGATTGTTTGCGTGAACGATGAACAGTGTTTCGAATACGAAAGAAATAATGAAAAAGAAGCAAATTCATCGTTGAAACAAAGAATTTTCGATATGAATTCGCCTTTACCCAACTACCTTTATGAACCAAATGCCTCGCTAATGAAAGCGGGCGACTATGCTCAAATTACAGAAAGATATGATGTTGCAGCCGTTAGTGCTAACTCTCACCTTTTTATTTCAAATCATTGGGAACGTAATTTCCCAGGCAGACAATTCAAAATCATAGATTATTGCAGCCTTAACAAGAAGGAATTAAAAGAAAAAATAGCAGGTATTACGCAAGCAAACATCTCCGTTAGAAACTTTCCCATGCGTGTTGAGGAATTGAGAAAACGCTTAAAAATAAAAGATGGAGGCGAAGTTTATATTTTTGCAACTACACGTCAAAACAAAGAATATATATTAATAATAGCCAAAAAAGTGGTGTAAATTTGTAAACCTTATATAAAATAAGTATCTTTGCATGTTTAAAGTCAAAAATGAAATAATTATATCATAATGTCATTAATCCAAATAAAGAAGGTCGAAACAAAAAACGAACTTAAAAAGTTTATTGAATTTCACTATGACCTCTATGAAGGAAATGTGTACGATGTCCCTCCGCTCTATAGCGACGAGTGGAATGTATTGTCCAAAGACAAGAATCCAGCGTTCGATTTTTGTGAAGCTGAATATTTCTTAGCATTGAAAGATAATAAAATTGTAGGTCGTGTAGCTGCAATTATCAACCATAAAGCCAATAAAAAGTGGGAGCGTAAAGACGTGCGTTTTGGGTGGATTGAGTACATTGATGATATTGAAGTTTCAAAAGCATTACTCACCGCAGTCGAAGAATACGGTCGTTCGAAAGGCATGGATACCATTGCTGGACCTTTAGGGTTTACAGATATGGATCCAGAGGGCATGCTTACAATGGGTTTTGATAAGTTAGGAACGATTGCAACGAATTATAATTACGATTATTATCCAAAGCATTTTGAGCAATTGGAAGGTTGGGAGAAAGATGTAGACTACTTGGAATACAAAATAAATGTGCCTGATCAAATCCCAGAAAAGTTGGTAAAACTCTCTGAAATGATTCAGAAGCGATATAATTTGCACATTAAAAAACTTACGAAAAAGGATATTTTCGAAGGCGGATATGGTAGAAAAATCTTCCAACTCATTAATAGTACTTACAAAGACCTATACGGCTATTCAGAATTGACCGATAAACAAATAGACGTTTATATCAATCAATACTTCCCTTATGCCAATTTGGAATTTATAACAGTCATTGAAGACGGCAATAAAGACAATCAAATTGCAGGTATGGGTATCACTATTCCGTCACTTTCCCTTGCATTACAAAAATGCAAACGAGGCAGATTGTTGCCTTTTGGCTGGTGGCACATGTTGAAAGTAATTAAGTTTACAAAGACAGAAGGAGTAGATTTATTGCTGTTAGGATTTCTTCCAGAATACAGATCCAAGGGTGCTAATGCACTGTTGTTCTACGATTTAATTCCACGCTACCAAAAATATGGTATCAAATGGGGTGAAAGTCAAGTCGAAATGGAAACTAATGGTGGTGTACAAAGCCAATGGGACATGTTTGACACAGTAAATCATAAACGCAGACGTTGCTTTAAGAAAAAACTTTAAGTAGAGACTTGATAGAAAAGAATTAGAATTTAATAAGGATAGATACAGAAAAAATATCGTTCAGGAGGAAAAATGGCTGAAAACAACAAAAAATCAGTAGCATATACAGACGAAAACATTCGACATTTATCGGATATGGAACATGTACGCACACGTCCAGGTATGTATATCGGACGTTTAGGTGATGGAAAACTCCCCGAAGATGGAATTTATGTGCTATTGAAAGAGGTCATAGACAATTCTATTGATGAGTTTAAAATGAACGAAGGTGATAGGATTGAGATTGATATTGAAGATAATTTAAGAGTTTCTGTCCGAGATTATGGTCGTGGCATTCCACAAGGTAAACTCGTTGAAGCCGTTTCAATGCTTAATACAGGTGGTAAATACGACTCAAAGGCTTTTAAAAAGAGTGTCGGTCTGAATGGTGTTGGTGTGAAAGCAGTCAATGCATTAAGTTCTAAATTTGAAGTAAAGAGTTTCCGTGAGGGCAAAGTTCGTGAACTTTCATTCGAGCAGGGTAATAAAAAAAGCGATAATACCAAAAAATCTACCGATGAGCAAGGCACTTATATTTACTTTGAGCCTGACAATACGTTGTTCAAAAATTATAGTTTCCACGATGATATTGTGGTAACTATGCTCCGAAATTATACTTACTTGAACACGGGATTGACCATTATGTACAATGGACACCGCATTGCAAGTCGTCATGGATTGCAAGATTTGCTTACCGATAATATGACGGTTGATCCGTTATATCCTATTGTTCACATGAAGGGGGAGGATATTGAGATTGCTTTTACCCATACAAATCAGTACGGAGAGGAATATTACTCATTTGTAAATGGTCAGCATACAACGCAAGGCGGTACGCATCAAAGTGCATTTAAGGAGCATATTGCACGCACTATCAAGGAATTTTTTGGTAAATACGAATATGGGGATATTCGAAATGGTATGGTTGCAGCCATAGCGGTGAATGTTGAAGAACCTGTTTTCGAGTCGCAAACAAAAATTAAGCTTGGTTCTACGCTCATGGCGCCTGATGGAGAAACCATCAACAAGTTTGTTGGCGATTTCATTAAAACCAATATTGACAACTATTTGCACATTCACAAAGAAGAATTTACCGATATTTTAGAGAATAAAATCAAGGAAACTGAGCGTGAACGTAAAGCCATGGCGGGCGTAACAAAGTTGGCTCGTGAGCGTGCAAAGAAGGCAAACTTACACAATAGAAAGCTGCGTGACTGTAGAATTCATTTCAGTGATGCTAAAAATGACCTTAAAGAAGAAAGTTCTATCTTTATTACAGAGGGCGATTCTGCCAGTGGAAGTATAACAAAAAGCCGTGATGTCAATACGCAAGCAGTCTTTTCTTTGCGTGGAAAGCCGCTGAATTGTTTCGGATTAACCAAGAAAGTGGTTTATGAAAACGAAGAGTTTAATCTTTTACAAGCTGCCTTAGATATTGAGGATGGGCTTGATACTTTGCGTTATAATAAGGTGATTGTGGCGACCGATGCCGATGTTGATGGTATGCACATACGCTTACTTATTATAACTTTCTTCCTACAATTTTTCCCAGAGCTTATTAAAAAAGGGCATGTTTATGTTCTTCAAACTCCATTGTTCCGTGTTCGCAATAAAAGAACAAAGATAAAGAACAAAAAAATCATAGAAGAACAAGATGCCAAGCTTCGTAAAGGCGATAAGAAAAGCGACCTTGTTACGCTTTATTGTTATAGCGAAGAAGAGCGAATTAATGCTATTGAGGCACTTGGACCAGACCCGGAAATTACGCGATTTAAAGGTCTTGGCGAAATTTCTCCTGACGAATTTGTTCATTTTATTGGTCCTGAAATGCGTTTAGAACAAGTTACTTTGCACAAAAACGACCAAGTTCAAAATCTTTTGGAATACTATATGGGTAAGAATACGATGGAACGCCAAAACTTTATCATTGAGAATTTGGTTATTGAGGAAGATTTAGTAAACGATTTATCGCAAGAATAGCCCCCCACTGAATATAAAAACAAACCCAAGGACGTTTCATTGGCGTCTGAAAAAAACAGAAAAGAAATGAAAAAGATTTGCCTTTTGATTGTAATGGTGGTGTTGCTTTGCAATAATGCAGTTGCACAAGTGAGCCTTAACTTTGGTGGTGATTCGCCATTGCGCAAATTACAAATGGCAGAAATTGCTATTACTAACTTTTATGTTGAAGATGTAAACGAACAAAAGTTAGCGGAAGATGCCATTCGTGGTATGCTCAAAAAACTTGACCCACATTCTACTTATACTGATGCTAAGGAGACAAAGGCTTTGAATGAACCTTTGCAAGGCGATTTTGAAGGTATCGGAGTTCAATTTAATATTATTGACGACTCGTTAGTGGTTATTCAACCTGTTGTAAATGGTCCTTCTGAAAAAGTAGGAATTATTGCTGGCGACCGCATTGTTATGGTTGATGACACGCTTATTGCTGGTGTAAAGATGAGCCGTATGGATATTATGAAGCGTTTGCGTGGTAAAAAGGGTTCAAAAGTGAAGTTAGGCATTGTTCGTCGCGGGGTTAAAAATAAACTAACTTTTATTGTTACTCGTGCCAAAATTCCTGTTCATACGGTCAATGCAGCCTACATGATTCGCCCAGGAATAGGTTATGTACGTTTAGAGAGTTTCGGAATGAAAACCCACGAAGAGTTTATGGCTGCCATTGAAACGTTAAAGCAACAAGGAATGAAGCGTTTAATTCTTGATTTGCAAGACAATGGTGGTGGATTTTTGGAATCTGCTGTGCGCATAGCTAACGAATTTTTGCAAGACGACGACATGATTGTTTATACAGAAGGGCGTCGTGTGCCACGACAAAACTTTAAAGCACGTGGTAACGGGCGTTTAAAAGATATACCAGTTTATGTTTTGGTCAATGAGTTTAGTGCCTCAGCAGCCGAAATTGTCTCAGGTGCCATGATGGATAACGACCGTGCCACCATTATAGGTCGCCGTACTTTCGGTAAAGGTTTGGTGCAACGTCCATTCGAATTGCCTGACGGAAGTATGATTCGTCTGACGGTTGCACATTATTATATACCAAGTGGGCGCTGCATTCAGAAGCCTTACAAGAAAGGAGACCAAATGGATTATGACATGGACTTAGAGAAACGCCTCAAACATGGGGAACTTACCAACCCTGACAGCATACATTTTGACGATTCGTTGAAGTATTATACCGTGCGCAAACATCGTCCTGTTTATGGTGGGGGCGGTGTTATGCCCGACTATTTTGTACCATTGGACACGACCAAATTTACGGTTTATCATCGCCAAATCATGGCTAAAAATATTTTGATGGACGCCTTTTTGAAATACGTAGATAATAATCGTAAAGCGTTACGCAAGGGATTTAAAACATTCAATGACTTCCAAGCCAATTACGAAGTGCCAACATCGCTGACAGAAGCAATTGTTGTTGAGGCTAAAAAGCAAAAGATTGAACCTAAAAATGCTGCCGATTTAGAAAAGTCATTGGTATATATGCGTCATCAAATCAAGTCGCTCGTTGCCCGAGATATATGGGATATGAACGAATACTTTAGGATTTGGAACGAGCAAAGTGATATTATTCAAAAGGCTTTAGACGTGATTAAAGCCGACGAAAAGCAATAAAACAAAAGCAGCAAGTTAGTTTGTATTTCAAATCAGCTTGCTGCTTTTTTTCAATATTATCATGTGGGACTATTGATAGTTCCACATTTTTTATTTCATAGATAATTCTTTCAATATTGCCAATGCCTTATTTTCATTATCTTCCATGATTTCACGTTCTCCTGGACCTTTGTCGTTGATGCCACAAAGGTGCAAAATGCCGTGAATAATGACCCGATAAAGCTCTTCCTCGTAGGTCTTTCCAAACTTTTCGGCATTGGTTCGAACGGTGTCTAATGAGATTACAATGTCGCCATTGAGTTCGTTTTCTTCACAATAATCAAAAGTGATAACGTCAGTATAATAGTCGTGACCGAGATATTCATTGTTTACTTCGAGAATTTTCTCATCGTCCACAAACATATAGCCTATTTCTCCCACTTTTTTTCCATGCGTTTCGGCTACCGCCTTTATCCATTTGGTAGTTTCTCGTTTGCCTATTTTAGGGAGTTTTACCCCTTCT
>OBRT01000063.1_pt1 | contig 45170 bp, 37 predicted proteins | sample 1494891 | NCBI WGS metagenome assembly OBRT01 (sample SAMEA3360688, study PRJEB22359) | human gut metagenome | biome: ENVO:urban biome; feature: ENVO:human-associated habitat; material: ENVO:feces | place: Bangladesh | collected 2011 | reverse complement strand
TATAGAAAGTTAGTTTATATAGCCTAAAAGTGTATAGAAAATTTAGGTAAAGTCAAAACCTATTGTTTTGCGATGCAAAAGAGCCTATTTTGAACTCCAAAATAGGCTCTTTTGATTTTAAAACAACAATGTGGCAGATAAGGCAATGGCACTTTTCTAATAAATCTTTGGTGGTTTTGAATCTTTTATTTAATTTTGTACCAACGGAAACGATATAGCTTACGCTTTCGTCAGGCAATAACGAATTATGAGTTCACAAGGAAACAAAAAACCAACCTACACAAAGCCTGTTGCAGTTTGTGCAATTGTGCTTTTCGGAGGCTCAATATTGCTATCAATTTTGATGGCAACAAGAGATATGGCACCCCCTCGTAAATACGAAGTGGATATGTCGGGAGCGGTAATTGGTATTGATACGACTTCGAAAATACCTGTGCTGACAAAAGAAGAAGCTAAAGATGTTGAAGTGAAAGAAAACAAAAAGGTGGACTATGTTGAAACGGAAACAGAAAAAATCAACATAGAAAATGTACCCGAACCAGAACCTATCGTTGTGCCAAGTACACCGCCACCAACACCAAAAGAGGAGGCGCAACCTAACACAACAACCACCCCTGACGTGAAAACACCTAAGATAGAACCCATAGAATAAATGCTTAAACTCACTTAAAATACTATAAAGCTTTTTTACTTTTATCGTTTTCTTGCGTCATAATCATATCTTTGCATAAATATAGCCAAGTCTGACCTGACAGATTCGTCCGCCTTGTCCGACAAAAAGCAAACCTAAAAATAAAAATCAAGAACAATAAGTATAACCCAAAAAATCAATTGATATGAAAAAGAATCTTTTAATTGTAGCCTTACTTACAGGTGCATTCCTTATTTCAGGTTGTGCCAGCAAGAAAGATTTAGAGAATTGTCAAAGCGACAACCGCCGTTTGAATAGCGAATACCAAAATGCTAAAGAAACAATCGCTGCAAACAATGCACGCATTAAGAGCCTTGAAGACCAATTGGCACAAGCCAAAGCAAGCGCACAAGCATTGCAAGGCAGTTTGGATAAGAGTTTATCAAACACAAATTCAACCAATATCAACATCTCAAAGTTGGTAGACCAAATCAACGAAAGCAATCAATACATTCGCCACTTGGTAGAGGTAAAGAGCAAGAGCGACTCGCTCAACTTGGTTCTCTCTAATAATTTGACTCGTAGCCTTAGCAAAGAAGAACTCAAAGAGGTTGATGTTCAAGTGTTGAAGGGCGTGGTTTACATCTCGTTAGCCGACAATATGCTTTACAAGAGTGGCTCATACGAAATCAGCGACCGTGCAGAAGAAACATTGAGCAAGATTGCTAAAATCATTACAGACTACAGCGATTACGATGTTCTCATTGAAGGTAACACCGACAACGTGCCTGTTAATGCACAAAGCGAACGCATGAAGAACATTAGGAACAATTGGGACCTCTCTTGTTTGCGTGCTTCTTCAGTGGTACAATACTTGCAAACTCGTTTCGGTGTAGACCCTAAGCGTTTGACAGCTGGTGGTCGTGGCGAATACAATCCGCTTGCTACCAACGACACAGAACTTGGAAAGCAACGCAATCGCCGTACACAAATTATCATTACTCCTAAGCTCGACCAATTCATGGAGCTTATTGGTAAAGCACCAGAAACCGAAGATGCAAAATAAAGCATAGCAAAATAGTTAAAACATAGATAAAAGTGAACCTCCAATCGCAATAAAAAGCGGTTGGAGGTTACTTTTTGCGCCCACTTAAACGATTGTAACCAAATCGTAATATAGCTGTAATTTGCTTGTAATATAGTCGTAATACCTTTGCAAGCACTAAAAATTAATTCGTAAAATGGAAATAATGTATCTTTGTATCGTTGTCTTTCTGCTTTGCTTAGCCGTCTTCGATTTGTTTGTAGGCGTAAGTAACGATGCAGTAAACTTTTTGCAATCAGCAGTTGGAGCGCGTGTAGCTAGCTATAAAACTATCGTTATTATCGCTTCAGTAGGAGTTATTTTGGGGGCAGTAATGTCGTCTGGAATGATGGACGTAGCCCGTCATGGCATCATGACTCCGAGTCAATATTCTTTTGAAGAGGTGATAACAATCTTCCTTGCCGTAATGGTTACCGACGTAATTATCCTTGATATATTCAACACGCTGGGCATGCCGACGAGTACAACCGTATCTTTGGTCTTCGAACTTTTGGGTGGAACATTTGTGATAGCGTGTATAAAATTGTTGCATGATGACAATGCAACGTTCTCAGACCTGATGAATACCGAGCAAGCCTTGAAGGTTATTATTGCTATTTTCGTATCGGTGGCGATTGCTTTTGTCTTCGGTGTCATTGTGATGTGGCTTTCTCGCATCATTTTTACCTTTAATCATAAGCTGCATTCTCGCTACTCTATTGCCCTGTTTGGGGGCATTGCCTTTACGGCTTTATCCTATTTTATCTTTATGAAAGGATTGGGAAAAAGTCCGTATCTGCCTGATAATATTCGTGAATTTATCGATGTCAATATAAAAAGTTTACTATTCGGAACATTCATCGTTTCCACTTTGGTTATGGAAGTGCTTTATTTGTTGCGTGTAAACATTTTCAAATTTGTTGTTCTCATGGGTACTTTTGCGCTTGCAATGGCCTTTGCTGGCAATGATTTAGTAAACTTTATTGGTGTGCCATTGGCAGGTTTAGATACTTATAAAGACTTTGCTACCAACGGAAATGGTGTTGCTGCTTCGGGATTTATGATGACTTCATTAATGGAAAGTGCCTCTACTACGCCAATTTGGCTATTGAGTGCAGGCGTTATTATGATTATTGCCATGGCAACATCGAAGAAAGCGCAGAACGTTATCAAGACAAGTGTCGATTTAAGTCGGCAAGATGAAGGCGACGAAATGTTTGGTAGTTCACGTGCAGCACGTGCCATTGTTCGTCTATCTCAAACAACTAATAGTTCGTTGTCGGGGCTTATTCCTGCTCGAATAGTCAATTGGATAGATTCACGCTTTAAAGAAAAAGCCCAAGATTCTCCTACTGATGTCGCTTTCGATGTGGTTCGTGCAGCAGTTAATTTAGTTCTTGCTTCCATGTTGATAACCATTGGTACTAATTTGAAGTTGCCTTTATCTACTACTTACGTTACGTTCATGGTGGCAATGGGTTCGAGTTTAGCCGATAGAGCATGGGGAAGAGAGAGCGCAGTGTTCCGTGTTACAGGTGTTTTGTCGGTCATTGGTGGTTGGTTTATTACTGCTGGTGCTGCTTTTCTCCTCTCTGGTGTTGTTTGTTTAATCATGTTTTATGGTGGCATTTTGGCACAAATGGGCTTCATGGTATTGGTTGTTTTCCTATTAATAGACTCCAATCGTAAGTATAAAAAGAAGATGTTGGCAGAGGGGAGCGACTCTACTTTCCGCTTAATGATGCGTACTCGAGACCCAGAGTTGGTTTGGGATATGTTGCAACGACAAGTATCACGCACACAATCGTTTGTTTGCCACTTTTCTTTAGAGCAGTTCAACGTGATTGTTGATAGCTTTGCCGATGAGAATCTGCGCTCTTTAAAGAAGAGTGCAAAGGAATTGCAAATGGAGGCACGTATATTGAAGAAATTTAGTAAGCAAGAAGTGATAGCGTTGAAGCATTGTCCCGTTGATACAGCGATTGAAAGAAACACTTGGTTACACGTTGGAGCGAATAGCAACAAGCAATTTATTTATTGTTTGGGACGTATGTTGGAACCCATATTAGAGCATATTAGCAATGGTTTCAACCCACTTCCTCATGAATTATTAGAAGAGTTCCGCCCTGTTCAAGGTCAAGTTAATGAGTTGATGAAACGTTCTGAAGCATTAATGTCTACTGGTCGCTACGATACTTATCGTGATGTGCTGTCCGATGCTGCCCAATTAAAAGGAACGCTTTCGGTGATGCGTAAGCGTCATATCGACCGTATGCAGCGTGCGCATGGTAATGCTGATTTTCAAGTGTCGGTAGTTTACCTTAATTTATTGCAAGAAACACAACAATTCTTGAGCAATATGCGTCATCAATTGCGTGCTACCAAGAGGTTTACGGTGCAGAGTAATTATCTTACAATGAGGTAAATACCAAGCGAAGATTACTTCTTTCATATTGTTTCCTTGTAGGGAAACTGAAGTGTTCCCATAGAGAAACTCCAGTGTCCCCCTACGGAAACACTGCCACAAGAGGCGTTGCAGCGTAGCAATACTTATGGTGGGAACCGCTCAACAATATAAGACCCATAGCAAAACTGTTGCTTTCGAACGGCTATTGCTATGGGTTTTGTTATTTTGGCATTGCTATTTGGGCAGCATGCCTGATGTTTTAGTTTGTCAAAGGGTGTGTTTTATGGTAAGATTATTCTGCCAATGTGAAGATAAATTTCAATCCTTGTGGGGCGTTGGCAGTAACTTCTATCGTACCATTATGGTGTATGACCGCATTTTTCACGATGGCTAAGCCCAAACCTGTGCCTCCCATTTTTCTACTTCTGCCTTTGTCAATTCGGTAGAAGCGTTCGAATAGGCGTGGTCTATGCTCAATGCTTACACCAATTCCGTTATCGGCAAATTCAAACCGATAACAATTGTTTTCCTTTTGTGCAGAAAGCGTTATCGTAGTGTTGTCGCCTGCGTAGGCAATGGCATTATCTGTAAGGTTGCGGAAGATACTATAAAGGAGCGACCTAACGCCTTTTATCTTTATTCCTTCAGGCAAATGGTTGATGAAAGCCATGCCGTGTTGCTCTATTTCGTGTGCCGTTTCGGCTTCAATGTTACGCACCAAAGCATTGATATCCACTTCTTCTTTTTCGAACATCTGCGCTCCGTCGTCCATACGGTTAAGGGTTGAGATGTCGCGGAGTAGGGAAGTGAGTCGTTCTGTCTGCGAATACGACCTTTGTAAGAACATCAATTTGTCCTCTTCTTTTACATTTGGATTGTTTAATATGGTTTCTAAGTAGCCTTGAATCGATGCAACAGGTGTCTTCAATTCGTGTGCAATATTCTGCGTTAGTTGTCGTTTTAAAATATCTTGCTGCTTTCTTGTCGTTTCCAAACGTTTATAAATCTTGATAATACGTTCGGCTATTTCGCCTAATTCATCGTCAGGAAACGTTGCCAAATCCTCTATTTCTAAACTTTTATTATGGTCGGCACGCCATGCAAAGGTTTTTAATTTGTGAATATTATTATCTAATCGGCTCATGAAGCGGTAGATAATAATGGTGAGCAGTGCCAATCCTAAGAGCGATACCCAAATATAATGTTGGTCATAACGTAGCGAATTAGCCAAACTTTCAGTGTAAGGCACTGACGAACGCACAAATATTTGTTGTTTAGGGAAGTAGGTTGCTGAATAAAAGTAGAGAGTATGGAGCGTTTTACTCTTTCTATCTACCACCGAACCTTTGCCGTTCTTTCGAGCCAACATTATTTCCTCTCGGTTATTATGGTTGCTCATCTGGTTGTAGTCTTTCTTTTTGTTATCGTAAAAGACTTTCCCATTGGCTTGTATCAGTGTGATACGCAAATCATTTTTGTAATGTTGTGCTATATATTTGCTTATTTCCGCTTCGTTAAAAGGGTGGTCTTCAAGATTTTCAGCCATTTGTTGGTTAAACATCTGCAACTTTAGCTCTAACGTATCTATTTTGTACTGCTTTTCACGGCTCTGTTGGAAAATGATAAATGCCACAGAGTAAGTTAGAAAGACAGCCATAATGCTGACGTAGAGCTTATGTCCGATACTTAATTTACGCATGGAACTGAAGTTTTTAATTCTTGAAATAATAGCCGTAACCTAAGCGTGTTGCGATGTAAGTAGAAAATCTTCCTAACTTTTTTCTTAATCTTGTAACATACACATCTACCGTTCTGTTCAATACTAACACATCTTTTGGCCAAATGCGGTCTAAGAGTTCTTGTCGTGAATAAACTCTTCCTTTATGTTCCATAAGGAGTTGCAAGAGTTCAAACTCTGTTTTGGTGAGTCCAATTTCCTCGCCATCGATGCGTACAATCTTTTTGTCCAAGTTGATTTCCAATCCTTCAAACTCTAATGTTTCTTCTTCCGTTACGGTTGGTTGAGCAACATTTTTAGTACGATTGAGTACCGCCCGAATGCGCAACATTACCTCACGCAACGAGAAAGGCTTTGAAATATAGTCGTCAGCACCTAAGTTGAACCCTGTAATCGTGTCGTTTTCAGTGTCTTTTGCGGTAAGAAAAATGATAGGAATATGCTTTGTTTCAACATTTTCCTTCATTCTTTTCGCCATGGAGAAGCCCGAAATTTGCCCCATCATAACGTCTAACAAGATAAGATTATAATCGGTTAGTTGAAGTTCCAATGCTTCTTCAGCCGAGTTAGCCGTATCAACTATGTAACCTTCTGTTTCAAGATTGAACTTTAAAATTTCGCAAATGTCTACTTCGTCGTCAACTATTAGAATGTGATGTTTGGTTTCTTGCATAATTTTGAAAGAATATTACGTTTTTGCAAAATTAGCGATTTCTTTCTAATACACAAATGTTACAATGTTAAAATGCTGTGAATATAGCATTAAGGGATACTCGCTATTTTTCCATACCGATTGTTTCGCAATGCGAAATAGGCTCTTTTGGAGTTCAAAATAGGCACTTTTGACGTTCAAAATAGGCACTTTTGTAATTGTGGAAAGTTTTTTTTGCACCATCTTTTGCCGTTATTCTTTCAAAATATTCGTCCATATCAGATTATTATCGTATTTTTGTTACGATATTTGCAATGGCTATTGATTGGCAATATCGCTGATTCCACATTCTAATTTTTAAGCAATGACAGAACAAGAATTTGAAAAACTATGGCAAGAAAACCGCGCAAAGTTGCTTGCTAATGACGAAGAATATAAGCGCATTAGCAAAAGCTATATGGCGTGGGGGTGGTTAGACTATTTGGTTTTAATAGGCGGATTCGTCATTTGCGAAACCTTTGTCAATAGTTTTGCATTGTCCACCTTTGTGAAATTTGCGTTAGAAATCCTTGGAATGTTCATCATTTGGTTGGGATTTCGACTCATTAAAGCCCGATTGGGCAGCAAAAACACGCTTGAAGACGTGGAACAACGCATCAAAGAAAGATATAAATCAACATTGCATTGACATAAAAAGACTCCTATCCGAACAAGATAGGAGTCTGCTTTTTATAGAAGTGCATAAGGTTTTTACTATCTTTGCACTTACTTTTTGATTTGAGTTGTTAGCCAAAGAAGTGGAATTCGCCGACGATAAATAATAAACCATAGCCTAATGCAAGTGAGATAAGACCACAAAGAAGTCCCGTTTTGAGCATATCCTTTTGTTGTATCAAACCTGTTGAATAAGCAATAGCATTTGGAGGAGTAGAAATAGGTAAGCACATCGCAGAAGAAGCTGCAATGGCAACGCCAAGAAGAATGGTACTTGTGCCACCTATTACACCTAATTTATCGCCCATAGCACGGCAAACTACTGCGAGAATTGGCATTAAAAGGGCTGCGGTAGCGGTGTTGGAAATGAAGTTGGAAAGGAAATAGCAAATCAATCCAGACACAATAAGAATCATAATAGGACTCCAATTTCCGAATGGAATACTCTCGATGGCTACATCGGCTAATCCAGAACTATTCATACCCAAACCTAAAGCAAAACCTCCTGCAACCATCCAAATGACACTCCAATCAATTTGTTGCAAGTCTTTTGCCGAAATCACGCCTGTAATGGCAAATACACCCATTGGAATCATGGCAACAATATTGGTATTGATGCCTGTAAACTTTTCTGGAATAATCCAAAGAAGAATGGTAATAATGAAAGTAGCAATCACGATATACATGCGCCAACCCTTGTGTACTTCACCGTCAATGTTGAGTTCGATAGTCTTTTTGCTGAATGGGAAGAAGTAAAGCAATATACGCCAGCAAATCAAAAGGAGGATAATAACCAATGGTGTCATTATCATCATCCATTGACCGAAGCTAATACCAAGGTTCAAACCTTCTGGGTCGTTCAAGAATTTAAGCGCAATCATATTAGGAGGCGTACCGATAGGAGTACCCATACCACCCAAATTGGCAGCCAAAGGAATAGACATGGTCAAGGCGATACGTCCTTTTCCATTTGCTGGGAGAGCTGCAAAAACTGGTGCTAAGAACGTTAGCATGAGCGCAGCCGTAGCTGTGTTGGAAATAAACATTGAGAAAATACCTGTGATGAATAAGAATCCCAACAAGACATTCTCACTCTTCTTGCCAAAAGGACGTATCATGTTGCGTGCCAAAAGCGTGTCTAATCCCGATTTAGAAGCTGCAATAGCAAGGATAAAACCTGCCAAGAACAACATAATAATAGGGTCGGCAAACGAAGCCATGATAGCTTTCGACTTTAAAAGTTCGCCTATTCCATCACCTTTGAATATCGTAAATGAATTTTCTGAAACGGTAACACACATTATCATCATGATAGCAAGCGATGTAGCCCATGCTGGAATGCACTCAGTGAGCCATGCTAAAGTTGCAAAAACAAAGATTGCAATAATGCGTTGTTGTACTATTGTTAAGCCGTCAATACCAAAAAACGTGATAGGAAGGTTCCAAACTCCAATTGTTATCAAAGCAATTGCCAAAAGCTGCCATACCTTTTTCATTTCAATGGTTGATGACAGCGCATTCAAATTATTTTCTGACATGGTACATAATGTTTAATTAATAATATAAAAAATGCTCTCTTGTCTTTTAAAACTGCTACTAATTTATTAAAAATTATTTGGATTATATGACAAATTAGTCTTTTTTTTGTACTTTTGTCGAAAATATTTTTACACAATGCGCAAGTTATTAGTATTACACATCTTATTATTAAGCTTACTTTGTAGTTGTAATAATAAAAAAGTTGAAAGCGATAATTCGTTACAAAACGATAGTAGTTTGGTCTTCAAATATGCCAAAAATATAAAAATGGAGCGTACCAATGAAGGCATAAAAGTAACAATGGCTAATCCGTGGAAGCAGGGTAAGACGTTGCATACCTACTATTTGGTGGAAAATATTGATAAGGCTGAAAAGCACGAAGGGGCTACAAATATTCAAATTCCAATGCAACATGGTGTGTTTTTCACTACTGCTCATGCCAATTTAATGGAGATGTTAGGCGCACAAAAAGCCATTGTGGGGGTTACAGATGCCAAGTATATGCTCATTCCTGATGTGCAAACACGCTTGAAAGCAAATAAAATTATGGATTGTGGGGACGGTATGAAACCGAATATAGAAAAGATTATCGACTTAAAACCTGACGGATTATTGCTTTCTCCATTTGAAAATAGTGGTGGATATGGTAAGTTGGACGAAATAAAAATCCCTATTATAGAGTGCGCAGAGTACATGGAAACATCGGCTTTGGGGCGTGCAGAATGGATGAAATTCTATGGAATATTGTTCGGTTGCCAACAAAAAGCTGACTCATTGTTCAGTGTTGTGGAGAAAAGCTACCTTGCATTGAAGGAAAAAGCAAAGCGTGCGAAACAAACATTGTCTGTGTTGCCCGACCGCAAAACGGGTAGTGTGTGGTACGTTCCAGGCGGAGAAAGCAGTGTGGGATTGCTCTATAAAGATGCAAATGGTAAGTATGCGTTTGCAAATGATAAGAAAAGTGGGAGTCTTTCTCTGTCTTTTGAAACTATTTTGGATAAACTTGGTCAAGCAGACTTTTGGATTTTGAGTTATTATGGCGCATTTAATAAACAACTATTATTGGCAGAATATCAAGGTTATTCGGCTTTAAAGCCATTCAAAACAGGCGAAATTTATGGTTGTCAGGTAGATAAAACTCCTTATTTTGAGGAAGTTAGTTGGCGTCCAGACTGGCTTTTGGGCGATTTAATCCAATTGTTTCACCCTGACTTGAAGACAGGAACAATGCGCTATTACCATAAACTTTAAGCCTTAGACAAACTATTTGTCAATGAAAAAAGATACTTGGGCATTTGTAATGCTCCCTCTCGGCATCGTTATTATGTTTCTTCTGAACCTTTATATTGGCTCAGTTCGAATCCCTTTGAACGATGTTATTAATATATTTTTAGGTCGCTTTGATGGCAAAGAGAGTTGGCGTTTCATCATTTTGGAGAACCGTTTGCCACAAGCTATTACCGCTATGTTCTGTGGAGGCGCATTGGCTGTGAGCGGATTGATGCTGCAAACAGCTTTTCGTAACCCCTTAGCAGGTCCTGATGTGTTCGGTATTAATGCAGGAGCAGGTCTCGGTGTTGCTTTGGTTATGCTGCTTTTGGGTGGCAATGTTTCCACAATTCTCTTTTCAGTGTCAGGTTTTATGGCTGTTTTGGTATCGGCTTTCCTTGGTGCAATGGCAGTAACCGCATTGATATTCTTCTTTTCTTTGCTCATTAGAAATAGCGTTTTACTGCTCATTATTGGCATTATGGTGGGCTATATTTCATCGTCTATCGTGTCATTACTCAACTTTTTTGCTACCGAAGAGGGCGTAAAAAGCTATATGATATGGGGAATGGGCAACTTCGGAGGTGTATCAATGGAACAAATACCTGTTTTTGTAGCGATAGTAAGTATCGGTATTTTTTGTTCGTTACTATTGATGAAACCGCTCAATGCGTTGCTTTTAGGGTCTCAATATGCTGAAAGTTTGGGCATAAATACGCGGCTTGTGCGCAACTATTTGCTCATTGTAACAGGGCTTTTGTCAGCCATTACCACTGCTTTTTGTGGTCCTATTGGCTTCATTGGGTTAGCTGTTCCTCACATTGCACGTTTATTATTGCACACAGACAACCACAGATTATTGATTCCTTCGACCATTCTTAGTGGCGCATTGATAGCACTTTTCTGTAATTTAATATGCTATTTGCCTGGCGAAGGCGGCATCATTCCGCTCAATGCGGTAACCCCTTTGATTGGCGCACCCGTTGTTATCTACGTTCTTATGAAATCAAAAGGATAGAAAAGGTCATCGAAAAATTGTCCAATTGCTTTTAGCAGTTGGATATTTTTTTGTAGTTTTGCAAACAAAATCTATCACCTTTGATTAAAGGTTTGTCTAATTTATAAAATGAACACAACTAATTTATCACCATTCAGACGAACAGTTGTTGGCATACAATTCCTTTTTGTGGCTTTTGGCGCAACTGTTCTCGTTCCGTTGCTTGTAGGTCTTGACCCAGCAACAGCACTCTTTACCGCAGGTATCGGTACGTTTATCTTCCATTTAGTTACCAAAGGTAAAGTTCCAATCTTCCTTGGTTCATCGTTTGCTTTCATTGCGCCCATTATTTCCGCATCAAAACAATGGGGAATGCCTGGAACCTTAGCAGGTATCGTGGGGGTATCGTTGGTCTATTTCATTATGTCGGCACTCATTAGGTGGCAAGGAAGAAAACTCTTAGACAAACTTTTCCCACCTGTTGTCATTGGTCCTGTTATCATTTTAATCGGACTTTCATTGTCAGGTTCGGCTGTTGATATGGCGAAAAACAATTGGCTTTTGGCTTGTGTATCGCTCACAGTAGCCATTCTTGTCCTCACTTTGGGCAAAGGATTGATAAAACTTGTACCTGTGGTTTGTGGCATTGTAGTGGGCTATATCGTAGCAATTTGCATGGGTGAAGTTGATTTTACCCCTGTCATGAATGCGCCTTGGTTTGCCCTTCCACCCGCAATTTCTCAATTCCATTTGCCACAATTTGCTTGGGAACCTTTCCTTTTCATGATACCCGTAGCGATTGCGCCTGTGATAGAACATATTGGCGATGTTTATGTGGTAGCTGCTGTGGCTAAAAAAGACTTTGTTAAAGAGCCTGGACTGCACCTTACTATGCTTGGCGATGGTTTGGCTTGTTTGGCAGCGAGCTTCTTTGGTGGCCCTCCTGTAACCACTTATAGTGAAGTAACAGGTGCGATGAGCATTACAAAGATTACCCAACCACAAGTTATTCGTATTTCGGCAGCTACGGCAATCGTCTTTTCTGTCATCGGAAAGTTGAGTGCTTTGTTGCAAAGTATCCCTGCTGCGGTGCTTGGCGGTATCATGTTGTTGCTCTTTGGAACGATTGCTTCAGTGGGCATACAGAACCTTGTTCAACATAAAGTAAACTTGAATAAAACTCGAAACACCATCATTATTTCGGTAACCCTTACCATTGGCATTGGCGGAGCAATCCTTACTTGGGGTAATTTTGCCATGAGTGGTATCGGCTTATCGGCTATTGTTGGTGTACTTCTCAACCTTATCTTGCCACAAGAAAAGGACGAAGAGGTGGAAGATGCATAAAACGATTATACTATAAAATAAAAAAATCCTCACAAGGTAGCTCTTATCTTGTGGGGATTTTTTGTATCTTAGAACGCATAGAAACTGTTTTGAAAAGCGAAACAGCCTATTTTGAACGCCAAAACAGCCTATTTTGCACCTCAAAAGTGCCTATTTTACAATCGAAGCAATCTTAATTTTGGTTGTCGTTTTGTTTTTATTGTTTGCATAAAGGGTGATATATCAGTTTTTAATCGTAACTTTGCATAAAATATAGCTGCACTCGGCAATATTCAAACAAGTTTGTATTGCACTCGTTGGCAATATTTTTGCATAAAATATAGCTGCACTCGGCAATATTCAAACAAGTTTGTATTGCTCTCGTTGGCAATATTTTTGCATAAAATATAAATCTTAAACTTCAAGGATAATCTTGTTTTTGGAGTAGGAGGAATATTGTTTAGAATAATTTTTACATATAGGATAAATAAAGAATGGAAAATCAATTACATAAATTTATGGTTGTAGATTACGAACTCTACAGCATTGAGAACGGAAACGACGTTTTAGTTGAAAAAACGCAAGAGAATATGCCGTTAGAATTTTATTCTAATTGCGACATGGCATTGCCTGATTTTGAAGAAGCAGCATTGAAAACGCCTGTTGGCGAACACTTTGAATTTGTTTTAGAAAAGGGAAAAGTTTACGGCGAATATAGCGAAGAGAACGTATTAGAACTCGATAAAGCGCTATTTTCTATGAATGGCGAGTTTGATAGTGAGAACGTTTACGAGGGCGCAGTCATTCCTTTGCAAAACGAAGAAGGTCAGCGTTTTATGGCTAAGGTAATTGAAATCACTGATAATAAAGTGAAAGCCGATTTCAATCACCCTCTTGCTGGCAAAGAATTGAAGTTTAAAGGTCATGTAAAAGAAAATAGAGATGCGTCTGAAGAAGAAGTAAAAGCATTTTTTGACCGCTTAAATACTCCTCATTGCGGTTGCGGTTGTGGCTGCGGAAGCAATGGTAACGAAGGCGGTTGCGGTTGTTATAGTGGCGACGAAAGTTGCGGTTGTGGCTGCGGAAGCAATGATAACGAAAGCGGTTGCGGTTGTTATAGTGGCGACGAAACTGGCGGTTGTGGCTGCGGAAGTAATGACGAAGGTCGCAAAGAAGGCGGCTGTTGTTGCAAATAAACACGGCATTGGGGTGTAAAATCATGCACTCCAATAGTTTAATATAGAAAGAAAATATGCCCAATGCAATTGGTACACTTTATACGCTGACAACGTTTGGCGAAAGCCACGGTTCAGCAATTGGAGGAATCGTAGACGGAATGCCGCCAGGCATAGAAATTGATATTGATTTCATACAAAACGAACTGAGCCGCCGCCGCCCTGGTCAGAGCAATATCACAACCGATAGGAACGAAACCGATGAGGTGGAGTTGCTGAGTGGTGTGTTTGAAGGCAAATCGACAGGCACTCCAATAGGTTTTATTGTAAGAAATAGAAATCAAAAGTCGGCTGATTACGATGATATTCGTCATCTTTTCCGACCTTCGCACGCCGATTACACCTACTTTAAGAAGTATGGCATAAGAGATTATCGTGGTGGTGGACGAGCATCGGCACGTATCACGTTGGCAAGAGTCGTAGCTGGGGCATTGGCAAAACTCGTGTTGCGCAAGCAAAACATCAGTGTAACAGCGTTTACATCGCAAGTTGGCAACATAGCATTGGATAAGGATTACAGCAAATACGACCTTTCAAAAACGGAGAAAAGCCTCGTAAGATGTCCTGATAACAAGACTTCGCAAGCAATGGAAACATTGATAACAGAAGTAAAAGAAGCGGGCGATACCATTGGCGGAGTCATCACTTGCGTGGTAAAAGGTTGCCCTATTGGCTTGGGAGAACCTGAATTTGGTAAACTACACGCTCAATTGGGCGCAGCAATGTTGAGTATTAATGCTGCGAAAGGCTTTGAATATGGCGAAGGATTTAGTGGAAGTTCATGGCGAGGCAGTGAGCAAAACGATAGATTTGCCCAAACAGAAAGTCTTGAAGGCAATGGTATAAAAACAGAAACCAACCACAGCGGAGGCATTCAAGGTGGCATTAGCAATGGCGAAGATATTTATTTCAGAGTAGCTTTCAAGCCTGTTGCGACACTTTTAATGGAACAACAAACAGTTGATATAGACGGTAACGAATCGATAATCAATGCAAAAGGCAGACACGACCCATGTGTTTTGCCGCGTGCAGTACCCATTGTTGAGGCTATGGCAGCCATGACAATACTCGATGCGCTATTGGTCTATAACTCCAAAAAAATATAAACAAGGTAGTCTTTTGCAAAATAATTGCATAAAAGTAATGTTTTTTTTATCTTTTGAACTACCTTTGCAGTACTATTTTGTACCATTTGAGAAAATTGTACGAATATGTTTAGTTAAGTCTAGTTTAGTTTTTGTGTTGGTTGAGAGCGTTCAGTTGAACGCTCTCAAATTTTTTCATGAAGAAAACGATACATTCTTCGGCTTAATATGCTACCTTTTGTTTCAAAAATGTACCCGTTTTGAGTTCTTCCACCGTTTGTAAGATTTCGGAACGAGTATTTTATACCTGCACCGTATTGAGTTCTTTGACCTTGAACGGCATATTTTACTTTTCTTTCCATATTGATTTTCCATTCATCATACAAATATCAAGCCACGAAAGTAGATTTCTTTCATAATGGCGTAAGGCTTTCATGCTGCAATTGTGTTATGATGTGACCTTAACTCCCTTTAACTCCTTATTTTTCGGTGCATAATGCAAATATTGTAACTTTGCCAAAACGAATTAAAAATAACATTTGCACGATAAAAACAATATGCGTAACATTGCAATCATAGGCGGTGGAGCGGCAGGACACTTCGCTGCCATAGCGGCAAAGAAGGCTGAACCTGAGTCTGTTGTAACCATTTTTGAAAAATCAGGAAGGGTTTTGGTTAAAGTTGGTGTGTCGGGGGGCGGTCGATGCAACCTTACTAACTCGTTTAACGATATATCCGACTTGAAACAAGCCTATCCACGGGGCGAGAAACTGCTGAAACGATTGTTCAAAACCTTTGATTATAAAGACGCTTTTCAATGGTTTGAACAACACGGAGTGGTTTTAGTTACGCAAGAAGATGAATGTGTTTTCCCTCGTTCGCAAAGTTCTCAATCGGTTATTGATTGTTTAACGCATACGGCAAGCAAATTGGGGGTGGTTACAAACTTACACCATGTACTGACGGAGATACAAAAAATGGACAACAATCGATTGGAATTGCATTTTAAAGACAAAGCTCCACGCCAGTTTGATAAGGTTATTATTACTACGGGAGGGTCGCCACGCATAGGCGGATTGCAATATTTAGCCGATTTAGGACACAAGATAGAACAGCCTGTACCATCGCTTTTCACCTTTAATATAAGAGAAAAAGCATTTTGTAATCTTATGGGAGCAGTTGTAACACCTGTTCAATTATCTATTCCTTCCACGAAGTTTCGTAGTCAAGGCGCATTGCTCATCACCCATTGGGGTATGAGTGGTCCTGCAACCTTGAGACTTTCATCGTATGCAGCACGCCATTTGACAGAACAAAACTATCAATCGCCTGTTGCTATCAATTGGGTGAACGAGACAAACGCCCAACTTGTAGAACAAAATGTGATGGATTTGGCTTTGTTAAATCAAAAAAAGCAAGTGGCAAATGTGCGTCCTTACGATTTACCTTCGCGTGTTTGGAGTTATCTTTTGGAGCGTTCCAATATAGAAAAGGAGAAGCGTTGGGGAGAAGTAGGGCGCAAAATGATGAATAAATTAGTGGAGACTTTGACCAATGACGTGCATCAAATCGCAGGAAAAGGTACGTTTCGAGACGAATTTGTTACCTGTGGCGGTGTAAGTTTGAAGAGTATCAATCCCAATACCTTAGAAAGCAAAGTTTGTTCTGGACTTTATTTTGCTGGCGAAGTGCTTGATATTGATGCCATAACGGGCGGTTTTAATCTTCAAGCAGCATGGACAACAGGGTTTGTAGCAGGGCAAAAATAAGGACAAAGATAAAATATCACGCAATAAAAATAAAGAAACTGACGAATGGTATTGACGATTTTAAGAGCAATAGTGCATTATGGGCTACATTTTGGCGCACCTTTTTTGTTTGCACAACTCTATAAAGGTGAACGAAAGATAAAGGCTTTTTGGATTTTAATGGCTACAATCCTCATCGATTTAGACCACCTTTTAGCTACGCCAATGTTTAATCCGTATCGTTGTAGCGTGGGTTTTCACCCTTTGCACTCTTATTTTATGGTAGCTATTTATGTGCTGATGTGCGTACTTCCTTTACAAAAATTGCATCTCCCTTGGTGGATTCGTCCACTTGGTATCGGTCTTTTGTTTCATATTCTTACCGATTTGCAAGACTTTTACCTGTGGCAACAATGGTTAATGTATTAGATTTTAATCTCTCCCCAACTTTCTTTCAATATAAAAAAGCTGGGGAGAGTTTGCTTTATTCTACTTTTTAATCCCTTTATAGAAAGGGTCAAAGTGAATGGTAATTAATAAATTTTCTTTCACAGGACGGTTATTTTTTGTCGCAGGAGTCCATTTAGGCATACGAGCAACCAAGCGAATGGCTTCGGCACGGAAATGTTTTTCAGCTTCAGCAAGTAGTTGAGCTTGCTTTTGAGCGTTGAGTTTCTTGAATTTATCGCTCTTTGCTTGTAAATTCTTCACTTTTACAGCACGCGCACCAGTAACTTGTCCATCAAATTCTATGCTGAATGCCACCTCAACATCGGCTTCAATGCGCATTTTACGAGTAGGAATGGTGTAAAGTTGGTACTCCTTAAAATAAGTTTCCATTGCTTCTTTTCCGCCCACATATTGCGGCATAACATCGGCAGACGAAGTTTTCATTTGAGATTTTAACGACTCTAAGGTGCTGCGAAGTTTATCAAATTCGACTGTACCGAGAATGATTTTTCCATTTGGATCAATGAGATACAAGGTTGGAATCCACTCCACATTGTACAAACGGTCAATGGTTGTTTCCTTTTTCCACTTTTTTAATTCGCTCACTTGTGTCCAATTCATTTGATATTTGTCCCAATAAGTTTTCACCCAAGTTTCCTTATTAGTATCGAACGAAATGCCAATGATGCGAAAATTATAGTTCATAAAATCGTTCCATAGTTGCTTCATCGCTGGAATTTCCTTTCTACAATCAGGACACCATGACGCCCAAAAGTCTAAAAGAACGTAGTTTCCACGAAAAGATTCAAGTTTTATGTCTTTTCCATCGGCAGTACGGAGCGAAAAATTAGGTGCAGTTGTACCTGGTTTCAATAGATTTGTAGCATAGTTGCTATCCAAATCTTGTGCAAAGGCAGTAGCGAAAGTTGCTACGAAGAGCATAGCTGATAGAATAATTCTTTTCATTTTATCTTTGTTTTTTATTGTTGTTTCTTTTTGAAAATAAATTGGACGAGTCTGACAGAGTCTGACAAGTCTGACTTTGCGACCGATTCAGACGTGCGGTTGTTGCTTTTCGATTGTCAATGTTTGGTCGCAATATTCCACAACGGCTGGTCGGTGGGTGATGAAAATGATGGTTTTATCGTGCTTTTCCAACAAGTTTTTGAGCAATTGACGTTCCGTTTCGGGGTCAAGTGCTGAGGTTGCTTCATCGAAAAGCATGATAGAACGATTACGAAGTAACGCTCTTGCGATAGAAATGCGCTGGGCTTGTCCTTCACTGAGTCCGCCTCCCTGTTCTGTACATTCGGTTTCGAGTCCATTAGGCAAGTCGAATACAAATTCAGCGCAACTCTGTTTTAACGCTTTCTTCATTTCTTCGTCAGTAGCTGTGATTTTTCCCAATCGCAAATTATCACGTATTGTTCCACTCATCAAGGTGTTTCCTTGCGGTACATAAACAAAATTGGTGCGCAAAAGTGGACTTAATTGTTTATTTTCCAACTTGTTATATATTTCCACCATGCCATTCATAGGTTTTAAAAGGGCAAGAATGATGCGTACTAAGGTAGTTTTACCCGAACCAGTTTCGCCTAAAATGGCAGTGCAAGAACCAGGGTAGAAGTCATAATTAAGGTGTTCTATGACATTATCTTCCGAATCTTCGTAAGCAAAAGTAACATTCTTGAAACGTACACCACATGGAGAATCCATAACAATAGAGTCGCCTTGCTCCTCTAAAGGGTCTTCTTCTAACTCCATTAAACGTTCAGCAGCGGTGAAAACTGATACAAATGACGGAACTAAACGAGTCAATTGGCGAGCTGGACTTTGTATTCTATTGACCAATTGTAGGAAAGCTGTCATGCCACCAAAGGTCAGTGTACCCGCCGAAAGTCGTATGGCTGCCCAACCAAATGCTATTAAATAGCCAATGGAAAAACCAAGATTGAGAACAAGATAAGAGAAAACCGAGAATTTTGTACGGCGTACTATGTTGTTACGCAATACACTTTGTGTTCCCTCCAAGCGGTTTACAGCTTCGCTATCACCCTCTAACGTCTTGATGAGCATGCGGTGTTGTATGGTTTCTTGCAAGATACTTTGCACCTTTGAGTCGGAATTTCTTACCTCACTTGTTAGGTGTCGCATCTGTCGCATGTAGATTTTGCTGAACACAACGAAGATAGGTATCATAATAACAATAACGATTGCCAACCGCCAATCCATTGCAAAAAGATAGAAAAACGCCCCCAAGAAGAGTGCTAAAGTAGACAATGAGTTGGGAATGATTTCTGTTAAAAAGTTCACAACATTAGCAACGTCAATCTCTAAGCGGTTCAGCACATCGCCTGAATGATGACTTTCTTTGCCTTTCCATTCGGAACGGAGAATGCGGTCTAATAGTTTTTGTTGCATTCTGTTCTGTGCTTTTATCCCTAAAAGGTTGCGTATCCAAACCGAAGTGATGTTCAATGCAAAGTCGCAAAGTATCAAAACGCCCATGAGTAATACGGCTGTGATGATTTCACCCTTTGCTTCGTGCGATGCAACGTCTATGGCATGCTGCACAGCCCATACCGAAGAAAGCGAAACAACCACACCAAGCAATCCTATCAAAGCATTGAGAGAGGCTTGTAATCGGTTGCCTTTCCATGCCACCCACAACCATTTTAGAATTTCTTTGGCAGTATATTTTGTTTTAGGAATCTTAAATATGTTACTTAATTTCATTCTTAATTTGTGTCAGACAATCCGTTTCATATCTATTATTTGCGTGAGTCAGCACCCAACATGAGTTTTTTACGCAATGTAGAATAATAATTATGCCCACGACGTTTAACGATTCGTGTTACAAAAGGAGCCTTATGAATGGTTAGAACAGTTCCTTCGTGCAAGTTGATTGACCTTCCGTCAATGGCAACAAGGAAGTTATGACTGCGACTTTCGACCTCTATTTTTATTTCAACATTGTCGTTTAAAACAATCGGACGAATGTTTAAACTGTGAGGGGCAACAGGTGTTAAGCTTAAAATCGCACTGTGTGGCACTAAAATTGGTCCTCCATTCGACAGCGAATAAGCCGTTGAACCCGTTGGAGTGCTGACGATAAGCCCATCGGCAAGGTAGGTTACAAGATATTCGCCATTGATATTGACGTAAATTGTAATCATAGACGCATTGTCACGCTTAAGGATTGCAATGTCGTTAAGGGCATAAGGATAGGCTTCGATGATTTCGCTTTCCGATTCTAACTTAATAATAGCACGTTCATCAATGTCGAAACTGCCGTTATAAATATCGTCTAACGTTTCTTTAATCTCGCTTGGGGAAATATTAGCGAGGAACCCTAAACGCCCCATATTGACTCCGATAATAGGAATTTGTTTTGCTCCCACTTTGCTGGCAGCACGCAAAAAAGTTCCATCACCGCCTAATGAAATCGCATAATCGGTATTAAAATTGGCACCATCGAACACGCCTGAAACATGAATATCTTCGTTTAAGTCTTTGCAAAGGTCGTTGTAGAAACCTTCTTCCATGTAAATTTCGGCTTCACGCTTGGCTAAATAGTCAAGCACCTCCCATATATGTACTGTTTCTAAGGCTTGTCTATCGTTGCCAAAAATAGCAAAACTAAGTTTCTTTTTCGACATATCATTTCTTGTTTTATGGTCTGCTAACCTTTTTTCTGCACTATTTTGTACATCTTTTCTGTATCACTCTTTCGCTCAATCATGAATAATTTTGTATATTTGCATGTGCGTTAGAATGCAAAGAATATGGGGCAAGAAACACTTTTTATCTATTGTGTTGTCAATAAAGTAGACCCTTTTCCTTGCAAAAATAGCGAATTAAGTTGGATTTTTAAAGAATAAAGCAAAAAATATATGGCAAAGGTATATGAATTTCTTGCCAATGGCTTTGAAGATGTTGAGGCTTTGGCACCCGTAGATATTCTCCGCCGAGGTGGAGTAGAAGTGAAAACTGTAAGTATTTCTGACAGTTTAATGGTGGAATCGGCTAATGGTGTAACCATGAAAGCCGACCTTTTGTTTACCGAAACTGCCGATTTTATGGACGCAGATATGCTCCTTTTACCTGGCGGAATGCCTGGTGCGGCTAATTTAAACCTACACGATGGACTGCGTTCTCTGCTCGTTGCTTACAATGAAGCAGGCAAAAAGTTAGGTGCAATCTGTGCGGGTCCTATGGTTTTAGGTTCAGTTGGTGCCTTGAAAGGTAAGCGTGCAACGTGTTATCCAGGCTTTGAAAAACGATTAACAGGTGCAGAACATACAGGCGAATTATGTACAATAGATAAGAATATTACAACGGGAAAAGGCCCTGCTGCTGCCTTTATGTATGGTTTTGCAATATTAGCGCAACTCACTTCAGAGGCTAATGCGAAGGAAATCAAGGACGCTATGCTCATCACAGAGATGATGAAACTGCATTAAAGCTTTGAAATGATGAATTATATCGTAATCGTTGCAGGCGGAAAAGGGTTGAGAATGGGTAGCGAAATGCCCAAACAATTTCTTCCAATCAATGGGAAACCTGTGTTGATGCACACCATTGAGCGTTTTCATCACTATGATGCGGAAATGAAAATTATTGTGGTTCTGCCTCAAAACCAGCAAGCAATGTGGCATGAATTATGCGAAAAACATGCTTTCAACATAGAACATCAAGTTGCAAATGGAGGTGAAACTCGCTTTGAATCATCGAAGAATGGTTTGGCAATGATACCCGATGGCGATGACGGATTGGTTGGTTTCCACGATGGTGTGCGCCCTTTTGTTTCCGAAGAAACCATCAAACGTTGCTTCGATGAGGCTCAAAAAACGTGTGCTACCATTCCTGTGCTGCCTGTTATCGACAGTTTGCGCCAAGTAGAGCAAAGCGGAAATTCGAAAAGTGTAGACCGTTCAGCCTTCAGAAGTGTGCAAACGCCACAAGTTTTCAATATTGCAATGGTAAAAATGGCATTCGCTCAACCTTATCAAATTACTTTTACAGACGACGCAACCGTTATGGAACAGTTTGGTTGTAAGGTTTCTTTGGTGGAAGGCAATAGCGAAAACATCAAAATAACAACACCATTCGACTTGAAAGTTGCTGAAATTATCGCAGCCAACCAATAAAAATAAAAAACAATGGATATACTCCAACAAGATTTAATGTACCTTTCAGGCGTGGGACCACGCAAAAAAGAGATTCTAAGCAAGGAGCTTGGCGTCAATACTTATCGTGATTTGTTGGAATATTATCCTTACAAATACGTTGATAGGACGAAGGTTTACCTCATTTCAGAGTTAGTTCCTGATATGCCTTTTGTTCAAATTAAAGGCCGTATCCTTAGCTTTGAAGAGTTTGAAATGGGCAAAAGAAAGAAACGAGTTGTGGCTCATTTCAGCGATGGGCACGGCGTTTGCGACCTCGTTTGGTTTAATGGTTCGCAATATATCTACAAAAACTATATCATAGGGAAGGAATACATTGTCTTCGGAAAGCCCACTGTCTACAACGGAAGGTTCAATTTTTCGCACCCAGATATTGACGAGGCGTCAGAATTGCAACTCAACGATATGGGAATGCAGCCTTTTTACATCACCACAGAAAAGATGAAAAAGGCAGGAATAACATCGCGTGCCATAGAGAAATTGACCAAAACACTCATCGCAAAGCTAAATACCACCTTGCCCGAAACACTCCCTGATTTTATAACGGAACGCTTACACTTGATTTCAAGGAACGAAGCTGTGCGTAAAATCCATTATCCTAAGTCGATAGAAGACACGCAACGTGCGAAAGTTCGCTTAAAATTTGAAGAACTTTTTTATGTCCAACTCAATATATTAAGGTATGCCAGCGACCACAGACGCAAGTATCGTGGACTTTATTTCAAGAAAGTTGGCGCACAATTCAATTGGTTTTATGCGCACAATCTGCCCTTTGAACTCACCAATGCTCAAAAGCGTGTGATGAAAGAAATACGTGCTGATATGGGCAGTGGACAGCAAATGAACCGACTTTTGCAAGGTGATGTAGGTTCAGGCAAAACACTTGTGGCTCTTATGTCAATGTTAATAGCAGTTGATAATGGCTTTCAAGCGTGCTTAATGGCACCTACTGAAATCTTAGCAGAGCAACATTTGCAAACGCTAAAAGATTTTTTGAAAGGCATGAATCTGCGCATTGAACTTTTAACAGGCATTGTAAAAGGCAAAAAACGCAAGGAAGTTTTAGACGGACTCCTTGATGGTTCGATTCATATTATTGTGGGAACGCACGCTATTATAGAAGATAAAGTGCAATTCAATAATTTAGGTTTGGCAGTCATAGACGAACAACACCGTTTTGGAGTCGCACAAAGAGCCAAACTATGGAGCAAGAATGAAAATCCACCCCATGTACTTGTGATGACAGCAACGCCTATTCCACGCACTTTAGCTATGACTATTTATGGCGATTTAGACGTGAGTGTGATTGACGAACTGCCTCCTGGACGTAAACCGATACAAACAATTCATAAGTTTGACACCCAAACAGTAAGTCTTTACGATGGCATTCGCAAGCAAATTCAGTTGGGTCGCCAAGTTTATATTGTGTTCCCTTTGATAAAAGAAAGTGAGAAAATAGACCTTAAAAACCTTGAAAGTGGCTATGAAGCCTTAAAGGAAGTGTTCCCAGAATGCAGCATGAGTAAGATTCATGGCAAGATGAAAGACAAGGAAAAGGAGGCAGAAATGAAACTTTTTGTCGAGGGAAAAACTCAAATATTGGTGGCTACAACGGTCATAGAAGTAGGCGTGAACGTTCCTAATGCCAGTGTAATGGTCATTCTTGATGCGCAACGTTTCGGACTTTCCCAACTCCACCAGTTGCGAGGACGTGTTGGACGTGGCGCAGAACAAAGCTATTGCATACTCGTTACCAATCAGAAATTAACCACAGAGACACGCAAACGCATTGAAATTATGTGTGATACCAACGACGGATTCGAGATAGCTGAAGCCGATTTGAAGCTCCGTGGGCCTGGCGACCTTGAAGGAACGCAACAAAGTGGTATTGCTTTCGATTTAAAAATCGCCGACATTGCACGCGACGGACAGTTGGTGCAAATGGCACGAGATGAGGCTAAGCGCATTATAGAAGACGACCCAACCTGCTCAAAAAGTGAATATTCTTTACTTTGGAACCGATTGAAAGAGTTAAGAAATACTAATATAAATTGGGCTGCAATATCTTAGTAATTATTACAAATATAATTGAAAAAGCCTAATATAAAGGGATTTTCGTCTGAAAACATTTTTTCTTAGCAAAGCAACACCATGAAATATAATTGCAATAAAAACTGTTAAGGGGAAAGTATTTATAAAAGAAATTACTTATCTTTGCAACGTTTGTGAAATAAATCGTTAACTTTTTGTATTGGTTAACGTGTTCATTTAAACCCAATCGTAACTATATTATGTTTCGATTTTCATTCTTAACCGAATAGATAAGTAAACAATGACTTTGAAGAAATTTGTAAAAACAATAGGATTATCGGCTCTTTTGGGATTTATAGCAGTTCCTGCTTGCGCCCAAGACTTGATTGCACGCCAATCGCCGGTAGACCGTCGTACAAAGAGTTTGGATACAATTGTAATCAATCGCTTGCAAGAATCTGAAGAAATAGCCAACCCGTCAGCTTCTATTTATAGTGATTGGAGCAATAGCCGCACACACGCTTCTGGCTATCTTCCTGATGTTTATAAAATAGACTTGCGTGGTTTCTACATGCCAACACCAAGTCGTGTCGTAACAAGTAACTACGGACGCCGTTGGGGACGCGCTCATAAGGGACTTGATATTAAAGTTTATATTGGCGATACCATACGTTCTGCATTCTCAGGCAAAGTGCGTGTCGTAGGAAATGAACCACGAGGCTACGGAAGATATGTTATCATTCGCCATAATAATGGACTTGAAACTTATTATGGACACCTTTCAAAACAAATTGTACATGCCAATCAAATTGTTAGAGCAGGCGAACCTATTGCTCTCGGTGGTAATACAGGACGTTCAACAGGTTCTCACCTTCACTTCGAAACACGCCTCGCAGGTGTAGCTATCAACCCTGCTTTGCTTTTCGATTTTCCTCATCAAGACGTAACAGGCGACTTTTATACGTTCCGTCGTAGCACTTTGGAAAGCGAGTCAGCACGTGCAACAGCACTTCGTGGTAAAGCTGCAAGTCCAGGCTATTCTCGTGAGAACATTCAAGGTACTGGTCGTTCGTCATATAAGAGCCAGAACGTATCAACCGATTATTCTTCACGCCGCCCAAGTCAAGCGCAAACAAGCAATAGTCAGATCCTTTACCACAAGGTGGCAGAAGGCGAAACATTGGAATCGATTGCAAAACAACACGGCATAACAAAGGAACAACTTTGTAAACTCAACCACTTGGGCATTTATACCCGACTTGTTGATGGGCAAATATTAAGATATAGCTAATCGTTTAGGTAAGAAAATTATAAACAAAAGGAGCAATTTCGTAAGAAGTTGCTCCTTTTTATTTTGAAGGGAGTTGGGGGATTTTAATTTTTTGGACGAGTCGGACTTGTCGGACGGGTCTGATGTGGGGTTGTTTTAAAAGCAAAGTCGGACAAGTCGGACAAGTCTGACTTGTCCGACCAGTCCGACCAGTCCGAAACTCCCACGAACAAGGGCGCAAGCCACAGAAAACGTGACTCTTTCGCTTTCTCATTTCCATTCTTTCGCTTTCTCTTTTCCATTCTTTGCTTTGCCTAATTCTATTCTTTTCTTTTCTCCTGCAACATTCTTCGCTTTCCTCAAACAAAATTCTCCCATAAAAAAAGCCACACAACAGAATGATGGACGCAATAAAAGTGGAATCTCGGTGAATAAATTTTTGAATATTTTTTTGAAAAATAATTGAATTATCGTGCAAATTGTTCTCAAATTAAATCAATGTTTTTTGCTCTTGTTTTTAAAATAGGCTCTTTTGAGTGGCAAAATAGGCTGTTTTGTAGTTTAAAACAATAGGTTTTATTATTTTCTTTGTGCAAAAAGAAAATAATTAGATAGTTTTGTGTTCTCAATGAAATATTTATACTCAACTTGATATGCCTTTGTAACTGAATGCTGGTACAATAATTATAGCTATTGCAATCGTTTGCATAAGGTGGAATAAATTTGTTGCAAGAAGATTTTGCTATTTTATTTTATTATGCTTACCTTTGGCAAAAATAATAACCGCTGTATGAATTTACAATTTAGCATTGAATATAAAACATATTACGGACAAGAATTAGTCCTAAATATTCTCAACTGTAAGGAATTGGGCGATAAATCAGTTTGCCAATACCGCATGCACACTCAAGACGGCTTTCTTTGGACGGTTGAAATAAATAAAGAAGTGAAGCCTGGAACAGAACTCGATTACTATTATAGCGTCTATGTGGGCGATAACGAGGAAAGAAGAGGATGGAGCATGGCGCCTCATCGTGTTGCTTTCAATTCGACAAATGCGCGAAATTATAAGATTTTCGACCATTGGCGTGAAATTCCTGATAATGCTTATCTTTACACTTCGGCAATCACCAACTGTGTGGTGAACGCAAAGATAGAGTCTTTGAAATTGGAAAAATATGGCAGATATGTTTGCTTAAAGGTTCGTGCGCCACAATTGGTTGCTGGTGACCAGCTCTATCTCATCGGTTCTGACCCTATTATGGGCGCATGGAAGGAGAAAAATGCGCTGAAAATGACAGAAGTGGCTACCAATGAGTGGGCGGTTTCTTTAGATGTTAGTCGATTGGCTGACAATAAATTAGAGTTTAAATTCATTATTGTAAATCCCGATAAGGAGTATTCTCCAATGTGGGAAAACTGCATGAATCGCACCATTGAATTGCCTAAAATGGAAGATGGCGATGCTATTATCTATGAGTTAGATGAGGCTCGTTTCACGTTAGCTCCTGTTCGTGTAGCTGGTACGCTTGTTCCTCTGTTCTCTTTGCGTTCAAACGATAGTTTTGGAGTTGGCGACTTTGGCGACTTAAAGAAGATGGTAGATTGGGTAAGCATGACCCATCAAAAGGTTTTGCAAATACTTCCTATCAACGATACAACCACAACTCACACATGGACAGATTCTTATCCGTATAGCTGTATTTCAATTTTTGCACTTCACCCACAATATGCTGACCTAAATAGTTTGCCAGCATTGAAGGAGAAAGAGCAAAAAGCACGTTTCGAGAAAGAGCGTAGAGAGCTAAATGCACTTCCTCAAATGGATTATGAGCGTGTGAACAACGCTAAAAACGAATATTTGAAACTGATTTTCAAACAAGAGGGCGAGAAAGCATTGGATAGCAAAGAGTTTAAAAAATTCTTTGCAGAAAACGAAAGCTGGCTTGTTCCTTATGCTCAATACTGCTCACTGAGAGAAAAGTATGGTACAGCTAACTTTAATCAATGGGCTGACCATAAGCAATGGAACGAAGAAGACCGTAAAGATTTGTCAACACCGAAGAAAGAAGCATACAAAGAAGTTGAACTTTATTACTATATTCAATTTATATTGAGCAGTCAATTAAAGGCAGTTCACGAGTATGCTACTTCAAAAAGTGTTATTTTCAAAGGCGACATTCCAATCGGTGTAAACCGTAATGGCTGCGATGTATGGACAGAACCACGCTATTTTAACCTCAATGGGCAAGCAGGTGCGCCACCAGACGATTTCTCTGTAAACGGACAAAACTGGGGATTCCCAACCTACAATTGGGACGCCATGATAGCAGACGATTGTCGTTGGTGGATAAGACGTTTCCAAAATATGGCTAACTACTTTGATGCTTACCGCATTGACCACGTTTTAGGTTTCTTCCGTATTTGGGAAATTCCAGTACATGCCGTACATGGTTTGTTAGGACAGTTTGCTCCTTCATTGGGAATGACCCGTGAAGAGATAGAAGGTTACGGATTGCACTGGCAAGAAGAACTTTTCACCGAACCATTCATTACCGATTGGGTGTTGGCACGCATCTTCCGTGAACATGCAGACGAAGTTCGTGAACGCTATTTGGAACGTACATGGGGCGACCGCTATAAGATGAAGGATGAATACGACACCCAACGCAAGGTGGAGGCTGCTTTCCATGGCATGGAAACCGAAAAAGATATTTGGATTCGTGATGGTTTGTACGCTTTGATAAGCGATGTACTTTTCGTTCGCGACCATAAAGACCCAAATAAATTCCACCCACGCATTAGCGTTCAGATGGATTTCATTTACGAAAGTCTTTACGATTGCGACAAACAAGTGTTCAATACGCTTTATAACGATTACTTCTATCGTCGCAACAACCAGTATTGGTATCAAGAAGCAATGAAGAAATTGCCACGATTGGTCAATGCTACACGTATGTTGGTGTGTGCTGAAGACTTAGGAATGGTTCCTGATTGCGTAGATTGGGTAATGAAAGAATTGCGCATATTGAGCCTTGAAATACAAGCAATGCCAAAAGACCCGAAAGTTCGCTTTGGTTATTTGGGGGCAAACCCATACGGAAGTGTCAGCACAATATCAACCCACGATATGGCAACATTGCGCCAATGGTGGGACGAAGATTGGGAACGGGCACAAGACTATTATAATAGTATGTTGCACCAAGGCGGTCCTGCGCCACACCCAATGCCAGGTTGGTTGGCAAAAGACATTGTAGACCGACATTTAACATCGCCAAGTATGCTCTGTATTCTCGGTATTCAAGACTGGATGAGCATAGATGAAAGATTAAGATTGGCTGATGCCGATGCCGAACGAATCAACATTCCTGCCAATCCAAAACACTATTGGCGATACCGAATGCACGTTAGTATTGAGCAACTGATGAAGAATAAAGATTTTAACAATACTATTTCAGACTTAATTGTAAGTTCTGGACGATAAAAAGAAGAGAGAAATGGGACGTATTTTGCTACGTCCCACTGCTCGTATAATAAGGATAAAGAAAAAGAGGGTATGAAAAGATTGAAGATATTGATTGTTTTTGCGATTTGCTCGCTCATGGCTATGGCGCAAACTATCGGAGTTGATATGGGCGAAGAGAGTAGAATATTGCGCTCGCCTAATGAAAATGTATTCTTGATGTTCAATATTGCGAACGGTAAACCTTACTACCGTGTGGCTTACAAGCACACTCGTGTGATACACGATTCTTTCCTCGGATTGGAATTGGCAAAAAGTAAATACGCAAGCAAAGGAAAAGAAGAAACCGACTTAATGGACGGTTTTAAACTTATAGATAGTAAAACTTCTACTTTCGACGAAACATGGAAGCCTGTTTGGGGCGAAACAGAGGAAATACGCAACCATTACAACGAATTGGCAGTTACTTTGAAACAAGAAAAGACCAATCGTGAAATGATAATTCGTTTCCGTGTTTACGATGACGGAGTAGGTTTCCGCTACGAATTTCCACAACAAAAGGATTTGAATTACTTTATTATAAAGGAAGAACATACGCAGTTTAAAATGACTGGCGACCATAAAGCATGGTGGCTACCGGGCGATTACGATACGCAAGAACAGGAAACACAAGAGAGTAGATTGTCGGAAATTCGTGGAAAGTTTCACGATGCTGTGAATTGGGGTAACTCTTCGGTGGCTACATTCTCTGAAACAGGTGTGCAAACTGCCTTGCAAATGAAGTCGGACGATGGTCTTTACATCAACATTCATGAGGCTGCGTGCATCAATTACCCAACCATGCACCTTAATTTGGACGACAAAAACATGGTGTTCGAGAGTTGGCTAACCCCTGATGCAACAGGCATGAAGGGCTATATGCAAACCCCTTGTCAAACTCCATGGCGCACAATTCTTGTCAGCGATGATGCTCGAGATATGCTTTCAAGCAATCTTATCCTTAATTTGAATGAACCTTGCAAAATAGAAGATACAAGTTGGATTCACCCAACCAAATATGTTGGTGTGTGGTGGGAAATGATTGTGGGCAAAAGCAGTTGGAGTTACACCGATGAATACCCTTCTGTGAAACTCGGAGAAACCGATTATAGTAAGGCAAAGCCTAACGGACGACATGGTGCAACCACGGCAAACGTAAAGAAATACATCGACTTTGCAGCAGAAAATGGCATCGACCAAGTGTTGGTTGAGGGCTGGAACATAGGTTGGGAAGATTGGATTGGACATTCAAAAGACTATGTTTTCGACTTCGTTACCCCTTATCCCGACTTCGATATCGACTATTTGAACAAGTATGCGCACGAAAAAGGTGTAAAATTGATGATGCACCACGAAACATCTTCAAGCACTTTGAACTATGAACGCCACCTTGAAAAAGCGTTTAACTTGATGAATAAATATGGTTACGATGCCGTTAAAACAGGTTATGTAGGCGATATTATCCCACGAGGCGAATACCATTTTTCACAACCGATGAACAATCACTATATGTACGTTGTGAAAGAAGCCGCTAAACATCATATTATGGTGAATGCACACGAGGCAGTTCGCCCAACAGGATTGTGCAGAACTTATCCTAACATGATTGGAAATGAAAGTGCAAGAGGCACTGAATACGAAGCATTTGGCGGTAGTAGGCCTGACCATACAGTAATTCTTCCGTTTACAAGATTGCAAGGTGGTCCGATGGATTATACCCCTGGCATCCTTGAAACTCAATTGAAAACATGGAGCGACAATCCTAATTTTGTTCACACAACCCTCGTTGGACAGTTGGCACTCTATGTTACCATGTACAGTCCGCTGCAAATGGTAGCCGATTTACCAGAGAATTACAAGAAATACAACGATGCTTTCCAATTCATTAAGGACGTTCCTTGCGATTGGGACAGAACAATTTATTTGGAAGCAGAGCCTGCCGATTACATCACAGTGGCTCGTCGAGATAAAAAAACAAATGATTGGTACATCGGAGGAAAGTGCGATGAGAACGGACACAAGAGTGTTTTGAAACTCGATTTCCTTGACGAAAATTATTCATACGATTGTACGATTTATCAAGATGCAAAGAATGCGCATTACGAAAAGAACCCTAAAGCCTACAAAATCACACATAAGAAAGTGAAGAAAGGCGATGTCTTGAAGCTGACAATGGCACCTGGTGGTGGCTTTGCCGTATCTTTAGAGGCACGTTGGAATGGCGAAGAACGATGTGAACACTAACAAAGATGTAATAAACGGATTGCTTTATTAAATAAAATAGGAAACTTAACAAAGTAAAAGTATAACTGGTATGAAATCAAAATACAGTATAATCACGCTAATGGCAACTTTTCTGTTTACGCTGACAGCACAAGCACAGAATGTTTTCAACGAAGTAAACTACACTCCAAAGCAGACAACTTTTAAGTTGAATGCACCCAAGAAACCTACCATTCGTTTATATGCAGTAGGCAGAGGAGGAAAAGCTGAAAAGAAAGTAAAGATGAAACAAACATCAGAGAATGTTTGGCAAGCTACTATCAATGGCGATTTAAAAGGTAAATTTTATACTTTTGACATTGGTAAAGGCGAAACTCCAGGAGTTTTTGCTAAAGCAGTGGGCTGTAACGGGCAGCGTGGTGCTATCATTGATATGAAAACAACCAATCCTATAGGTTGGGAAAACGACGATATACTCGTTTTGCAGAATCCAGCTGACTTGGTAATCTACGAAATGCACCATCGTGATTTCTCTATTGATAAATCTTCGGGGTTGATGAATAAAGGAAAATTCCTTGCTTTGACCGAGCAAAAAGCTATTAAACATTTAAAAGAATTGGGTATCAATGCTGTTCATATTCTTCCATCTTACGACTTTGCTTCTGTCAATGAGGGCAATACAACCGACCCACAATACAATTGGGGCTACGACCCATTGAATTATAATGTACCAGAAGGCAGTTATTCGAACGATGCAGAGTTGCCTTCTCGCCGTATTCTTGAATTTAAACAAATGGTACAAACTTTGCATAAAGCAGGCATTCGTGTCATTCTTGACGTGGTTTACAATCACACATTTGACATCGAAGGTAGCAATTTTGAACGCACTTTCCCCAAGGCTTACTATCGATACACGGCAGACGGAAAGCCAAGCAATGGTTCAGGGTGTGGCAATGAAACTGCTTCAGAAAAACCATTGATGCGAGAATTTATGCTCGAAAGTATGAAATATTGGATGAAAGAATACCATATTGATGGCTTTAGAGTAGACCTTATGGGCATTCATGATATTGAAACGATGAATATTATCCGAAATGAACTTACCGCATTTAACCCCAATGTTTTCATTTATGGCGAGGGTTGGAGTGCAGGAAAATGCGCTTATCCAACCGAAAAGCTCGCTGTTAAAGCCAATGTGAAGCAGATGCCAGGCATTGCAGCCTTCTCTGACGAGTTGCGTGATGCTCTCCGTGGTCCATTTAACGATGACAAACAAGCCGCATTCCTTGGAGGAATTGCAGGCTTTGAGGAAAGCATTAAGGCTGGTATAGCAGGTATGATAGCCCACCCACAAGTAGATTATTCAAAAGTAAACTACTCGAAAGAACCATGGGCTAATGAGCCTACGCAAATGATTTCTTACGTTAGCTGCCACGATGATATGTGTTTGGTAGACAGAATCAAAGCCTCTATTCCTGAAGCAGCGTATGATATGGACGAATTAATACGCTTAAACCAGTTGGCACAAACTGCCGTTTTCACCTCACAAGGTGTTCCTTTCATGTTATCGGGCGAAGAAATGCTGCGTGATAAGAAGGGTGTGCATAATTCTTACAACTCGCCTGACGAAATAAACCATTTGAATTGGAATAATTTAAAGACTTATCCACAAGTATTCGCTTACTATAAAGGACTCATTCATTTGCGCAAAGCTCACCCAGCATTCCGCCTTGGCAGTGCTGAACTTGTGCGTAAACATTTAGAATTTCTCCCTTCACAAGATTGTTTGGTAGCTTTCCGTTTGAAAAATCATGCAGGTGGCGATAAGTGGAACAATATTTATGTGGTCTTAAATGGAAGTACAAATCTTCAAACCATAAATATTCCGAACGGAAAGTACACTATCGTTGCCAACAATGGTGTGGTTGATGAAGCTGGAATTGGCGAAATGGAAGGTGGCGAAGTAATGATTGATGCACAAACAACCCTCATTTTACACGATTAATTTAGAAAAAATCAATATGAAACGACTTACATTATTCTTCTTGCTTTGCTTCTTAGCACTTAGTATCAATGCGAAAATAGAAATAAAAAAACTTGAACCTACAACATGGTTTGTAGGAATGAAGGACGCTTCTTTGCAATTAATGGCATACGGCGATAACATTAAGAATGCAGATGTTACGATTAATTATGCTGGTGTGCGTATAGATTCGCTTGTTCGCCTTGATTCGCCCAACTATTTGCTTATTTATTTGAATTTGAAAGATGCAAAAGCGGGTACTATGAATATTGATTTTAAAGTTGGAAAGCAGAAAACAACGGTAAAATATAACCTCCTTGAACGCTCTATGGCAGGTGAACAGCGCAAGGGATTTGATAATTCGGACGTGCTTTATATGCTTATGCCCGACCGTTTTGCCAATGGAAATCAAAAGAATGACGTGGTAAAGGGCATGCAAGACCAGCTCTGCAATCGCAACGAACCGAGCCTTCGACATGGCGGAGATATTGCTGGCATTATGCAACACTTAGATTATTTCACTGATTTGGGTGTTACTGCTCTTTGGTTTACGCCTGTTTTGGAGAACGACCGTCCAGCTGACGGAGGTAAATTTAGCACTTATCACGGCTACGCAACGACAGATTATTATCGAGTAGACCCTCGTTTCGGAACAAATGAAGAGTACAAAGCCCTCATTGATGCGTGCCACGAGCGTGGAATGAAAGTTGTAATGGATATGATTTTCAACCATTGTGGCGACTATCATATATGGAACAAGGACATTCCTTCAAAAGATTGGTTCAACAATCCTAACTATGGCTTGCAAACTTCCTATAAACTCACGCCTGTTCTCGACCCCTACGCAAGCAAAGTAGATATGGCTGAAACCGTTGATGGTTGGTTTGTTAGCTCAATGCCCGACCTCAATCAACGCAACAAACACGTCATGCAGTATCTTATTCAAAACTCAATTTGGTGGATAGAAACTGTTGGAATCGACGGAATACGTATGGATACTTACCCATACGCTGACCGAAAGGCAATGGCACAATGGATGAAATGCCTCGATATGGAGTATCCAAACTTTAATACCGTAGGCGAAACATGGGTAACAGAACCTGCTTATACGGCTGCATGGCAGAAGGATAGCAAACTTTCTGATGAGAATAGCTACCTTAAAACTGTCATGGACTTTGCCTTTTTCGACCGCCTTTCAATGGCAAAGAACGAGGAAACAGACGATTGGTGGAAGGGTTTGAACCGTATTTACAATTCTCTTTGCTACGATTACCTCTACAAAGACCCATCAAGCGTTATGGCATTCATTGAAAACCACGATACCGACCGATTTCTCGGCAATGGCAATGATACCTTGGCACTCAAACAAGCATACGCGCTTTTGCTTACTATGAATCGTATTCCACAACTTTATTATGGTACGGAAGTCATGATGAACGGTACAAAAGAAGTTTCTGACGGCTATGTACGTAAGGATTTCCCAGGTGGATTTGCAGGCGACAAAGCCAATAAGTTTACTCGTGAAGGACGTACAGAGATGGAAAATTCCATGTTCGACTACACTTCACGCTTATTGCATTGGCGCAAAGGCAACGAGGTTATTATTCATGGCAAGCAAACGCAGTTTATTCCATTCCACGGCATTTACGTTTTGGCACGCCAATACAATGGCAAAACCGTGATGACCGTGTTAAATGGTAAGCACCAAACAGTCCAAATGGACGTGAAACGCTATGCCGAAATTATTGGAAACCACACCACTGCACGCGACATAACAACGGGTAAAACCATTGATTTAACCCAAAACATTTCCCTTACAGCACGCCAAACAATGGTGCTTGAGTTCTAAAAAGGTTCTCGATTAGGGCAAAATAAAAAAGTGGTCATTAGCAAAATGAAAAGCTAATGACCACTTTTTTTGTAAGTTTTATAAATGAACCTTTAATAATTCAGTCCAAATGCCCATAAAGGGATAATGTTGTTTGCTCCAAACTCAATATCATCTTTGACGATAAAGCCCATCTTTGCATCACGAATTTGCTTTTGAGTCTTGTTTTTACCACCCACTTCAAAAGTCATACCATTGATTTCAAAGTCGGAAAGTCGTGAAGAAGTAACATCATTTTCCACTCTCATTTGGTTGAAAAAGAAAGTTTCTCTTATGTTTCCTATCTCTGTGGACACTCCCCCTAAGCTATAAGCCAAATTAGGATTGTCGATATAAACTTTTTCTATTTTCCCTAAACCTCTCATTCCGCCTGATGCGTCCCTTAATTGAGTGATAAGTCCTGCCTTTTCCATGTAAACAAAATAGTCGGGCAAGGTGTTTCTACTTACGGTTAATGCGTTTGAAAGTTTATCCATTACGGGTTTGAAAGGCGCACTTTGCGAAATAAGCGACATAAGTTTCTTTAATTTTCGTGCAGTAGCCACACTCATTTCTCCAAACTGCGGAATATCAACTTCGAGGGTTTGGTTTACAATTTGATTCATAAGCATTAAAAACTCAGGGTCGTTGCCAAAAGGATAGTAACCTCTATGCAAATATTCTGTAAAGAGTGGTAAAGGGTGCGCAATGGGGAGCGCAGCTTTTTGATTAACAATCTCGTCAATCGAATAGGTAGGTACTTTAATGCCCTTGAACAATTCCAAATACTCACGAAACGACAATCCTTGCAAATGGTATAGGGGCGCACGGCGACTAAGGTCGGCTTCTCCTTTTTCTAAATCAAGAATAGACGACCCTGTAAAGGCTACCATAAGGTCGGGGTGGGCATCGTAAATGTTTTTAAGTTCTACCGACCAATTTCTATATTTGTGTATTTCGTCAATGAAAAGTTGCTGCCCACCTTCTTTTACAAACTCATCTGCCAATTCTATAAGCGTATGCGAAGAAAAATAAACATGGTCGGCAGTAGCATAAAACATCTTTTTTTCTTGTTCATTTTCACGGATATATTGCAGAAGCATTGTTGTCTTGCCCACACCACGAGGACCCACCAAACCAAACATCTTTCGTTTCCAATTGATTTTAGTGTAAAGATAGCGATGAAAGTTGGTAGAAACACTTTCAACTCTGGTGCGCATATATTGTGTAAGTTGTAAATTCATAACCAAAATATTTTAAATCGTGCATTGTTAAAAGCTCTCTTATAAACTTTTACAATTGCAAATATACAAAATTGCACTGTGAAAAGTGCAATTTTTATTAATTATTGCACTCTCCACAGTGCAATATCACTGTTTTGGGAGTATGTTTCGCCTTTTGGAGGCTAATTACTGCTTTTTTGTTTAAGGCAGCAATGCTTTCAAATTGTCTAAACTTTTTTTGATTTCAGCCTTTGTCTTAGGGTCTTTTTCCGAATTATAAGCTGCTTCAACGTCCTTCAAATAAGTGAGGTAATCGGTTTCAGCAATGAATTTGGCAGCACGAATGCGCACCAACGGACTATCATCGAAGAGTAAACCTTGCACCCATCGCTTTGTGTCCCATGAGCGAACAGACTGCAACCAGTCTAAGGCTGTTACCTTCTCCGCAGGCGTTCCGTAAAGGAAAGTATTGAAAAAATCGTGTTCTTTCTTCAAATCAGCCTTTGTCATGAGTATCTCCTTATTGAATATATCGGGCCTTACCACACGATTTTTATACGCCTTGATAGGCATTTTGAGTGTCCAACGCACCATACGAGGTATCAACCACAGCATGCCAGGAGTGGCTTCGGGGTGGGCTATGCTACTAAACACACGCCCTTTGCCCAACTCGTTGGCTATGAAAAATGGTTTATTGTTGGTCATATTTGTTGGCGCATCGCCCTCTTCGTGTACATCACTTTCCATAATAGCCAATGTTTGGTAAGGTATTTTGATGTTGTCGCTCTTCACAAATACAGGACCTTCGTAGTAAAGAACGTAAGAGAGTGGGCGAGCGGCTAATTCTGGAAATAGCTTTTTGCCCTCTTCGGTCAGAGAAAACTTTGCAATGCCATGCCCACGATTGTCGTGTTCTATATCGATAGCCTTTGCTCCGTTAATGCGCATACAAGCATAATCGGGCGTATCGGAGAACATATACGAGCCAGCACAAATGCCTACTGCCCCTTTACCCGATTCAATGAAGGCACGAATGCGCTTCAAATTTTCAGTACCAATGTTTAAATACTCTGATGAACCGCCTCCACCAGGAATAATGATAGCGTCCAATTGGTTTAAAACTCCGTTGGCTATGTCGGCAGTGGTAAACGTTCTAACCGTCATATCGGGGTCTATTTGAATGGCTGCCACTGCTTCCCAAATGCAAGTTTGCGACCCACCATGCCCATCGAACACGCCAACTCGTGTCTTACCGTTCTTGTCGGTTGCATAAAGTGCTACGCCCATACTCAGACAAAGCAAGGTTAAGATACATTTCTTCAATAGATTGTGCAAATTAAAGTTTTTCATTTTATTTCGATTCCTATTAATGATTGACTTGCAAATATCTTTATTTTTCGTGAAACAACCAAATAATAGTGGGCAAATTAGTTCTTTTTCAAGATAGCATAGCCCATAACGCCACCTAAAATTGATGCGGCAAAAATACCAACCTTAGCCTGAATATGTTGGGTAGGGTCGTTAAAAGCCAACATGGTGATAAACATAGACATGGTAAACCCTATGGACGCTAAAAAGCCGATGCCTATAATGCGTTGCCACGTCATGTTTCGTGAGCGTTTGCCCAAACCTAATTTTTCGGTCAGCCATACGGCAAGCACTATGCCAAGAGGCTTTCCGACTAACAAACCAAACATTACGCCCAATGCAACATGATTGGAAAACTTTATGTTTATCGTTTGGCTCTAAATCTTACTTTATGAAATACAAAAATACAATTTTTTGTGCAGAAATAGCCTTGTTCTTCATATTTCTAATCATTTTTTTGATTTTTATCAATACGTTTTTCCTTTCCCTCTTTCTCTATGAATATACATTCTTTTTATGGAATATAGAACAACGCATATTCTATTGAATTTTTAAACCCCTTGTTTTGAACCTCAAAATAGGCTCTTTTTTGCTTCAAAACAAGGGGTTTTGAAATAAAAAATAATAGCTTTTAAAACAGCTTTGTAACTTGTTGAAAATTAGACATATATAGATTGGTCTAAATATCCTCTATAATTTTAAAGATAGGCTATATTTATGCGATTGTATATGTAATGCGGAAAGTTTCAAGTAAGCAATAAATGTAATATATTCCATTACATTAACATAGTTGTGAGGATTAACGAAATCGTTTTTCAAACATATCCATTTCGCTTTTTGGCACTTGCAATCTTATAGCTATGTTTTTCCATTTTCCAACTGCTTCTTTTACCTCATTAATTATTTCTATTGCATCAACTTTTCTTATCATATAATCCTCACAGGCATGTAAAAGTAAGTCGAGGTTTGCATCGTTGCTATTTCTATCAATCAATAAACCTTGATAATAGTTTAGCGTTGGGTTAATATCGTAGGCAGGAGAAAGTGTCCACCCCTCTCTTGTTAATATGAAACCATGGTTGCGGAAATGGTCATCGCTATTGCCAATACAAATATTAAATGCTATTCGATGATAGAGTTGTTTTAAATTGGTTTCTGCGTTGATACAATTCTGAATAATGAAATCTGCAATATCCAAATAACCATGCCCTGTATTAGCATCTGCCCCATCGGTTAATCCCAACATTGTCATGGCTGACGCAAAATGTATGCGTTTTCCTTTTTTGCGGTCAAAACGCTTAGAAAGTAGCGTATGATATTTATTACTTGTTTTCAGTATCTTAGTTTCTGCTACATCAATGCCAGCTTGTTTTGCTAATAAATGACAAAGATGTTCCCATAATTCTACATTGTAATTGTCTTTTCGAGAAGGGAATTTTGCAATATAAAGTTCTCCGTTGTCTATTACGTTGGCTTTTGGACGAGCACCACCAAGCGAAGAACCTGGTTGTAAAAGTTGATTGAGCCATTTTGTTTCAGGCAGTTCGTTTTTCTCTTCACTTTTCTCAATCTCTTGACTTGCAAATAATAATTCACGAATATCAGCTACTGGCGGTACACTTAACGCGTTTTCAGTATTTAAATATTCTTCCTCTCCTTCTCGCTTAAAGCGCAATGCTCCCATTCGAGTAAGGTCGTTTATGCCTATCAAATAATCGTAGGACGAAAGACATTTTACAGGGCGTTGTTCTTGTTTTGCTTGCAATTGTTCACGGCGCATAACTAATGTTCGTCCCCAGCGGTCGGGCATAGCATCAGAGAAACACCCAAAAATTTCCTTTCCTTGTCCTGCCCATTGCAGATTAGGATAATTCATAATATCAGCACTCAATATAATATCGCTGTGGAGTTGAAGCCAACTGTTTGCATATTCAAAGCCATACTTATCTGCACCACGCAAGCGGTCGTGTTGTAAAGTGCCTATAAGTTCTGGAGCAGCTAACCAATCGAAATCGGCATAAATCATTATTTTGTCCATAGTTTATACTTTTTTAGAAGCACGTTCGCGGTGCTTTAAGTTAAGGTCTTGCAGCTCTCTTCCTATTGGGTCTTCCTTTGCCAACCAAAGAATATCGTCAGAAAGTTGTAAAGCATAGAGTACACGCAGGTAAATACCGATTGCAACGTTAGCTTGTCCTTTTTCTACACGAGTTAGCGTAAGTACAGAAATCATTGCACGGTCGGCAATTTGTTTTTGCGTGAGGTTACGACGCAGCCTTGCGAGCTTTATTTGTTCGCCCACAATACTCATATTTTCTTCTAATTTCCTTGGCAATTTCTTGCCCATAGTGCCTTTTGTCATATTGCGTAACTATAATTATGGTATGCAAATATACAAATTATATTAATTATATGATAGGTTATTGCTCTTTTATTTTCTCCTGTATTTGTTTTTTTTGTAGGTGTTACATGAAATATTTAACTTTGTGGTGAAGAAATACAGACTACTTCCAAATCGAAGTATAATAAAAATAACACTCTATATTCAATTAATTTTCAGGTTGTATTGTATAATTGTTTGAAATTATGTAATTTTGCAAGCTGAACCAAGTTTCTCGTATTTAAACGCTATCAATCAGAGATAAGTTCTAACAAATTAACACGATGAGTTTTTTTCGCAATATAAAAGAAATAATAGTAAATTTTGCTGGACGTAATTTTGCCTTTATTACTACAATCTTACTGCTGAGTCTTACAGTTTTTACCATTTTTGACTCCTTTGGTAAGGCAATACATCTCTTTCTTTACACCACCTTTGTGGCTACTTGTTTGGCATTTTTTACCGACTTTTTACGCCCTAAAAAGTTGCGCTATGCCATACGCCGAATGTTGATAATATTAGGGGCAATTGTTCTTATAACCGACCTCTTCTTTGCTTTTTACTATCAAGGACTGCCCGACCAAGCTATTATAGAAGTGTTGCTTGCCACAAATAAAGACGAAGTGTGGGAATATGCAAAAGCCAACTTGACCAGTGGGTGGCTTTATGCTGCGGTTGTTTTTATTTTTTTGGTATTGTATATTGCTTCTCAACAACTTATAAAGCTAAAAAGAAACTCAAAATTTACATCATTCTTTGCTTTTTGGCTCGTGTTTGCAGCTATTTTTACGGTTGTAAATATTGTGAAAGATGTTTGCAAGAAAAAAGATAAAACCATTGTTAGCTTGACAAGCAAATGTTGTCCGTTGGTTCGTACTTGTTCGCACATCTATAATGGTATAAACAATCTGCAAAATTTTGAGTTGATGCTTAAAAGTGGGAATGCAAAACCACGTTTGTTAAGCAATAATAGCTCTATCCCCTATGTTGTTTACATCGTGGGCGAATCTACATCTCGCCACCACATGGGAATTTATGGTTACCGTCTTGATAACACCCCCTATATGAGTAAGCGAGAAAAAGACGGAGAAGTGTTTAAATTTACTGACGTTATAAGTCCTAACGGGCAAACCATGTTAGTGTTAGAAAAACTTTTCACTTTCTATCGGCAGAATGGAAAGGGAAAATGGTATGAATACACCGATTTGTTCAGCATTTTAAAAGCAGCAGGCTATTATACGACATGGCTTTCAAACCAAGAATATTCAGGAATTTGGGGAAACAACGGCAGAATATATGCGGAGCGTTGCAACGCACGTAGCTTTACAAAGCTAAGAAGTTCTGAAAGTTTCTCTATAAAAGACCCTTACGATGCTGCGTTGTTACCATTGTTAGACAGGACTTTGGTACAGCCCAAAGCAAAAAACTTTATAGTTTTGCACCTATTGGGAACTCATCAGGAATATAGCGACCGTTATCCCAATACATTCAAAGCCTATTCAATAAATGATGAACAAGGAGAAAACGAGAAAATGAAAATGGAAAGGGCTGACTATGATACCTCTATACGCTATAACGACAGTATAATGAATGCTATCATAAAACGTTTTGAAAACAAAGATGCGATTATTATTTACACGTCAGACCATGGCGAAGATGTTATGGAGATAAACAAAAAAGTGGCAGGACATGGCGATATTTGCATTAACAATCGTATTGTTGAAATACCAATGATGGTATATGTGTCAAAAAGTTTTAGGGAAAAACGTCCAGAATTGACCAAACGCATACAACAAGCCGTAAATCGACCATTTATGACCGACGATATGATACATTCTATTTTAGATGTTATGGAAATAAAAACCTGTGAATATAATCCGCAACTAAGTATTTTTAACGACAAATTTAATGCGAATAGGAAACGGTATTGTGGAAAGAAATTGTATAAAAGAAAGTGATAAAAATTGGATACCTGCTAATTAACAAGGTATCCAATTTTTGTTTTATATGGCTAAAGGTGGACTTTAAAAGAAAGAAACGTTTTCTTACTTTTAGCTGGATATATTGTATTTTAAAGTTAAAACCCCTGTCTTTGTTCTGAATTTATGTTAATCAACGTTTGAAAAACGGCATGAAGTGTGTCTTATAAGCGTAGACCATAAAATGAATATGAACGAAAACGCATTTACAAAGATTGCTCCTCGCTTGCGCCAACGTGCTTTGAAAGCGAGTAGGCAGAAAGGAGCAACAGAAACAGAGGCAGAAGACATAGCGCAGGACGTTATGCTTCGCCTTTGGCAAATGCACGACGAATTGAATAAGTTTCGTTCTGTTGAGGCGGTGGCAGTGAAAATGGCGCATAATTTGACATTGAACGAATTGCGCAAAAAGCATAGACAATGGGTAAAAAGTAAGGAAACCGAACAAATTGCTGATGAGGGGTTGCTGCCAACCGATAGTTTGGAATCGCAAGAAATGGTGGTATGGTTGGAACAACGCATCAAAGAGTTGCCCGAAACGGAGCATACCATATTATATATGCGACAGGTGGAGAAACGAACGAATGAAGAAATTGCTCGTTTATTGGATATTTCTGTTGTATCGGTCTCTACTTTGCTTGCCAGAGCGCGCCGCCATTTGTTGGAAAAAATAAAAAGGAGGAACGGAAAATGATAGATAATAAAGAAAAAATAGCCGTTTTGCTCGACCTATTTATGGAGGGAAAAACGAGCGTTGAGGAAGAAAACCAGCTTGCTGAGTATTTTCGTTCTGAAGAAAATGTACCTGCTGAGTGGGAAGATTATAAAACTATGTTTGCCTATTTCGATAACGGAATGGAGGAAACGCAAAGACAAGTTCTTTCTGAAAAAGTAAAAGTTGGTTTTAGAATATGGCGACAAATAGCCGTTGCAGCGAGTGTCTTACTGTTTGTTGGCGGTGCTATAATTTGGTATTTTAGTCAGAAAAATATTGAAAACATGGAGCAGACGACAATGGCAATGGTTTCTAAAATAGAAAAAAAAGGAGCCAAAACTTCACCTTGTAGGGGCGTGATTTATCACGTTCCAGTTGATAAAACCGAAGAAATGGAAGTGAAAACTTCTGATAAGGGTTCAGAAAAAGTGCCAATCGTTCAGAAAGCGAGTGGGGTAGAGAAGGATTTTTTGGTGCAAACGGTTGGTAAAAAATCAACGGAAGTGGCTAAAAATAATCCTGTTCGGGCAGAATTGAAATCTACTCCAGGGCGTGTTGCAGAGGAAATGAATATGGAAATTTCTGACGAAGAGCGCATAAAGATTGTGCGCAATATAGAAAATATAAATAAGGAAATTGCTCAAGCCCAAACCAATGTGTATGTTGCAAGCCAACAGGCACAGGGTATACGAGTGATTTACGATGAAGATGGTACAATTTATCAAAGAAACTGCAGTTCGGAAACAAAAGATATTATTGAATTATGAAACAATTAAAATCAATTTTGGCAGCAACAACTTTATTGTTTATGCCAGTAGGTGCAATGGCACAAAAACATATTCAAGAGGCTTTTGATAACTTTTTGAATAAACACGATGTGTTGAAAAATGAGTATAGAGCGGAGCAAGACAAAAATAAAACGAAGAAAGATTTTCTGAAAATCTATACGTTTACGCTCAAAGCTGCCGATAAAAAGGATTTGGAGGCTATAAAAAAAGCATTTAATAAAGATGCAGATATGGCTTATCAGGTTACAACTTTGAAGAAAGGAACAACACTTGCTTCTTATGCTTTACGTGGTCCTGAAGACACAAAGGCGTTTGTTGGGGAAAAGTACGACAACACGATGATGCAGAATTTTACCGACCCGAACGATTCTACTCGCCGATATAGTTGTGTCATGGAGTGGACTGACAAAGAAGAGGGTACAACCATAGGACAGATTATTAGTTGTTATTCTTTAAAACCGAATTATAGAAAAACAAATTATAGACTTTCATTCAATGATTTTGAGCGAATGGGAGCAAAATATATAGATGTTAATAAGGATGTTCGGAAGAGATACAATGCTGATAAAATTGGAAATTATTTCTCGAAAACGGAAAGAAGTAATACTTATTACGAAATAAATGGAGTGCATAAGTTGGCTTCAGAATTGAGTAGTACGGAATGGCTTTCGAATTTTAATGCCATGAGAGATTTAGTTTATAGGATTCCCAATGGTATTCAAACTTCTTATTATGTTTCAACCATTTACGACCTTTGCCAAAATGTAGATCAGTTAGATGCAGATACAAAAAAACTGGTGAAAAATGAAGTCGAAAAGTTGCGAGCAAAGGTAAAAGATAAATTCTTAAAGAATATGCTCTTGAATGCAATGAAGAACTTATAAGGATATTTTTTGGAAATATTACAAAATAAATTTGGACGTTTGGAAATTATTCGTTATCTTTGCGGTACAAAAACATTAATAGAAAATCATTATGACTAAAAGAAACGAAATTTATAAGTGTTCAGGGTGTAACAATATCGTAGAAGTGATAGTTCCATCAGGTAAAGACTTTTGCAGCTTGGAAAAGGTAGTTGAAAATACAACTGACGCAGCAACAGAAAAGCATGTTCCTGTTGTAGAAAAAATTGAAGGCGGATATCGTGTAACAGTAGGTGAGGTTGAACACCCTATGACAGAGGCACATTCTATTCAATGGATTGAGCTCATTACAGATAATAACGAAGTTCTCCGCAAATATCTTGAACCAACAGACAAACCTGTTGCTGAATTTAAGACCGATGCAAAAGAAGTTTATGCTCGCGAATATTGCAATCTTCACGGATTGTGGAGGTCAAAATAAAAAATAAATAACCAACCATAAGTAGAAAGCTGCTCAAATATTGGGTGGCTTTTTTCTTTTTCTTTCCTTTTCTTTTTCTCATTTCTTTTTATTTTTCTTCTCTCTTTTTCCCAACTTATTATCCGCGTCAGCCCCGTCCGACAAGTCCGCCTCGTCTGCCTCGTCCCTTATAATATAACAAGGTATGGCTCTTTTATTTCGTTGATTTAAATCAATTCTCGCCGACAAATCCAAGAAATTTTCAATTTTCTTTTAAATTTATTTGGAGCGTATTGGAAAAATCTATACCTTTGCACTCGCTTTTACGAAATACGCCACACGGTGCAAGAATAAAGGCAAAAAGAAAGCGTTCTTTGAAAAGATTTACATAGACAGAGAAGTAGTACAAGAGTC
>OBRT01000060.1_pt1 | contig 47684 bp, 59 predicted proteins | sample 1494891 | NCBI WGS metagenome assembly OBRT01 (sample SAMEA3360688, study PRJEB22359) | human gut metagenome | biome: ENVO:urban biome; feature: ENVO:human-associated habitat; material: ENVO:feces | place: Bangladesh | collected 2011 | reverse complement strand
GCAAAGGTACGAATAAACGAGAAAGCTACAATGGTATAAACGCGGAGCCGCTTACGAGTAATTACCCCCTTAGGATGAAGGGTAATGAAGGGTTAAATTGCACCCTTCATCCTCTGAAACCCCGATAAACACAGGGGATTCCGATGGATAGATGAAGGGTGAAGTTCACCTGCGAACGACCATTCAAAAATGGCACTTTCTAAAATATAGACCGGGAAATTTGGAGGTTACAAATTTATTGCTTAATTTTGCAAATGGTAAAGCTAAAATACATTTAAGCCATGGCTATAAGAGAAAGAAGAAAGCGAATCTATCGCAAGCGCATACCTTACGGCATGCAGAACTTTGAGGATATTAGGGAGAGGGATTGTTACTATGTGGACAAGACCTCATTCATCGAAGATATAGAAGACTCCAATATGTACTTCTTCTATATCCGCCCTCGCCGTTTTGGCAAGAGCCTCACCCTCTCCATGCTTGAACATTACTACGACATCAACAAGAAGGACAAGTTTGAGTCCCTCTTCGGTGGATTGTACATTGGCGAGAATCCTACGCCAGAGCATAATACATATCTCATCATTCATCTCAATTTCGCTGAGGTGGATGCTGGAATAGACAATTACAAGAAAGGAATGGACGGACATTGTAGCATTAAGTTCAATTCTTTCTGCAATGTGTATTCACATCTTCTTCCCACAGGAACAAAGGAAGAGATGAATAAGCGTGACGGTGCCATAGAGCAGTTGTCATACCTGTGCCAAGTGTGTGCGGAAGTCAACCAAAAAATCTATCTTTTCATCGACGAGTACGACAACTTCACTAATAACATCCTTGCCAACGAGGAGCATCTGGAGCGATACCGCAACCAGACTCATGGCGAGGGCTACCTACGTCGCTTCTTCAATACCATCAAGGGTGCTGCCGGCTCGGCATTGGGACGTGTCTTCGTCACGGGTGTAAGCCCTGTCACCATGGACGACCTCACCAGTGGCTTCAACATCGGCACGAATTACTCGCTCACTCCACAATTCAATGAGATGACGGGATTCACCGAGGAGGAAGTGCGCGAGATGTTGGGCTATTACTCAAGCGTGCTGCCGTTCAACCACACTGTGGACGAGCTTATCACCATGATGAAGCCATGGTACGACAACTACTGTTTTGCCGAGGAATGCTATGGAGAAACCACCATGTACAATTCTGTGATGGTGCTCTACTTCTTGGACAATTACATCCGAAGCTATTACAACATCCCAAAGAACATGGTGGAGAGCAATGTTCGCACCGACTACAACAAGCTGCGCTTGCTCATCCGTCATGACAAGGAATTCGCCCATGACGCCAGTGTCATCCAGCAGTTGGTCACCAAGGGATACGTTACAGGCAAGCTCGTAGAAAACTTCCCAGCCGACCAGATCAACAACCCGGACAACTTCGTGAGCCTGCTCTTCTATTTCGGCATGGTAACGATAGATGGGGAATACGATGGTGCCACAAAATTCATCATCCCTAACGAGGTGGTACGTGACCAGATGTACACCTATCTTCTCGATACCTACAAGGAGAACGACTTGATCTACGATACTTATAACAAGACCCAGTTGGAGAGCAAGTTGGCATATCATGGCGACTACAAGGCTTATTTCGAGTTCATCGCCGATAGCCTGAAACGCTATTCTTCGCAGCGTGACAAGCAGAAGGGCGAGGCTTTCGTGCATGGTTTCACCTTGGCGATGGCAAGCCAGTGCCGCTTCTATCGCCCTATCTCCGAGTTGGACAATGATGGCGGCTATGCCGACATCTTCCTCTCCCCTCTTTGCGACATCTACAAGGACATGGTGGACAGCTACATCATCGAACTGAAATATTGCAAGACGAGCACCACGGACCAGCAAGTGAAAGAACTCCTCAAGGAAGCCTCTGCGCAAATCACCCGTTATGCCGATAGCGACATAGTGAGAGATGCCGTAAAGACCACCCATCTACACAAGCTCGTAGTGATGTATCGAGGAGCAGAGATGGTGGTTTGCGAGGAAATCGCATGATGGCATTAATCATCAGTACATGGGGCAAGTTTTCAATAGAAGCGCAAGTACAAATATAAGAAAGCGCTTTATTAAGGTCTAATGATGCGCTTCGTTAGGTGCTAATAATGCGCTTCGTTAGATGCTAATAAAGCGCTTCGTTAGATCATGCTGATTTTCAATAAGTTATATCCCTGAAAATCAGCAAATTACGTTCTATTTCAAGACAGCAATGAGGAAAATTTTCTGGTAAACCGTCATGGTTTCCATATCACGCTGATAGAACTGACGATTCTGATCCAAAAGTTCATCAATCGCTTGCTCTATCATCTGATCCGAAACGTCAGGACTTGCTTTGTACCAGATGAGCCAAGCCAATAGTCTTTTTAGTAAGAACTTTATTACTAATTAACTATTTACTAATTATACAACTGAGGCTAAGATTTTTCTCAATTCCTGCTCATACTGTACTGCATCCTCAAAGCAGATGGCCTGCATTCCGAATTTTCGGGCTGCTTCTACATTTTCCATTCTGTCGTCTGCAAAAAGGCATTCTTCTGGCAGTAGAGAATACTTCTGGCAAAGGCGCTCGTAAATCGCCTGGTCTGGCTTGATGCTCTTTTCCTCAGACGAAATGACCTGTCCTTCCAATAGTTGGAAAATCGGATATTGCGCCATTGTCTCGTGACACTTGGTACACCAGTTGGAAAGGCCATAAAGGTGGTAACCTTCTGACTTCAATTGAGCCAGCAGGTCTCGCATCCCCTCCTTTTCGCCACGCACAAATTCATTGAAGCGCTGGGCTACCACCGCAATCTCGTTCTTATATTGCGGCATGATCTGCTGCATTTTGCAGAAGGTGTCCTCAAAAGAGTCTCCCCGATCCATATTCTCATTCCACTTACCGTCTATCAGAAGATGATAGAATTCTTCTGCCTGTTCGTGGGTCTTGAATATCTGGTCAAGAGTTTCAAAGTATTCGTAATCTACGAGCACTTTGCCGAAATCAAAAATCAAATTCTTTATCATAATCAATCTTGAATAAAAAAAAGGGCGATTTCTTACCCAAATCCCTGTTTCCGAAAGAGATTTGGGTAAAGAACCGCCTTCTTATTTCAGTATAACTTCATCTTTTCTCACTTCATATTCCAAACCAGGAACCAAGTTTTTCAAGACATTCATGGCACCCGAAAGGGTTTCACCACGGTTGAAATGAACTGTAACCTTCGTGTTCTTATAACGCTGCGAACGGAAGGAGAATTTTACTCCGTATGCATCGCCCATTATCTGAGCAGCTTCTGCGAGAGTTACGTCATTGAGATCTATCTGCTTGTTTCTCCAGCCCAGACCATTATTCCCCTTGGAAACCTGGCGGAGATTTACCGACTTGGTCTTTACATTATAAACCAGCTGGTCGTCTGGATTCATACTATATACCTTGTCCTCACCTACAATTCTGAGTTCTATCTTACCCGTTTTGAGCGTAGTAGTAACTTCCTCGTCGGTAGTATAAGAAGAAACCGAGAAAGAAGTACCCAAATCAGTAATCTCAAAGTGAGGAGTGCTGACATGGAACGGATGCTTGTCATCATGCTTGATATCGAAGAAAGCCTCACCTGCCAAGAACACCTTTCGCTCCTTGCCTTCAAAAGAAGCAGGATAGAGGAGCACAGAACCCTGACTGAGTTTCACCTTCGTTCCATCAACCAAAGCCAATGTTTTAGATTCACCTTTTATCGTATGTTCCTGCATCATCGCTATAGCCTGTGATGCTTTCAGATCATTACGCATCTGAACATAGATCTTGCCGAAGACGACAAGCATAACCAGCGGAATGACAAGAGCAGCCACTCTTTGCCAAGTGAAGATTTGGAATGTTTTACCCTTACTACTATCAATGTCTTTCCTGAAAAGCCGTTTATAAGCAGTTGATATTTCCCCTTCGTCCATATATGCAGAGTCTGCCTTATCCCACAAAGTACGCAAGGCCTCATCTTCCTCCTTCTCATCTTTCGAATCCGATAATCTCTGTAAGACCCTTTCCTTTATTTCGTCTGATACGACATGTTCTGAATAATAATCTATGATATCCTTAATCTTCGTTGCCATATTTTTACCTGTAATTTCTTTTTAAGACATTTTTCAAAGATGTTACACCCAATGCAATTGCAATAAAATCATCAAATATAAGGCTTTTTTGATTTCTTTAAGAACTAAATTGAGATGATTTTCTACGGTTTTCTTCTGCAACCCCAACTGTTGGGCTATCTCTTCGTTTTTGAGATGTTGCTCCCGGCTCATGCGGTAGATGGTCTGTCGCTGCGGGGGCATATTCTCCACAATCATGTCGATAAGTAGTTGGGTGTCCTTGGCCACGATTTCCTCATGCGGCGAGGCGATGTTGGCACATTGGTCAGGCAAGGAATCGATGTCTATCGGAATCACTCGCTTGGTGGAAATATAATTGATAACGGTATATTTCGCCAATATAAAAAGGTAGGAATCGAAGTCTTTGATTTCCGCGAATTTCTGGCGCTTCCTCCAGATTTTCTCAAAGATAATCTGACAAACGTCGTCGGCATCATCCATGTTTTTCAGCAACATGGAGACGAAGCGATGAACTTTAGGATAAAACTTGCGGAACATGATGCCGTAAGCTTTTTCATCGCCCTGAGACATGAGTAATATTACTTCTTTTTCGATTTCCATTTAAACAGGTTTTCTACGTTTTTTTGTAATGCACGGCATGATATTGGAGGGCATTACATGAATTAAGCAATTGCAAAGATAATACAAATAAACGAATTCTCCATCGTTTTTGATAAGAAAATTGCGTTACAATTGAAAAATGGCATAATAGCAAGAGATTTGACAGGGGAAAATTTTAAACAAAAAATGACTTTGACTGGATACAGCAACAGGAATTTTGTTATTATCTCATAAAAAACATATAAATTGCCTTAAAATCAAGGAAAATGGAATCACGTATCGAGATTTTTACTATATTTGCAAATAGTTTTTTCGGAAACTAACCTAAAATCAGAGTGAATTGATAATCCAGTAATAACAACTTAAAATTAGAGATGATGAAGAAATTATTTTTAATGGCAGTTATCATGCTGTCTTCAGTAAGTATTTTTGCTCAGAGCAGAGTGGGTACTACAACTATCCAGCCTAAGATCGGTTTGAACGTATCTTCCGTAGGTGATGGAGACTGGAAAGCTGGTTGCGTATTCGGTGCAGAATTGCAGCACCAGTTTAATGCAAAAGCTGCCATCGCAGGTGGACTTCTCTATTCCTTCCAAGGAACTAAACATGATGAATATTCTTGGAATCCAGGATATTTGAACATTCCTATCACGCTCAACTATTATGTTGCCCGCAACTTCGCACTCAAGGCAGGTATTCAGCCTGCATTCATGGTTGCCAAGGACGAGGCTAAGGATGTCAACACCTTCGACTTTGCAATTCCTGTGGGAATGTCTTACGAGTTCAACAACTTCGTACTGGATGCTCGCTACAACATCGGTGTCACAAAGGTTCCAAAGCATGGCGACGGCTACACCAACGTGCTCCAGCTGACCATTGGTTATAAATTCAAGCTGTAAGATATAGAATACTCTTATACATAAACTTTTATACTCATAAATCCCAAGCCGGCTTTTCTGCTGACTTGGGATTTACTTTTCCGGAAATCCGTGATTATCCGTGATGTAAGCTTAATCGATATCTTAATAATCCGTGATATATCCTTTCGTAAACATATCGTAGGACAGAGCTTCCAGTTCAGCAAGCGTCATGTGCTCTACGGCATGTTCTATCTTGCGAATCAGTTCATCTCTCTTGAAATCGTCGTTATCGCTCAGGCGCGATGTAAATCTATTGCTCATCGATTTTTAATGTTTAATGTGTAATGTTTAATATTTACTTCGTTCATAGACATCAATGACATTGCCATCATATTCCTCATGGGTGAGCAGACGGACATCGTGAGGAAGGCGAGGAGCCTCAGTGCCTTTTTCCACAGATTTCCCGACTGCTGTTTCCACCCTGATTTCATCCCAAAGTCCTGCATCAAGGAAAGCCTGATGGGTGATGGCACCTCCCTCCACTATCAGAGATTGCACCTTATTAATATATAGGTGGTCCATCATCTGATCCAGCACGCCGGTCTTTCCCTGAGAGAAATCCAAGCCCTCGAAACAAGGGTGATTTCTGTCGATGACCAGTCGCAGAGGATCCTTACCGCTCCAGTCACGCACATTCAACTGACTATGGTCGCGCTCATCGGTGATTCTACCTACCAGGATGGCATCGTTCTCGGCACGCAGTTTGTGGGAAAGCATCTTGGTGAAAGGAGAGGAAATAGCCATTCCCTTGCCTCCGTCATCGAGAAAACCGTTGACAGTCTGCGCCCATTTCAAAATCACGTAAGGGCGCTTATGGGTATTATAAGTGATGAAGCGCTTGTTGAGTTCAAGACATTCCTTCTCCAGTACGCCCACCGTCACTTCGATGCCAGCCTCGCGGATTTTCTGAATGCCGCGCCCCTGCACCTTGGCAAACGGATCTACACAACCGCAGACGCATCTTTTCACTCCTTTCTTTACTACAAGGTCGGCACAAGGAGGCGTCTTGCCGTAATGCGAACAGGGTTCGAGACTCACGTAAATAGTGGCTTCATGCAGCAGCGGCTCATCCTCCGGTCTGACAGAGGCAAAGGCATTCACCTCAGCATGTCCCTCGCCGCAGCGCACATGATATCCCTCGCCGATAATTCTTCCGTCGGCACTCACAATGACGGCTCCCACCATCGGATTGGGTTTTGCATTCTGCCTTCCGTTCTTCGCCAACTGCAGGCAGCGGCGCATAAACATTTCATCTATCTCCTGCTGAGAGAGTGGCTCTCCCGTCCAAGGATCCTGAAAAGAGACTTTATTTTGTTTCATATTTTTCTATAATTAGGATTTTATCAATAAAAAGTCAAAATTACCCTGCAGAACAAAAGGGAATCTTATGAGGAAATAGGACAAAACAAATTCCACAAGAGAACAACACATGTAATAATATTACAAAATGTAAAAACTATTTTTCAAGGGACTTTTCTTGAGTTCATGACTATTTTCCAAGGGACTTTTGCGTACAAAGATAATAAAATAAAAGAATCGGTGTATAAAAAAAGGAGTTTCTTACGATAATTTAACAGTGAAATAAGGTAAAGTAAAACAAGAAAAGCGTATCTTTGTAGTATGAAAACTTATCAACAACTTTGGCAATCCCTCACTCCACTCTATGAGACTGGCGAAGCGCAAGCTATCGTCCGCACCGTGCTCGACGTGAAATACGGTATGACTTTGACCGACATAATCTGCGGCAAAGTTAATGAATTATCTGCAGATGAAGAAAGAAATCTGGAAGAAATTGTAGAAAGACTGCAAAATGGCGAACCGGTACAGTATGTGCTGGGCCAAGCCGACTTTGCTGGAAGAACCTTCCATGTAGAGCCGGGTGTGCTGATTCCGAGACCCGAAACGGCGGAACTCTGTGAATGGATGGCGAAATCTGCCTCTCCTCAACCAAGAATCATGGACCTCTGTACAGGCTCTGGCTGCATTGCCATTACCCTAAGTTTTGAGATTCCAAATTCGGAAGTATTAGGAATAGACATTTCTGACTGCGCCTGCAGAATTGCCACAGAGAATGCCAAGTTGTTGTCTTCTAAAGCATGCTTTGAGAAAATGGATGTCTTTAAACTGCTTGAAAGGTATAGGAAAGATACAAAGGATTCTCCCGAAGTGGATATGATCGTGAGCAATCCTCCTTATATCTGCGAGAAAGAAAAGATAGATATGGCTAAGAATGTCTTGGATTATGAACCAGGTATCGCCCTCTTCGTTCCCGACGAAGATCCTCTGAAGTTCTATCGGGCCATCGCCGAGATTGCTTCCATCAGACTGCGCTGTGGGGGATTCCTCTATTTCGAAATCAACCCTATCTATGAAAAGGAAACCAGGGAAATGCTCGAAGCTTTCGGTTTCAAGGATATTGAGACGAAGGAAGATTCTTTCGGGAAAAAGAGAATGATGCGAGCTGCTAAAAAATAAGAAGCAATATGGAATATGACAATTATAAACCGCATCGTGCGAAGAAGCCGATGACTGAGCAACAGGCACTCCTGAAGCTTACTACTCTCTGCACCCAGTCGGAGCACTGTTCGCAGGAAATGCTCGACAAAATGAAGAAATGGGAACTGCCCGAGGATGCTATCGCCCGCAACATGGAGTTCCTCATCCAGAAGAAATTCGTGGATGATGAGCGCTTCGCCCGCTTCTTCATCAACGATAAAATCAAATATAATAAATGGGGGAGGCGCAAGGTGGAACAAGCTCTCTGGCTGAAACATATCTCCAGAGAAATCTCCGACCCTATCTTTGCAGAAATTGAGGACGAGCTCTATATGGAGACACTTCTGCCCCTGATGAGAAACAAGTATAAGACCATCAAGGCGAAAAACGACTACGAGCGCTCTATGAAGCTCATCCGCTTTGCCTTAGGCAGAGGTTTCAGCATGGATATTATCCGCAAATGCATTGACAAAATGGGAGTAGAAGACGTAGAATTTTAATACGATTACATATATGCGACTCAGTATCTTAGCAAAAATCATAGATATGCTTTCCCCCCGCTACTGTCCGGTTTGCGGAAACCGGCTCAATGGCGAGGAGGAAAGCATTTGTGTTTCATGCAATCTGTTCCTACCCAGAACCGATACATGGAAAGACCCTTATAATAATGAGATGGCAAAGATGTTCTGGCATCGTATTCCCATCGAGAAAGCCTGCTCCCTCTTCTATTACAAAGGTCATGCCTTCACCAGCAACATTCTCTATCAACTGAAATACAGTCACCGCCCGGAAGTTGCCAGAGACTTGGGAATACTTCTGGCACAGGAAGGAATGAGAGTCCACTTCTTCGACGACATCGACGGTATCATTCCCATTCCGCTTGCACCCCACCGCCAACGGCAGAGAGGCTACAACCAGAGCGAGGAAATCGCTAAGGGAATCGCACAGGTGACCCACCTCCCCATCTACACAAATATCGTGAGAAGAAACGTCTTCAAGGAAAGTCAGACCCAAAAAGACCGCTGGAGAAGAAACGAGAACGTGAAAGAAGCCTTTGAGCTCTACCCTTCCTACCGCCCCGACCAAGAGAAAAAGAAAAACAAAAGCGGCTCCATCGCAGGCAGACATTTTCTGATGGTAGATGATGTCTGTACTACGGGAGCCACTATCTGTGCATGTTGCCAGACGCTTTTGAAAGCCGGCAACATGAAATTCAGCGTTTTATCTATCGGATTGGCTGGGGAATAACTTTCCTTACTTTTACAGTACTATCTGCACCTGTTTCGCTTGATTTAATACTTGGCAATTTTACGCCATTTCTACGATATATGCAACAAATTAAAGACTTTTAACCTTACCAAGGTCTCACTTTAGCAAAAAGAAATGTACCTTTGCAGCATAATAATATTAAATCCTTTAAGATTATGGACAAACTGAAGAAAGAATTTGCATCAAAGTTATTGAAAGTAAAGGCTATCAAGTTGCAGCCTAACGATCCATTTACATGGGCTTCTGGCTGGAAATCTCCTTTCTATTGTGACAACCGTAAGACTCTGTCTTTCCCAGAGTTGCGCAACTATGTGAAGCTCGAATTGGTACACGCCATCCTTGAGCAGTTCCCAGAGGCTGACGCCGTAGCCGGTGTTGCCACAGGAGCCATCGCACAGGGTGCATTGGTAGCTGATGAGCTGAACCTGCCTTTCGTATATGTACGTTCTAAACCAAAGGATCATGGTATGCAGAACCTCATCGAGGGTGAGTTGGATCCTTCAGCTAAGGTTGTTGTAGTAGAAGACCTGATTTCTACTGGTGGCAGTTCTCTCAAGGCTGTAGAGGCTCTCCGCAAGAACGGTAATGAGATTGTGGGCATGGTAGCCAGCTACACCTATGGTTTCCCTGTAGCAGAGAAGGCATTTGCTGATGCCAATGTCAAGCTCGTTACACTCACCGACTATGAGCACGTAGTGGCAGAGGCTCTCGAGACTGGTTACATCAAGCAGGAAGACGTAGAGTTGCTCCACGAGTGGCGCAAGGATCCAGCCAACTGGAAGAAGTAATACCTGTCTCTACATAGGCATTTACAAGAAATATGAGTACAAGTACATTCGAAAGTAATATCAAACAGATTCCTCATAAGCAGGAATCTGTTTTCAATACATTGAGCGACCTCAACAACCTGCAGCGCCTGAAGGATAAGTTTGAACAGGTGAAAGACCAGATTCCAGCCGACAAGCGTGAGCAGATGGACAAGATCAAGGACCTCCAGTTTGATACTGACAGCATCTCTATCACCGCCCCTATGGTGGGGGAAATCAAGATGCGCATCATCGACCGTGAGTTTCCTAAGACCATCAAGTTTGAGACCGAAAACAGTCCTGTACCGTTCAACTTCTGGATTCAGTTGCTCCCTACGGGCGAGTATTCCTGCAAGATGAAGCTGACCATCAAGGCTGAACTCAATATGTTTATCAAGGGAATGGTGAAGAAACCGCTGACTGAAGGCATCGAGAAGATAGCTGATGCTTTGGCGATGATTCCATACGAGGATTAATCCGAAGCCTCCCCCCTTTCATTCAAAAAATTCAAAAGAAAATGGCACATAAACTTTGGGAAAAGAACTTTGAAGTAAACAAGGAAATCGAACGTTTCACCGTAGGCCGCGACCGTGAGTTGGACCTCTACCTCGCCAAGTATGACGTACTGGGCAGTATGGCTCATATCACCATGCTGGAGAGTATCGGACTGCTGGAGAAATCTGAACTGGACCAGCTCTTAGCTGAGCTCAAACAGATTTATACCATCGCCGACAAGGGCGAATTTGTGATAGAAGACGGTGTAGAAGACGTACATTCCCAGGTTGAACTGATGCTCACCCAGAAGTTGGGCGAGATGGGCAAGAAGATTCATTCCGGCCGTTCACGCAACGACCAGGTACTCGTGGACCTGAAGCTCTTTACCCGCCACGAACTCAAGGAGATAGTAGATTCCGTCAAGATTCTCTTCGATGAACTTATCCAGAAGAGCAACCAGTACAAGGATGTACTGATGCCGGGCTACACTCATCTCCAAGTAGCCATGCCTTCCTCTTTCGGCCTCTGGTTTGGTGCTTATGCAGAAGGACTTGCCGACGACATGCTTTTCCTGCAGGCAGCATACCGCATGACCAACCGCAATCCGCTCGGAAGTGCAGCCGGCTATGGCAGCAGTTTCCCGCTCAACCGCACCATGACTACCCAGTTGCTCGGTTTCGACAGTATGGACTATAATGTGGTCTATGCACAGATGGGTCGTGGCAAGATGGAGCGCAATGTGGCTTTTGCCATGGCTACCGTGGCAGGAACACTGGCCAAGATGGCTTTCGACGCCTGCATGTTCAACTGTCAGAACTTCGGCTTCGTCAAGTTGCCTAAGGAGTGCACCACGGGTTCCAGCATCATGCCTCACAAGAAGAATCCAGATGTATTCGAACTGATTCGTGCCAAGAGCAACAAGCTCCAGAGCCTTCCACAGCAGGTGATGCTCATCATGAACAACCTGCCAGTAGGCTATTTCCGTGATCTTCAGATCATCAAGGAAGTATTCCTTCCTGCCTTCGGTGAACTGAAGGACTGCCTGCAGATGGCAGCCTATATCATCAACAAGATGGAAGTGAACGAGCATATTCTCGACGACCCTCGCTACGACCTCATGTTCTCCGTAGAGGAAGTGAACCGTCTGGCAGCCAACGGAATGCCATTCCGTGATGCCTACAAGACCGTAGGTCTGGAGATTGAGGCTGGTAACTTCACACCTTGCAAGGACATCCATCATACCCACGAGGGCAGTATTGGCAACCTCTGCAATGACAAGATAGAGGAGCTGTTGAACCACACCCTCTCCGAATTCCATTTCGAGCGTATGGAGAATGCAGAAAAGGAACTTTTGAAGTGAAGAATGAAGAGTGAAGAATGAATCAAAAATATTCCTATATATATAATAAGGTGAAGAGCATGGTCGCAAAGGCCATGTTCTCCACCTTATTTCCTTTACTGCCCCTATCGATGGGCATTTCCACTCTTACTTCCTGTGGAGCGGAAGACAGCATCAGCCGTCGTTTTCTCTGCCGCTTTACGTTTCATACGCAGAACCATCCCGGCAATACATTGGAAATAGCTCTCAACGGCTTTGGTACCTACACCTTCGTCAGTGCTTCCTACAAAAACAACATCTGGCATATCTACTCTACCCCCAACGATGGCAGGAACAAGACAGAAGACATCCGCATCACCGCAGCTACCGAACTGCAATATGCCAAGGTTTACAATTTAGGCGCTAACAACGGCATTATCATCGGCAACAGTAATTTCAATAAATACAGAGCCTATGACCGCCAGTGCCCAAACTGCATCGACCAGTATGGCGGTACCAACTTTCCCCTAAACTGGAATTCTTCCAACCGCCAACAGGTAATCTGCGCCAAGTGCCACCGTATCTACGACTTAGAGTATGGCAACATCATCGACGGAGCCGATGGTAGCCGCCTGATGGAATACAGCCTCTCGTATGGAACTGCAATGAACGAAACAGGCAAAGTTATAAGTGTTTATAATTGACCTCTGACATCCCTTAAAGCAGCAAATAGCAAACAAAAAGCTACTTTTTTCTTAAAATATGTAAATCTATTTGGCAGTTTCAGGAAATAATACTACCTTTGCACTCGCAATTCGATAACGCGGAAATAGCTCAGTTGGTAGAGCACAACCTTGCCAAGGTTGGGGTCGCGGGTCCGAGTCCCGTTTTCCGCTCTAACTCTTACGTTTACCATGCCGCAATGGTGGAATTGGTAGACACGAGGGACTTAAAATCCCTTGGCCAGTAATGGCTGTGCGGGTTCGAGTCCCGCTCGCGGCACTCTCCCCCTTTAAATTTTTCATCTATGAAAAAATTTGCTTACATCATATTTTTATTCGCTACGCTTTTTCTCACCTCTTGTGGTGTAGGTAGTGGTCATTTTAAGTTTGAAGGCAAATTTTTAAACATGAATCAAGGCGAATTTTATGTTTACAGTCCGGATGGTGGTATCAATGGTCTTGATACAATCAGGGTTGTAGGTGGCCGTTTCACCTATGAGTGCGACTGCAAGAACCCTTTCACGCTGATGGTCGTATTCCCTAACTTTTCCGAGCAGCCTATCTTCGCAGAGTCTGGCGCTTCTGTCGATATCAAAGCAGACGCATCCCATCTGAAGGAACTGTCCGTAAAGGGTACCAAGGCAAATGAGCAGATGAACCAGTTCCGCGAGAACATCCTCAAGCTCTCTCCTCCTGAAGAAAAGGCAAAGGCGGAACAGTTTATCAAAGACCATCCAGAGTCTATCGTCAGCACTTATCTCATCAGAAAGTATTTCGTCAATACCTCCCAGCCTGATTATGCCAAGGCCTATACATTGACGACAAAGGTGGCAGAGGCACAGCCACAGAATGGTAGCTTACAGAAGATGCTGCAACAGTTGAAACAGTTGAAGACAATAGATACTGGCAGCCGCCTGCCTCAATTCACGGCATACGACATCCAGGGCAAAATGGTTTCCAGTACTACCCTCCTCAGCGCTCCAGTAGCAGTTATCAGCACCTGGGCATCCTACAATTACGACAGTCAGGACCTGCTCAGAGAATTGAAGAAGCGCATGCAGGATTCCAAGGGTCGCCTGAAATTGATGAGTATCTGCATCGACCCATCAACCACAGACTGCAAGCGAAATCTTACAAGAGACTCTATCTCCTGGCCAAACATCTGTACTGGCGATATGCTGGAGGACAAAACGCTGCAGAAGTTGGGCATGACCGCAGTTCCAGACGTCATCGTCTTGCAGAACGGCAAGATTGTAGCCCGGGGACTGAAGCGTGAAGAACTGAAACGAAAGTTAGACCAGCTGCTGAAATAATCAGCTGGCAGAATTTCTACATAAAGCAGATATCTGCAAGAAAACAAAATAATGGATTCAAATATATGTTAGTCAAAACTTATTGCGCCGCAGTCAATGGATTGGACGTGACTACGGTAACCGTGGAGGTCAGCCTCACACGAGGAGTCCAATATCATCTTACGGGACTTGGAGACGAGGCCGTAAGAGAAAGTAGAAGCCGCATATCAGCAGCCTTGCAGTATAGCGGTTTCAAGTTTCCTGTAGCCGACATCACCATCAATCTGGCTCCTGCCGATCTCAGAAAAGAAGGCAGCAGTTTCGACCTGCCCCTTGCTGTAGGCATCTTGGGGGCAAACGGCGATGTACCCGAAACGCATTTCAAGGAATTTATGTTTGTAGGCGAATTGAGCCTTGATGGATCTCTTCAGCCCATCAAGGGTGCGCTCCCTATAGCCATCAGAGCCAGGGCAGAACATTTCAAGGGATTGATTGTACCGAAACAGAATGCGAGGGAGGCGGCTGTGGTCAATAAGCTCGAAGTCTATGGCATGAGTACGCTGGCAGAAGTGGTCAGTTTTATCAGCGACAAGCAGAATTTCGCTCCTACCATCGTAGATACACGCAAGGAATTTTATGAAAACCAAACCCATTGTGATCTCGACTATGCAGACGTAAGAGGACAGGAAAATGTGAAGCGTGCGCTGGAGATTGCAGCAGCAGGCGGACATAATCTCATCATGGTAGGTCCTCCGGGATCCGGAAAATCTATGATGGCTAAGCGTTTACCATCTATCCTTCCACCCCTCACCCTATCTGAAAGTCTGGAGACCACTCAGATACATTCCATCGCAGGAAAATTAGGCAAGAACGTATCTCTGATCTCCCAACGTCCTTTCCGTGCTCCCCACCATACGATCTCACAGGTAGCACTGGTAGGAGGAGGAAGCAATCCGCAACCAGGAGAAATCTCTCTGGCACATAACGGTGTGCTTTTCTGTGACGAACAAAAGCAAAAACACTTACACAATTGTAATTATCTAGCTTTCAGCTATTTATAATTTTCAAGCAGTATAACAGTTTAAGAATTTTTAAAACTCATAGTGGCATAAAGAACGGGGGCGTGGGGTTTCAGCACCTTCTAGCCGAAAATTTGACCCCATACCCCTATTAACAACAAAAAAGGCTGCTCTGGTTAGAGTAGCCTTCTTTTCATTAGTAGAAGTGTTGATTAATTCTGCTGCTTATTCTCTTTAGCTTCTATAGCTGCTTTCAGTGCTGCTAGCTGTTCGCCAGTCATTCCATTTACTTGGGCTGTTAGCTTCATAGCATCAGCTTCCTTCTTCTCCACATCTACAGCATCAGCCAGAACCTTTAAGTTATCTAGATATAACTTATATTCCTTCTCCAGCTCCTTAACCTTATTGGCTACAGCACCTATATTAATAGGCTTTTCTGCTACATACTTACCAAAGTATTCATTACGCTCTTTTCTGGTCGTGTTGAATACATCAGTTACATTCTCAAACTCTACTTCTTTACCGTTAATGGTCTGTATCTTCATATTACTTCACCTATGCCTTTAGGGTTTGTTAGTGGTATCAAGCACACCAGAGTTATTAATTATTTCTGGGTGCAAAGATACATCAAACCTACTAGAGTAAAGAATATTCTGGCTACTTGCTTAGAGGGTTAGAAATAGCACATAATTAACCCCCTAGAAAAAGTAACGGCTTTGAAATGTAGGTGCTACTATGTCCTTATACTTCTTTATGTAGTTCTTTAGGTAGTCCAACTTAGAGCCATCTTCTTTATATTCATCAAAGAAAGATTCATCATCAGAGATACCTAGTATAAATATCATTCTACTTATAAGTAAGCTCTTATCCTTAGAAGCATAGATAGCCTTATCCGCTACCTTATCCTTTAAGAACCAACTAAGGAACTTATAAAATAGAGCTATCTTGTATATAGGCTTCAAAGTAACTTTATCATCAATATCCAGTCCTACAGAATCAAACAAGCTATTATCCTCCTTATACTCCTCTAGTAAGTTGTGAATAGCCATATTTATAAGGGTTAATGTAGTCGGACTTGTAACCTTTATAGGGTGCTTCCCTACCTTTAAAGTAAGAACACCAGAACCCTTACACTTAAAAGAATTGTGTTTATATTCTGGCTCTAGCTTATCCAGCTCATCTTCCAGCCCCTTTAATTCTTGTCTAGGATTCTTCTTACTTCTAATAGCAGTATCAGTATAGCCTTCTACCACATCTTTAACAGCTAGACAAAGATACCAGAACTTATCAGTATCTAGACCAAATGCCTTCAAAGTGTCTAACACTTCTGTACTGTCTAAATACTTCTGCTCTCTGTCAGTATTAATACAACCAGCAAAGAATCTTTCTGCAAATTGTTCTGGTACAAGTGAAGGACAAAAACAGCCCCATTTCTTGTTACCATCCTTATCTACAGTATATCCGTCTGGGTCATAATTGAGCCAGAAATGATTAGCCACATCTACCAAATAATCTAGTAGAGGGTCTTCCATTGCAAAGTAATCTTCTTTTTTATTAAGCTGTTTCATACCTATAATAACGAAAAAGGCTAGTACCTTATTGTAAGATACCAGCCTAATTTATTAGTGTTTGTCTTCTAAATGGTCTTTTACGACATTTTCTATAAGCTCCTTAACCTTATCCATAGTTTCACCGCGCGCTTCTATTAACTAGTTCTTAAAGTAGATGCTTACACCGAATATAGCACCACCAGCAGTAAAAGCCTAGGCAATATATATAAGCACTCCACTAGTTATAGTCTAAATCAAAGCGAAACTTAAAAAGGCTATTAATATACCACTAGCTATAAGTATCATAGCTGTAGTATATTGGGCTTTATCTTTAAAACCGAGTTCCTTCCAGTTTTCTTTCATTGATACGAATTAATTTTTACTGAATTATTGTGCATCTCCTAAAGTCATCCAAATATCTTGGTTACTGTTACAGTCTGTAGAGTAGTAACTACCCATATAGATAAACTTTTCCCAGTGAACACTACCGTTTAATGATACTCGCCAGTTTTTATCTCTATGCCCATCTATAAACACTGCTCGATACTTAGCAGATACATCAGCACTAACATAAGCGTTAAATCCACTGCTTCCAAATCCACCGTTAATAACTTCTATAGTATAGCCAACTGGTAACATATACTATTTACCATCTTCACCAGTAAAATAAGAAGGTGGTAATAATATCCAAGTTTCCTACCTATTAAAATTACTATCCATAGCAGCATTTTCTATATAACAGATACCGCAATCAGTCAAAGGCTTAATCTTATAAGCATACTTATAACTATTACTTCCATCATTTTTAATCTGTATGCTTTTATAGTTATTAGGCTTGAATACTGGTGTATAGTTATAGAATGGATACCAAACAGCTTTATAATTTGGCGCAACTCCTTCTACAGAAGCTACAACTTTCATAGCTGTATTACCGAAAGAGTTTGCAGCGTTATCCCATTTAATACCGTTAAAGCCGTGCTGTAAGATAGTCTTCTTATCATTCACATAGAAACACTTATTAGCTCCAGAATGGCTATACATTCCATCAGTACCTATATAGGTCATTACTCTTTCAGCCTTCTACATTCTTACACCTAGGTTAGCTGTCATATTTGGATAGCTACCTACTGCACCCTATGAAAACACCGAGCTAAAGACAAATCTATAAGTTCCGTCTTCTGTGATAGGGAATCTTACAGCATCCATAGACAAATACTAACCGTAATTATTTTGCTTAGTTACTGTTATTTCTCTAGTTCCTTTATCTGTAGCTGTTCCATTAACTACTTTCTGCATCTTAATAACAACTTTAGCAGTAGTACTATAAGGTGGGTTATTAGTTCCGCTAGAGTTACTTCTCATTTCTGTTAAAGATGCTCTATCTAAGATTACAGCATCATCTTTCTTACATACAATATCCTTACTGCCGAAAGTTAAAGACCAACTATTATTATTAGTCTGATTAACATAGCCATTATACTAGTCATAAGTATCATTAGCCATAGCAGTAATATCTGCTATTTCTTTTGGCTGTAGATTGATTCTAGGTATTAGAATGTTCTTATTATTATCTACAGCAGTTTCATATACTGTAAGACCGTTCTTAGTATCTGTAATATTCAAGTTACCTTTAATAGTGGTCTTATCTGCATTTAAAGTAATACTACCGCTTTTAATATCAATACCAGTAGATTTGTTTAGTTCATCATAAACTTCTGCTTTGATATTTCCAGCAGTCTGTACTATCTTACTTATAGAGTTGTCTGTATATCTCTAGTAGGCTGTAGCTCTACCACCTCTTTCAAACTTAACACCAGCTATATAAGCATCTGTATTAGGACTTAATCTAGCTATAATCAGATTCTTTCTAGTTCCACCAGAACAAAAAGCAGTCCAAGTAATAATATACTTAGTCCATTCAGTAGTTAGATTAATAAGTGTATATCCATCTGTAGAAGAATTGTTACTTGTATTGTCTAGTGCCAAACTACCATCTGGCTTTATCCATCCCATAACAGCAGTAGGATATAAGTAGCTACTTATAGCTCCACTTCCTTTAGCATAGAAGGACAAAGTATAGCTTTGCATAGAATCTAGGCTAATACAACTGTCACGTTTAACAGCATCAAATAAATTAGTTCCAGTATATTTAGCGTGGATGCAATCATATACAGAACCATCTGGCAAAGTACAACCATCATTAATAACGGATGCTACTTCTGTAGAGCCGTTTCCGCTAACTAGCCAGTCATTAATATCTGAACTTATAAGGTTTGGATTTATTACTGGCTCTCCTTCTGCTAAAGTCCAAGGTGTTGCTACTTCTCCTTCTTCCAGCTAACACCAGTTTACAACTATGAAGGCTGTATTTGCAGCCTATTCTTCTTGTGTAATGTTATCTTTATAAGGATAGAAATCTATACATATTTCACCAGTATATTTAGCTGTAAAAGTCTTACTTACTGTAGTTGGATAAGTAGTCTTAATTGATATTGATTCGTTTTGTATTTTCCAACTGGAATCAAACACAAACCCCTATAACCAACAGTCTTTATTTAGAAGTTCCTAAGTACAATAGCCATTAAAGCTAAAGGTATATTTCTTACCCTTCACTATTTGGGCTTTTAGTCCTCTTCCACCATATATCTTAGTTACCCTTCTAAGGTAAGAACCACTTATTAAGTTCCTTCTGTCTTGTGAAGTCTGGTCTATGATATTGTTTATAGTGCTTACAGTAGATTCTATGCTGTTAGCCTTCTAAGTTATAGAAGAAATGTTCTTTGTGTTTGAATCTACTTGACCAGTTAGGCTATTTATATTGGTTGTATGGCTAGATACTGTAGATTCAATACTGTTAGCTTTCTAGGTAACTGTAGAAATGTTATTTGTGTTAGTCTAGACTTTACCAGCCAAATCAGTAATACTAGTGGTATTGTCCTATACTGTAGTTTTGATGCTGTCTGTTATTTCTAGGGTAGCACTGGCTGCAAATTGAACTGGAACAACTCTAGTATCCTTCACTAAACCAGCAGAAACTAACTAAACTGTCAGATACTATATTTTTGTGCTTTGTTTATGGTAGTTAGTCTAGAACTTAGCATTTGTATATAAAGGTGCTGTAGTGTTCAAAGATAGGCTTAGATAGCCAGAACTTGTATTAGGTTTGAACCTTACATAATAACCAGCATTACTAGCACTAACAGTAAATTCATTGTTTCCTTTAATATGCTTGATATTATACATTAAAGATATTCCTAGAGTACCGTTTTTATCCACTACAGCTAGTTCCTAAACTGGCTACAGCTTGTAAAATTCAGCATCCTTACCATTAGTTCCGTTTGTTCCATTAGTTCCGTTAATACCATCCTTACCATCTTCACCCTTTATCTTTCCTACATTGTTCCACTGTGAATCAGTAGCTATCCACAAATAACCATCCTTATCTATATAGCAATCACCTATACTAGCTGCAAATGCGTCATAATTATGGTCTGGTGCGCTAACATATCTCATAACAGTAGGCTTCTTAAAGCCAGTATAAACTGTACCATCCAAAGCATTTGTTTCACTCCAATCACTAGAATCATCCAGCAGTATTTCTTCATATATATCTATATAAACAGAAGAATCCTTTACCCAAGCTGCCCAATTTCTATAGTGTCCTACAGTTTCTCCTTTAATGTTTATACTGTTTCCGTCTTTACCTTCTGCTTTGGTATTGGTCTTAACATACTTCTTTAAAGTGTTATCCCAGACATACCAGTAGCCATCAGAACCTATATAAGGTGCTCCAGCAGCTTCTATATCATTTAGCTTCTCATTTACATAGTCTTCTATAGTCTAGCCGTTAGATACTTCAAAGTTACCGACAAACTTAGCACCGCTAGCATCAAAATAACTTTTTCTATGTGATTCCAGATTAAAGTCATTGATACCCTAGTACTATGCTAGAAGTGGTGCTGTTAGTCCTTTATCCAAACTGGTATAAGCAGATATATAAATAGCACTCTGTCTTTTCTTATCGTCAGTTCCTCTATATCCTAACATAGCTATAGTATCTCCTATTTCTGGGTTTACTGTGCCATCCTTAGTAACTGTAGAGATAACTATATAGTGGTATTTCTTTTCTTCGATACTTACTGGCTGGTTTGTATCAGAAACAGCAGTAACTAAGCTCCAGTAATACTTATTAGATATGTTGTGGTTAGTACCTTCTTTAGCTTGATTGAATGACATACACAAAGCCTAATCGTTGACCTTCCACATATTATCAGCCTAGTTACCACTTCCATCATCAGCCTACCAGTATAGCTTATATCCGTCTGTTACGGATTCCACTATATCTACTTTAAATCCGTTTGCTGGAGTGAATAAAACAGCACCACCAGCAGCCTTAATTTTGTCTATTATAAGTTCAAAGAAATGTGCTGAACCAGTAACCTCTAAGTTCTTAGTTTTGATAGTGTCGCTATTGGTAATATTATTAGAAGAAACATCATTTAGTTTAGATTGTCCTTTTACTTCTATGCTCTTATTAAAAGCAGCATCACCATTAACAGTAACACTATTCATAGTAGAAGCACCAGTAACATCTAAGTTACCATTAGCTTTAATATCAGTACCTTCTATAGCTCCATCAAAGGTATATTTATCCTTACCAGAGAATGTAGCAGCCTTATCCTTTACTGATATAGTCAAATCACCATCATTCACTACTTGGTTTTCTTCATCTAGCTATCTTATTATTATATCTCCTTCTGTCTGGATATTACCACTAGCAGTAATACTACCTACATTATACAAGTTTCCAGATACATCTTCTGTACCGTTAAAAGGCTGTCCCCAAATGTTATGTGTGTCTAGGCTAGTGGTAACATTCTTACTATTGCTAAATCCAGAAGAAGAAGTAGCCTTATAAGAAGTACCATCTTTAGCCTTAGCGAATGATTGAATATTTATCATACTTCCTTTAGTTTAATGTGTACGGATGCTTCTTTTAAGTCCCTATTAATAGACTAAACAAAGAAGTTCCTTTTTAATACTTTAGAATGAAATATATTCTGTATAGATATATCGTCCGTATCGTGTAAATCTGTTTCCATTATTAGCTTTGGTTTAGAATAAGCCAGATAATACTGGTTAATATAGTGTTCTTCTGGTTTAGCAGTTTCATTAGTAGTAGCATTATAAATACTCTCTAAAGGTGTTCTGGTATTAGTGTTAATTACAGCATTTAGATTAATGCTGTTCTTAATTCCCTTCTAAATACATTCAGCACTACTAAGCTAAGTTATAAACTTAAATTCTGTATCGTCTTTCTTATTCACAAACTTATCTGTTTCATTACTCATATAGATTAGGTCGTTATCTTCGTCACTATCGTTACCAGCCTAATCAGAATAAACCTTACATTCAAAATCCTTAATTATAATGTTCTCCAAGTGGGATAGAACAAACTTAGTATTGTTATACCATTTAGTATGTCTGAACCAAGTTTTATGTCTTTTGGTTATATCGTTCCAAGTTAAGTTAATCGGTCCGAGGATTCTAAACACAACAGCACCAGACAAAGCATCATCCTTAGTAATAGGTATAGCAGTACCTTCTGTTTCCAGATTCATAGTATAACTTATATTGTTCTATATAGAAAATTCATCACCTATAATCTTATCACCGATTTTAGGGTTTATTCCGAGTGAAAAGGTAGTTATCTTATCACCGTCGATTATTGGCTCTTTGCCAATCTCCACCCATTTAAAAGTAGAGTTTCCGTATATGTCTATATTAGTTTCTATAAGTCGTTTATTACCGATAATTAGCTCACATTCCAGAACTGGTAATTTACTAAACTTGTCTGTAGAATCACCTTTAGAAGTATAGTTATACTGTAGCTCGTGGTTAGCTTTGTCCTTAGTCCAAGGATGAAGGCTTAAAGCACCCTTAATATAACTAGTAGCTTCATCAGAAGGTCTAGTTTGATTATACCACTTTCTAGTATAATATCTACCATCCCCATTATTATCACTAGGTACTGTTTTGTGCCAGTAGCTACCTTTGTCATAGTTTAGAAGGGTAGAGAATTTATCTGTTTCCTTCTGAATAGGCATTAGGCAAAGTTTACCACTAAAAACCAGATAGTTTGTAGTTACATCATCAGTAGGAGAAAAAACACCGCCAGAGCTATTTCCTATATATTCTATCATTCCGCTTCTGTTCTATAAAGTCTAGTCAGAAGGAGAATGATTAGTTTCTGTATCATCCCCATTACCATTTATAGAGATAAACAGATAGCTACTCATATCAATCTTAGAAGTAGGTGAATTATCTGTAGTGTTTGGCTTCTTCTCTACACTTCCCATCCTAAACAAAGAAGGAATAAGCTAGTTATCCTTTAAGTACTTTGGTAGCTTCCACTGATTTATATACATATTGTTTCCAAACTCGCACAAATCAGTAATATCACCGTTAGGAGTTATAAAGTTCCAGTTCCTATTATACATAGCTTGTAAATACCAGTCCACTGTTCTACAGCCATCATAGGTAGTAGCCCTATCGTGTATCATATCAAAGAAAGCATTATTAGCCCTTACTCCTTCACCTTCTGAAATATATTCTGTCATATACTTCTGCTTACCATTATAAAGGGATGATAAGCTATCTGAATCCATAGGACTTTTAATAACATCTTCCTAATCTTCCAGCTTACACTTTACAGATACTTGGTTATATACATCAGCTACAGAAAGATTAGTATCATTGCTAGAGTGCATTTCACTAGTCATTTCTATTACAGAAGGATTCTGTAGAGTAACAGCCCTTAAAGTCATATTCTACCAGTTAGTTCTTCTGTTCTTAATACTGTTCCAGTCAAAGATATAATAGTCCAGTCCATCCTAGATAATGTGAAGGTTAAGATACTGTAGCATCTATTCCAGTACATCTTCATTAGTCCAGACATCATCAGCTTCATCACCAAGTAAATAAAGCTCGCTCATACTACAATCATTAAAGATAGTGCTTTCCTTACCCTTTGTAATACCTTTAGATAGGTCATAGTAAATTACTCCACCAGTACCATTTACTATATCTATATCCAGAATATCACCTAGCATCTGGTCTAGCATATCCTTAAAGGTCTTTACCTTTGCATCCTTCTTAGCCTTTAGATAGGTCTTTAAAGTAACATCACCATAGTTATAATACTGTAGTGTTGTTAGTGCATCAGTAGTATTAATTGTAAATTCTTCCAGACCATTTGCAAAAGGCTAGCTGAATGTGTTAGGCTCTACAAATCCAGCATAGATACAAAGGTCTTCTTTATAAATGTTCACCTTTATATTTCTGGAGTTGTTAGCAAATAACTTATCACCTATATAATCACTAGTTACTAGGTTTATAGTAGCAGACCTTCTTATAATGGTCTAGAAAGTATCATCTATATCTGTTTCTATAGAGATAGGGCTACCGCTAAAGAATAGCCCTTTTTCCCCTATAGTTAGTTCTTTTGTTTTATCATTGTCGCTTAATATATGTACCGAGTAAAGCACATTATTAACGTCCCTAAAATCACCGTGTATATACATAATTATTTGATTCCAGTTTTTAGTCCAGATTTAGCCTTTACTTTGCTGTAGTTACTAAGTGAACCATACAAATCAGAGCCTTTAATCTTGAAACTTACCTAACCCATTCCAGCACCACCAACAGCACCAGCACCATCAAGTAAGTTAAACAGTCTAGCCTACTGACTACCATTAAGTATCATTTCACCAGCATTAACCCTAGCTAGTAACTAATCACCGTGGGTAGAAGCACCCTAGATAATACCACCACCAGCAAAAGCACCTACAGTAGATAATATAGAAGCAAATGTACCTACTACAGTAGCTATAATGGATGCTATAGCAGCTATGTTAGCTGGGAACGGTAAAGCAGCAGCAGAAGCAGTACCATTAGCCATAGCTTCGCCTTCTTTAGCTCCAATCAAAGCCATTATCTAAGGAATCATCTAAGCAGTAGCATTAGCAGTAGTGGCTACAATCTACATAGCAGCAGCAGCTCCTTCTGCACCAGCAGCAGACATAAGCTAGCCCATAGCACTAGCAGCATCCCCTATAGCCTAGTAGCCTTCTATCTGTTTACTCTTTCTTTCTTCCTATTGCTTTGCTCTTTCCTTTTCGGCTTCTTCTGCTGCTTTTTCAGCTTCTTCTTTAGCCTTTAAAGGGTTAATAAGCTCTTGTGCTTGATTCTCTAAGTTTTCCTTATCAGTAAGCAGATTAAGCCTTACATCCATTGATAAGTTTTGATTCTGTAGCTGTTCATTTATAGCTGCTATCTGGTCTTGATAGTCTGCTATAGAGCCTTTCTCAAACTTTGGCTTTACTTCTTCTGTCTTCTTTAGCTTTTCATCAACAGCAGAAAGTTTATCCTTCCAACTATTAAGCTACTTAGATACTTCTTCAAATTCGGCTGTATTTGGGTCTAGCTTCTTTAACTTAGAAGTAAGGATATTCACGTTATTAGTCATATCCTCTATAGTTACAGCATCCTCTTTAAATACTGGCTGCTCTTTAGTGTTGTTAGTAGTTCCAGTAGTCCTATTAGTTCCAGTAGTCCTATTAGTTCCACCAGTCTTCTAAGTATTAACAGAACCAAAAGCACCAGACTTCTTACTAAGTTGGGTAGCCTTTCTAGCTGCTTCTGCTGATTTTCTACCCATTTCTTCCGCTTGCTTTCTGGTTTCTCTAGCTTCTGCTTCTTGTGCTTGAATCCCAGCAGTAGTATAGTTATTAGTATCGTGATACTTGGTATTTCCAACAGCTCTAGCCCTTTGGTTATTTATGTTTCTGGTGTTAGTAGTAACTTTCTGCTTTTGCTGTTTAACGCTGGCTTCTTGTCTTATAGCCTTCTCATAAAGTTCTTGCTAAATAGCTGCATAAGCAGCAGCTTCTGCTCTGGCATTTAAAGCCTATACAACACTGTTTGTATTAGCTACAAAAGCATTTTCAGCACTAGATACATCAGTTATATTCAGCCCCAGACTTTTAAAGGCTGTAGCATTATTAGTAATAAACTCGTTCTTTTCGTGTTCATTCCTACAGTTCTTCCAGCCATCCCTTAAAGCTAGATACTTTCCAGTTAGATTTGCTGTTTCAGTTCCTAGTTTCTTGGATAAAGTATCTGCTAAAGATTCCGCTTCTGACTTCTAATCTTTAAGGGCATCTGCATTTTTCTTATCAGCTTCTGTAGAATCGTCCGTAAACATTGCATAGGTAGCCAAAGCTCCAGCACCTACTAGAATCAAACCAGTAAAATCACCTAATAAAGCCTTACTAATAGCCTTAACTGTATTCCAAGCCTAAGTAGCGATTCTGTTAGCATTAGTTACAACAGTATTAGCTGTAGTGGCTGTAGTGGCTACTACTGTAGTTTTAGCGTTTGCTGATTCCCAGAACTGTTTAAGTTTCAGCATTAAGATACTATCCTTATTCAATGTGTTTGCAATAGCTTGCACACCGTTCAGAATACCTATAGCAGACTGAACTTTTAGAATGGCTTTCTATACATCTTCATTCTCACTACCTAGCATACCCATTACACCAGTAGCTATAGAAGCTGCACCAGCCAAACCCTAGAAGGCTTCTATACCAGCATCCAAAGTAGCTGTATCAGAAGAAAGCAAACGTACTGCCTAGGCTGTATCACCTATAGCATCCTTATAAGATGCTGCTTCTGCTGCCATTCTTGTAAACACATCAGTATTAGCCAATCCATCTAGATTCATCTTATCCATTATTCCCTACAGCTCTCTTAATTTCCTTTTAAGAGGGGCTGTAGAGTTCTGGATTCTTTCAAATCTCTATTCAATTTTATCAAGTCCACTAGCACTACTAGTAGTGTCCTATAATTGTTGTTTTACTCCTTTAAGGGTAGCAGATAAATTATCCCTACCAGTTATATTTACTACATAGTCCCTAGCCATATTAATTATTTCGTTTTTAAATAGTTTTCAGCTTGTTTCTATAATCTTTCTATATCCTCTTTAGTTATCCTATTATCCGATTCAGCAGTATTTTCTTCTTCCCAAGGGAATGTAACTAAATCAGTTACCTTTAATTTCCTCTTACTGTTTACTTGTGCTGTTATGTAGGCTGTCAGTCTGTTTGCTTCCCAGACATCTTTATTAGCATAGTGACCATACTTCATAGCTACCTTTGCTTCATACATCTACATATCATCTAAGACATACTAAGGGGGATAATGTAGCTGCATAACTAATATAGCATACATTTCAGATACACTTAACTTTTTTTTAAAGTGCCGTCTTCTGAATTGTCACAAAGCAAAAGCTATTTCTTTTGCTCATTCTCTACTAGCTGATTCAACTGCTAAAAGATAGAAGGGTCTGAATCCAAAGCATCTATAAATACATTCCAGTCCAGTATATTGTCTGGATTGTTAGCAAGAATCATACTGTAGAAGAAAATATAGTTATCCAGCAGTGTCTTTATTTCAAAAGCCTTACCAGTTATCTGTTCAAAAATGAATAAGGCTCTAATAGTATATTTAACCTTATACTCCGTGTTGTTAATTGTAATAGTGTTCATAGTAATTTTGCTTTAAAATGAAAATAGCCCTTATACCTTCGTATAAGGCATAAAGGCTATTATATTATATAATTACGCTTGTACCTTAGACAAAGCACCCACACCAGTAAACTGTACTGTATATGTAGCATACTCGCCATTAGGCGCATTAAGTTCAAGTGAAGTAATAACTACTTTACCTTCATAATCTGGTTTACTAGCAGTCCATCCAGTTTCGGGTGCATCTGTAGTAGTTTCTTTCTTCTTACTGAATGTAGCTGTTACTGGAGTCTTCTTAATCATAATATCAAACAAATCATCAAAGTTAGAACCAGCACCATCTACAGAATACATATTCTCGCTCTGTGCTGTCCAGCTTAGTTTGCTGACCTCATTAGAAGCCCAATCACCACCACCTTCATCTTTGTTAGAAGTATCTTGTGTATCACCACTTATAGAAAGTGTATGTGAAGTAGCATAGGCTATAGATTTGCCGTTTACAAACAGCATCATATCACCACCTTTAATTTTGCTCATTGTATTGTTATTTTAAATATTAAATTCTATACAAACGTATTATCTATAAATTCTTCTGAACCATCTACTAAAGATATATCCTCTACTGGTATAGTCTGAATGATTCCTTTTTTATGTACTAAAGAAGTCCTTACCTATTCAGCCAGTTCTACACTTTCAGCATAGTTATTAGCAGCTATCATTATCTGAATATAGGCACTATCATTTGAATAGTCCTTATCAGATTCTGGAATAATAGAACTTCTACGGTAAACAATAAAGGGGAATGTAGTAGTTTCATCAGCTATCAGAGGATATATTTTATTCTTAATACTTGTCCTACTAAGACCATCTACTAAGAGTGCCTTAATAGCTTTACCGATACTTATACAGCTCATTGTATTCTGTTTAAAGATTCAGTAATAGAAGCCATCATAGAATTATAGAAGGATTCTTCATCAGCTCTAGCAGACTAGAAGAAATGTTCTGCTACCATCTTTCCCCTATATCCACCCTAACCAGTTCTTCTAAGGTGTCTGGAATCAGAATAACCAGTTACTTTGTGTCCTCTGGTATATCGTTCCTTTGTTCCTTTTTCAAACCATTTAAGCCTATAATCACCCATAATATTAACAGATACTTCATTAGCAGCTCTATTTGGTCTTACCTTTACTCCTTTATTTAAAGACGGTCTTCTAAGGTTTGATATGGTTTTAGCCTTTAATGTATCAGCACCCTTCTTTATGGCTTTAAATACTATGTCCTATATGGTATCTGGCTATAGTTGGTTTAGTAGCTAGTCCACCTAGCTGGAATCCACATTATTCATTTATAAGCTCTGTTCTGATTGTTATTAACTACTTAGCCTTATCTGGCTCTAAAGATAGTATTCTCCACTTCTTCCCATTCCAGATAATTCTGTCCTTTTCATCTATATCGTGATAATATCTTATAGTAAATACTTTGTTATAGCTAAAAATTACTTCATTGTTTTCAGTGGCTCTAGTGCCAGATTCAAAAGTGACATCTGCTCTAGTCTGTATATGCTTCTACCACTAAATACTATTAGCTCCAAAATCATTCTAAGCTATAGAAGGTCTTTCTATACTTATCACCTCTGTTAGTCTTCCAGCGTTCATCTTACAGTAAAGTTTCTATTAAGATTAATCAAATACTTATAAGTATAAGGAACTTCACTAACAACAGAATAACTAGTAGCTTCCCTATTGTTATATAGATTTCCAACTAGCAGAAGAATAGAATGAATAATAGAAGAAGGTAGCTCACCACCTTCTATCATATCCTTTAAAGCTATGTTTCCATTTTTAGCTACAGCATCTTCTGCAACCTTTATAAGGCTGGTTATATAGTTATCATCCTCTGTAAAGGAATCATCTATATTAAGATGCTTCTTAGCAAGTTTTAGTGTTACATACATAGCCAAAATAGAAATTAAGATTAACCAGTAGCCCTTATAAACCTACTTGGGCTTTAGGCTTATATAAGCTACTAGCCAATCAAATTAGAAATGAAGCAATAATTACTTTAACACCTTCTTTACAAAAGAATCTGCCCTTTGTGGTTTAGCGTCAAAATACGCATTAACAACCAAACGGATTTTACCGTTAGCAGCTTGTGTATAAGGGTCAACAGTTAAATCAATTCCACCCCACTGACCGATAACAAGGTCATTAAAGTTACCGAGGATAAGACCCTTAGAAGTCATACCGTTAGTTACAAGGGTAGAAATACCATCAATTTCATTACCTTCCATCAACATTCTAAGGTCTGATTTTGTTCCGCCTACTGCTGTAGTTCTAAGAACTGCCTTAGCTGCTGGTGAAGCAATAAACTTAATATTACCACCTACATTCTTTTCCTCTAAGGTCTGTTCCATCTTGAGAATATCAGCAAAGGTAATAGCAGCAGTATCAGCAGTTACACCAGCGAAAAGTCCAGCTGGCTTTGTAGCATCACCAGCAACAGCACCCAAAATAGTAGCTTCAAGTTTGTTAGACAAAGCATCCACAATATCCTTTCTTAAAAGTGCTTCTGCACTTACAGAATCTTGGATAAGGAACTGCTTAGAAATATCTACATAAGCTGTCAAACGCTTTGGACTAAGCTCTACTTCTCCAAAAGTACCAGCACCATCTTTAGCAGCATCAACTTCACCAGCCCAGCCTACTGTAGAACCACTGTAAGTAGGAATAGATACGTTACCTACAAGACCAGTCATAAAGTTAGCACCAGCAGCACTAAGTACAAGTGCATCACGCAAAGGAGCAAGAATGTTAAGTTTATCTTCTGCTACAGCTTCTTGTCCGTTAGTAGCAGTTCCAGCCACTACAGTAGCTCTTTCCTCTACTGGTAATACAATCTGTCCGCTATATGACTGACCAGATTTACGCATTTCAGCGATACCAGCGTTTACTACCTCTTGGCTTCTTTCGTCTAGTGTCTGGTTGTTAGCAATAGCCCTAACAGCCTTCAAAAGTGAAAAATTTTCTTTCATAGTTGTTTTAGTTTCTTTGTTATTTAGTTTGTCATTCAAATCTCTTAATTCATTATCTACATCAGCTATTTGTTTGCACAAATCATTATATTCTGTTTCTTCATCTGCTGATAATTTTCTAGCTTCTTTTCTAGCTTCATTAAGTAAAGATTCAGCTTTAATCTTTAGCTGTTCCTTTTTGTCTGTCAATGTCAGAGAATTTTCTATCATAGTCACATTAATTTCTTTTCAAGTTCCTTATAATACTCATCTAGCTCTTTCTGCTCTTGGGTCTTTAGCTAGTCTAGTCCTCTAGTATCAACACTAGTAGCAGAATAAGCTGGCTGGTAAACTGGCGATACATCAAACAGCTCTTTAATACTGTTTATCGTTCTTAAATAGCTTCCGTCTTCTCTCTTTTCCCAAGAATCAGAACCAACAGTAAAAGCAAAAGAACTAGCTGAAATATCACCCCTTCTAAGACCTTCCAGAAGTTCGTCACCCAAAGCAGTTTTAGGGGCTTCAAATCTGTATTTTAACCCCTTATCATCTATAGACAATTCCAAGCTACCAGTACCTTTGTTACTTCTGGCTAGAACACCCCTAGAATTATCGTGATTAAGTAAACAGAACACATCAGACTTCTCTAGAACACCATCTAAAGCATTTCTGTTAATTATCTCTGTGAATCCTCCTAAATCATTAGAAAGACTATCAAAAACTACAGCATATCCTTCTACTGTTCTAGTTTCTGGTGCTACAGCTCTTATTTCCGATTCTTTATAGTTTCTAATTTCCTTCATAGTTTATTACTTTATGTCAATCCAGCTCATAGCAGTAGGCATTTCTGCTTTAACAGCTTCTATTTCTTTATCAGTATAACCCTTTAAGGATTTAACAGTCTTCTTTAAATTGTCCTTACTAGTATATTTCATAGTCCGAGTTCTTTTAACATTGCTTCTATTTCTGTATCTGTGCAAGCTCCTTCAAAATCATCTGGTAAAGATGCTAGCTTTTTCTTTTCAGCAGTAGTATAATCATTAGTAGAAAGACCTTTACCGGCTACTTTATCAACTTTACCGCTAATATCCTAGTGGCTGGTTAGATAACTTCCTTTAGGCTGGTATTTAGCAGCAGCATCATTTTTAGCATCCTACAAGGCTTTAGCTTCTGCTGCTTTAGCTCTTGTAATCTCATTGCTAAGATTAGTGTTTGTAGTAGAGATACTTTCAGATAAATCTGATTCCGCTTTCTTAGCTCTAGTTACTTCATCAGATAGAGCTTTGTCGGATGCTGTCTTATTGCTTGAAACAGTCTGGTTTAACTTGTCTATATTCCCCTATAAAGCAGTATCAGCAGCCTATCTTTCACTGGCTTCTGTATTAACCTTAGAAGTAGTATTCTCTGCTTCTTGATTAATACGGTTTGTTACTTCTGTCTGGTGTTCATCCATTTTATTAAACAAGCTGCCTTCTACAGCAGTAGCCCTATCTGTTTCATCTTTAATACTGTCCTTTAACTGCTGAATAACCTTATAATCTACTGGATTTGAAGGAGTACCAATAGAACAACCACTATTCTTAAAATAGTAATCAGTGTAAACTGTCTTCTGGTTATTATATTCACCATCATTAAAGTTCTTATCACCTACACCATACATATAAGTATAGGCTATTACTCCAGATTCCAAAGTTTCTAGCTCATTAGAGTTAAGATAAAGTTTATCATTATCACTAGTAGAAACTATATCCGTTTTGTTATACTCCAGATAGTTAGACCTTTCAGCAGTGAATACCCTAATAGTGAAGGAGTTTTTTGTGTTTACTCTAATTCGGTTTCCTTTTTCATCAGTAAGGTTTAGAACCAGTAACAAATCACTTCCGTTTTCGATTATCATTTGTTTTCTTCTTTATCGTTAGTTTCATCAGTATCTTCCGTTCCCTCTGGTTTATCCTCTGGTACTGGCTGCACAACTGGAGTAGGCTCTACTGGCTTTTCTGTAGTGGCATCCTTTAAAGTCTGCACATTCACTTGAACAAATGAAGTATCACCGTTTTCTAAGTGTGGCAAATCCAGCTCCCTTCTAATCTCGTTAATAGTCATTACACCCATCTGGAATAGAGTATTATAGTAGTTAGCCTAAGATTGCTTATCAGCTCTTAGTAAAGGTGCTGTAGAGAATCTAACAGTAATACTATCCTTCTCACTAGGCTTATAAAGTTTCCTCTAAAGCTCACATTCTATTTTATCCAGAAGTGGCTGTAGTGTATCTGTTAAGAAGGCTAGCTGCATCTGTTCAATAGTGTTATAACTACTCTTAGATAAGTCAAAAGCCTTAACTGGTGAAACACCAAAGAACCTACAAATATCAATAACATTAAACTGTCTGGTTTCTAGTAACTGTGCATCAGAAGGGTTTACTGTAACTGACTAGAAATCTAAATCAGCATCCAGAACCGCTACACCGTTAGGAGTACCAGTAGAACCATTAAAGGCACTGTTCCAGCTTGATTTAAGTGATTCCTTCTATTTGTTGGTTAGTGGTGAATTGCATTTAAGAAGACCAGCTACATTAGCTCCACCTTTAAAGAATCCTTCTGCATTAGCTTCTGCATCCATAGCCAGACCTAAAGTCTTTCTGGCATAAGCTAGGGTAGAGATTCCTTCATATCCATCACTAGTAAAGTTAAGAATATGAATCATATTACAATCTTCTACCACATTCTTCATACCAGTAATACTATAGCTGATAGTATCTGTTATGGTTTGTGGCTTCAATATCGTTACCAGTTCTGTAGGAATGTAATAAAGTGCTTTAGCGTTTCCTCTTTCATCCCTTTCTATAAGTGCATAGGCATTACCAGTAAGAAGCATACTAACTACCATAGTCTTCATAAAAGTAAACTTACTCATATTCTGGTTAGGCTCTCGATTAAGAAGGTTATAAGTCGGATGCTTAGTAAACTTAATCTTACAGCCATCAGAATCTATCCTATAAGGCTCACAAGGTAACTAAGCTATAGAATCAGATATTACTTCTACACATCTATAAACAGCACTAAGTAGCATAGCCTTATTATTTGCATAGCTGCTAGCCGTATTGTATAGCAAGTAATCTCCAAAGACTGCGCTAGCTCTTTCCTCTGGTTTGTTCTTTTTCCAAAATTTAAAATTCATATTATAAATAATTCTTTTCCATTATTCGGATTCTATAGATATGTTCCTAGTGCTTGAATCATAGCTATAGTGCCATCTATCTTCATCTGCTTCTATGTCTTTATAGGTTTAGTGTTTCCGTTATGGTCTTCTTTAATCTAGACATTAGAGAAACACCACCTAGTAATTTCATTGTTATCTATAATGACTTTACCAGATAAAATCAATCTTTCTAGCTCTTTAGTTGGCTGGTTGAAGTTACCTATACTCTGGCTATATTCTTCCAGTGGTAAACCTTCATCAGTAGCCTAGATAGCCCACTAAGTAGCGTTCCATTTGTCATAGCCTACTGACTGGATTCTAAGTATATCCTAATACTTAATCATATCCTTAGTAATATAGTCATAGTCTGTAACATTACCACTTGTAAGGGTAAGCTAGCCAGTGTTCTTCCAGATTCTGTACTTTTCCCTATTGGAGTTATCCACCAGACAACTTTCTGGCAAATAATAGTAGTTCTTAAAGTAATAGATACCGTCCTTAACCACTAAATAGCTTACAGCAGTTAAATCACTGGTAGCAGACAAATCCACACCAATATAACAAAGTTCATCCTAGAAGCTAGTTAAATCCACATTCCTAGTACTTTTAACTATATAGGTATCTGGTAGCCAGACTTCAGCAGAATCACACCAAAGATTTAGTGTTTTAGTCTTAACACCAACTTCTTCAGAAGGGTTATTAAGTGCTGATTTTACCTATTCCCTTATATACTTCTAAGTAACAGTAACATTCATATTAGGAGTGCATTTTATCCAGTTACTTTCATCAGTCCAATCATCATTATCATCTAAAGAATAGATAGCAATAAACATACTATCATCTTCTTTCAGTTTATGTAATATTTCAATAGCAGTAGCTCTTAACTGGTAACAAGGTAAAGTTTTATCAAATCCAGCAGTAGTAATAGTGCATAAATGCGGATTCTGGCGCATACCCATAGAGGATTTAATAACGTCCCTTACCTTACTGTTCTTTGCTGCGTGGTATTCATCAATTAAGCCGAATGAAGCATTAAACCCATCCAACTTAGAAGCATCAGCAGCAAACACCTTTAAAGTAGAGGCATTAAGATTAAACTTAATTCCTTTTAAATGTGAAGTAAGGTATTTTCCGCTAGGGTCTAGCTGTTTGGCAAACTCAAAACAGAAATCAAAAGCTATCTTAGCCTATTCTCTAGAATTTGCAGCCAAATCCACTTCTGCACCGTCTTCACCATCAGCTATCAGAAAGTAAAGGCACAAAGCAGCAGCTAGGGCTGTCTTTCCATTCTTTCTAGATACTTCTATGTAACTGCTGGTAAACCTTCTGTCATTTGTACCGTGCCAATAAAAGCCAACTATATTAGCTACTATAAACTACTGCCAAGGCTCTAGGATAAACTTTTTTCCAGATGCTTTTCCTTTAAAGTGTTTCATAGTACTTATAAAGCTGATAGCCCTATCTACTACATCTTCTCTAAAGTCCAAATCATCCCTATTTAAGTCTTCCTAGAACCTCTAACAAGCTAGTTTAATGTTAGAACAACATACTATTTTATTTTGTATTACATCTTCTGCATACTTGTAATAGGGCTTAATAGTTTGCATACTTCAAATAATACCGTTTCTTTATTAAATCAGTCTTCTTCTGTAGATTATAAGTTATTTGTGGTGAAGAAACACCGATATACCTAGCAGCTTCTTTACAGTTGTCAAACCTTCCTACAAAAGCTCCATTTTCTTCATATAGCTTAACTGGCTTCCCTTTATAGTTAGCCATATTACTTTTAGGTTTTGGCTTATACTCTACCTTTGGACTTCTAAAGATATACTACTTTTTATCCACTGTTCTTAAATCACCTCTAATAGCTTTACTTATAGTAGCTACACTGTAGCCAGTTAATAGGGATGCTTCTGTAATGGATAAATAAGTAGCTAGCCACCGTCCAGTTTTGGCATCATACTAATCAACTGGTATAGAGTTCATCGTATTTCCTTACTGTCTTTTACAAACTGTTCTAGTGGGGATAACTCTTTACTGTTATCACTTAGCTTTGCTATCTTAGTTCTGTCTTTAGCAGTCAGTCCAAACTTCTCCATTACTTTCATAGCCTAAATCTGTGCATCTTTAGCTATCTTAATAGCTGGGTGCGGTGCTATATTTCCTCTATCAGAAGTCACTGTTAAGCCATCTATTTCTAGCTGCTTACTAGCTTTGATAAACATACTGTAATTTCTTGCTAACATAGTCAAAGCAGCAGTATCTACATCTTCCATCAGTCCGTTATCTTCCAGCATATTAACTACATTTGTCATATAGTTCTTAGCTTCCTTTTCAATATCAGTAGGGATTTTAAAATTATTCATTGCTTCAATTCAATTTAAAAGTAAAACATTGTTTTTTATCATTTCTACAAATATCCTAAAAATTGTCACACATTTATTTGGCTTTTTGTCCGACAAAGTATATATTTACATAACCAATAAACAGAAATATATGACTAAAAAATTAACCTCTAAAGACATCAGAGTATCAGTAAGAATAAGTCCCAATCAAGACCAAATGCTAGATACTATAGCAGAAGAACTAGAAATTAAAAGAAGTACCTTAGTTAGATATGCAATAGACCAAGTAATAAAAAGCTATAATGATTTACAACTGGAGCAAGTATAGAAGGAAACAGAATAATCTGGAAAAAGCAGAATATAACTACTTAGTGAATGATTTACTAACTAAACACTATAGGTATTTACATAGCCTACTTGTAAAGAGTGAATCAGATGAATCTACTTTTAATGATACCTATCTGAAACTTACCAGAGTATATAGTCCAGATAAGGACTTTATAGACCAGTTTAAATTTCAGTTTAACTAGCTATCTGGCTAGTATATGAAGGATGATAAATGTTATAACTATGCTGAAACTAAGGTAGAAATATATACAGATAACATACAGCTTACAGATTCCGAGCCAGAAGAAACTAAACCAACTTTAAAGACTGCACTAATAAATAATATTAAAGAATATGCCCTACTTGAAAAAGCACAAAAGCACAAAGCCCAGATAGGTAAAAAGACAAGAAAGACAAAGCATTTATCAAAGTAAAAGGTGGAAACTACTAAGGTAGTCTTATCTCTACCAGCATCCGCTTTGTGAAGTCTGCCTATCTAAAGGACTTATAAAACCAGCCATAGATATTCACCACAAAGATAGCTTTCTTAACTACACTGGAGATAAACGAATAGAAGTAGCCTTCAATCCAGATAATTTACTGGCTGTCTGTAAACAGTGCCATTCAGAACTGCACAAAAATGGCACTACTCACGGTTACTAGCCGAATGTGTGAAGCTCCAACTAGAAAAAACTAACGAAAACACTATGTAAAATCAATGTTTTAAAAAAGTTATATTTTTATTTTGTTTCATTTTCCAAAGATAGTATATTTATATAGTTAAGATTGAACAAGGGGATTTTACTGCTATCCTCGTAAAATTTGCTATGTAATAAAATTATATTTGGTTGAGTTAAATTGAAACGGGAAAATGGCACTTCAAATAGTGCCTTTTCTTTGATTTTCAATGTAACCAAAAATTTGAAATTATATCCTATAGACAACTAAAAAAAGTTACACTAACTGGATAACTAAAATAGACTAGAAATATAGATTAGATAAGATTTTTTAGATTAAGCTACGTTTCAATTTACAAACTAATTTAACTATGAAGAATTTAAAAATTAATTCAACTAACGGCAAACTAAACTTATCCGATTTGCCACAAAACTGCATCTTTAACAAAGTTATTACTGGATGCGGTGGTACTACAGTAGCTCTTTTCAATGATAGAAACTATGTTATTTCAGTACCAACAACAGAACTAATAGTAAATAAGACTGGTCTTAATGAAGCTGGACTATCTACTATTACAAGTCCAGACGGAAAAAACAAAGTAGAAGTGTTCGGTTTGTTTGGAGTTTTCAGCTACAAAGTGAAGAAGGAGCTAAAAGAGTATTTATCTACTTCTGGAGTGAAGAAAATAATGTGTACCTATGATAAAGTAGCTGCACTTAGTAAGATTCTGAATCCTAGTGAATATCAGCTACTGGTAGATGAATATCACATACTTCTAAAGGCATACAGCTATAGATACACTGCTATAAACGGTGTTCTTAGTCATTATAAGGACTATAAATCATTCTGCTTTATGTCGGCTACTCCTATCAGTCCAGAATTTAAACCGCTAGCTTTAGAAGGAGTAGAAGAAGTTAATGCTGTCTGGGATGATACAGATACTTTGTTTGTGGCTTTAGAAAGAACTAATAAGCCATATATAAAGGCTGCTAATATAATCAATGCTTATAAGGTTGACGGTTGTATTACTATGAATGGCTTTAAGAGCTATGAAGCCTTCTTCTTTATAAATAGTGTTACCGATATAGCAAACATCTTACAATACTGTGAACTAGATAAGGATGAAGTAAAAATAGTATGTGCCGATACAGAAGAAAACAGAAGAAAACTGGCTGGATATACTATCAGTAATAGCAGAAGCGAGAATAAGCCATTTACCTTCATTACTTCTAAATCGTTTGAAGGTGCTGATTACTTTAGTGAAACTGGTGTTTGTTATGTGGTTAGCAACAGTTCTAATACTAATACTTTACTGGATATATCTACAGATATTTACTAGATAGCTGGTAGAATCAGAACCGAAACAAACCCATTCAGAAACATTCTGGTACATATCTTTAATACTACTGGTAGAAGGGATTTGGATATAGAAGCCAGTTATGAAGACATACTTAAAAGGACAAATGAAGAAATAGAAAGTGTTACAGCACTGATAGAAGTGGTAAATAATAATCCAGCTTTAAAAGTAGGTGCTGAAAAGTCACTTAATAAGGACTTCATTAAGAAAGATGATTTTGGAATGTATTATTTAAATGATATGCTAGTTAAGTTGGACTTATTTACAATCAAACTAGAGCAAAGCATATACAAAAACGGAATATCAATAGTGAAGAACTACAATAAAAACGGAATCGTTACTACAGCTCCAGAATATGAAAAACTAGAAGGTACTATTAAAGGGGCTGCAAAGAAACTTTCTTTTAAAGAAGCCTTCTTACTTTATGCTACACTAGCTAAGAATCCATTGAGCATAAATGAAGAAATGAAACACTTAGCTACAGTCCAGCCTTTAGTAGTGGATGCTTATAATAAGTTAGGTGAAGACAAAGTAAGAAGCCTTAGATATGTGAAGAAAGCAGTAGAAGCTGCTCTTTTAAATCTGGATGCTGAAAACAGTAATGATTATAAGATAGCTAAAACTCTTAACATAGCAGTAGGATTTATAAGTATAGCTGATATTAAGAAGGAACTTTCTAATACTTATAAGAACCTAGGAATAGATAGAAAAGTAAAAACAGCAGATATAGAAAAATACTTCGACTGCAAAGCAGTAGCCAGAAGAATAGAAGGTAAAGTAACTAAAGGCTATGAAGTATATAGAATGAAGTTTACATTTAACTGATTAGAATATGAATAACCCAAACGCATAGAAAGAAGAATAGATAGGTAGAAGCATCTTTTAGGAACTAGCAGACTAGATAGGCTGGTAGGTAGAATATACAAAGGAATAGTTTAACCCTATTGATTTACACTTACAAATAACTGAACACAAGAACGGATAGATTTATACAGCCAGTGGCGAGATAAAAAATAGAGCAAAAACAGCACTCAAATTTCAAACACATATAATAACACTACACAAAATCCGTCATTTAGTAGCGGATAAAAAGGACTTTGCTCTGTTCATCAACATTATAGGGGATGATATATTTATCTATGACTGTAACAAGTTGGTTAGATAGATAAAGAATGGTTAGTTAAAGCCATATTAGAAGTATTTACCTAATAAGAATATGGCTGGTACTTCTTACCACTGGGAATATATAGTAGAAGTAGATAAAGATACAGCTATCCACTTTAAGAAGGAAAATGGATAGTGGACTAAAATACCTAATAAAATACAACTATGATAACTTATATATTACTTCCGATTTTCATTTTAACAGCACTACACTTTGTATTTATGCTTTAGTACAATATTTTAGATGATAAACCGTTATTAGAAGGGACTAAGGTAGATGCTGTAGTAGCTGGAATAGTAACAGCTATATCTTTATTAACTTGCTTATTTATTTGAATATGAAACAACTTATAACACTATTAGTAATACTAGTATTTGGTTTTGGTCTGGCATCAGCTAAGACTGATTATAAGAATCCAGTAAAATCTGATAAAGTAGCAGAACTGGTACTAACCACTGCTTCTAATAAAACCGTCAATAGGGATTTATTTATAGCTGTAGATAAGTATGATAACTGCTTTATAAGTATCAATGTAAACTACTTTAAAAATAAAGGTAAGGATGATTTACAAGTAAAAGTAAAGGGTAATGATTATAGAATCAAGCTAGCAAAATCCATAAAGGCTAAGGTTAAAGATTACTATGTTTGCCCAGACCCAACTTCTTTAAAGGTTACTACCAGAACTACTAAGATAGGTAACACTTATACCACTACTTCCAGTATCAATAGGGATATATTAGGCTGGTATAACTTCTATAGTATCTATCCAATCAGTAAAGAACTGTATAACCTTATAAAAGATAACGGAATAGAAGAAGTAGCTGTAGAAGGAGTAGCACCAATCATTATAAAATAAAAGAAAGCCAGCCCAAATAGGACTGGCTTTTATTGTTATAGTGCTTCTATGTCGTTAAACAATCTGATAAGTGAACGACCAACAGCAGCAGCTAAATTTACTGGTACTGCATTACCTATTTGCTTATACTGGGCTGTCATATTACCGCAAAACTCCCAATCATCTGGAAAAGTCTGTATTCTGGCATATTCTCTAACTGTTAAAGGTCTGGTTTCTGTAGGATGACATCTTTCTGTTTGCTTCATAGCTGGAGCACAAGTAAGCGTTAAAGAAGGCTCGTCTAGTGATAGTCTTCTGGCTATACCAGTCTTACCACCACCCATAAAGTAGCTAGCCTTCATATATTCACGTTGCAAATCGTCTGGTAAATCCTTCCAGTAACCACCCATAGGAACTTGCTCCATTATTTCCTTTTTCCTTTGTGGGTATTTCTGTCCTATTGATTCTGGTACATCACAATTATATAGGATTCCTTTAAAGAAAGCATCCCTTAATGTTACAACCCTATTATAAGGTGAAGGATAATGAAACTGTACTTTATCAGCTATATCATTTCTAATAGCTATCAATATTAAACGCTCCCTTTTTTGTGGTACTTGGTACTGGATAGCTTTTAATACTTTTGGCTCTACTAAGGTATAGCCCAAATCAGCTATTACACTTTTAATAACCTCAAAAGTATGTCCTTTATCGTGTGTATATAAGCCTTTTACATTCTCACCCATAAACACCTTTGGCTTCACTTCTTTAACGGCTCTAGCAAGTTCAAAGAATAGAGTACCTCTAGCATCCTCAAAACCGCCCTTATTGCCAGCATAACTAAATGCTTGACAAGGAAAACCACCAGATAAGAAATCTACCTTACCTTCATACTCTTTAAAAGATATATCGTGTATATCTCCTTCTACTACATTCCAGTTAGGTCTGTTCTTTCTAAGGGTAGCGCAAGCTGATTTATCAAACTCATTTAGAAGAACGTGCTTAAAACCAGCCTTTTCCATACCTAGGGCTAGACCACCACCACCAGCGAACAACTCTATAGAAGTAAAATCCCTTACTGGCTTTACATTATATTCTTCATCCCAGTTATTATCTATCATAGATTCAATCTGGGGAATCCCTATAAGTTGTGGCGCATAACAGCCATCTTGCCCTTTCTCATTCTTTTCTAGGGTAAGAGTGCCGTTTTTTGCCCAAGTGTTCACCGTGCGTAAAGATACGCTTAATATATCTGCTATATTATTTACTGTAAAAAACTGATTCATTTTAAAACTGGTCAAAGCCTTCGTATGTCTTAAATGCTAATAGATACAAACTCTTAAAAGTATCAGAAGAAAGTTTCTTCAAATCACCATAAACAGTATTATCTATTACACCTTTGTGGGTTTCTTCTATTACATCATCAAGTATAGTAGGTAAAGCTCTACACAACTTTACAAAAGCATCAGCTTCACCGAATACTATTTCATAAAACTTATCCATAGATACCCTTCTGATTCTTTCGTGTTCGTATTTAACACCATTCAAAGAAGCCTTCCAAACAATATTTTGAGATTGTTTAGCAATAGCTTCAACCAGCATACAAGTAGATTCAGAATCCTTTAGAAGCTGATTCTGCATCTTCATATAAGTAGCTTGACCAGAAGAAGAGTTCATAGTATTGTGCTTATTCTTCATTTCTACATAAATCTTTCTCTGGTCATTAACTACATCAAATCCTTTAGCTGGTACATACCAACCATTACCAGCATAATTAAATAGATTCTGGTGAAAATAGCCAATGTGATTAGTATTAGCTTTGTCTATCTGTCTAATACATTCAGATTCTATTATATCTTCAAAGGTCTTACCATAAACCTTTGCATCAAAGGTAAGTTTAATAGGGTCTATAAGATTCTTATTAAACTCCTCCAAATCTATAACGGTCTTGTATTGTAAGACCGTCTTTTTTATGTGCTCGTATATCTCAGAATCAGAGATAAAGCCTAAATTATATGTCCTTTGTGCCATCTTACTTCAAATTAAAATTAACGACAAAGGTACAAATAAAACTTGAAAATCCAGCTTTTTAGGGCTGGATTTTATGTATATTTAAGGCTATATTTACACCTTATTATTATTACTCATATCTAAAGGTTAATTCCCAACCATTTAAAGTAGCTATATCTACAAACTGATTCATACTAACACATTCATCTACTTCTTCTGTTTCCATCACTAAAGAAGCGTTAGATATTACAAAGTATTCACCAGTTTCATAGGCTTCAAACTTCCTTATTCCGTCTTGGAATGTGGCAAAGTTACCACCTATATAGTAGGCTGTCTGTTCTATATCCTTCTGGTTAGCATTAAAGAGGATATTATAAGTACCGCAAATAGCATAGACTTCCAGAAGTATAACACCACTCTTTAAGGTCTTCAACTCCTTAGAATCTCTTTGCGGAACTTGATAAGTGCTAATCTTATAAGGGACTATCTTATCTATTAGCTCTGTTACCAGTCTTCTCTTTTCTATTGGGTCTGATTCCGCTTTTGCTATTGCGTCTGCTGGGACTTGTGGCTGTTCCAGTGCTATCTTATAATAGGTAAGACGGTCTTTCTTCTGCTTAAAGCCATCTATCTTAGTTTCACATTCATCTTTCTCATTCTGGCACTTCTCCAGAGTTTTAAGGTATCTGGCTTTAGCTACCTCTAATACTGCTTCTGGTGCATCCATATAAGCGTTATAGGCTCTTTCTATCTGCTTATCCATAGTGTTAAGCTGGTCTATGAAGTTGGCTATATCAGCTTCTACATTAGCTATCTGTCCCTTCACTTCTTCCAGCTTAGTTATACGGTCTTCTGTATTAAGATTAGCATATCCTATAAGCTCCTTCTTTACCAGCTCCCATATAATAGGCTCTATCTTATCATTATTTATAGATATACGGCTGTTACAGTCTGTTTGGTTATTGATTCCAGCCATACAGTACCAGCTTATCCCAATATGTCCGTTTATCATTCTGTATTTACCGCCATTATCACCAGCTCTTTTTCTTGGTGTTAAGCTATGTCCGCATATAGGGCACTTTAATAGCTTAGATAAGGTGTAAACAGTCTGCTTTGGATATGGATTCCTACTTACTCTGTTAGTAGTCCTTTTAGAAGTAGCGTTATCATACATAGCTTTAGTTATGATAGTAGGTATTTCTACATCAAACTTATCTACTTCATCCGTATCTGGGTCTTTTAAAGATACTACCTTTATACCAGTATAATAAGGCTCAAAAGTTAGAATATGCTCTATAGTTCCTATACTAAACTTCTTCCCAAACTTTTCGCCAAAGTCCTTAGTAATGGATAGAGCTACAGATTTAAGGGTAGCACCTTCTAAAGCATATCTTCTATATACTTCTAATACTACTTCCTTTGCATCTTCATCAACTATCCAGCTATTTTTCTTGGTTTTATCCCTACCGCCAAACCTTTTATAGCCAAAGAAGGGCTGTCCGATACTCATACAGTTATTATCCAGTTCATCCCTTCTACCAGAAGCTATCTGGGTCTTCATACTTTTAAGATACTTCCAAGCAGCATCAAAAGCACCACCTATTATAGTTTCAGCATCCCTTACCTTCTTATTAGTATCTGGGTCTATAGTCCACTTGTCAATATCTCTAAAGTAAACTGGAATATCCATATTTATAAGCTGTCTTATATAAACTCTACCACTCATAGGGTCACGGCTCATTCTACTTACTTCTGATACTAACACCACATCAAACTTATTAGCAGTGGCTGCTTCTTTAAGATGCTGGATAGATAGTCTATCCTTCTTGGTAGCATCATCCTTACCAGTAATATGTTCACCAAAGACTAGGCTATCTTCATACTCATAGCCAAATCTTTTTGCCAGTCTAGTTAAGTCCTTAACTTGTCTGTCATAGTCTTGCTTCTTAGTAGAGCACCTAATTAAAAAAGCTGCTTTCATATCTTAAATCTATTATAGTTCTACAATAAAGCTGCTTCTTTGTCGTTTTTAAGTTGTGAAGACATTGAATAACAGCTATCTGGCTGCAAAGATACGAAATTTTCCACAACTGTGCAAGTGTTTTCGGAATAGTGAATTACCGGAATTTAACAAAACCACGCTGGAGGTACTCCGCCAACCATTGGAAGACCGACATATCACTATCAGCCGCTCCAAATATTCTACAGATTATCCCTGCTCTTTCATGTTTATAGCAAGCATGAATCCGTGTCCGTGCGGTTATTACGGAGATCCCACCCATCATTGCGTCTGCACCCCCGGTCAGATCCAACGATACATGAACAAGATTTCGGGTCCATTGCTCGATCGCATCGACATCCAGTGTGAAATCACTCCCGTACCTTTCAAGGATATTTCAAAAGCAGCTCCGGGAGAGCCAAGTGCCAACATCCGGGAACGAGTCATCAAGGCAAGGGAGATACAAGCAGCAAGATACAAGGACTACAAAGGTATCCACTGCAATGCCCAGATGACAGAAAGGATGATTCATCAGTTCGCAGAACCCAATGAAGCTGGCATAGATATGCTTCGCATGGCAATGGAAAAACTCTCTCTATCAGCAAGAGCCTACAGTCGCATTCTGAAAGTAGCCCGCACCATCGCCGACCTGGAAGGTTGCGAGCATGTGGAACTGCATCATCTGGCAGAAGCCATCGGCTATCGTGCACTCGACCGTGGAGATTGGGCAGAAAGAGGGCATATTTGATTTTGGCAACCATATATTGTGGTAAAAAAGTATGGGCTTGTGCAATATACCTTCAAAGATGGAACTGTATTCACAAGAATAGACATAAAATAACAGGGCAGTCACCGAGGCGACTGGGCAGAAAGAGGATATATATAAGAACTAACTTCAAATCTGAATAGGAAATTAGGAGAAATTTTCCTCTAATTTCCCCTAATTTCCTCTAAATTCCCCAGTTTTCATTATTAGAAACTATAAATTTGTCAATTCTTTTAAAATATCTTCGAATCCTTCAGCCCTGATATACCCAACCATACGCTTGTTTATAGGTGCTTTTGCCAACAACTTCAATTCTACAAGATGCTGTAAATCTGTACGAGCTGTCCTTATTGTAATAGGAAAACGTATAGATACCTCTTTTGCCGTCAAGAGCGTCTTAGGTTTTTCACTAAAGATCTTTAGAATTTGTCCCTGACGCTCATTGATATTACTAAAACCACGAAATTGGTAATATTCCTCTCTTTCTTTCATCTTCTTCCGAAGATAAACCTGCAAAGCCTCATATGCTTTCTTCATCGCCTGTAGATGATACACGATAAAATAAGACAAATCCAACTCATCTTGCTCAACATACAAAAAAGATTTTTCGTACTGGTTCTTACTTTTATAAATAACTCGCGAAATTGACAGAAACTCAGTTAGCCAATAGCCTTTTTTCAAGAGATACCAATAAATTAAAGAACGAGAAGTCCGTCCATTACCATCAACAAACGGATGAAAATACGCCAACATAAAATGAATAATAATACCTTTAATAATGGGATGAATGAATGGTTCATCTTTATCGTCATTAGCAAAGTTACATAAGTCTGTCAACAAACCTTTTAAATCTGCTGCAAATGGAGGTGTATGAACTATTTCTCCTGTAATATCATTCATGACACATATCTTGTCATCTTTCCTTAATGCACCTTCATCAGAAGAGTCATTAAGAGTCTCTTTGGCTATTAGTCTATGAATATTCAATAATGCCTCCAAGCTAAAACGTTCATCCTTATGCGCAACCAAATATTGGATAGTAGCATAGTTGTTGACTATCATTTGTTGACTTTTATTGATAGGCTTTGCTTGTTTACGCAACATTTCTTTCGCCACTTTCCTCGTCGTGGAAGCTCCTTCCATTTGGCTAGAAGCAATGGCCTCTTCCATGATAGAACTTAACAAATACACTTTGTGGTCTTTTTCAGGAATAATACCACCAGCACCAAGGCTACCGCCAAAATTCATATCAAACTCATGAAGAAGTTGCTGCATCTTACTTGTTATCGTAAAATGAAATTGCAACTTTCCAAACTTGAGATTTATAACATTCAACCGCCTCTTAAACTTTACAGCCCGCCAAAGCACTTCGGGCAGAATGCCCGAAGGAACCATATACTTCACCTTGTCCCAATAGTAGTAACCATCATCTATTTTTGCAAAAAGGTCACCATACATAGGATTAACCAACAGCTTGATGGACTCTTGTTCATTAGCTTCAGAGAATTTTGGAGGAGATTCTATCATTTTACATTATTATTTACGGATAGCATATAAATCATATCTATTTTGCCTGCAAATATAATAATAAAAAATGGAATTAGGGGAAATTTTCCTCTAATTTCCCCTATTTTCCTCTATTTTCGAGCATTTTCCCCTATTTTTCACTTCTTTTGCATACAAAACTCTCTTCTTATTGTTTCTTAAATAGCCATCTGAAGGGTTTTCCGCATTATTTTCCGTAGTCACACCTTACTATATTAAGAAAAGCATCGAAAAACTTCCCAGTTTCCAACTATTTTTTGTAATTTTGCACCCAAAATAACAAAAAAATGTATATTAGCTAATATGGAACAGAAAAATTTCAAACGTACCACTGTGACGGCAGCTTTGCCATACGCCAATGGTGGTGTACATATCGGACACCTGGCAGGTGTATATGTGCCAGCCGATATCTACGTGCGCTATCTCCGACTCAAAAAACAAGACGTTGTTTTCATCGGCGGTAGTGATGAGCACGGTGTGCCTGTAACCATCCGTGCCAAGAAAGAGGGCATCACCGTACAGGAGGTGGTGGACCGCTATCACAATCTGATCAAGAAAAGTTTTGAGGACTTCGGCATTTCCTTTGATATCTATAGCCGTACGACCTCAAAAGTTCACAATAAATTTGCTTCTGATTTCTTCCGCACTCTCTATGATAAGGGCGTACTCGAAGAGAAGGTAGAGGAGCAGTTCTGCGATGAGGTAACAGGAGAATTCCTCACAGACCGTAACATCGTGGGCACTTGTCCTCGCTGTGGTGCTGAAGGTGCCTATGGTGACCAGTGCGAGAAATGTGGTGCTACACTTTCGCCTGAGGAGTTGATCAACCCAACCAACAAGAACAATCCTGGACACGGTCTCGTGAAGAAGCCTACCAAGAACTGGTATCTGCCTTTAGGAAAGTATCAGGACTGGCTGAAGCAATGGATTCTGGAAGGTCACAAGGAGTGGAGAACTAATGTTTATGGTCAGTGCAAAAGCTGGCTTGACATGGATTTGCAGCCTCGTGCGATGACCCGCGACTTGGATTGGGGTATTCCTGTTCCTGTGGAGGGTGCTGAGGGTAAGGTGCTCTACGTATGGTTTGATGCACCTATCGGTTACATCTCAAATACCAAGGAACTCTGCGATGCACAGCCTGAGAAATGGGGCACATGGCAGAAATGGTGGCAGGATCCTGAGACTCGTCTCGTTCACTTCATCGGTAAGGACAACATCGTGTTCCACTGCATCATCTTCC
>OBRT01000059.1_pt1 | contig 48273 bp, 37 predicted proteins | sample 1494891 | NCBI WGS metagenome assembly OBRT01 (sample SAMEA3360688, study PRJEB22359) | human gut metagenome | biome: ENVO:urban biome; feature: ENVO:human-associated habitat; material: ENVO:feces | place: Bangladesh | collected 2011 | reverse complement strand
ACATTTCCAAACAAAACAAAGAAACATTTGCCAAATTTATTTTTGATAAATACATAAAAAAAGTTAAAACCAAAAATTTGATAAATCTTAGACGAAAGGACTGAAAATGCTTGAAATTTTTGAAAAAAGCAAAGACGAATTAGTTGAAATTTACGGCGAACTTATTGAAAATAAAGCCATAAATTTAAATAATGTAAACGAAGAAACTCTTAAAGAAAAATCTTCAAATTTACAAAAAGAGGAATTTATCCTAGCCGTTGCAGGCCAAATAAAAGCCGGTAAATCAACACTTTTAAATGCATTGATTTTTGGTAGTGACATACTACCAAGTGATGATACGCCATACACTGCTAAAATCACAGAGATAAGATATGGAAGTGATAAAAAACTAAAAGCTATCTTTTATACAAAAGATGAGTGGCAAGAGCTAAAAAATGAAATTACCGAAATTGATGAAAAAAAAGTAAATTATTTTAAAAATTTTATAGAACCTGATATTAAAAACAGCTCTTATATAAAATTTCTAAATCAGACAAAAGAAGATGATATATCAAATTTAAAAGAATATGTCGCAAAAGGCGGAGTTTATACACCATTTGTAAAAAGCGTGGAAATTTACTATCCAGCTGAAATTTTGAGAAGCTTAGTTGTAGTTGATACCCCAGGGACAAATGATCCAAATATCTTTAGAAGTAAAATTACACTTGATTGGATAAAAAGATGTGACGCTGCCATATATGCGACATATGCTGGAAGAGCCTTTGATGAAAGTGATATAAAATTTATAAATGAATATCTACTAAGTCTTGAAAACTCAAAAAGAATAGTTGCTATAAATAAAATAGATGTTTTAAGAAATTTTGATGAAGCAAAAGAACTGCTTGAAAATAATAAAAAAAATGAAACCTATCAAAAAACGGTATTTAATGAAGCCAGTTCATTTGTTTTTACAGCCGGACTTTACGCACTTTTAGAGGAAAAAGAAAAAAATGGATTTTTGCTAAATGAAGATGAGCTTTGGTATAAAGATGAAGCAAATCCTGAGTTTTGGAAAAACAACGGGCTTAATGAGCTGAAAAATTTAGTAAGCGATAAGATCATTCAAAATAAAGGTAAAGATTTGCTTATCTCAAATATAAACTTTATAAAAGATGCTTTTGAGAAAAAAGAGGTATTTTTAAATACAGAAATAAACGCTCTTGAAACGAAAATATCTCAAAATCAAAAAAGCAAAGATGAGATAAAAAAAGCTCTTGATAAGGTAGTAAATTTTAGAAATAAACTTAAGGGGATGCAAAAGAATTTTGCTGCAAATATTCATGAAAATTTAAAAAATAAAGTCAAATATTTAAACATAAAGGTAGATGATGAATTTAATCATATTGGTAAAAATATAATATCTAAAATAGATAATTACAAAAAGAATAAAGACCTTACTAATAATATAATTTGGGATATCAAAAATGTACTTGAAGGTAAAAAATTAACAATTGATGATCTAGTCAGCAAAGCAATGGAAGATATAAAACAATACACAAAAAATGAAACCGAAGAGTTTATAAATGAGATGAGTAAATTTGAAGCTTTTGACTCAGAGTCTTTAAGACAAATTCTTAGATATGACACTTTTGATATTTATAGAGATTTTAGTGATTTTTTTGATGCTGATTTTATAACTAGCGATGATATATCAAAAATATACTGGGATAATGATATTTGGTTTAGAAAAATTTGCTTTGATGGAATAGATACATTTAAAAATCAGGTTAAGATTTTTTTGCTTCATGTCAAAAAGAACAAAGATGATAAAACAGATGATGGAAAAATAGTTAAAAATAAAAAAGAACTTTTATCAAAAATAAGGAGAAATTTAGAAACTTTTGAGCTAAATTTAATAAATCAAGTTGAAAGATCAAGTTTAAATATAACTGATAACTTAGACAATGAGTTAAAAAGCATTGAAAAAAAAGGAAGTTTAAATGAAAAAGAACTAAACGAACTCATTGAAGATTTAAACCAAAAGAAAAACAGCATAAATAATTTTATAGAAATTAAAGAAAATTTTATTAAAAAACTTGAAAATATGGAAGGAGAAATTTATGGAAAATAATGCAGCACTTATAAATGAAAGTGGGATAAGTATAACAAGCATACTTCTAACAGTTGCAGTATGTGCAGTCATAGTAGGAGGTATAATCTACTATCAACAAAAAAAACAAAAAGTAAAAGGAAATCTTTTAAAAAAAGATGTTATAAAACCATCAAATTTAAATGAGCTTAGTCAAAAATTCAAAAACGATTATTTTATATTTGAGCTAAGCCAATTTGCAAAAATTGAAAGAATTGACTTTGAAAAAGTAAAGGAAATTTATCCAAAATTTAAACACTCAAATAATCCTGCAAGTATAGACTGGACTACTTTTACAGGAAAAGATGAAGAGTTAGAAAATATTTTAAAAAACTGGGATAAACACCAAAATTTTACACTTTCAATTAGATATATGTATTTTCTGAAAGAAAGTTATGAAAATGAACTAAATTCTATAAAAACCAAAATAAAAGATTTAAAATGATATCTTACGCTTCACTTCAAGGTCAAACTTTAAGAGTTTATGGAACTGGTGGTAGACTTCTATACTCTCGTCCAGTAAGTGGAGCAGTAACAGTTAATAACACATCATCAACTGTTACTGTAAGAACAAAAACTACAATTTATACTTATGATGAAAAAGGTCGTCAAATTTCAGTAAGACCTGCTTAATTAAAAGCCGAATATTTTAAAATGATATTCGGCTTTTGCAGACAACGCATATATGCAAAAACAGCTCGTAGATTGATAAAATCTACAACAAAAATTGAAATTTCACATAAATAAAATACAAACTATGGAATTTTACTGATTCGCATCACGCAAAATATTCATTTAAATATATACTTTTATGTTTAATCTTGCATTTTCAAGCAGCGATTTAATAAATATTTTAATCTATTTTATCTGTTTTAAGTTTAATGTAAAATTATATTTTTTACCATTAAATCTGTTTAAGTTTTTATCCGATTAATATGATTTTTTGCATTTATAAACTCATCTTTATAACGTTTTTTATTAAATTACTAAAAATATAAATTGCTTATTATTTAAGTAATTTATGCCATTATCGCCAATTTATTTAAAATAATCAATTTTTTTATTCAACCTGAAAATTTTAACACCAAAAATCGTTAAAATTATAGTCCTACATAAACTTTTTTCTAAAATTTTTGTAAATTCGGATATTTTGACAGATTTAATATTTATTCACAAATGCTTTAAAATTTTTCTAAATTTAACGTATGAAATTTCAAAATAATACATATTTTTGTCTGCGAAATGTTTAAAATAATTTGACGAAACTTAAATTTTATCTATTTAAAATAATTTTATATTTATCAATAAAAACAATATGTTTGAGAATTTATGTATCAAAATTTAAATAAGCTGCTGATTTTTTAGTATAAAATTTAAAAATTTACTAAATTAAAATGATTTTGTCTGAAAAATGACCCCGTGCGTGGCATACAAAAATTAAAAATTTATTAAATCAAATAAAGGGCTTAAAAAAAATAAGCCCTTAAACTATAAATTTTATGCTTTCTTTTCCCATTCGAGAGCTGATTTTATGATTAATTTCAAATCATTTTTAACAGGTTTCCAATCAGTTAAAGTTTTTAGTTTATCACTATTTGCTATCAAACAAGCAGGATCCCCTTCTCTTCTGGCGCCGATTTCGACTTTAAAATCCACACCGCTTACCTCTTTTGCTGCAGCTACAACCTCTTTTACGCTAAAACCTGTGCCGTATCCTACGTTAAAAATATTGCTGTCATTGTTTTGCAAATAACGAAGTACTGACAAATGCGCGCTTGCAAGATCTTCAATGTGAATATAATCTCTTATGCAGCTTCCATCTTTTGTATCGTAGTCATCGCCGAAAATTACCATTTTTTCACGTTTTCCTAAAATTGTTTGAGTAGCAACTTTAATTAAATGCGTGGCATTTGGATAATTTTGTCCCAAAAGCCCGTCAGAACTTGCTCCTGCCACATTAAAATATCTTAAAATCGCATATTTGAAATTCGGATTTGCCAAAGCGGCATCTTTTAAAACCCATTCCGTCATCAATTTACTTTTTCCATACGGATTTATCGGATTTTGTAAGCTTTGCTCGGTAACTTGAGAAGTTTCCGGCTCGCCGTAAGTAGCTGCAGTAGAGCTGAAAATAAACTTTCCGACGCCGTATTTTTCACACAAAGCGATTAAATTCATAGCGTTTGCGGTATTATTCAGATAATACTTCAGCGGTTTTTGAGTGCTTTCAAAAACCTCGATATATGCAGCAAAATGTATAACCGCGTCAAATTTATGGGTAGCAAAAACCTCTTCAATTTTACTTATATTTTCAAGATCGGTTTGAATAAGTTCAAACTCACTGATTTTTCTTAGGGCGTCAATCGCCTTTTCTGAACCTTTTACAAAATTATCAATGATTGTAATTTCGTGTTTATTTTCTTCCAATAGCGCCTTAACAACGTGGCTTCCAATATATCCGGCACCACCTGTCACTAAAATATTCATTTTTTCTCCTTATTAGATTTACTGAAAATCATCTCTTATACGTAAAAAAACCGGAAATCGCGGTTTGCCGTTTTTGGTTAAATTTTGAAATTTGTATGTTACGATATCGCCTATTTTTGGCGGATTTTCCCTTAATTTGTCATCAAAACCTGAGCCGATTTTAAAAACAGCACCGTCTTTTAGATTTTTACAACTCAAAGAGCCCATTTTACCGCTATACTTACCGTTTCCCATATTTATTTTTATGACTTCGCATTCGTCGTCGTGGAATTGTTTCAGTTTTAAAATTTTATTGCTGCGTTTATTTACATATGGTTCTTTAGGATCGCGCACAACAACGCCCTCACCGCCTTTTTGAATTACATCATTAAAATATTTTTTAACATCTTTATTTGAATTTACAGAAATTTGTTTAATAATTTTAATAAAATTATTCGGATTTTTATCCAAGAAATCTTTTAAAACTTCAAGACGTGAAAAAAGATCTCCTTTGGCATCGGGCACATCAAAAATCATAAATTTTACATTATTCCACTCTTTATCCGGAATTTTATCTCTTACAATAGAGCTTAAATTTTCAAAATCACTTCGCGCTGTCCAAAGTTCGCCATCTATTTTAAAATTCGGAAAATTCTCAAGCCAAAATTTTGGTGCATTAAATTTTTTACCGCTTCTGCTGATTAAATTTTTACCGTCCCAAACGGCGCGAATTCCGTCATATTTTTCGCTTACAACCCAACCTTTTACGTCAATGCCTTCTTTATATTCACCAAGAAGCATTAAATTTTCGCCATTTAGAATTGAAAAAAAAGATAGTAAAATTATTAAAATTTTATAAATTTTCAAAATTTATAAGCTCCTTTTCCAAAAAATCATTAAACGGCTTGAAATAACCCATTTGCTCACAATTTTCACATAAATATTTTTTCATAATTGAAATACAATCGGCATAATCGGATAAAATTAAATTTCCGCGCAAAAGCTCTGTTTTTATAAAAAGCAAATATGTATTTAACACATCGCTTTGGCAATATTCGCTGATTTTATCCAATTTGTTATCATAAAAAAGCTCCAAAACCTGATCTCCATGAACGTCGTATTTGCCTGGAAGTCCTAAAGTTTTGCATATATTATCAAGATTTAATCCGCCTCTTGCAGAACCGAAATCATTTACAAAATCAAGCAGATCCATATGAAATCGCTCGTTGTATCGGTAGCGATAATTCTCCCATTTATTTTTATTAAGCTCACCGTTTGCCGTTTCAAAATATGCATGGCAAGTAAGATTATAACGCATTGCTCTAAGCATAATCATCGGCAGGTCAAAGCCGCGTCCGTTATAACTTATAAGGCGCGGATTGTGCTTTTCAATCATATTTAAAAAAAACTCGATTTGCTCTTTTTCACTTTTGCCGTATTCAAGCGTTTCAACTTTTAAAAATTTGCCGAATTCATCAGCTAAAACCGCACTTATACAGACAATTTTATGAAAACAAATCGGTAGAAATTCGCTTCCTGTTTTTTCTTTTTGTAATTTTTGAGCGGCAAGCGAAATTTTTTTATGATTTAATTTTTTTTCGCTTTTTAACTTGCTTTTATTTGTTTTTGTAAGTTTTGAAAGCTCTTTTTCATCTAAAATTTCACATTTTTCATCATAAAAAACCTCATCGTAGCATTCGCTTTTTTGATCGTCCGTTAAAATTTCAGCCAAAACATCGGCATCAGGAATTGTTTCGCAATCAAAAACGCAAATATAGTTTTTCATTTAGCATCGTCCCATGCCAAAACTGTTTCGCCATCACTATTTTTTACGGCATCCGCCATACCCATAAAATTATAACCGCAATCAACGTAATGAATTTCTCCGGTAACTGCGCTTGCATAATCACTAAAAAGATAAGCCGCGCTCTTTCCTATTTCAAAAATAGCGACATTTCGTTTAAGCGGCGCGTTCAGCTCATTCCATTTTAAAATCATTCTAAAATCGCCTATTCCGCTTGCTGCAAGAGTTTTTACAGGACCTGCGCTTATGGCATTTACTCTGATTTTTTTAGTTCCTAAATCGTGTGCCAAATATCTGACAGAACTTTCAAGCGCCGCCTTTGCTACACCCATTACATTGTAATGCGGTACGAATTTCGCTCCGCCAAGATAAGTCAGAGTAAGAATCGAGCCGTTTTCATTCATAAGCGGCAAAACAGCCCTTGTAAGAGAAATCAACGAATAAACGGAAGTTTGCATTGCTACGTTAAAAGCATCTTTTTGTGTGCTTAAAAAATCATTTTCCAGCGCTTCTTTTGGTGCAAAAGCAACAGCGTGCAGCACAAAATCAATCTTGCCGAAATCTTTTTGCAATTTTGCGCCAAGATTTTTCAGATGTTCATCGTTATTTACGTCAAGTTCATAAATTTTATCGCTTCCAAGCTCATTTGCAATCGGCTCCACTCGCTTTTTTAACGCATCGTTTAAAAATGTAAAAGCAAGTTGCGCCCCTTCTTCACGGCACATTTTTGCTATGCCGTAAGCTATTGATCTATTGTTTGCGACGCCGACTATAAGCCCTTTTTTACCTTTTAAAATCATTGCAACTCCTTTAACAAATTAATGAAATTTTCAGCTTCCCAGCTTGCGCTTCCTATTAAAACGCCGCTGCAATGAGGAAGTTTTGAAATTTGAGAAATATTTTTAAGATTTACACTTCCGCCATATAAAAGCGGTGCTTCGGTTTTTTCTGCAAGAAATTCCAGCACTTCTTCTATCTGCTCATTTTTAGCGCTTTTTCCGGTACCAATCGCCCAAATCGGCTCATAAGCAATGATTAAATTTTCATAATCCAAATCTATTTCACTGAGTTGATCACTTAAAACTTCTCTGTAATTTCCATTCATTCGCACAATGTCGCTCTCGCCGACACAAAAAATAATGCGCCAACCGCGCTTTTTGGCAAATTTAAACTTTTCAAGCACCATTCTATCACTTTCACTAAAAATCACACGCCTTTCGCTGTGTCCAATAAGTACTGATTTTATACCGAACTCGTTTAACATATCAGCGCCGATTTCACCCGTAAAACTTCCGTTTTTACAAGGAAAAAAGTTTTGCGCCCCTTGAGTAAAATTTGAAATTTGATCACAAAAAGCTGTACTTGGTGGAAAAACTAAAATTTCATTCTTTTTAAAATTTGAAGCTTCGCCGCTTAAAAAATTGTCTAATTTTTTTGTAAAATTTAAAAAACTTGCTCTTGTATGATTACATTTTAAATTTGCTGCAACTATCATTAACACTCCATTTCATCGTTTTTTATCGTTAAAACCCTAACTCCTGGAAGCTCTTTTCCTTCGATAAGTTCCAAACTTGCGCCGCCTCCGGTTGAGATAAATGTCATTTCATCGCTGTTTCCGGCTCTTTCTACTACATCTGCCGTATCGCCTCCACCTACAACTGTAGTCGCGTTACTTTCAGCGATTGCATGGCTCATTCTAAGACTTCCGCGTGCAAATTTATCAATTTCGAAAACACCCATCGGTCCGTTCCACCAAATGGTTTGCGCGTCTGATAAGGCTTCTCTAAAAAGCGCAATTGTGGCAGGTCCTATATCAAGTCCCATCCAACCTGCCGGAATTTCTTGAACGGTAACATTTTTCATAACCGAATCCTGTGATATAGCAGGCGCCACGATTGCATCGACAGGAATATAAATTTTTACACCAAGTCTTTTTCCTTCACGCAAAATATTTAACGCCTCTTCAACCAAATCTTCTTCAAGTAAAGAATTTCCTATCTCATAACCTATAGCTTTAAGAAATGTAAAAGCCATGCCGCCTCCGATTATGAGTTTATCGACTTTTGGAAGCAGATTTTTAAGAGCTTGAAGCTTACCGCTTACTTTACTCCCGCCGGCTACCGCCACAAATGGTCGAACAGGACGCTTTGTAAGATTAGCTGCGAAATTTACCTCTTTTATAAGTAAAAATCCGGCAGCCTTGTGTTTGTTATCGTAAAATTTAGTAATCGCTTCAACCGAAGCATGAGCTCTATGACAAACGCCGAAAGCGTCATTTATATAGTAATTTGCATAACTTGCAAGTTTTTGAGCGAATTCCGGATCGTTTTTCGTCTCGCCCTTTTCAAAACGCAAGTTATCTAAAAGCAAAACTTCGTTTTCTTTCAAATTCTTTACAGCTTCAACCGCTTCTTTACCTATTACGTCATTTACAAATTTTATCTCACGATTCATTCTTCTGGCTAATCTTTTTGCTACAGGTTCAAGTGAAAATTTTGCTTCATAACCATTTTTAGGACGTCCTAAATGGCTTGCTAAAATTACGCTGCAGCCCTCATCCAAACAGTATCTTATAGTAGGAATGGCAGCTCTTATTCGTCTATCGTCCGTGATATTTAAAAACTCATCCATCGGAACGTTAAAATCACACCTTATAAAAACTTTCTCGCCTTTTTTAAATTTTATATCTTTTACGGATAAAATTTCGCCCATTTCAGTCCTTTTTTTAATGTTTCATCGCATAAACAGCAAGGTCGATTAGACGGTTAGAATATCCCCATTCATTATCATACCAGCTCATAACTTTTATCATATTGCCGCAAATTACTTGTGTAAGATCACTTGCTACGATACTTGAATAAGGATTTGTGCAAAAATCACTTGAAACTCTTTCATCATCATCAACAAACAAAATACCTTTCATAGCACCGTTTTGATATGTTCTGAAAATTTCGTTAAGCTCATCTTTTGTAGTTTCTTTTTTTGTAAGCACATTCAAATCAACCATAGAAACATTCGGAACCGGCACCCTAACGCTTTGTCCATGCATTTTGCCTTTAAGTTGCGGAAGCACCAAATTTATAGCTTTTGCAGCACCGGTGCTTGTTGGAATAATATTGCATGCAGCCGCCCTGCTTCTTCTAAAATCTCGTCCTTTTACATCAACCAGACTTTGTCCGTGCGTATAAGCGTGAATTGTTGTCATTAATCCTTTTTCAATTCCAAGTTCGTCATCAAGTATTTTTGCCACAGGTCCCAAACAGTTTGTTGTGCAGCTTGCATTTGATATAATATCTTGACCTGCGTAAGTTTTTTCATTTACACCCATTACGAAAGTTGGCGTATCATCTTTAGCCGGCGCGCTCATTACTACTTTTTTTATGCCGCTATTTATATAAACTTGCGATTTTTCAGTAGTAAGAAAAGCGCCTGTACATTCAAGCACAACCTCAACACCGAGATCTGCAAATTTAAGTTCACCTGGTTCTCTTGTGCTGAAAACTCTTATTTTTTTGCCATCAACGCTGATATAATCGTCATTTATAACTTCTACTTTTTTACCGAATTCACCATGAACAGTATCGTATTGAAGCAGATATCTTGTAAGATCCCTTTTTGCCGTGTCATTTATCGCTATAAGTTCGACATCATCTCTGTTTAATGCGATTCTGGCTGCGCATCTGCCTATTCTACCAAATCCGTTAATTGCAATTTTAATCATAGCTTTCCTTTATTTTTGGATATAATAGTGTCAATTTTACTAAATTTTGGGTTAAAAATCGTTAAATGAAAAAAGAAATTTCAAAAATTGCACTTTTTGGCGGAAGTTTTGATCCGCCACATAGCGCTCATGATAAAATTGTTCATGAAATTTTGCAAAACTTAAATATTGATTTGCTTATTATTATGCCGACATTTATAAATCCTTTTAAAAAAGATTTTTCAGCTCCGCCTGTTTTGCGCCTGAAATGGTGTAAAATTTTATGGCAAGATTTGCCGAAAACTGAAATTTGTGATTTTGAAGTTTTACATGGAAAGCCGATAGCCACGATAGAAAGCGTTAAATTTTTAAAATCAAAATTTCCAAAAATCAAAAAATTTTATCTTATAATAGGCGCTGATAATTTAAAAGATTTGAAAAAATGGCAAAATTACGAAGAACTTCAAAATTTAGTGGAATTTATAGTTGCTACACGGAATGACAAAAAAGTGTCAAAACACTTGCAAAAAATCAATATAAATGATAATATTTCATCTTCGCTTATAAGAGCCGGAAAATTTGAAAATATACCGGAAAAGATAAAATCAGAAGTTATTAAATTTTATAAAGGAAAAATAATGGTGGAAAGGGTCGAGAGAATCGCCAAAATTTTAGAAGATAAAAAAGCTGAAAATGTCGAAATAATCGATATGAGCGATCGCGATTATATAGCGAAATTTGTTGTTATCGCTACAACGCTTGCCGCAAAGCATGGAGAAACACTGATCGAGGAGCTTAAAACAGAATTAAAACCATTTAACGAAAAGTTTTTGGGCGTAGAAAGCAGCGACGAATGGAGCGTAATTGATTTTGGAGATATTATCGTTCATCTAATGAGCGAAACGTATCGCCAAAAATATAATATAGAAGATTTTTTGGAGAAATTAAAAAAAGAACAGGCCTCTAAACTTTGAAATTTTAAAAAGCTTGAAAAATTACCGCCACAGTAAAGCATAAATAGAAAAAAATGAAAACACAGAAAAAGTTATAAATCCTAATTTTCTGTAAGCTTGCAGTGACAAAATTTTAAATTTAAAAATAAATTATAAAAAAAATAAGGATTTGAAAAGTGAGACAAACTTGGACAAATAAATTAACTTATATACTTACAGTTGCCGGTGCGACCATAGGTTTCGGCTGCACATGGCGTTTTCCGTATTTAGTCGGAGAAAATGGCGGCGGAGCTTATGTTTTGGTATTTTGCATAGCAATGATTATACTCGGAATTCCGATGATTTTGGTAGAAAACGTAATTGGTAGACGGGCGCTCAAAAATTCTGTAGATGCGTTTATACATCCTAAAAAAGACGGCACTAAAATTTCAAAAAAATGGAAAATCGTAGGATATATGGGTCTTATCGGCTCATTTGGAATTTTAGCTTATTATATGGTTCTTGGCGGCTGGGTAATGACATATATCTCAAATATAATAACAGGAAATTTTGATTTATCATCTAAAATAACCGAAGCTGCCTACACAAGCAATTTTTATAAAAGCCATATTGAACAAAATGCTTTAACGGTCGGATTTTATACAGCACTTTTTGTTCTTGTTAATTGGTATATCCTAAAAAAAGGAATAATTGACGGAATAGAAAAATTCGTTAAATTTTTAATGCCTGCACTTTTTTTATGTTTTTTAGCGGTAATCATCAGTAACTTGACACTGGACGGCGCAGCCGAAGGAATAAAATTTTATCTTAGCGTAGATTTTAGCAAAATCACTCCAAAGCTTTTAATTGATGTTCTCGGACAAGTCTTTTTCGCACTTTCTCTTGGTTTTGGCGTAATAATTACACTTTCAAGTTTTTTGGATAAAAGTGAAAAACTGGTCCAAACTGCCACTATTACAGTTGTTTTAAATACAGTTATAGCGGTTTTAGCCGGTTTTATGATTTTCCCGACTCTTTTTAGCGCCGGAATTGAACCTAGCAGCGGTCCATCGCTGGTTTTTAAAAGCCTACCGATAGCATTTTCAAATATACCTTTCGGAAATTTTGTGTCAATTGCATTTTTTGCTATTTTACTGATAGCTGCAATCACAACTTCAATTACGATTTATCAGGTTATAATAAATTACATAGAGGAAAATTTTAAAATTTCGCATGTCGGCGCCACAAATTTAACGCTCATTTCAATTTTTATTTTAGGAAATATCCCTTGTATTTTAAGCAGTAACGCTCTTTCTGATGTAAGTATTTTAGGAAAAAGTGTTTTTGATGCATTCGATTTTGTAAGCGCAAATGTATTTTTCGTCCTAACGGCGCTATTTTCATGCATTTATGTAGGTTTTGTATTAAAAAATGAAGCGATAGATGAAATAACAAATAATGGAAGTTTAAATAATAAATCGTTGGCAAAATTCTGGTTTTATTACGTTAAATTTTTCTTGCCGATTGTAATTGCAATCATATTTTTGTATGGAATTATATAAATTTATTGTTGTGAGAAATCACAACAATAAATTAAATTTTATTTTTTATCCATTTTTTTAGCATCCAAAATTTTAATTTTACCATGAAGCGTTAAAAATCTACTTTTGTTATTATCGTAAAACTCACTTGAAATATCGTTTGTCTTAGTGTTTATATGAGTTTTTATACCCATCAAAGACAGCATTACATTGTAAAGCAGATCGTTTGTAAAAAATTCATCTTTGTTTTTATTTAAACGTGCATAAATATCACTATTTTGCAAGCTGTCGTTAAAATATATAAAAAACGGAATTTGACACATTCCATAAACGAAATTTGCAGCATCGTGTGAAGCTTTTACAGGATTTTCACCGTGATCACTCATATAAACAAGCGCTTTGAAGTTTTTAAAATTTTTAGAAATTTCTATTATACGTCTTAAAATTTCATCGTTATAAAAAATTGAGTTTTCATATGCTTCAAGGCGACTTGTACCGAATTTTTCATAATTTTTAGGATAACGTTTTTCATAAGTACCATGTGAACCTAGCAAATGCACGACAATTAAAGATTTTTTAGCTAAATTCAACGATTTTAGCGGTTCCAATAAAGATTCATCAAATTTTTCTTTACCATATCAAAGTCGCTGGTAAAAATTTTTTCATCTGCAGGAATTGAAAATTTTGATACATTTTCACCCCAAGCGCCGAATTTTACCTGATTTGAAAGCCAATATATACTAAATCCGGCAGCTTTAGCTGTTTCAATTAAGGTAGGCGCCAAATCTTCATCCATATTTTCATATTGATTTTTAGCGCTCAATGCGTAAAGTAAAGCAGGGGCAGTATGAGTATAATTTGAGTGAGCTTCACTAAAAAATATAGCGTTTTTGCTGTTTTTTAATCTATTTAAATAAGGAGTAGTCGGCTTTTGATACCCATATACACTCATAAAATTTTTATTTTCACTCTCTCCGATAACAAGCACAAAAACTCCATCATCGTTTGATGATACAGAGTCTTTTAGCAAATCCATTCTTTTTTGTGCGTTTTTTGCATAATTTTTCTGCATGCGAATTTGCGCTTTTATCTCATCGATAAAAAAAGGCCCTTTAAGCAGCCAACCTTCTTTATAACTATTAAAAACAGCAATTATTAAAATAAAAACGGTAAGAATTTTGCCGTTTTTAAATGAAAATTCCGCTTTTTTGCAAAATTTCACAAATAAAAACGAAACCGTCAAAACAAAAACAACAGATATATATGTCCAAATATTTTCATTATCCATAAAATACTCAAACGCTTCATTTTTATTTGTTTCAAGCATCGCAAATAAAGCTGCCTGATTGAAAGGTTTTAAAGCAAAAGAAAAATACCCGAGATAAATTAATGACAAAACCGCACTTAAAATAACAATAAAAACGGCTGAAATTTTGGATTTTGAACCTGCTAATGTCAAAATAAGAGCAACACAAAGAACGGAAAATTGCGTACTATAAAACTGTTTTATCTTAAAAACAGTATCAAAAAATGTAAAAAAATACGGAATAAAAAGTAATGTAAAAAGTGAGAGAATTGCTATAAAATAGCTAATTTTGTTCTTAAAAAGCCTGCTTGAAAAAAGCAAAATCAAAGCTGAAAATGCACAATATTTTAAACTGTGAATAAGATATTCCGAACTTATTTTTGGTGATAAAATAAAAAATATCAGCACAAAAAATATAAAAATTACGAATTTATTCATCAACTTCCTTTTTTAAAAATCTTCATTATAATTAAAATTTACTTTTATGTAAAGCAAATTTTGTGTAACATTATTAGTTTTAAGGAGTAAAAAATGATTTCAGATTTTGAAAACAGACACCCAAAAATAGATAAAAGTGCATTTATAGCGCAAAATGCGACAGTAATCGGCGAAGTTGAAATTGCAAGAAATGCAAGCGTCTGGTTTGGCGCGGTAATCAGGGGAGATGTGAATTTTATAAAAATCGGTGAAAACTCAAATATTCAAGATCTTGCCTGCTTACATGTTTGGCACCGTGAAATTGACGAAACCGGTAAAATAACCGATACCGGATATCCATGCATTATAGAAAAAAATGTCACAATCGGACACAGTGCAATAATTCATGCTTGTCACATCGGCTCAAACTGTTTAATCGGTATGGGCGCAATAATAATGGACGGTGCGGTTATAGGTGAAAATTCCATTGTGGGCGCAGGAAGTTTAATCACAAAAGGTAAAAAATTCCCGCCGAATTCGCTAATAATCGGCTCGCCTGCGAAATTCGTGCGGAAACTTACAAATGATGAAATAAACACTATAGCGCTTTCTGCAAAAAATTATGTGAAATTTAAAGATAAGTATAAATAAGATTTTACGTATAATAAAAATTTATTTCAGTAAAAAAATTACTTTTTCATACAGGCTATAATAAATTGTATTCTATAAAATTTACGAAGAAACTTTAAAAGATTTAAAATGATTAAATTTAAACTGTTTGGTGCAAAAATAATGTAGAAACAAAATATACTAAAAAAATTTTTTATCTTCTATATGAAATTTTTCCATATAAATTATTAAAAATACATTTTACACTTAAAAATTCGATTTTAAAGCTTTAATTTGACAATTATATCTAAATCTACAAATGAAAATTTAATTAATTAAGCTATGTTAGAGCTGATTTGCAACTTAAAATTTTCTTATTTTTGCTATTATTTATATTTTATAAAATTGAAAATTTTTACGATTTATAAATAATAAAAAAGCGTTTTAAAATTTTAAAAAATAAAGCACGAAAAATTTAATATCCAATTTTAAAAATCATTAAAATTTTATATTCCGATCACTATGAGCGATAATCCGCGTTGATTTTTACGTAATCATAACTCAAATCGCAACCGTAAGCTGTAAAACAAGCATTTCCGATACCTAAATCGCATGAAATTTTAAACTCATCTTTTTGCATGATTTTATGAGCTTTTTCTTCTCGTTCATCGTCAAGTTCGGGGTGATTTATATCATAAACAATCACATCATCATATTTTATAACAAGTTTTTCTTCATCGCAAATCACGCCGCTTGCGCCGATTGTTGAAGCGATTCTTCCCCAGTTGGGATCTTCGCCGAAAATCGCAGTTTTTACCAAAGGCGAATTTGCCAAAGCTTTAGCCGCTTTTTCAGCTTCATTGATATTTGCCGCACCACTGACTTCAAAAGCCACAAGTTTATGTGAGCCTTCGCCGTCTTTTACTAAAAGTAAAGAAAGCTCTTTTGTTATTAAATTTAAAGCTGTCTCAAATGCGTTTTTATCATATGCACGTGTGCAAGAACTTAAAATCATCACACTGTCATTTGTAGATGTATCACCATCCACACTGACGCAATTAAAGCTTTGATTGACAGCTTTTTTAAGCAGTTCATCGGCGTCCGATTGCGAAATTTCAGCGTCCGTAAGTATATAACAAAGCATAGTGGCAAGCGCAGGATTTATCATTCCGGCACCTTTACAAATCGCAGCTATATTAAAATGTTCGCCATTATCCAAATCAATGCGAAAAGCAAGCTCCTTTTTTATTGTATCGGTTGTCATTATGGAAGTAGCCGCTCCATTTGAATTGCGAGCCGTAAAATCAAAATTTTCAGTCGCTTTTAAAATTTTATCTTTTTTTAGACGATAACCGATTACTCCTGTCGAACTCATTATCGGATTTATTAAATTGATCTTTTGTCCAAGCTTTGCAAAAATTTCATCTATATCATCAATACCTTTTTTACCGGTCATAGAATTTGCATTTTTAGAATTTAAAAGAATAAAATTTGATTTAAAACCGCGTTCATATCGCATAAAATGTCTTATCGGCGCGGCTTTAAATTTATTACTCGTAAAAATAGCACTCACTAAAAACGGTTTATCCGAACGAATAAAACCGAGATCATTTCCATTTTTCTTAAATCTGGAGTTTATTCCGTCAAAATAAAATCCTTCAACATTTTCAAGTCCGTTTTTAAGTGGAATAATATCAAACATAATAAATCTCCTGAGGCTTGTATTTGCTATTTATAAGTCGTTTTGTCTGACGGATACCTTCTGCAGTGCCAATTACCAGCAAACGCATATTTGAACCGATAAGAAAATCTCCATTTGGCATAGGTGTAAATTTTCCATTTTGATCTTTTGCACCTACTATATCGGCATTTACCATTTCTCGTAAATGCGTTTCTTTAAGCCTTTTAAATCTGACCCAGGAATAATCATCAACTAAAATTTCTTCTATATCAATCGGCGAATCTTTTTTATAAAGAAACTGCTCCAATATATTTTCCATATCTGGACGCACGCTTACGGCAGTTAGACGTTGAGCGGTAAGTTTTGAAGGAAGCACAACGGAATCCGCACCAAGTTTTTTTAATTTTTGCGCATCGGCATCGCAATTCGCATTTGTCATTAAATAATAAGGTTTATCTCTTCCAAGTTCTTTTTCATAAAGTCTTACAAGAGAAATAATAGCAATATTATCAGCTAAATTAGGACTTAAAGTTATAACTCCTTTTGCGCTTGAAATATGTGCTTTTAAAAACGAAGTTTCCAAATGAGGTTCTCCGATAAAAAAATACGGATAATGATTTGTTTCCGCTATTTTATCAAGATTCGGATCATTATCAATTATAACAAACGGTATATGATTTTCACGAAATTGATGCGAAAGCTCAAGCGAATATTCGTTATTATAACAAATTATAAAATGATTTTTCAATCTGGCTGTTTTGTAAATCATATTTGTCTCCCTTATAAGATGCAAAAGAGCACCTTTTTTTATAACTTCCACAACAACACCAAGACAAAATGAAAAAGTACCAAAGCCCATTAAAACAAACACTAGCGTAAAAACTCGGCCGGCAGGCGGAATTGGCGCCACTTCCGTAAAACCCAATGTCGTATAAGTCATACCTGCTTGATAAAATGCATCTACAAGTGAAAAATCTGCAATATAAACATAACCGAATGTGCCTATTAATTGCATCAGGACAATGAAAATCAGAGGAAGTCTGAAAGGTGTAAGTTGTTTGTAAATTTCTGAATTGAAATTTATGTCCGGTTTGGAACTGCCGGACCAGTTGAAGAATTTTTTTAATTTGTCTAAAAAAGACACTTTTTGCTCGTCAAATAATTATTTTGACGCTTTTTTCATCGTTCGTAAAGTTGAAGCTGCGACTTTAATTTTTGTTGTAGAGCCATCCTCCAACTTAATGCGAATTGTGCGTAGATTTACGCCAAATTTCTTTTTTGTTTTGTTGTTTGCATGGCTGACACTATGGCCATTCATCGCAGACTTTCCGGTAATTGCACATCTTCTTGACATTATGTAATCCTTAAATTTAAATTAAACAATGATTATATCTAAAAAAACTTCAAATATTACTTAAAATTTTACTTTTCTTTATCTCTTTTTTGATAGAATTTTGAAATTTTAAAATTTAAGGAAATTTTGATGTATGTAGCACCAAGTATTCTGTCGGCCGATTTTGGAAAACTGAATGATGAAATTACAGCAGTTTGCGAAGCAGGAGCCGATCTTATTCACGTAGATGTTATGGATGGACATTTTGTGCCAAATCTTACAATCGGGCCTGTTGTCGTAAAAAGCGTAGCAAAAATTGCAACAAAACCACTTGATATTCATCTTATGGTTGATGACAATACATTTTTTGCAAATCTTTTTATACCTTTAAAACCAAAATTTCTAAGTTTTCATATAGAAAGCGAAAATCATCCTTTGCGTCTTATAGATCATATTCGCAAAAACGGTATCAGCCCTGGAATTGTACTAAATCCTCACACCGAAATTTCAACTTTAAAATATATTATAAAAGAAGTGGATCTTGTGCTTTTGATGAGTGTAAATCCGGGTTTCGGCGGTCAGAAATTTATCCCTTCGATAATCGAAAAATCGCGTGAACTTAGAGAACTTATATATAAAACCGATGCAAAATGTTTAATTGAAGTCGATGGCGGCGTAAATGGTCTAAATGTAGCCGAACTTGATGAAGCTGGAGTTGATATCGTAGTAGCCGGAAATTATGTATTTTCATCTCAAAGTTACAAAGCCGCCATAACTTCGCTTAAACTTTAAGGCCAAATTTTGAAAAAGAGCAAAACACAAAATTTAATTGATTTAATAGCTAAAAAAAGTATAAATTATCACGATTTCATCGCACTTGCTATGGAATGTGAAAGAGCCGGAGAAATTGACTTCGATCCTAAAGATTTTTCAATGTGGCAACTTTTAGGAATAAAAATAATCAAACTTGACAACGGAAAAATTACGCTGAAAAGTAGAGAAATTTCACTTGATGAAGCCGATTTATGTTTTGTAGATATTGAGACAAACGGCGGAATCGATAAAGGTCAAATCATCGAAATCGGCGCAATAAAAGTGCATGCAAAAGAAATTTTAAACACATTTAAAACATTCGTATATGCAAGCGATATTCCTGACAATATAGTAGAACTTACAGGAATTCACACAAACGATTTGAAAAACGCTCCGCATCTTTCAAATGTGCTTGAAAATTTCAGACTTTTTTTGGGCGATAGCGTTTTTGTAGCGCACAATGTGAAATTTGATTACGGTTTTATAAGTGAAAGCCTGCAAAAAATCGGCTTTGGCGAACTTTTAAACCGCAGAATCGATACTATTGATCTTGCAAAACGCACTATTGCCGCGCAAAAATACGGTTTAAGCTCTTTAAAAGAGCTTCTTGGTATAGAAAATGAACACCATAGAGCTTTTAGCGATGCACTGTCATGTTATGAAATTTTTAAATTTTGCACACAAAAACTTCCTTGGTATGTCCAAACTATCGAAGATCTGATAGAATTCAGCAAAACCGCAAAAAGTTTGGCTTTACCAAAAACAAATAAAATTTAAACAAAATTTCACACCATTTTCGGTAAAATAAAAATTTTATTAAAAAGGGTAAAATTTGGAAAATATACGAAATTTCAGCATTATAGCTCATATAGATCACGGAAAAAGCACATTGGCTGATCGTCTAATCAGTGAGTGCAACGCAGTAGAAGATAGGCAAATGAGCTCACAAGTTATGGATACTATGGATATAGAACGCGAACGAGGAATTACAATAAAAGCGCAATCGGTTCGTCTTGAATACAAAATGAACGACAAAAAATATATACTAAATCTTATAGATACTCCGGGGCACGTTGATTTCAGTTATGAAGTAAGCAGAAGCCTGGCAAGCTGCGAAGGTGCGATATTGGTAGTCGATGCAAGTCAAGGCGTTCAGGCTCAAACAATTGCAAATGTCTATATAGCAATAGAACATAATCTGGAAATTATTCCTGTATTAAATAAAATCGATTTACCAAATGCAGACCCCGATCGTGTAAAAAATGAAATTGAGCACATTATCGGTATAGATTGCACCGATGCGATTGAAGTCAGTGCAAAAACAGGCATCGGCATAAAAGATTTAATAGAAGCTATAATAAAACGAATCCCCGCTCCGAAAATAGAACCAAAAAAGCCTTTAAAAGCTATTATTTACGATAGCTGGTTTGATAATTATCTTGGTGCACTCGCACTTGTCCGCATTTATGACGGCGAAATTCATAAAAACGATGAAGTTTTCATAATGGGAACTGAAAAAAAGCATATTGTACTTGATCTTATGTATCCAAATCCGATTTCGCCTATTAAAACCGAAAAAATAAGCAGCGGCGAAATAGGAATTGTAGTGCTTGGTTTAAAAAATGTAAGCGATGTAAGCGTAGGAGATACGATTACTTTATCAAACAATAAAGCCAACACGCCTATTGGTGGATTTGAACGTGCAAAGCCGTTTGTGTTTGCAGGAATTTATCCGATAGAAACGGATAAATTCGAAGATTTACGCGATGCACTCAATAAATTAAAATTGAATGACAGTTCTATAAGCTATGAACCGGAAACTTCTTTGGCGCTGGGATTCGGCTTTCGTGTAGGATTTTTGGGGCTTTTGCATATGGAAGTCATAAAAGAACGTCTGGAACGAGAGTTTAATCTAAATTTAATAGCTACAGCGCCAACTGTAACATACGAAATTTATCTTACAAACGGAGAAATGCTGAAAATTCACAATCCGAGTGAACTTCCGCCTATAAGCAATATACAAATGATAAAAGAGCCGTATTCACACGCTACAATTATCACGCCGGCAGAGTTTTTAGGAAATCTGATAACCTTACTGAATTCTCGCCGCGGTATACAAACAAAAATGGATTATATAACAAGCGATAGAGTTTTGCTTGAATACGATATTCCTACAAATGAAATAATAATGGATTTTTACGATAAATTAAAAAGCGGCACAAAAGGATACGCAAGCTTTGATTATGAACCGATCGATTATAAACAGGGCGATTTGATAAAACTTGATATAAAAGTCGCAGGCGAAAATGTAGATGCTCTTTCTATAATAGTTCCACGCGACAAAGCGCTTCAAAAAGGTAGAGATCTGGTAAAAGCCATGAAAGAAATCGTGCCGAGACAACTTTTTGAAGTAGCGATTCAAGCAAGTATAGGAAACAAAATCATAGCGCGCGAAAATGTCCGAGCAATGGGTAAAAATGTAACCGCCAAATGCTACGGCGGTGATATAACCAGAAAACGAAAACTTCTCGAAAAACAAAAAGAAGGCAAAAAACGGATGAAATCAATCGGAAAGGTAAATTTGCCGAGCGAAGCATTTTTAAGCGTCTTAAAAATAGACTGAAATTCAGCAAATTTCGTAGAAAATACGAAATTTGCAAATGAATTTTACGCTTAATAGAAAATAAAAATTTTAAGTTATGCGATTAAATTTTTTAATCGGTATTTTTATTTATTATGATTTTATAGTGATTTAAAAAAATTATCACAGTTTGACTTGAAAAATAAATTTTAGAAGTTGTAATAAACTGCGAAAGTTTTAATCAAAATAAAAAGATTTTTAAAATTTTAATACAAAATCTCGCAAAAAGTATAACTAAAAAAATTTTAAGCAGCCAAGTAAAACTGAAATTCAAACATTTCTTAAAATTTAAAAATCACTTAAAAATGCGATTATTACCGTCTTTTTTTATATCATCAAAAAGATCCAGATATTCCAAATATGCAATCAGAAATTTGCGACTGATACCAAGTTCATCTTTCAGTACGCTGACATTTACAAAGCCATGTGAAGCAATAATTGAGCGCATTTTTTTGATTAGTTTCTGCAAATTTTGATCGGTTAAAAATACATTGTGCGTAATTCGCACGATTTTACCGGCTTTTGTAAGTTTCTTCATCGCATTGTCGCCACAGGTTCTATCTATTTCAAGCTCGTCGTAAATATTGTAAGGTGCAATCGGCGCGATACCGCCGCAACTTAAAATTTCAAAAATTTTATTTTCCAGACTTTGCGTAATTTCATCAAAATCGGCTCCGAATTTTATAAAAAGATTTCCGTTTTTTTGTAAAATTTTATCTTTTATAAGTTCGTTTAAAGTTAAATCGCACAAAAACGGACTTGCCCATGAAATTTTTAAAGCTAAACTTTGCGCCGAAATAACCGCCCTATCATTCTTTGAAACGATAAATTTTATAAAATCCTTTAAATCGCCTACAGCGCTTTTATCATAAATACAAAGCGAGTTTTCATCCGTTATGGCGTTTTTTAAATTTCGTGCGATTTTCAAAGCATTTTCATGCGTCATATCAAAGCGCTGAAATGACGAAATAAGACCAAATCCATGTTTGTGAGAAGATGATAAAATTTCAAAAACCTTAATGAAATTTTTATATTTCAGCTCACATAAAAGAGCAATTTTTTGCGATTTTTTAAGTGGCTCGGTAACAGGATTTAGAATATCTCCTCCACCTATTACGCGAGAAGACGCTAAAACTACGAAATGTTCGTTAAATTTTACAAAAATTTCTTTTTCAAACTTAAAAGTTATAAATTTTTCATTTCCATTTTCGCTTAAAATAAGTGCTGTCGCAGCTATTTGACGCGAACCGACACAAAAAATGACATTTTGTTTATGAGAAATTTCACCGTAAAAAACGCAATCACACTCATTAAATCCGCGAAAAAAACCTTTTTTACTAAAAATCTGTCCTTTTTCAAGCTCCGAGGTTTTGGCATCCAAATTTATTGCTACACGGTTTGGTGAGCTTGCAATTTCGACATTTTCATCATGAATTTGAAGATTTTTTACAATAAAACTTTTATCCAAATCGCAGTTGTAAATTTTCTCATTTTTTCGCAAAATTCCGCTTATAAGGCTTCCGGTAATGATTGTTCCGAAACCTTTTAACGAAAAAACTCTATCTATATAATAATGCAAAATTTCGCTATCGACGCGTTTTATAGGTTCAATGGTAAATAAAAATTCGCGCAAACCGGAAACGCCGGACAAATCTTTAATACTTATAAAAAAACTTTTTAAAATCGTAATATTTTTAAAATTTTTGACAAAATTTCTAACTTCATTTTCGACGTATTTTTGACGCGCTGTATCCGTTAAATCGCATTTTGTAATACATAGCACAATTCTTGAAACCCCAAGAATTGATAAAATTTGCAAATGTTCCTTTGTTTGTGGCATAATTCCGTCATCGCTTGCTACGACTAAAAGCGTCGTATCAAACGCATAGGCCCCCGAAATCATTGTTTTGACCAAATTTTCGTGTCCTGGAACATCTATAAAAGCGATATTTTTATTTTTATTTTGTAAATGCGAAAAACTAAGATCTATAGTAATTTTGCGAACTTTTTCATTTGGATTTTGATCGCCTTCAAAACCGTTTAAAGCTTTTATTAAAGCTGTTTTTCCATGATCAATATGACCTGCCGTACCGATTATCAGACTATTCATGGAAAATATCCAAAATTTTATTTGCTAAAATTTTTAAATCTTTTTTAAAAATACTTCTAAAATCAAGTAAAAATTTTTCATTTTCGATTCTTCCTATAACGCCGTTTTTGCGAAATTTTTCTTCCAAAATTTCAGGTTTTATGCCGCCGAATGCAATCGCTACGCTTGGATAAGTTCTGCAAGCAAGACTCCCGCCGCCAACGAACGTTTCGGTTTTGCAAATTTCAAATGAAATTTTATTTTCGCTTAAAATATGAGCCACAACTTCGGCATTTTTGCGCAAATTCTGCTCGCTTTCGTTTATCATGGAAACTGTAGGAATAAGCTCAAATTCTTTATTTATATAAGCTTTTATCGTCTCGGCCAAAAGTGAAAGAGTGATTTTATCAACTCTAAGCATTCTAAGAAGCTGATTTTTGCGAAGTTTTGAAATAAGCTCGCGTGAGCCTAAAATAATTCCTGCCTGCACCCCGCCAAAAAGTTTGTCTCCGCTAAAACTTATTAAACTGACTCCAGCGCGCAAAAGATCTGAAATTTTAGGCTCATCTTTTGTGAGATTGAAATTCAAATCATAAACAAAACCGCTTCCGATATCAAAATAATCTATAAGTCCGCGCTTTTTGGCAAGTTTTGAAATTTCATTCATATAAACATCACCAGTAAAACCGCTGATAGCGAAATTTGAACGATGAACTTTCATCAAAAGCGCCGTATTTTCGCAAATCGCATTTTCATAATCCTGCAATTTTGTTTTGTTTGTAGTGCCTATTTCATGCAAGATGGCGCCTGAGTTTGTCATAACTTCAGGAATTCGAAAACTTCCGCCGATTTCCACAAGCTCGCCGCGACTGACAACGCATTCTTTATTTTTGCAAAAAGTATTAAGCACCAAAAATACGGCGGCCGCATTATTATTTACGACAAGTGCGTCAGGCGCGTCAAAAAGAAGTGAAAAAAGTTTTGCCGTATAATCATAACGATTGCCGCGCTTACCAATATTTTGATCATATTCCAGATTTGTATAATTTTCCAAATTTTTACCGGCTCGATCTAAAATTTCAGGTGAAATCACGCTTCTTCCAAAATTTGTATGAATTACGATACCTGTGGCGTTTATTAAAGATTTTAACTCTAAATTTTTAAAATTTTCATACTCACGTGAAATTTCATCAAAAATTTCATTTTCATTTAAAAACTTTTCGCCTTTAATTGCTTTTTTTCGCTCTTTTTCTATGATTTCACGCGAAATTCGTAAAATTTCAGGTCTGAAACATTCACTGAATTTGTCCGAAATTTTATCTATTTTAGGGAATTTTATCATTACATTTTCTTCCGTTTTTTTTGGCGCTATTATAACAAAATTTTATTACTACTGATTTAATAAATTATTAAGATTATTATGATAAAATTGCAATTTCATTTTTAAATATGCGGATGTGGTGAAATTGGCAGACACGCCAGACTTAGGATCTGGTGCTTCACGGCGTGAAGGTTCAAGTCCTTTCATCCGCACCATTTTGTTCCGGATTAGCTCAGCGGTAGAGTAGGCGGCTGTTAACCGCTTGGTCGCTGGTTCGAATCCAGCATCCGGAGCCACTGTTTTTTCAACACAATCAAATTTTAATCAATCACGAAAATTATAATAACCTACTTTTGAAATACATTTTCATGTAGCATTAAGGCAAAAATATTTATCTTTTTTGACTAAAATCATAAAAATTTTTATTTTAAGGAGAAATAATGAGTAAAATTTTAGTGTCTTATGCTACAAAAGGTGGTGATACAAAGGAAGTTGCAGAGTTTATTGCCGATATTTTAAAAGCGGATATAATTGAAGCGAAAAATCTTAATGAAAATGATTTAAACTCACATGACGGCTTTATTTTTGCCGCCTCTACACATGGTGACGGACAAATTTTTGCAAATTTTGACGATAAATTAGGACTTTTAAATCAAACCGATTTTAACGGAAGAAAAGTGGCTCTTGTCGGTGTAGGAAATCAAGAAAGACATGGAAATGACTTTTGTAGCGGGCTTAGCGCATTTTTACCGGTGTTAAAAAAAGCAAAAATTATAGGTGCGACAGATGCAAACGGATATAAATTTAATTTTTCCCGTTCATTTATAAATGGCAAATTTATAGGTCTTGTTGTTGATTTTAAAGGTGACGGCGATTGGAAAAGCCGTGCTGAAAAATGGGTCGAAAGCCTAAATTTCTAATTAAAAATGGTGCTTTTGCACCATTTAAATATTTTTTGATACAATAACGAGATTTTTAATTAGAGAATTTTTTATGACTGCAGAGAGAATAAAAAGTTAGAAATTTTATCTGTACAATTTACAGTTATTTTCAGTTTTACAATTACCGTATAAATTTCAGCTTTTTTAACTATATTTATCAAAATTCTAATTTTATCTTTACTACAATAATATTTATAGTATTTTTTACAATTTTACTTTTTGTTTTTACTATTTTATTTATACCGTTTTTAACAAAAATTTTAGCAATTTTACTGCTGTTTTGTGGTACTGTTTGTGTATATTTTATGCAAAGTTATAATATTGTCATAGATGAAATAATAGTTGCAAGTGTCATAAATACGGATTTTATTGAAATAAAAAGCTTTTTAAATTTTAAAATAACTTTGTTTATAATTTTTATTCTGTTAATTTGTGTTTTTATATCCAAGATTAAAATAAATTACAGAAATTTAAAAGTTGAAATAATTGCAAAAATTAAAATTTTAGGAATTTGCACTGTTATAATTGCAATTTTTGCCGTATGGATCGGTTTAAGCAAAGATACGAAGAATTTTTTTAAAGCTAATAGAGAAATTAGAATGTTAAATGTGCCGTTTTATCCTATTTATTCAACTATCAAATATGCTCAAAAACTCTATTTAGTAAAATCAAAAAATTTTAAAATTTTAGATAATTCTCCCAAATTTACAAACAATAATAAAAATCTTTTAATTTTTATAGTAGGCGAAAGTGAACGAAGTGCAAATTTCAGTGCAAACGGTTATACCGAAAATAATACAAATTTTTATAGTAAAACACAAAAAAATCTAATAAGTTTTACAAATTTTTACGCTTGCGCAGCCAGCACGATGATTTCCGTTCCTTGTATGTTTTCCGATTTGCCGAGAAAAGATTTTGATATAAATACCGCAAAATACAGGCAAAATTTATTTGGAATTTTGCAAAAAGCCGGAGTAAAAATTTTCTGGTTCGAAAAAAACGGACACGATTGCAAAGGTGCCTGTAATCAAATTGATGTAAGAAACGTCAAAATAATCAGTAAAACACCGTTTAATAAAGTCAGTTATTACGATGACGATGTTTTTGACATGGCTAAAACAAAAATCGCCGAACTTAACGGCGAAAACGCAATGATAATACTGCATATAAGAGGTTCTCATGGCGCGCTTTATAATCAGAATTATCCACTGAAATTTAAAAAATTTACTCCGACCTGTGATACAAACGAGCTTAAAAACTGCACTTACGAACAAATTTCAAACAGCTATGATAATTCTATCGTTTATACTGATTTTTTAATCAATGATTTAATAAATTTTATAAAGAAAAACTCATCATTTACACAAAATGCACTATTTTTTGTAAGCGATCATGGAGAAAGTTTAGGAGAAAACGGATTTTACATGCATGGACTTCCATTTGAAAAAGCGCCGATTTTCCAAACACATATAGGTGCAATGTTTTATATAAGCGATGATTCGAAAGCAAGTAAATTAAACGTTTTGAAAGATAAGAAATTTTCGCATGACAATATTTTTCATACTGTTTTGGGCTATTTTGGAATACAAAGCACTGTATATAATAAAAAAATGGATATATTGGCATTTTAAATTTATTAAAATACCAACACGGATTAATACAAAATTTATGCGAAAAATTTTGTAAATCAACTCAAAATTTTAAGTTGTAAATTTAAAAATTTTATAAAATAATATGCCAAATCGTATAAAAAAATACATAAAAATTTTCACCGCGCAGAAAATAATTTTAAATATTTGCAAATTTTTAATGATTGAAAATTTACGTCTAAATCAAAATTTTTAAAATTTCAAGTATATTTTTAAAAAATCGGCAAATTTTTAATATTTTTTTTGACGTTGTTATATTTTATAAAAACAGTATTTTTGTTATTAAAATATAATCAAGCAACTTGATAATTAAATTTTGGCTTAAAATATTTTTATACTAAACTTATAGCAAAAATAGCGGGTTTTGGAAGTTTTTTTATACTTTCCTTTAAATTTAAATTTTCTTTTGCACCGACAATTTTTAAATTAAAATTATTATAGTTTAGAGCAAAAATTTTATCGCTATTTTCGTTGAGAATTCTCGCAAATTCAAGCAAAAAACTAAGCCAAATTACGATTTTTTCGCCTGGCAAAAGTTTTTTTATATCATTAAATTCCACGCCAAGCTCTTTTTTACCGTGAAGTGCTATAATTGCCGCTATAAGCACTTTTTCGTCATGTTTAAACCCATAATTTAAAGCATTCAGTGCAAGATAACTTGCATGCAGATGTTTGGCATAAAATCCTACTTTAAGCCCTATTTCGCAAATTTTAGCGGCATTTGTAAGCAAATATTTGTATTTTTCCTCAAGTTTATGTAACGGACTTAAAATTTCAAATAAATTTTTAGCATATTTGGCGATATTATTGCTATTTTTTACACTAAATCTATCTTGCAGACTTTTAAGACTTGGGTTAAAATTCTCCGGCAAACGCGTGCCACGCCCTAAAATAGAGCTTAAAAACACTCCTTCGCGAACACCTGCTCCGCTTGTAATAATTTTTTTAGCGCCCAAAAAATCAGCTATTTGCCTAAAAATAAATACACCCTCACGAATAGTATCATATCGATCTTTTTTAATAGGAAATCTGTTTAAATTAATCGCTTTTGATCTTATAATCTGACTCATAAAATTTCTATAAGTATTATAATCATAAATAAAATTATGCACGATTTTTAGCGGATATTCCTGTAAATTCATAATGGCATTACTTAGTGCACGTCCGCTTCCGCCGATTGCTATAAGATTTTCATTTTTAAAGTCGGCCGGAATTTTATCGATAAGCTCTTTAACAAAATCTTCAAGTCCACTTAAATCTCTTTTATCAAAAAACAGCTCTTTTAAGCGAACAGTTCCTATATTTAATGAAATTTTATCTACTATTTTTTTATTTTTTATGCAAGCAAGTTCGCTGGAACCTCCGCCTATGTCAAGCGTAGTAGCATCTGTAAAATTTGCAAGCAAATTTAACGCTGCAATAGCTCCGAAATTCGCTTCACTGGTGCCATCAATCACTCTTATGGAGATATTTGCGGCTTTTTTTACCATATTTATAAAAACGTTTTTATTCGGCGCGTCTCTTAACGCGGAAGTTCCGACACAAAGCACACGATTTGCGCGGTAGCTTTTTATAAGACTTTTAAACTCCAAAAATGCCTCCAAAGCATTTTGCATGGCAGACATTTGAAGCATCCCACCGTTTTCATAAGCACCGTTTGCAAGACGAATTTTAAGTTTATGCTCGGCAAGAATGTAGAATCCGAACCTGCTTGTGCGCTCGAAAATCGCAAGCCTCATGGAATTAGAACCAAGATCGATTACAGCAACTCTTTTAGGCATTATTTTCCCGCAAAATGGTCGTATTTATATTTCAGCTCTTCAAGCGTTTCGACATTATCCGGATCCGGCACGATGCACTCTACCGGGCACTCTACAATACAAGCAGGTTCAGAATAATCATTCACGCACTCACAGCATAAATCAGGATCTATGACATAAATTGGTTCATCCTCGTAAATAGCCCCGACAGGGCATTCATCTTTGCATGCATCGCAACAAATACAATCTTTTGTGATCATTAACGACATTTTTCCGCCTTTTGTAAAAATAAAGTTAGCTTATACTACAAATTAGCTTTATTTTATTTGAAATTCATCAAAATTTTGTATTTTTTTTGAATATTAAAGATTTAACCGTAAAAAATAAAGTCACGTAGGCATTTTTAATTTTGTTTTCAATGCTAAATAATTTTATTTTAAATATAAGTTTTCAACTTATTGAATTTTGCAGTTTAAAAGTTTAAAATTTATTAAAATTTTGACTTAAGCTTGTTATATTGTTTTTATCAAAATACTTGAATTTTAAGACTATTTTTAAATTTTAAAAGAGAATTGTTAAAAACTATTTTTTAGAGTATTTATTTTTTTATATCCATCTCAAACGTAGCAATTACGCCTTTTTTATCATCTCTATTTTTTAAACTTACACTTCCGCCCATAGCTTGTGCGGCTCCTTTAGCCAAAAAAAGTCCAAGTCCGGCGCCGTCTTTTTTGCCGAAGCGCTTAAACGGTGCGAAATAATCTACACTTTCGTCTATGCTCTCACCGTCATTTATAATACAAATTTTAAAATGTGAATTTTTTAAACAGGAAGTTATAACAATATCGCCTCCGGCGGGTGAAAATTTTATAGCATTTTGGACGAAATTTTGCATTATGTGCGTTAAAAGATTTGATTGCGCTGAAATTTTAAGACTATCAGGTTGAAAATCAGTGATAATATCTTTATCATCCATCCTTGCTAAAATTTTAAAATTATTTGCCGATTCACGCAGAAATTCAATAATGTCAATCTCTTTTAATTCTTCAAATTGAGCGCCTTCCTGACGACCGATTTGCAAAATTTGACTTATCATTTTATTCATACTATCGATTGTAGCGTTATTTACTTTAAGAGCTTCAATATAGCGCGCATTATCTCGTTCCTTTATAAGCGTAACATCGTTTTTTGATTTCATCACGGCAAGCGGCGTTTTAAGTTCGTGCGCTATACCGATAAAAAGCTCTTTTTGATAAAGAACAAAAGTTTTAATTCTTTCTATTAAACGATTTATATTTTCCAATAAAGACCTGTATTCAGGCGGGCACTCATCTTTTTCTACAGGACGTAAAAATTTTTCATCTATGCCGGCAAGCTTTGTATTTATTGTTTTTATAGGCATTAAAAGCATTTTAGATAAGAAAAACGCATAAAACAGAACAAGAAAAATCATCACGGTATTTACCATTATTATATCGGTTAAAATTTGTTTTACAATTTCATAATAAATAGTAATATCGGTTTTTAAGATTAAATTTCGGCTTGCACCGTAAGGATAATGTAAAACCAAAAATATTTTATCAGCAACTTTTTCTTTTGTAAATTCTGGTTTTTCCAATTTTTGTCCATCCTGAACGGAAGCGGTGAAATTTTTAAGATTTAATTTAACTAAAAATTCGCTTAAATCTCCATTTGATGGATTTTTTTCTGAAATTTTGTCAGCTGAAATCAGCATTTGTCTGACCACACTTTCATAAGTGGTAATCTTTATATAATGATAAAGCATGGTCGAAAATACAGCAATTAACATAGCAGAAGCTACGATTAATTGCGTGATGAATTTAAATCTTAAGCTTTTTTTGGAAAGCAAAATCTATAACCTCTACGACGAACAGTTTCGATTGTAGAAATATTTAACGGTTTATCCATTTTTTGACGAATTTGATTTATTGCAACTTCAATAACATTCGGTGTAACAAGCTCAGGTTCTTCCCAAATCGCATCCAAAAGTTGTTCTTTGCTTACGATTTGATCGCTATGGCGTGCTAAATGTGTCAAAACTTCAAAAGGTTTACCTTTTAACTCAATTTCCTGGTCTTTGTATATTATTTTTTCTTCATCCGGATCAATAACCAAATCATCTATTTTTATAACATTTGTGCCGCCAAATCTTAAACGAGCTTCCAAACGCGCAACCAGAATATCAAAATCAAACGGCTTTTTAATATAATCATCGGCTCCCGCACGAAGCGCTTTTATTTCTGTTTCTTTATCATCTTTGGCAGATATTATCACAACAGATGTACGCGGTGATTTAGCTTTTATAGCTTCTATAAGTTCTATTCCGTTGCCATCAGGTAACATCAAATCGCTCAATACCAAATCGTAATTTCTAATACCTACATAATACTCAGCGTCTTTAAAACTTTCTGACGTGTCGGTTTGGTATCCGTATTCAGTTAAACCCTCAGCAATGGTTTTATTTAATGTAATTTCATCTTCAACGATTAAAATTCTCATTGTAATTCCTTGTGTAAAAATTTTGGCGTGATTGTATCATAATTTAAGCATAATTTCAAATTTTTTTAATAAAAATTTAATAAATAAAATATAAAAATTTTTAAATATAAGGTATTGTGTCTTTCATGTCTGCGCCTTTAAAGCCTTTAAGTCTTAAACGGCAACTGTCGCAAAGTCCGCACGCTTTATCTTCTCTTTCATAACAACTCCACGTATGTTCTAGCGGCACACCGATTTCAAGAGCCTTTTTTACAATTTGAGTTTTACTTAAATGAACAAGCGGAATTTTTATTTCAAGTTTAAAATTTGGCGAAGTTCCTGCATTTATCGCACTTTCTATTTTTTTTATAAAATTTTCCGAGCAATCAGGATATCCGCTGCTGTCTTCTTCCACAACGCCGATAAAAAGTGCATCGGCGCCCTCTTTTTCAGCAAAAGCCGCCGCTACTGATAAAAAAATTCCGTTTCTGAAAGGAACATAAGTATTTGGAATTTCTCCGCTTTTTACGCCTGTTTTTTGTATAGTTAAATTTTTATCGGTTAAAGAGTTCGCTCCGATTTGCGCTATAAAACTTACATCTAAAATTTCACGACTTTTTACGCCCAAATCATCACAAATCAAATTAAAACACTCTCTTTCTTTCTTCATTGTTCGTTGATTGTAATCAAAATGCAAAGCCAAAATTTCATAGCCCTGCTCTTTTGCAATGAATGCAGCCGTTGAACTGTCCATTCCGCCGCTAATTACACAAACCGCTTTCATTTTTTATCCTTTTTTCGTAAAATTTTTGATAAAATTATATGAAATTTTATTTAAAAAGGGTATAAAATGGTTATTTGCGAAATGGAATTTCCACAAATTTTAAATGATATAAATAAATTTTTAGGCTCTTATAATGTTGAATTGGTTTTTGTAAACAGCGATGAAATGAAAGAGCTTAATCTGACTGAACGAGGAATAGATAAAACAACCGATGTGCTTAGTTTTCCGCTATTTTCAAAAATTGATAATTACGGCGATTTTCCGATAGGTTCGGTTGTTATAAATTTAGATTTGGCAAAGCGGAAAGCAAACGAGCTTGGACACAATGTAAATGATGAAATAGCACTGCTTTTTACGCACGGATTTTTGCATATACTTGGTTTTGATCACGAAACTGATAATGGAGAAATGCGTGAAAAAGAGCGCGAAATAATTGAAAATTTTAAACTTCCTAAAAGTTTAATTATAAGAAATGAAATTTAGATAAAAGGAGATAAAATGACTGATTTCGCACCGTTTATGATAAAACTTCAAAAGAACTTTCCGCTTGATAGTGACGATTACAGTATTATTTGCAAAGCTTTGCACGAAAAAGATTATGATATAGTTCAACTTGCAGGACTTTTGGTTTTAATAAGCGAAAAATCACTCTACTCTGATTCTCTTGCGGCATTTATTCAAAATATTCTTAAATATTCAAAGACATATAAAGATCCTACGCCGATGTTTGATATAGTAGGCACTGGTGGAGATCATCTAAAAACAATAAATATCTCAACTACAGTCGCTTTTATAGTGGCTGCTCTTGGAGTAAAAGTAGCAAAGCACGGAAATAAAGCAATTACAAGTTTTGCCGGAAGTAGCGATACATTAGGTGCTATCGGCGTGCCGCTTATAAGTGATTTGGATGAAATTCGCAAAATTTTTCACAAAAAAGGACTTGCATTTTTTCACGCGGCGCATTTTCATTCTATTACAAAAGAAGTTAAAGAGTGCAGAGAACGTCTTAAAATAGGAACCGTATTTAACGCCATAGGACCTCTTTTAAATCCGAATTCAGCACTCACAAATCAAATAATGGGAAATTATTTGGAAGAAGTCAATGAGCTGATGGCTCAAACATTGCTAAGACTTGGCAGAAAACACGCTCTTGTAGTTCATGGAATGGATGGAATGGATGAGATTACGACTTGCGACGAGACATTAATTCACGAGCTTAAAGACGGAAAAATAATAGAATATAGAATTACACCGGAGCAGTTCGGTTTTAAAAGAGCATTTCACAGCGAAATTATGGGCGGAAGCAGTAAAGAAAATGCCGAAATTCTGGAAGCGACTTTGCGCGGAGAACTGACGGGTCCGAAATTTGACATAGTTTTATTAAACGCGATGTTTGCGATGTATTGTGCGGATAAAATTTCAAGTCCGATATTGGCTAAACCGGTAATAATAAAAGCTTTAAAAAACGGCAAGGTTTGGGAATTTTATAAAAATTATTTAAAACAATAATTTAATAGCGTTTTGTAAAAATACATTATGCTTATGTAAAATTTAATTAAATTTATAAAAAGCAGCTACGAGAAATTTAAAAATATATAAATTTCAGCAATGCCGAAATTAATTTTTTTTGACTTAAAACTGAAATTTCAATTATTTAAATTTCCATATGAATTATAAAATAAGCAAAATTTTAGACACTTCATAAGCTTTTTTAATAATTGATAATTATTAAATTACTTATTTTAAAAATTTAAAAATGGCATGATATAAAAAAGCTGTTTATTATATTTATTATTAAAATTCGGCTTCAACAACTTAGTGAAATTTTTAATACAAACCGCGGATATAAACATTTGTTAAATTTGCTCTTTTTAAATTAAAACTGCAACTTTTTATACATTTAAATTTATTTAATCTGATTGCATTTATACATTTTGTCGCCAATTTCTTTAACATTAAAATTTCATATCTGTTTTGTTTCTGTAAATATTTTAGAAATTTTTACCATTTTTATAAAAACAAAAAATTTTTAATTTTAAACTGTAAAATTTCTCAAACGAACTATATTTATTTTATCTTTAAATTATATATTAAAGCATTTAATCAATCAAAAACACACTAATTTTAATAATTTATTTATATTATAAACAGTGAAAAATACAAAAAATCGATATTTTAAGTAAAAAAATATATAACTTCATAAATTTAAAAAAGCCACGATAAAAATCGTGGCTTTAAATAAACAATATCGGCAAACATTACCAATCCATTCGTCTGCGCTTAATGTTGTCAAGTCCTTCAGTTCTATGATCGAATTTGTTTTCTTTATCTGCTCCGCTGAAACTTCCGACATAACCGCTATTTTTACTTCCTTCAGGATTTATACCTTTTATAGAACCTTCACCGCCCCAATTTCCAGTTTTAGGAAGTACTTTTATGTTAAACGCATTAAAATATTGAGGTCTACCATCGTTACCTAGAAAATCACCTGAATTTATAAACAGATATCTATCATTTTTATTGGCGAATTCAAGCCAAGGACGCACCATAAATCTTATTTCTTTTTCATCAAGATCGTTTCTTGCATTGGCATCAATGATGCTTTGTCCTTCATATCCTATATATATACTTTCTACACCTCTATTCATAATTGAATCAACAGATATTCTGGATTCGGTAATTCTTGGATTTTGATCGGTTTGAGGATTATTTATAGTACGACCTGCCCAAGGATACTTTTCAAAAACATCAACATTATTGTTATCAAAAATATTTACCATATATCTGTTTCCTATTTTTCCACTTGTTGGAAAATTTCTATCAGCCACCAATTCAGTAAATAGAGTATTTGTTACTCCATAGCCGGCAATTTTATTCGGTATGTTGGTGCAGTTGTTAATTTTATTGCAGAATATTACAGAATATAAATTTTTTTGCAAGCCGTTAGGATATGTTTTTGTATTAATTTCATATGTGACTCTATCATACGGATAAATTTTTACTCTACCATCTGACAATTCAACTCTACCAGGTTTTATGGCATCATCCAAATGTAAAGCTCCATATACAAACAGCGCATAAGGTTGATTTTGTCTTAAAAATTCAGTTTTTGCAATATCAGCATTTGCAGCATTTTCGCAAGCTACAGGACTTGTAGGGCATGCTGTTCTGAAATATTGTTGTGCATATGCACCGAGTGACATAGATGATATTTCGGCTCCCTGACCTATCTTTATACTTTCATAACCGTTACTTTCATCAAAAGGCGCACCTGTAAAAGTACCCGGACCGCTGATTAGTTTGCTTTTATCTATACTTACTAAATCATAGTCAGTATCAAAACTTGGCGTTTTTAATCTATCCGCGATGTGTAAATTTTCCAAAGCAAAATCTTCAATAGTCAAAAATACAGGGAATTGCCCGTCAAAGTTATTGTTTTCTACTTTTTGCGGTCTATCAAAATTCATATAAACAACAGGTTTATTGTTTATAACACCATTATCAAAAGCACGAGCTAAAATGGTATAATCACTGCTTTTGTTACTATAAATACCATTGGCATTTGCAGTTCTGAAAGAATTGATATTAAAATTATTTGTCAAAGAATCCGAATAATAACTTATAGCATTTTGAATAGGATATGCGAAAGGTTTAGACTCTGCAGGAAAATTGCTTTGTAAAATATTTGATTCATTTACTCTGCTTACGCTCATCATACAACGAATATCGAAATTTCCTGTTTTTTCGCACTCTTCTTTACTCATTTGTGTAAAATTCGGTGTTGTTATATTTAAGCAATTTCCTCTGCCGTCATAACCGTAACAAATAGTTTGATTTCTGGATACTTGTGTAGTTAAACCGACATTAGCCGTATGTCTATCATCGTTTATATCCGCAAAAGGATCAAATAATAAGCTGAAATTTATATTATTTGAAAAACCGCACTTTGGAACATCATAAGGAATATCGGCTGTAGAACCGCTCAATACATGTCCTCGAATGACTGTGCCATCATATAACGAAGCAAGCGTAACTCCATTTGCATCTATACTGTCAAAAACATTGTCATCTATAAGTGCCATAGCAAATATATTTAAATTTGCAAGTTGTGTATTTTCTGCGTCAACGACGGCATTATTAACAGATGAAATATCTTTTCTGTCGTAATCAAATGTATTTCCTTCTGTAAAAGGTTCATTATAATATGTAAAACCTTTTGTGTTAGGAATACTATTTTTATTTTGCAAATCACTTATAGAAACATCAATCTTCTTTGGTTGATATCTAAGCACAAGGAATTTATTGTCTGCCATAGTAGTATCACAACCTACCATACCAGGTTTTATGTAACCATTTTCGTCGCTTGCTTTCGTGTGAGCATTGCTTGTAGAATTCAATACACAAAGCGGTCCTCTATCAGGGCGTCTTTTATTAGTACTTATAGATTTTATCCATTGTTGATCCTGCCTTGTAAATGTATTATCTACTATATTTACTTTTACATCGCCGACATTGAAATAATTAAACATTTCGTCTTTAAGGTCTTTCGCATCGGTGCCTTTACTTTTTCCGTCTCTGCTCGCACTTGGAATACTGATAAATCCCGGTCTGCTGTCCCTTGATGATACTCCACCGTTTATTTGATCAAGTAGATATCTCCAACTTTTATTTATTCGGGCTTTATTTTTTTCATGAGCAGATACCTGTCCGTCATCATCGATTGAACTTTGTAAATTTCTAAGGTCAAATTGAATTTTTAAAGGAACTCCGTTTATATCCCAAATTCTTGAACCAAGAACTTTATCTCCGCCAAAACGATATCTATCAGCACAATCGGCTTTGACATTTAAATCTATTCCACTGCCTTCATATTCATACTTTCTGCCGTTAAATTTAAAATTCCTATATTGTATAGCTTTATTACAACTATCATTTGAAAGTCCTTTGCTGCTTATAACATTCACTCTTCCGTCTTTAAGGCCATAAAATGCCGTAGAATTCATATGATTTACACATTCGTTTGAAATAAAAGGCACAAGAGCATTTTTATCTTCTATAATGACATCATCATTAACGACATCTTTTGTAATCTTGCTTGTTTCAAGCTTTCCTGTTTTTGTATTTATGATTTTTTTATACGTGTCAAAATCACTTAAATCCAAACCGCCGCGTAAACTGATTCTATTGTTGAAATCGCCGCCAAATATATGATAATAATTTACAACAGGATTATTAAGATAACTTTGCGGATAAATTTTATACATCACATCTTTGTTTTCATTATAATTTCCTGCTATTCTTAAAATTTTATCATTGCTTATGGCATTATTTCCTCTTGTTATATCGCCTGTTCCGCTAAAATTTACCAACTTGGCAAATTTGTCAAAACCGTTTAAAGCTGTTTTATACATTTCATCCGTAGCTTTTTTTCCTGTAGGTTTTACTATCGTAAAACTTGCAGGTCTAACGGTAAAAAATGTAGATTTACAAACTCTGAATACGCCGTCATCACTAACAGGAACACCAAGTGCATCTTGTATCTGTTGAATTTTATTTATTTTATTCAATGCATTTTCAAGCTCAGTTGTTTCATCGTTTGTTATAGTGCCGTCAGCTTTCTTTTTTTGTAAGTCCTGTATAGTCGTAAAAATAGATCCGACTCCACTACCGATACCGAATTCTTTAGACGGTTTGTATGACACCATGAAAGTAACTCTGTCAAAAGCATCAGGTAGGCTTACTGAAAACGGCTCAAACAATACCTTATTTTTATCTATGGTGCCTATGCGATAATCTATAGTATCATACTTATCACATTTATCATCTGTAAGATTTTTGCGCACACAAAATTTTACTTTATCTTTATCTTTAAGATTTTTACAATAAGCGCCGTTCTTATCAGCATATGATTTAGCCGCATCAAGTGTGACTACAGACACATATACATCGCCGTCAAAAGGCATTTTTGTAAATTGATTTGTAAGTCCTGTAAAATTGCCGTTAGCATCTTTTTCAAAGAAGTCTCCAAAATCTACCCCGTTATCAGCTTCAGTTTTAATTTTTTCTGCATCGTAAATTAAACAATTTCCAGTTACTCCGTCGAATAAAGAACATAATTCATCGAAATTTCTGCTTGCATATAAATTCGGTGAAAATACAAGATTTACATTAAAAGGCAACTCGGCGACTTGAGTATAAAGTCTCTCGTCTTGCTCTAAAGCTATATTGCCATCTTTAGGGCGCAATGCTTCTGATACATTTTGATTAACTATTTTTAAACCGTCCAGCGGCAAAATAGTATTTACATTTTTTCTAGTTTCTTTTTCATAATCACTATCTACATCACATCTCTTTATCTTTACAGGGTGCTTTCTCAAATCGGCTATAATTTCACCGCCGTCATTTTTTACTACATATCCGACTTTGTATTCTATAGCACTTAATTTAAATGAATTTCCGACTGTAGCATTAAACTCGGCAAAAGCTGCATAGTTTGTTTTATCAAACCTTGTGAAATCTCCGCCGTTAGGTATACCGCCTATAATATCTCCTGCACCTTTTCCAAGATACAATCTAGGCGAACGATCTCTATAATCCATATATTGTATCTGATCCGCTTTTATAGCTCCGCCTGTTCTTAGAATATTATCATAATACCCCGTTTCATTATCACGCAAATATACCGTATTTTTATTTTCATATATATCTGTAGAATTATGCATATTATCTATACCTACTGAATTCTTCGTATATGTATTATCCTTAGTATCTACAGTTATAACGACACTTTGCGCTGCTGTTTCATTTTTGGCCTGATTTAAAAATATTGTTCTGTAATATAGCTCTTGGCCTGCTATAACAGTTTTTCTTTCCTGCCTTATATCTTTTATCTTTTCTACAGGATCCGGCTTTTTAACTATATCTTTAATAGAAGCCTCGGCTGCTTCTTCTTCATTTGTCACATCTTTATCATATTTATACTTATACCAGTTAAACCAGCCCTTGGCATCATACACTCTATCTATATAACAAAGCTCAGGAACATATATATCTGTTGAAAAAGCAACGACACTAGGTATAAATACATCAGCTGCAGACCAATTACCGCTACTAACCCAATATGTCATTACTTTTAAATTTATTCCTGTATTATTTCTTTTCATTATGCCAAGTCCGTTCAGATTGTATGTATCTATATCAAAACCAAGCTCCCCTTTTTGCCCTACTATCTCACTGAATTTATAATCGCAGGAATCTGTTGAAGCCCCTCCTGCACAATCTACTATCAAATCGTTTGCTGTTCCGTTAAGTTGTCCTTTACCGTCAAAATAATTAACTAGTGTATTATCGTTATTAAACATAGAAGGATTTGCTTCATTATACAAATTTTTATAGCTATATTCATTTTCATCCATTGATTTGGCGGCAACCATTTCACCGGTATTTTCTTTACTTCCACTTGATCCGTATATACTTAATTTTGTATTATATTTATCTGCAAAAGGAGTGAAGAAACCGTCAAAAGTCATAGTCAAAGTACTTTTTGCGGTAACTTTATTTATATCATTGGTAGCATACTGATTTCCATTACCCGAAGTAAAACTAAGTAAATTACCACCGCTCGGTGCCGATTGTAGACCCAAACCTTTATATACTACAACGCTTCTAGGTTTGTAATAAGCATAATAATCTTCACCTTTTGATGGGGCATCATTACCTTTATCATATACGATTACCAAAGCCCAGTTGCCATATTTACCTCTTATGATATTACCACCAGGCGACACGGCATCACCTGTCAGCAAACTCATTCCTGAAGTAGGACCTGTTGAAAATAATATATCTCCTGCTGTAAAATCAAATTCAGCTTCTTTATTTGTTGCTGAATTTTCTATTTTAGCTTTTACATATTCTCTGATTTCGTTTACTATATCCACAGAAGCCGTATATGAAAAATTCCAACCACCGCAGTCATCCGTAGAACCGAAATAATATGTCTGTTTATTCGGTCTTGACACAAAATCCGTGCTTTTGATATTTTCGTTAGCTATTCTAAATTTTGCACTGTCATAACCTTTTATTTCACCTAAAAGATAATTTTTAAAATCTAAATATCTATCAGACGGATTGCTACCGCAATTCGTCCAACTATTACTTCTGTTTCTTCCTTTTTGTAATAATCCGCTCCAAAACAATTTTGCATATTTTATATCTTTTGCTTTGATATTCGGTGGAAGTTTTATTTTGGCACGACTGCTATTTGTTCTAAATCCGGTATCTTCTCTTAAATTTCCCATATTTGCTCTATCGAAATTTACGCCGTTAGAGCTATTTACACGATTTCCTATTATTACATAGTTTCCATTTATACTGGCTCTATCAAAATATCCGCCTGTATCGTCTTTCATAGTTACATATTGTATAGTATCATTGCTCGGGTCATTATCACCTTTATCATCCACTTGAAAATCAACATTTGTGATATATTTAAATCTGGCAGGATACGCATTGCCAAAAGGTTCACTCTTTTCTTTGACTTCAACATCTTCAGGCTTTATCAAACCAGTCTGATCGGTACCGCCATTTACATCTGTTCCACCACTATTATGATCGGGTGTTTTATCAGGAGTAAATTTAAGCTCTATAAATCGCATATCTACGTCATTATTTGTATTGTCAAAATATATATAATAATCCTCGCCCTCTGTTACCCTTAAATTCTTAAGATTACTTGTAGCCGGGCAACTTTCATAATCATTTAAACCAGGATTTTTAGTTGTTATATATAAATTAACATCATTTGCTTCAGCGCCTTGTTTTCCATCTTCAAATTTAAAAGCCTTAACTTCGATGGTTCCGTTACTATCTGCATGATATTTGAAAAAATGTTCTCTTTCAAATTTAAACGGACTGCTCTTGTCTGTTTGAAAATCATATATTCCACTAAAAATATATGCATTTCGTGTTTTATCATAGTTTGCAACAACTCCTGAAGTAGATATGCCTGCTCTTCTGAAAGTTTCAAAACATTTTTTGTTGTTATCTAAATTTGAATTAACTGTGATTTTAATATCATCTCCGCCGGTAGAACTGCCTGATATAGGTATGTAGATTTGTTTATCATAATTCTTTATTGAGTTCATACTGAATTTTAAACTTATTAATGAAGCAGGTGAACATTCAGTATCATTCAATTTAAAATCACCGAATTTTATTTGACCATTCGGCGATGTTATTTCTATAACGGAACTATCATTTTTAACTTGAGATAAATCAAGCGTTATATAAGACAATTTATAATTTACTTTTTTATATTCTACGCCATCTATAATTCTATTCAGTGATAAAATTTTTGTATCATTGCTGATTAAAGCTGTTGAGAGCGCATTTGAACATAAATCGGTATCATTCCAATTCGCTTCATCCGTATTTGCAGGAGAATTCGGCGATTTAAATTTTATTTGAATATGTTTATCCGTTTTGCTTATACTTCCACCAAAAGGAATATATAAATCGCCTTTGAAATTTTGTGAAAACGTATATGAAACACTCTTTTGTGAAGCATTTTTACAATTGTCTTCATTTTTTGTGCTTATGTCTCCAAATTTTATAGCATTTGTAGGGCTTGATACCGTCATACTGAAATCTTTAGCTATCGTATTCGGAATAGAAATTTTCAAATAGTTTGAATCAAAATTGATTGTTTTGTTATCATCTGATACCAATTCAACATATTTTGTTATATCATTTGTAATTCTATCTTTAATTATATAAGGTTTTATTGTACATAGATTTTTTATATCGGCATAGATATTATATTCACTTGTAGCACCGCTTACATATACATAATAAATTTCACCTTTTTTTGCATTATCAAAAGAATCGCTGCTTTTTACAGGCTCTACAGGACACACGGCGCCTGCTACAGGTCCTGTTTTACTTATAGATACTTTTACATTCGGATTATCAGTGCCTACACTTAAATTACCGTTGGAATCAGGAATTATTCTAAAGTATCCGTTCATAGTATTTGTAGTTTTTATTTCTTTACAAAAACCGTGATCACAATTTGGCGCGTTGTCGGTAGATACTGTAGAAGGTATTCCTATCATATCTTTACAACTTGAAACTCCAGGATTACCACCCGGTGAGCCTTTTGGAATCAAGTCCAAAGCATAGTGATATCTTCCGTTATCAGCATAATTTATAAGTACATAATATGTCTCGCCTTGCTTTACTTCATATTCAGTAACTTCATGTCTGATAGGACAACGATTGCCCGTAGGAGCAATTTGCGTTATTTCAAATCTCGTATTTTTTGTAGCCTGATCCAGATTTTTTGCTACAAGTTTTCCATCGGAAACAGGTTTTAATTTAATGTAACCGTTTGATAAATATTGATTTGCAGATAACCACGATTCAAAATTCATACAAAATGCGTGAGGTCCGTCATTACAATTAGGCCAATTACGATCTGACTTGAAATTTGTAAATTCTCTCAATAAATCACATTGTTTATCTTCATCAGGCACAATAATATTGCCACTATTACTATAAGGGAATTCCGGAATTATTCTTCCATTATTTACATCATTTTTACCGGCAATTTTCTTGAAATATATATAATAATCCTCTCCGTTTTCAAGATCTATAGTTCTTCCTACATCCAATTTATAATATGACATAGAGTTTGCCATATCGCAATTTGAAGCATAATTTTTAAGTATAGCCACTTCTATATTGTCAAATTTCGGAAAATACATTGTTCCATTTTGATTTGGTCTATAATGATAAAAAGTGAGATTATTTGAATCCGCATTGATTATATTTTCCTGTCCCGGTTTTAACTCACCGCCGTTGCTGCTGCCTTGTTTGCATGTGATATATCCTGCAGTATTCGGTATAAATTTAATCTTTGCATTAAAATCAAAACCTTCCGTTCTTGCCGTTTCTGGGACCATATAAATATAGTAAGTCTTGTCTTTTTCGACATCAAATTTGGCGTCTGAAAGCAGCGGATCTTTCGCTTTATTTTGCATATTAGTACAATCGCCCTTTATTTGGCTGACACCTATCTTCCAATTAACAGGAACAGGATGAGAATTGGTAATTTGCAATGTAATCCTGCCTGTATTCTCCGCCTTGTAAGTAAAATATGTCACAAAACCATTCGTAGCATGACCAGTAGCGGTTTTTCCGTTTTGCAGATCAAAATTGAGTCCTATACAACCAGCACCATATGCCATACTTCCACAAAGAAGTAAACCGAGTAAAATAATTTTAAGAAATTTCATTTAAAACCCCTTATAAGTTGTAAATACTTATATATTTACAAATTTTTTCTATAATTTTACTATAATTTTACTTTTAATTCAATAATCTTATGTTAAATTGTAAATTTTTATTAAATAGCTGAAATTTTAATAATTACGATTTTAATGTTTTGTCTTTCTATGTTCCGTTTTGTTCGAAAAATCAACATACAAATTTAATACCGAAACAAAAAGAGTCAAAATAGCAGGTCCAAGTATCATGCCCCAAAAACCGAAAGTGCCGATTCCTGCCAACATCGCGAAAAAAATCAGAATTTCATTAATATTTGCCGGATTATCTACAAGTTTTGAATTTATAAAACGAATAATTACAGGCTTTATAAAATTATCCGCGATAGTAGAAATAACTATAATGCTATAAAGTGAAATAATCACAGCCGCACTAAAATTGCCGTTTGCAAGCTCATAAAGTCCAAGCGGAGCCCAGCACAAAGCACCGCCGATAATAGGTATAAGCGAACAGAACGCATATAAAATCGCAAAAAATATCATATCAAATCCGTAAATTGCGGCAATGATTGAGAATAAAAAACCTTGCAAAACGGCGTTTAAAATGGTAGAGTAAAACACAACGCTCATTGTATTTGAAGTTTGCTTAAACATATAGTCAAGTTCATTTTCGGCGATAGGAATGCTTTTTTTGAAAAAATTTAAAATATCTCTTCCGTAAAGATTGGTAAAAAAGTAAAAAATAATTATCAAAAACATCTGCAAAGCAAAATTTGCACTGCTTTTTGCTATACCTGAAGCATAGCTTAAAATTTGTTTTATAATTCCTTCAAAATTCAAGTTTGCAATGAAACTTTTTATATCAGGTTCAAAGTTTTTAGCAAAATTCGGTAATGAAAATTCATAATTTTTAATATAGCTTAAAGTCTTGTCAAGCAAAGCTACATCTATATTTGCAAGACTTTTTGCAATTTCCGCAATCGCATAAATAAAAGGCACAAAAAATAAAGCGCATAAAATAAGCGTTGTAAGCACAGCTGAAACGATTTGACGATTTTTGGTAAATTTTAAAATTTTTTCATTTAATCCGGCAGTGGAAACCGCTATAAGCACACCGATTGAAATCGCCAGTAAAAAACTTTGAAAAAGATAGATTACCCAACCGAGCATAATCAAAATCACGCCGCTTAAAAAAATTTTACTGGTCTTCATCAAATAGTCCTTTTTGTGTCATTTTGTATTTTATTCCTAAAATTTCGCAACTTTTTGCAGTTATTATACGGCCTTTCGCGGTTCTTTCTATATAACCGTTTGCAAGTAAATATGGCTCTATGACATCTTCAATCGTGCCTTCATCTTCACTTAAAGCTGCCGAAATCGTAGAAAGACCGAGTGCGCGATTTTTAGTAGAACCTAAAATTTCCAAATATTTCAAATCCAACTCATCAAAACCTAAATCATTCACGCCAAGCGCGTCAAGACTTGATTTTGCGCGATTTTCATTTATGATATTTTCATTATTCACTTCAGCGAAATCTCTTATTCTTTTTAATAATCTAAGAGCTATGCGAGGTGTTCCGCGACTTCTTTTGGCAATCTGTAAAGCTGCGTTTTTTTCGCACTCCTTATTAAGTTTTACAGCTGCGATCTGAACTATTTTGGCAAGCTCATCCGATGTATAAAAATTTAAACGGAATTGCATTCCGAAGCGATCTCTTAAAGGCGCAGAAATCATTCCGGCACGCGTTGTTGCACCGATTAATGTAAATTTCGGTATGTCGATTTTAATCGTTTGCGCCGCAGGACCCGAACCTATAATAATATCAAGTCTGAAATCTTCCATAGCCGAATAAAGCACCTCTTCTATAGCCGAACTTAAACGATGAATTTCATCGATAAAAAGAACGTCGTTTTCTTCAAGATTTGTTAAAATCGCAGCCAAATCACCGCTTTTTTCTATCATCGGCGCGGCCGTAATTTTTATACTGACTCCCATTTCATTTGCGATTATGTGAGCAAGAGTAGTTTTTCCAAGCCCTGGAGGACCGTAAAAAAGAACGTGATCAAGGCATTCTGCGCGCTTTTTTGCAGCGGCGATAAAAACTTTTAAATTTTCTTTGATTTTACTTTGACCGATATAATCATCGAAACTTGACGGGCGAAGAGAAGTTTCTATTTCTTCTTCAAAATCGGCTTTTTCTATTTCTACAATTCTATCCATTTTAACTATTTATGCGCTTTCTTAAATTCATCGTCTGTTATTTGTTTATAGTAATCGCAAGCATTTTTATTACCAAGCTCGCAAGCTTTTTTAAAAAGTTTTTGCGCTTCATTGAAATTATTTCCATTCGCCTCACTGACACCCAAATTCAGACACGCGAAACCATCTTCATAAATACAGCCTTTTTTGTAAAATTCAATCGCTTTTAATTCATCTTTGGCGACTCCATCGCCGTTTTCATATTGATACCCAAGATTTGCACACGAAAAACCATCTTTCAGCTCGCAACCTTTAGCAAAAATTTCAGCCGCTTTACTAAAATTTTGATTTTTAAAATAAGTGATAGCTAAATTTTTACAACCTAGCCAATCTTCACCGAAACAAGCCTTTTCATAGAATTTTTTTGCTTTGTTTTTATCGGCTTTGACACCAAGTCCGTTATCATATAAAAAACCTATATTTACACAACTTCTCATATCTTTATCATCGCAAAGATCGCCCCAAATTTTAACAGCTTCATCATATTTTTTTTCACTATATTTAACAAAACCGTCATTATATTTTTTTTCGTCGTTATGTGTATAAGAATCTTTTTGTGTAAGAAAATCTGTAAAATTTTTAGAAGTATTATCTGTCAAAGCACATAATTTCAGCACGCATATTGCTAAAATTATAAAAATTTTTTTCATCTTTTTCCTTTTTTAAATTTTAGAATACTATATTACCTGAAATTTTATTAAACTTCGCCACTATTTGCAAAAACAAATCAATTATTGATTAAAAATAATTACTCTTTATATTCAAATTCCTTGCTAGGAAAAATGCTGTTTCGCACTTCATCAGCATAGTTTTGAACTGCTTTTTTTACAATAGAGGCGCCATCTAAATAAGTTTTGGCGAATTTTGGATGAAATTCTTCAAAAAATCCAAGCATATCGGACCATACAAGCACTTGCCCATCGACATTTACACCGCTTCCTATGCCTATTACCGGTACTTGCACAGATTTAGCAATTTTTTCGGCAACACTACTTAAAGTGCCTTCAACAACAATAGCAAAAACTCCCGCTTTTTCAAGTGCTTTTGCATCCGTAATTAAAGCCGAAATTTCAGCCTCACCGCCACGACCTTTTACTTTGTATCCGCCCTCAAATCTTACCATTTGCGGTTTTAAACCGATATGTCCGCAAACTGCGATAGCATTTTTTGTTAAATGAGAAATCAAATCAGCCTTATCTGCTCCACCTTCTATTTTTATAGCATCGCAACCGCTTTTTTTATATGCTTTTATAGAATTTTTCAATGCAGTTTTTTTATCCGAAACGGCGCCAAAAGGCATATCTAAAATAACCATAGCATGTTTTGCACCATTTTTAACGGCTCTTGTATGATAAATCATCTCACGCATACCGATATTTATAGTATCTTTTTGACCGTTAAAACTCATATTTAAACTGTCACCTACTAAAATAATATCCACATATTCATCAAAAAGTTTCGCAAACAACGCATCATAAGCTGTTATCATAACTATTTTTTCCATATTCTTTTTAGCAATAATTGCATTGGGTGTTATTGTTTTCATTTTTACTCCTAAATTTATTAGGAGATTTTAGCTAAAAAAGTCTTAAAAATTTGACAATTTTTTGTATTTTAAGTAAAATCGCAAACTTTTCAATGGGGGTGACTTGGTTTCGACAGGAGCAGATAGGTCACGGTGGCATGTCGCTGCGGAATCAGCGTAAAAATTCCAAACTAAATTTAAACGCAAATAACGCGAAATTCGCTCCTGCTTACGCTAAAATAGCGTAAGTTCAGTTGAGCCTTGCTGCTGCTGATGCTGTTTAGGTAGCGTGCGAGTAATTTAAACAGCTTGGTTTTTGCGCTTTGGCTGAGTGCAAACTGAAATTTTTGCCTTTGCTTGCAAATTTTACTTTGGAAAGCAAGTAATTTGTAAGCGAGATTTTTCGCTTTCACTAAACATGTAGAGGCTTTGGTCATTTGTTTTTGGACTGCGGTTCAATCCCGCACACCTCCACCATTATATTTTTTTGATACTCTGATTTATAGCTTTTTAAATAGATTTTTTTAAAAAAAATGTAACAACATATTTATAATAATTGTGTGTTTATTGTAATTAATAGCAATAAGTGCAAACGCTGACAGTTCATAAAGTTTAACATTAATTTTAATTTTCGTGATTATATGATTTTATCTTTAAAGGTCATTAGCTCTTCAAACTTAATTGTAAAAACAAAAAAAGCCATAGTTTAAACTATGGCTAAATGACACGAAAAAATTGTAACTCTACAATTTCCATAAAATTATAATATTTATTGAAAACAAATTTATAACA
>OBRT01000058.1_pt1 | contig 48579 bp, 41 predicted proteins | sample 1494891 | NCBI WGS metagenome assembly OBRT01 (sample SAMEA3360688, study PRJEB22359) | human gut metagenome | biome: ENVO:urban biome; feature: ENVO:human-associated habitat; material: ENVO:feces | place: Bangladesh | collected 2011 | reverse complement strand
ATTAATTGTTTGGATGAGATTTATCTTATATTTTTATTTGGTAAAACAATATAATGACTTTAAAATAGTTATATTTATTAGATGCTAATTATTGGTTTTTATGATGATGTGAGTTTTAAATTTACTTTACGCTTTTACTTATCTATTTAGGATAAAATTTTTATCATTAATTTTATTATTTATAACTCCTTATTTCGCTAAAAACAGGTGTAAAATTTTACCTAAATTTGGTATGTTTAAAAATAGATAAGTTTTACTAAATTTAACTCATATTATCTTTTTTAAACAAAAAATCTAAAATATAATATCTAAATTAAAAATAAGAAATTTAAAATGATAGCTGCTAACTTTAGGTAGTTGTTAAGTTAATATTTATTAATTAATCAAAAGGTTTTATAACTCCAAATTAGCAAAAGATATAAGATATTAGCAACAGGCAAATTTAACCCTCTACAGTAGTGGATAATCAAGGACAGGGTGACTGGGAGCATAAAAGACAAGGCAAACACAGAGTCAAATTATAATACTGATTTCTAAACTACAAGAGCTGATGTAATGCTATAAAAAACATCACTACATCAATCAGACAATCCAAAAATTAACTGATGATTTAGAACCTAGTAAATATTTAGGCTACGGATATGATAACTTTTCTAAAAATATGGATAACTACTTGAACTCTTGCGAATGATAGTTTATAGCAAATTTCAATTCTTTTGGCTTATTTATCAATTTATTTACTATGTTTTTGCAATAAAAAGCGACTAGATTTTAATTTATAATCGTTACTTTTGCCTAAAAAACTATCTCATTTCTTAATAATTCATTGAAGTTTTTTTCTATTTTGTTTTTTATCATGTTTATTGTTTTATATTTATCAGCTAATTTTTTTTGCTTATCTAAAGATGGTTCTCCTTTGATGTTATATGGTATGGGAATCATCTCATTTTCTATCATGCTTGGTGTAAGTTTTGTAAATTCATTTTTCCCTTTTAGACCCTTTCTTCCTTTGTTTTTATTTCTGAGAATTGGCTCTAAAATATTTTTTACATAATCAAGATTAATATTTTCTACTTTTGGAATAAAAACAACTCGATCTGCATTTGTAGAAAATTTCCCATCTAAAATTGTCAAAACTCCAGCAATACCATTTATTGATGAGCTAAGATATTTATCATCATAATCGTAGTTATTTCTGTACGCCAAAGGATTATTATTATCTGCTGAATATACCGGATATTCTCCCTTATTGTTTTTGCAATAAGTTTTTGTATAAATCGACTTGCCTCTTTGTATATCAAATAAATCCCTAACCCTTATATATATATATATATATATATATATGGAGTCTCGCTATCAAACTGCACACTTGAAAGAGTGAACGGAAGCCCTTTTTCTAAGATAGAATTCTTCATTTCTTCAATAGCTTTATACTTGCTTACAATTTGCTTTTGTTTTTCTAAATCGAAAGTTCCATCTTCATTTATAGGAATTTTTAGCTTATCTTTTATATCAATAATCATTTCTTTACTTAAGGTAGTATACTCATTTTTTTCTTGAGTTCCTAATCTCCCTTTTATATTTTTTCTAAAAATTGGCTCAAGAATTATTTTTAAAAACTCTAAATTTAGATTGCTATATCCATCTTTTAATAAAAGTATTCCTCTATGATTAGTAATGCTAAATTTTTCATTATCATGATGCATTATATAGCCAGCTAAGCCATCTTTTGCCCACGTTAAATAACTACCATCGTAGTCATATGAATTTATGTTTGCATATTCTCCATCTGTCTGACCCGAATATAATGGAAATTCTCCAACATTTTGAGCCGAATACGACTTAGTATATTTGCCATCACCTAGAGATATATCAAAAATATCACTCACTTTATATTTTTTATATTTGGAAATTTCAGTAGCCATAAAATCTACTTGAACATCTTTAAAGTAGTCTAACTTTTCTTTTAATTCTTTTTTCTTTTCCTCAACTATTTCATACTTTTTCACAATTTCTTTTTGTTTTTCTATATCGTAATTACCATTATCATCAACCGGAATTTCAAATTCAATGTTTTTTATCCTGTATAATGATGCTTTCTTTGTCCAAGAAAAATCTTTAGAGGAAAATACAGACCTTAATTTTATTTCTATATATTTCAATGATAAATTTTTAATACAATCCTTTATATGCCAAATTCTAGTAGCTGGACCAACAGAAAACCTCATTTTTTCTCTATAAATTATAGTCCCAGCTTTCGCTCCATCTGAGGTGACTTGCAAACATTCCATATCATAATCGTAAGTTTTTATATAGCCTTTATTCATATCGCCAGTTGTTTTTGCAGAATAAACTGGATATCTCCCTGGATTAGCATTTATATATTTAAGAGAATACTTTGAGTTTCCTCCTTGATTATCCATAATTTCATCTAATTTAACTTTTCTATACCTTACTTCAGCCATTCTAATTCCTCCTTGAATTCATTCATTAGAGAAATCATGTCATCAAGTAACATTTGAAATTCATCAACAGTAACTATCTTTTTAGCTTTCTTAAGACCTATTTCTATTTTTTCTTCTTCTGACCAAAAGTTTTCTATAATCCAGGATTTATCCTTATCAAATTCTTTTATATCAATTAGTTTTAACTTAGGGTCTGATTCAATATGAGTTTTTATCAAACCTCTTAGGTTATTTTTGTCTTCTTTTCTATAGAAGTTGTATTTGGCAACAGCTTCTTTTAGATCGTTATCTTCTATATCAAATCTATATACATCAAGACTTTCACCTATAGATGTTGCAATGTAAGAAAACACTGGATAATCTTGTTTTTTATTGTCTTCTTTTTCTCTTTCTGTCGCTTTTCTAACTGTCAATATATAAGTCTTTTTAGGTGTGTTGAAAAATGCTCCTACCGGCAAGGAAATTATTGCTTCTATAAAGAAATTGTTTAACATATATTCTTTTAATTTAGAGTTAGCATAGTTTGAAAATATACCATCAGGCAATACGACATTTGCAGTTCCTCCTGGCTTTAAAGATTTTAATATCCATTCTAAAAACAGGCTTTCGACTCCTGCACCGTTTAAATCGTAATATCCAGTATCTCTTGCTGCTTCCATCATTACTCTGCTTTGATAGTAAGGAGGATTTGCGAGTATTAAATCATATTTATTTTCTTCTAACTCTCCTAAAGTTCCAAGCATTGTTTGATATAGGTAATAAGACTTATTAAGTAGGCTTTGGGACATTGTTTTAACATCTTGTAAAGAGTTATTTTTCTTAAAAAGTTCAGAAAAATAAATAAGCATATTGGCCTTAGCAAGTATTATTGTTAAGTCATCTCTTTCAGACATCATCTTATCGTAGCCAATTATTTCAATTCGTTTTTCTAATTTTTTCTTTTTATAGGTAAAGTATTCAGGAATTTTATCTTCTATTGCTTCCAAAATAAATTTTCCAACCCCACAAGCTGGATCGCATATTGACATTCCCTCATATATATCAACCATTTCAATCATTTCATTTACTATCTTTAATGGTGTGAAAAACTGTCCCATATTTGATTTTTCATCACTATGTTTCATGAATGTTTCAAATAATTTCGACTTGAAATCTGTGCTTATATGAATGAATTTCCCATTTTCTTTTTCGTAGTTTTCAAACTCTAAAACCACTTCTTTAAATATTTTATCTGTATTATCAAGGCTTACGTATTGATTATATTCATCTTTTTTAACATGAAAAACTTGACCATTTATAATGCTTGTACCATCTTCTCCCTCTGGAAATAGAGTCCTCATAGTTTCTCTTGGACCATCTAAGTATTTACCTAATATTTTTGCGTCATTGATACTTGGGTCTATTTTTTTATATTCTTCCTTGTACATATTTGCAATATAGGAAAATGAACTATCTCCACTTAATACTCCAATATCTGATAGATATTTGAATAAAAACAATTCTACAAAAGTATATAAAGACATTTTTGCTGAAGCAAAAGTCAAATTTACTAATTTTCTATTTATTTTTACTGCTAAATCTGTTGGATCTAAAAATTCTTTTTTTAGTATTTGATCAGACTCATCATTAATTGATATCAATATATCATTTATTAATTTAGCAACTTCTTTTCCATTTTCTTTTGGTTTGATTTCTAAATTGATTAGATTATTATTTTCATCAATAATTGGATTGCCGGTTTTAGGATTAATCCAAATATATGAATTTCCGTCACTAACTACATATATTTTTGCATTTATTGCCTTTGCAACATAAAGCTCTTGATTTATAGCGTCTTTTATATCTTTTTTACTTTTTAATTTACTTGGTCTTTTTTGCTCAACATAGATAATTACATTTTTTTCACTATCAATTATTAATACATCAGGCTTTTTTGTGCCAACGTTTTTATTTAATGAATATTCTTTTATAATTGACGATTTCATTAAATTATTAATTGTAGTTGCACCTAAGCTTAAGCACTCATATTTATCTAAAATGGTTGTATTATTGCTATATATTTCGTTTTGTATCATCTGTTCAGATTTTCCCATGTTATTTTACCCTATTGTAAGTTTTAAATTATATCTTCAATTTTCTAGCCCACAGAGTCAAACAAATTATTTTACGTTTTATCTGCTTAATCGCTAAAATATATTATATTGAAAATAGACTAATAAATTACTTTGTTTATTTTATGCTTGCATTAGTGCTGGTGTTCGATACCACAGCAAAACTAATAATAATCAGTTTGACGACAACTATCATAGAAATCATTTTTTTAACAAACAAGGATATAAAAAATAAATATTTATCATAGTAGCTCTTCTATATTTTAAATTAATCAAATTTATAAAAGTAAATTTAATTAAATTTGATTCAATCATATTCTTTTCACTTTGTAATATTAATGAACATGTTAAATAATATATATCAGTTTAGAATATATTAATAACTCTTTTATATACTAAATTTATATTATTTTTTAAAGGATATATTCATGAAAAGATTATTGTTATTATTTGTTTTTAGTTTTAGTTTGTTGTTTGGTGCTGTAAATATAAACACTGCTTCCAAGGAAGAGCTTATGACTCTTAAGGGTGTTGGAGAGGCTACAGCAGAAGCTATAATAGAATATAGAAAAGAGAATAAATTTACAAAAATAGAAGATATTAAGAATGTAAAAGGCATAGGTGATAAGAAATTTGAATCAATAAAAGAAGATATTGAGGTTAAAGATAGCAAGAAATAACTTTATAAATATTATTATTTTATTAGATAATATAACTTCCTATAGGCTTTAAAATGTATAGACACTTTAAATTGTAGTGTTAAGGTGTCTGTGGTTTTTTAGAAATTGTATCTATAATATAGTTTGAATTTTAAATATATAAAAATTTTAAAAAATCCAAGCCGATATATTTTGCTTTAGATCTCAATATAATTTAATAAAATTTTGTTATAAATATGGTTTTAATAAGATTTTTTTAAGTAGATTATCACCTATCTGTCATTATTTTTTAAATTAATTTTTATGCTTTTTTCAAGTTTGAAGAGATATAATCTCATCATCTAGGTATATCATTTTTAAGGAGGAAACAATGGCAAAACTTTGTGTAGTTTCTGAAAATAAAGCAAAATTTAAGGTTTTTAAAGTAGATAGGGATTATAAAGCGGATTTATTGGTTTTTGTTGTTGATAGAGATTATAAAGCAAAGGGTGATGTGCTTTGGTATATGGTAGATAGAGATTATAAAGCTACTTCGACTATCACTTGGGTTGACAGGGATTATAAAGCTGACATAAAAATCTTTTTCGTTGATAGAGATTATAAAGCTAAATGGAATAAGCCACATAAATATCAAAATATGCTTTGATGCTAACCGACATCGTTATAAAGTATGGATTCAACTGTTGCCAAATCAGATTTTGGTTTGATAACTGCATAAAAATGATATAGGTGCGATTTTCGGACTTATATTTATATTTTTTTGGAGTGCTTTAAGGTTTTAGCGCGTTTGTTTTTTTGCAATAATCTAAAATAGCGTGAGGCAGTATTTATTTAAAATCATACTAATATTGATAATATGATTTGTTTTATTTTAATTTTTATAAATTTGTGATTTTGTCTTTCTAGCGTTGCAGTACTGCTGATAATAACAATATTGATAAAAAAATAATAATAAAAATTATATATAAGTTTTTAAAATTAATCATGATAGCATTGTAGCATTAATATTGTTTATTTATTTAGATTTAGCTGACATTTGTGCGGTTAAATTTATAAATGACCTGTTTAAATTTAAGCTTAGTTTACACATCTTTAATTTAAGTTTGTCTCCCGTCTCTCTTAAACCCGATTAGTGCTATAAATTTTAAACATAAAGCCATCACTACTTTTGTTAGATAGTGTTTTTATAAACTCCAAATGCATAAGAGTAAGAAATTTTACTAAAATGATGGCTGTTTTTAGTATTAGATGTTTAACTTAAAATTGTTAATTTACATAAATTTTGATGTGAAATTGAAAATTTGAAGTTAGTTAAATTTAAGTGCAGTTATTTAACTATAATTTACACTGCTTACAGTTAAGTTTGAACGAACTGTTTAAATTTAAGCTTAGCTATATTGAGTGTAGCGACTTAGTTAAAAATGTCTATGCTTGGGCTTATAGATATTTTTTTCAAAGGTTTATGTGAGAAAAGAAGAGCTTGCAAATGGATTATAAAATAAGTGGAGACTAGTCAGAGTGCTTAAAAATTTTGTGCGTTGGAGTTGAAAATATAAATAACTTCAAAAATGTTGGAGGGATTGTTGATGAAAATACCAAAAATGAAAATCTATGTAATTTTTTGGATATTAACATACAAAATTTAGGAATAGTATTCAAAAGAAAAAACTTATAATGAGTGCAAAGAAATTTTATATACTGCACAAAAAGAAATCATAAAAAATACAATTTATAAAAGATAAAAAATGACAGATTTAAAAAGGAGATTATTGTGAATTTTGACAAAGATTGGGAAAATTACACAATAAATGACGATGAATTGAAATTTGGCCTTATATTTTGCGAAATAACAGCAGTATTTTATACTCTTTACTTAAAAATAATAATATAGACCTATATAAGGAAAATGACTGGTGTAAAATAAATGAGATTGCTGAAAAAAGAATATTTGATGATAAGGACAAAACAGCAAAATATTAGTAAAATGAATATGTAATTTATTTAGACGAATTAAAATGGATTTTATTCAAAGTGGTAAAAAATTATCAAATTTTACAACACAAGACGTTAATATCTCAAACGATAAATAAAATTTAAAAATACTCTCATCTTAAAATCAAACTCCAAAACTTTATTTAGTTTACAAACAGCCTAGTATTTGCAATCAATGACTTAAAAATTCTATATCAAGAAACAGACTGTGATTATGGCAAAAATACGGCTCTATTAATCCTTACCTTATAGAAAATCAAAAAGATAAAGATAAAAACTATTTAACACTTGCCTATACCTCTTAATCTTACTTTTCTATTATTTATTTCTATTTTTACAATTTGGATTACTTTTGCATATGTTAGATTTGATAAAAGCTCTGTATTGTCAGATATTACTGTTGTTGTGTAAAGAAGCGTCTTTATTGATTTACATAGATAGATTGTGTATATGCTGTTATTGTTCTTATAAATATATTTTAATGGTACTCTCTTTGTGAAGTATATATGCCAAATCGCCATTTAACACTTGGGCTTTTGGATTGCAAATGACTATATTATCACTGTTATCTATTGTTTTATATTATCTTTCGTTGCTACACTCATAAATAGTCTTGTGATTTAACATTGACACCTTGATAACTGTTTATTATTGTAAGATCGCAATTTACCTTATCTATAATTTGGATTAGCTTAACTTCCGATACATAGATAGCTAATAGTAAAATTATAATTAATGGTGCACATATAAGATATTAGTTCTCTTTCAGATGTAAAAACAAGCGCGTTAATTGCACACGTTATAAATCCGGCAATAGTCGCAGAAATGGTATATGCAATCCAACATCACGCAGACATACATTATATCAAAACAGATAAATAGCAAAATGATAGCAAAAGTAAATCTACTTCACACAATTCTATAAACAATATTAATGATTTAACTGCCTTTTAAATTTAATTTTATTAAAATTTCAATAAAAAGAAATAAATACGAAAAATTTATTATAGCGCTGTTTGCTTCAACGATAAGTTTATTTGCACTTAATGTAAATAAAGAATGTGTTAAAGATTTGAAAAAAGCAGGTAAAGTTAAAAGATGAAATTAATAAAAAAGATACAGATAAAAAAAATCAAAAAAAGACAACAATAAAAAATAAAAAATAATCAAAGATGAAATTTAAATAATAACAGAGAATAATTATTTATTATATAATTTTACTATGTTTAAATTATTTAAAGCGGTATTTATTATTTAAAAGAGATTAAAATTTATATAATTATAGTGAAGCTTTGTAAAATTTATATTTTAAATTTTTAATTTCAGACTGTATAAAAAATTTTAATTGAAATTTTTAAATAAATTAAGTGCAAAGTCATCAAAAATTTTGCCTTTTAAGTGTGCTTTGCAAAATTCCACGATAAGTCCGTGATATAACGAAAATACTGAATTTTCATCACTTAAACCCGTTTTTGTATAAATTTTTTCAAAATCCAACGAACTTAAAAATTCTTTTGCTTCATCGTAGCTTTCAAACTCGTATCCAAGAACTCCTAAGATTTTTAAAGCGTAATTATCTACGACCATTTCAGGACGCTCACAGGCATAGCAAAGTATACTATCCGCACTTTCAGCGCCTACACCTTTTTGAGAAAGCAGCCATTCTCTGCAGACAGAATCTTTAAAATTTTCAAAATCTCCAAAATCAGTTGCAATTGCGGTGCAAAGCATTTGCAAACGTTTTGCTTTCATATTGTAAAATCCGCTTGGTTTTATGAGTTCAGCAAGCTTTTCACGGGGCATGGCAGCAATTTTTTCTAAATTAATCGCATCGTAATTTTTTAAATTGCAAAGAGCAATTTCCACATTTTGCCACTTTGTATTTTGTGTCAAAATAGCGCCTATCACAACTTCAAAAGTGCCGAAATTTGGCCACCATTGTGTATCTTTCACGCTCGCATTTTCATAAAGAGTAAAAAAAAGATCAGTCATTATAAGCCTCGTTTATGTATTCTTTATCGTCTATCAGGCGAATTTTAAAGCCGGAAACCGCCTTTCCTTCCAAAATTTCACAAACTACCATTTGAAAAATAGTTTTATAAGTTTTATTTACGTTAAAAGCTTGTTTGCGCCCTGTTATAAAGCCGTTTATTGAAGCTTCGGCGTCCATTCCGATTACTCCTTCTCTAGCTCCTGTCAGCCCCACATCACATGTAAAAATCGTGCCGTCATTTATGTGTAAATCATCCGTGCCTACGTGTGTATGAGTGCCTAAAATAGCGGAAACTTTGCCTTTATTAGCCCAAAAAAAAGCCATTTTTTCACTTGTCATTTCCGCGTGAAAATCCACTAAAATATTCTTGCTTTCGCACTTTTTTATAGCTTCATCTATCTCATAAAAAGCATTTTTAGCTATATTTAAGCCGATTATTCCTTGCATATTTATTATGCTTAGATTTTTGTCGTCTTTTTTTAGATTTAAAACCCCGCGCCCAGGTGCTTCGTAAAGATTATAAGGGCGAATTATTGGAAGTTCGTTCATTAAAGGAATAATGTCTTTTTTGTCAAAGCTGTGATTACCGCCTGTGATTACGTCTATGCCGCTTTCAAGTATTTCGCCGGAATTTTTGGCGCTAAGCCCGAATCCTCCGCTTGCATTTTCGCAGTTTGCCACGATAAAATCAAGACCGAATTTCTCTTTGTAAAATTTAACATTTTTTTTAAGTTCATCTCTTCCAGGAGAGCCTACTACATCGCCTATAAATCCTATTTTCATTTGTTTCCTTTTTTTGTTAATATTTAAAAAATTTTATTATTAGTTCAATTAAGTATAAAAAATTTCATTAATAAAAAATCTCTTTATATGCTAAATAAAATTGTTTTGCTGTCCGTCCACTGCGACTTGCTCGGAGCATTGCATATTTTTTTGCTTCATTATGTAAATTTTCGCGTCTTTTTTCAAAATTTTCACGTTCATTTTCATCCGAGTTTTTGATATCATTATAATTTAAATAATTACTGAAATAATTATCCACGATTCGCAGATATTCTTCAAAATTTCCTTGGTAAAAACTAAGTTGCAAGCCGAATCTGTCACTAAGCGAAATTCGCTCTTCTACAGCGTCTTTATAGTGGATTTCATCGTTGGTAACTTCGATATTTTGGTTGTCTTTCATATATTCGCTTACGATGTGACGGCGATTTGAAGTTGCGTACATCAGCACGTTTTTCGGCACTTTTTGCATACTTCCGTCAAGCAGCGGTTTTAAATGTTTATAACTGTCATCTCCTTGCTCGAAACTTAAATCGTCGCAAAAAATGATGAAATAAAAAGGTTTTCGCCTGATTTCATCCAAAATATCAACCAAATTTTCCAAATCATCCTTGCCTATTTCAATTACGCGAAGATTTTGTGAGAAAAATTTTGTAAAAACAGCTTTTGCAAGACTTGATTTGCCACATCCGCGTTCGCCCCATAGAAGTGCGTGATTTGCACCGTTTCCTAAGATAAAATTTTCCGTATTCTTTAAAAGTTCCTGTTTTTGAAATTTCAGTCCTACTAGTGCGTTAATATCCACAAAATCGATTTCATCTTTTTCGACAGCTCTTAAATTTTTGTTTTTCGCTCTAAAAACAGCAACCCAATTTTTACTCCAGTCCATGTTTTTTATTTTCCTTTCGTAAATATACCAAAATTTCGGCTAAAACGTCATCATCGTCCTTGCTGCTTGATTTTAAACGCATTTTTTCGCCGTTTGCATATGTTATTAATATATTTTGTTCTGCAGAAGTAATCGATCTGATATTAAGACTGTTTGCCAAAATTTTAATAATCATCAAATCAATAAATTGTTTTGTGTAAATATCGGCTTTACCGAATCTATCTTCAATTTCGCCGAAAATTTCATAAACCTGTGAAACGGTTTCGGCTTTGCTGAGTCTTCTGTAAAGATCGAGTCTCAATCGATCTTCTCGTATAAAATCGCTGTTTAAGAAAGCATTTACGGCAATTTTTAGCTCTACATCCTTATTTTGCGTTTTTTTATTCATCAGTTTATTTATTTCATCTTCAAGCATTTTAAGATAAAGTGAATATCCGATTGCCTCTATATGCCCGCTTTGCGCTTCGCCGATTAAATTTCCGCCGCCTCTTATTTCAAGATCGTGATAAGCAAGCACTGAACCGGAACCTAAAAACGAATTGCTTTCAAGCGCTATAAGACGCTTTATGGCATCTTCATTAAGTGCCGTTTTATCTTCTACCATAAAATAGCAAAACCCTTGTTTTGTGCTTCTGCCAACACGTCCGCGCAGTTGGTGAAGATCTGCGATGCCGAATTTATTTGCATTTTCTACAATAATTGTATTTACGTTTGGCATATGAATTCCGCTTTCTACGATACTTGTACATAGTAAAATTTCATATTCACCTGCTTCAAATTTCAAAATTTCATTTTCTGTAGTTTTTGCATCAATTTGTGAGTGAAGTATCAAAATTTTAAGATTCGGTACGATTTTTTGTAAATTTTTTCTGCAAGTTTCAATTGTAGCGATATGATTATGCACGAAAAATACTTGTCCGCCACGGCGAATTTCACGCATAATCGCTTCTTTAATGATTTTTTCATCCCGCTCTTTTACGAATGTTCTTACATCAAGTCTATCAAGCGGCGGCGTCGAAAGAACGCTGTAGCTTTTTAAAGAGCTTAAAGCCATATTGAGCGAGCGCGGAATTGGAGTGGCACTCATACTTAAAACGTGTGAAGCGGCTGATTTTGATTTGAGTTTTTCTTTTTGTTTTACACCGAATTTATGCTCTTCGTCAATTATAATAAGCCCCAGATTTGCGACTTCCATACTTAAAAGCGCGTGAGTTCCTATGACTACGATAGGAATTTTGTCTTTTATTTTTTTTGAAATTTCAGCTTTTTCTTTGGCGCCTGTAAATCTGTCAAGGCGAAAAACCTGAATTTTAAAAGGGGTAAGTCTTTCTTTTAATGTGGTGTAGTGTTGAGCGCTAAGAAGTGTCGTAGGCACGAAAAACAGCGCGGAATAGCCGCTTTTGATACATGCAAAAATTGCATTCATCGCAACTTCCGTTTTTCCGAAACCTACATCGCCGCTAATCAGTCTATCCATAACTTTGCCGCTTTTCAGATCGGTAAATATCGCATTTACTGCATTTTGTTGATCTTTTGTGTATTCAAATCCTGCGCTGCTTAAAAATTTTGCGTATTCAGGTGTATTATTTTCTATTACTATACCGCGCACAAGTTCTCTGGCTGCTGCTGTTTGAATGATTTTTGAAGCGATTGCAAAAAGTTTTTCACGCACTTTTTCTTTAATCTTTGCAAAACCGGTTTTACCGAGTTTGTCAAGCGTAGCTACGCCGCTTGCGATGTAGCGATCGATTAAGTTCAAATTCTGCACAGGAAGCAGTAATTTATCGCCACCGAAATATTCCAAAACCACAAATTCGCTTTTTGAGCCAAGAACTTCTATAAGTTCAAGACCTGCGAATTTCGCAACGCCGTAGTTTTCATGCACTACGAAATCGCCTATTTGAAGTTCATCAACGGCAAGTGAGCTTTTTCTGACTCTTTTTTTTGCTTTAAATTTATTAAGAGATATAATTATTTCGTCATTTGAGATAAGATTTACGACAAAATCTTCACGTAAAATTTTGATATTTGGCGAAATTGAAATGTTCAATTCGTCTATAAGAGCGGAATTTCGCGCTATAAGCGTGATTTGTGCGTCTTTATGAAATTCAAAAAACTCCGCACTTGGTGTTATAACCAAATCTTTGAACTTTTTCGGCTCAGGTAAAATTTCAGCCTGATTTAAAAAATCCAAATTTCGCTCGCTAAAAATTTCGTTTGTGTCGAGTTTGTTTAAACAGATGAAGCTGAAATTTTGCAAATAGTCAATAAATCCGTCAATAAACCAAAAACCGAGACTGGAAAGATCTTTTATAAGCGCGTCCGAATCGAAATTTGCGATTTTTTCATTTGTGTTTTCAAGCTCATCTTTGCTTAAATTCGCTAAAAATGGCGCTATTTCTATTGATTCTATTTCTGCTGGTTCACTTTTTTGCGTGCTTTCGTCAAAAAATCTTATACTTTCGATTTCATCGTCATTCAATAAAATTCTAATCGGTTTTTCATAATTCAGCGCGAAAATATCAATAATTTCACCGCGAAAACTGACTTCGCCTTTACTTTGAACGATATCGTTTGCCAAATACCCGATTCTTAAAATTTCATCTTTAAAGTTTGAAATTTCAAGTTTGTCCGCAAATTTCAGATTTAAAAATTTAAGTTGCGGTTTTGCCGGAAGTTTATTTAAAATAGTTCTAATTGGTGAAATAATGATTTTTTTATTTTTACATTTATAAAATGCCGAAAGTACGGTGCTTATTGAAATCAATTCATCATAATAACTTCTTAAATCTTCACCGTGTAATGCCCTGAAATCAGGTAAGACAAATGTTTCAAAACCTATAAATTTCAGCACTTGCTCTGAAATTTGAGCCTCTTTATCGTTTTCCGTAATTAAAATTTCTTTTGAGTTTTTAGAAAAATATTCGTAAATTTTTGACTGTATCATTTTGCAGAAAGTGCGGCAGCAATGGCCTGCCACGGAATTCTCCTTTCGTTTTGAAAAATATTCGAAAAATTTTTGGTGTTCCAATTTAAAAAGTTGTAAGGATTTAAATTGCGTTCCAAAAACAGCACTTCATAATGCAAATGCGGTCCCGTGCTAAGCCCTGTATTACCGCTATATGCGATTAAATCGCCTTTTCGCACAAATTGTCCAAGTGCGACTATAGGCTGATTATAAAGATGAGCATATTTTGTTTTAAATCCGAAATTGTGCGTGATAATCACCAAAAAGCCGTATCCTGTACCGGAATCGTCGCTGTATTCCACAAATCCGTCCGCTGTGGCGAATACAGGCGTGCCAAGTTTTGCGCGCAAATCGATTCCCAAATGCTCTTTATAACTGCCAAAAACAGGATGTAATCTATTTCCAAATTCGCTTGTAACTCCTTTAAAATCAAGCGGCATGCCGTTTGGAATGAAGCGCAAAAAATCTTTTTGGATGTTGCTGTCGACTTTTATTTTTTCGGTTTTTTTTTCTACCTTCAACTCATTTTTGGCTTGATTCAAACTTGCGCTTACTTGCAGGCTTGCAAATTTATCATTTGTATTTTCCAATTCTTTCGAGATATTTTTATTATTTGTAAGAAGATTTGCATTTTGCGCGATTAGTGCTGAATTCTGTTCGTAAAGACTGCGCGCTAGAATTTTTAAATCGTCATTTTGAGTGTATAATTTAAAAACCGCAAATATCAAAACCGAAATCAGCGTAATAATGGAAAAAATCAAAATTTTAGCTTGAAAATTCATCTTTAAAACCATAAAATTTTAAGAAATTTTCTACCAGCATAAATGAACCGAAAACCAAGTAAATTTCGTTGTTTTCAAGCTTTTTAAACTTATTGAAATTTATGTTTTGTGCATGTAAAATATCTTCAATTTTTTTGCCTATCAGCTCTCTATTTTCGCTTTTGTATTCAAAAATTTCAACTTTTTTAATTATAGGCTTTAAAATTTTAAAGATGGAAGCTGCGTCTTTGTCCAAAAAAGCATTATAAATAAGCGTTATTTTTTGTCCTGAAAAATGGCCTGCGATCTGCTTTGCGGCAAGTTCGTTGTGCCCGACATCTATAAAGATATTTGGCGCTATCTGTTCCATTCTGCCATGTATTTTTAAACTTCCGATAGTTTTAAGATTAGGTTCTACGCCCCAAAATTTCGCACCCGCAAATGCGAGAGATAGATTTGAAATTTGAAATTTTGCAAGATTTTGTTTTTTGATGTATTCTGAAATTTCAGCCTTTTCATTGCCGGTTAAAATTTCAGCCGGAAATTTTAACTTTGCATTCTTGTTTTCGGCAATCTCTTTTGCGATTTTTACTGAAATTTCATTCATTTCATCGTTTAAAATCGCATTTTGTGCCATTTTTATAAATTTAGTATGCGAGATTTTTTCGATACTGTCGCCTAAAATCGCCATATGATCAAGTCCTACCGGCGTAAAAAGATTTAGTTTTTTATGAAATTCGCTGGTAGCGTCAAATTCTCCGCCCATTCCTGCTTCAATTACACAATAATCGCACTTTAAAAACAAAATCCACATTAAAAGCGTGGCATATTCAAAATATGAAAGAGAATTTGAAATTTCTTCGCCTAAAATTTCTTGCAAAATTTCGTGCGATTGTTGCAGTTTTTCATCGCTTACATCTTCGCCGTTCAGCCAGAAACGTTCATTGAAACTGAAAATATGAGGGCTTGTGTAATGTCCGACGTTGGCGCCTTTTTGTATAAGCATTTGAGCTAGAAATCTTCCGGTGCTTCCTTTACCGTTTGTGCCTATGATTTGCGTTACATTTTTAAGAGGCGGGATTTTATTTTTTAAAAAATTAAAAACACGTGGAAAGCGCTCAAAGTCAATCTTTTTATAAAACATCGGCTTTGAGTTTATGTAACTTAAAAAGTCAATCAATTTTTAAGCCCTCTAACGGCAAGCGCTGAGATAAACTCATCAAATGCTTGTTTAGAGGCATTTTCAATAGCGTTATATCTATCCTTGTCACTTATTACGCTGTTTGCGTCGCGGACATTTTTGACAAGTTTGCTTACTCTAAAGTCATAATCTCCAACAGTATCGGTGCTGAAAATTTCACCGTCAGACAGTTTTGTTTTGAAATTTAATCTTAAATTTGCGCGGTAGCTTGTTACGTAACCGAATTGATCGTAAGTTAATTCTGTAAATCTTAAAGATTTTATATTGACAATAATATAGCTATCAGCCGCTTTTTTATCGCTAAATTCGCGCCCAAGACGTTCAACAATGCCTTTTTTTACAGCGTCTTTTATAGCAACCGTATTTTGCGGATCGGTTTTACTCATCAATACGTCCACATAAATATTTTGCGGCAAAACATTGTGCGTGATTTTTGAAATGGGTCTGTATCCGCAGCCAAGCACGAAAAATAGGATAAATAAAGCTAATATTTTTCTCATTTTACTACCAAATTTACAAGCTTGTTTTCAATATAAATTTCTTTTATAATTTTTTTGTTTTCAAGCCATTTAAAAACCTGCTCTTTCGCGATTTTTAAAATTTCACTTTGGCTTAAATCGCTTGCAACTTCAATTTCGGCACGTTTTTTGCCGTTTACTGTAACGGCCAGTCTAATCTCGTCTTTTTCAAAAACTTCAGGCAAAATTTTAATCGGTGTGAAATTGGCTCTACCGAATAGATTTTCACTAAGTTCGCAAGCGATGTGAGGAACAATCGGATCTAAAAGATTTAATATTATAAAATATCCCTCAGTTAAAATTTGTCTGTTTTCTTGCGCATTAAGTGCATTCAGTGCTTCCATACAAGCAGCGATTAAGGTATTGAAAGCAAATGTTTTTTCATAAACTTCGCTTGATTTTTGAAGTGCTTCATATACTTTAAGTCTTGCATATTTTTCGGCTTTATTAAGTGAGTTTTGATCTATTATTGGAATTTCACGTGTTTTTTGCACGTTTTGACTTCGCTCGTAAAGACGGTTTAAAAATTTATACGCTCCTTCAACGGCACTATCGTTCCATTCGAGTTCTTTTTGCGGCGGAGCTGCAAAAAGTATAAAAAGGCGCGCCGTATCCGCGCCGTATTTTTCTATAATCTCATCCGGATCTACGACATTTCCCTTGCTTTTACTCATTTTTGCGCCATCTTTTAAAACCATTCCTTGCGTTAGCAAATTGGCAAACGGCTCACTATCTCGTAAATATCCAAGATCTCTTAAAACTTTTTGAAAAAATCTCGCATACAGAAGATGAAGTATAGCATGCTCGATTCCGCCGATATATTGATCGACATTCATCCAATAATTAGCGCTTTTTTCATCTATGCCTTTTTCTTGCCACATATTTTCATCGCTTGCAAAACGCGCAAAATACCAACTGCTGTCAAAAAAAGTATCAAGAGTATCGGTTTCGCGCTCCGCTTCGGCGCCGCATTTCGGACATGTGCAATGTTTCCACGTAGGATGTTTATCAAGCGGGTTTCCTTTGCCTGTTATTTTTATATCATCAGGTAATTTTACCGGCAAATTTTTTATTTTTTCAGACACAAGACCGCATTTCGGGCATTTTATCATAGGAATCGGTGCGCCCCAATATCTTTGACGGCTTATTCCCCAATCGCGAAGTTTGTAATTTGTAACGCGTTTTCCGATTTTTTCTTTTTCGAATTTTTCTATGATTTTCATTTTGGCGTCTTCATTTTCAAGTCCGGAGAATTCGGCCGAATCCACTAAAATTCCGCTTTCTATATAAGGAAGTTTAACATTTTCGCCGTTTTTTGCGCCGATTGATTGAATGATAGGTAGATTAAATTTATGTGCAAACTCGAAATCTCTTTCATCATGCGCAGGAACCGCCATAACAGCGCCTCCACCATATTCTGCTAAAACGAAATTCGCCATCCAGACGGGAATTTTTTTGCCGCTAAGAGGGTGAATTGCAAAAAGATTTAAGAATGCACCGTCTTTATCATTTGCCTGTCTCTCTCTTGGACTTTGGTTTAAAATTTTCTTAATTTTATCAGCCGTTTCTTTAGAAACCAAATTTTTTTCCAAAACTGCTTTAACTACGGCGTGTTCAGGTGCAAGAGCTGCGTAACTCATACCATAAATTGTATCAGGACGCGTTGTAAAAACTTTAAAACTTTTTACTCCGCCTAATTTTTTACTGCTCTCATCATCAAATTTAAAATCGAATTCCAAACCGAAACTTTTACCGATCCAGTTTTCTTGCATTGTGATAACTTGCGATGGCCAGTGATTTTGCAAATCTTTAAGGCAAGATAAAAGTTCATCCGCGTAAGATGTGATTTTAAGATAATATCCGGGCATCTCTTTTTGCACGACTTCATTGCCGCAACGCCAACATTTTCCATCTTCAACCTGTTCGTTTGCAAGTACGGTCTGATCTTGTTCACACCAATTTACAACAGCATTTTTTCGGTAAATCAGCCCTTTTTCAAACATTTTTATGAAAAATTCCTGCTCAAATTTTGTATAAATCGGATCAGATGTTGCTAAAATGCGATTTTTAGAAAAGCTAAATCCAAGTCTAAAAAGTTCTTTTGTCATATAATCAATATTGTCATATGTCCATTTTTTAGGGTGAATTTTGTGTTTTATTGCAGCATTTTCGGCAGGCATTCCAAAACTGTCAAAGCCTATCGGTTGAAGTACATTATAGCCTTGCATACGGTAATATCGTGAAATCGCATCGCCTATTGTATAATTTCTGACATGTCCCATATGGATTCTTCCGCTTGGATACGGGAACATTGAAAGAATATATTTTTTTTGTAGATTATAATCTTTTTTCGGTTCAAATATACCCTCTTTATCCCAAATTTCTTGCCATTTCAACTCTAATTTTTTACTATCATACATTTTATTCCCTTAAAATTCATCTTTCATTTTTGCGGATTCCACGACAATTAAAATAAGCGAAAAAACATTTGCAACCACTGCTCCTATACTTAGAGCAACAACAATAGCAGGAATATGCGAGTTCATTATCATTATGATAAAAGCAGGAATCAAATGTAAATCAGCTACAAGCGAACTTGCAAAAAGCTCGGCTGCAAGTTGGCTTCTAACGCCGATTTTCAACAATGTTGAAATTGCATTTAAGCTTGCCGCGAAAAATAAAAGCATCTCGTTTTGATAATATACAAAGCCTATTAAAGTAGTCAAACCCATAAGCGATAAAAAAACATAAGTCATTCGTCCCCAGTTCATTTTAACCCCTTAAACCGTGCCTTTTTCATACATTGCACGAATTTTTTCTTTTTCTCTTATCTTGCGTTGTTTTTCCGCTAAAAACTCACGGTATTTGTTGACGTCAAATTTAAACCAAATTAAGCTTTGTGCGGCGATAAAAGTTGAACTGAATGTTCCAAATACTATACCTATCATCATTACAAAGCTGAAATTATAAATCATATCTCCACCGAAAAGCAGCAAAATAGCAACACTTATCAAAGTTGTGAACGATGTCAAAATTGTACGCGAAAGTGTCGCTGAAACAGCTTCGTTTATGACGTCGTTTATTTTTGCGAATTTGCTTTCTTTTATGCCCTCTCTTATCCTATCGAATACGATTATAGTATCATTTAACGAGTATCCCAAGATTGTAAGAATGGCGGCTAAAATTTCAAGATTGAAATCTATTTTAAATAAGATTATTGCTCCTATTGTAATTATTACATCGTGAAATTCCGAAAAAATTGCCGCAATTGCAAATCTCCATTCAAATCTCACTGCTATATAAATTAAAATAAGCACCAAAGAAACGGCTACAGCCATAATTCCTTTTTGTTTCAGATCATCTCCTACTTTAGGTCCTACGACATCTACACGTCTGATTTCAAAATTTCCTGTCGGTTTTAAAATTTCATTCATTTTTGCATTTAGATTTTCTTGGACCTTATCATGTGCACTTGAATAGCGAATAACGATTTCCTGATCGCTTCCAAATTCCGTAACAGCTGCATCTTTTAAAAAATCAACTTTATTTATGGTTTTACGAATTAGCGCCAAATCGGCTTTTTGATCGTATTTTACTTGAATAAGCGTTCCGCCGCTAAAATCGATACCGTAATTAAAACCTTGAAAAAACAGTAAAAACATAGAACCCAACATTAAAATCGCAGAAAACGCAAATGCTGCGTAGCGAAATTTCATAAAATTATAAATTTTGCCTTTATCAAATATTTGCATTATGCTTTCCTCACTTTATAACCGAACCAAAGTATTGTGCTTCCTTTTTTCAACATTTTATCCATTATAAGTTCAAACATTCCATGTGTTCCTAAAATTGCGGTTATCATGGAAGCTATGATACCGATACTCATAGTAACAGCAAACCCTTTAACAGGACCGGTGCCGTAAGCATAAAGTGCCATTGATGTTATAAGCGTTGTAAGGTTTGAATCAATTATCGCACTCATTGCATTTTCGTAGCCTTTTTCTATACTTTGCTTTATATTTGCGCCGCTCCTTAAAACTTCACGCACACGTTCGTTTATAATTACGTTTGCATCTACAGCCATTCCTACGGTTAGGACAATTCCTGCCATTCCAGGTAATGTTAGTGTAGCTCCAAAAAGCGCCATACAAGCTATCAAAAACAAAATATTTATAACAAGAGCGATATCTGCAAAAATTCCTGCCACACCATAATAAAAAATCATAAAAAGTACAATCAAAACGCTTGCGCCCATTAAGGCCGCCATACTTTGATCTATACTGTCTTGCCCGAGGCTTGGACCTACTGAACGAATTTCACTCATTTTTACAGGAGCCAAAAGTGCGCCGCTTCTAAGCGCAATTGCTACATCGTGAGCTTCTTCTACACTGAATCCCCCGCTTATTTGACCGCTTCCGCCGCCTATTCTTTCGTTTATTCTAGGTGCGCTATAAACTTTACCGTCAAGAACTATTGCAAGTCTTTTTCCGACATTTTCTCCGGTGAAATCTCCGAAAATTTTAGCACCTTCGCTATTTAATGTAAAATTTATAATCGGTTGATTTGTTTTTTGATCAAATGCAACTTTTGCATCGGTTAACATTGCTCCGTCTAAAACAGGAATTTCTTTTATAAGGTATTTTACGCTTTCATTTTTTACGTCAGGATATATTACATCTCCATAACTTTTAGCTTCTACCATTGAAATACTTTGAGCTCTGTCCTGGCGAACATCGTCAAGAGCCATCAGTTGCAAGTGAGCCGCTTTTGCAATAAGATCTTTTGCTCGTTGTTCATCTTCTTGCGTCTTGATTCCCGGAAGTTCAACCAGAATATACTCTTTTCCCTGTTTTGCGATAGTAGGTTCGGCAAGACCGAATTGATCCAGTCTGTTTCTTATCGTCTCGACCGCTTGTTCTACTGCATAAGTTTTTGTTGCTTCAATCTCTTTTTCATCTAAGCTGATATGATAATTTTGTGCATTTTTATCAATCACAATGCCTTTCATATCTTTTAAAATCGCTTCAAATTTTGGAGCTTCATCAGGATCAAGTATAGAAAAATCAAAATAATTTTTTTCAATTTTTATATCGTCAAGTAAAAGATCATCTTTTTTAGCCGAATAACTTAGACTTGCTGCGAGAGATTTTATCTTTGAAGTTATAGCTTCATCAACCTCAACTTCCAAAAGCATATGAATTCCGCCTTGCAAATCAAGCCCAAGATTTATTTTATGCCCTTTTTCAAATTGAAAAATTGACGGCATAGAAAATATTACCGAAAAAATGGCTGCTATTAAAAATGCAATCAGCCTGTAAGTTATTTTATTCATCTATTTTTTTCGCTACGAAATTTCTATCCAACTCGACAATAGTGTCATCATTAAGCTTAACTGTGATAAAATCACCTTCTGCGACTTTTACGACTGTGGCTTTAAATCCGCCGTTTGTGACTAATTTATCGCCTTTTGCCAATGCATCGATCATAGCTTTGTGAGCTTTTGCTTGTTTTTGTTGTGGTCTTATAAGCAAAAAGTAAAAGATTGCAAATAAAACAATTAGAGGTAATAATGAGCCTAAAACGCTTCCTTGTTGCATGTTTATCCTTTGTCAAAAATTTAATAACTGATTATTTTACCTTAAATTATATAAATAAAGGCTTTTTTTATTCCATTTTAATTTCAAATTTTTTGATTTTTGCTTTTTTTCAAAATTTTTGGCTTGAATTTTTATCACCTTTTATCGCTATTTATGGGCTTTTGCGCTTATTAAATTCTAAGCGTGAAATATTTTTTTGGACCGGATTTTTTATAGGAATTTTATGGTTTTATTGGGTCAGTTTCAGTCTTATTTATTTCGGTTTTGCTTTTGCTATTCCTATTGAAATTTTATTTTTCGGTTTTGCTTATGGTATATTTTTTAGGATTTGCGGACATTTTAAAAATTTAATATTGCGTTCAGTTTTACTGATCGGGTTGGCGTTTTTCCATCCTTTTTCATTTAATTGGTTAAATTTGGAACTTATTTTAATGCCTGGAATTTTTGAACCTGATTTAAGGGGAATTTCAGCCGTTTTTGCAGGAATTTGCGCGTTTTATTATTTTAAGAAATTTAAAATTTTATGGATTTTTGTTTGTCTGATTTTTGCTCTTCAAATTTCACAAAAAAACGCCAATTTTTTACCGTTTGAAATTTCACTTGTAACTACAGAAATTTCTCAGGACGAAATTTGGAATAAAAATAATGCGATTTTAAACGTAAGAGAAAATTTGCGCTTGATAGATGAGATGATTTTTAAAAATAAAAAAGTTATAGTTTTTCCTGAAAGCGCATTCGCTTTTTATCTGAATAATGAAAATTATTTAAGTGAAATTTTAAAGAAAAAAAGTGAGCAAATAACCATAATTGCAGGAGCTGAAGCTTATGAAAACGGTAAAATATACAATTCCGCTTATGTTTTTGACGGCGGTGAAATGAAGCGATACGATAAATTTATACTCGTTCCTTTCGGCGAAGAAATTCCGTTTCCTGATTTTGCCGTAAATTTTATAAATGAACTGTTTTTTGACGGTGCACCGGATTTTGCAAAGGCAAAAAAAATAAGTACATATAAACTTTTCGATCAAAATATTACTAGCGCGATTTGTTATGAAGCTACAAGACCTGAAATTTATCAAAATAATCCGAAATTTGTAATTGCCATTTCAAATAATGCATGGTTTATACCAAGTACGGAACCGTTTTTGCAAAAGACATTGATAAAATATTATGCTACAAAAAGCGGTGCTACCGTATATCACGCTGCAAATTTCAGCAATAGCGAAATTATTACACCAAAAAAAATGTGGATAAAAGAATTTTTGGAAAAGGTGAAATTTTAAAATCCGTTAAAAATATTAGTAAAAGAATTGCGAATTTACAATATAATAGGTTAAATTTACGATTTACTTTAAATTTATATTTATAAATATTATATGTTTTTCATTATTATCCTATCAGGTATTTAAAAAATATTTAAAAATTTGATTGTAGTCAATAAATTATGATTTGGTTTTGCTATAATACAAAATAATCTATTTTATGGATTTTAGAAATGATTAGATTTTTTACAGTTACTTTTGCACTATTATTGTCTGGCGCATGTGCTTTCGAAACACTTAATGTCGGTGATATATCGGTGCAAAATTTAGCTTTATCGGATAAAAAATTGGCACTTTCCGGCAAAAATGAACTATTTTTCATTGATTTAAAAAATAAAAGTATTGTAAAAAAATATCAAAGTAGAATTTTGTCCATTAATTTTAAAAATGGAAAACTTATAATTTTATTTAACAACTTAAATAAAATTTTTAATGATACCGGTGAAATTTTCACATTTAAGAATAGTATTAAACCTACGCTGAATTTATTAAGTTTTCAAAATATTGATGATTTTTATCTATTTTCAAATGGTAGAAATTTACTAAAATTCGATAGCAATTTTAAAAATTTTAAAAAAATAACATTAAATAATTCTGTAAAAATAAAGTCGGCATTTTCACTTAATGATAAAATTTATATATCTTTTTTTGATAGAAATTTAGTACTTTTTGATAAAAATTTAAATTTTTTAAAACAAGATAAAAAACCTTTTTTAATTACAGCTTTCGCAAATTTAAAAGGAGAAATTTTAATGGGTGATAATAAAGGATTCGTTATTGCAAAAAAAAATAAAAAAAAGATTAGCAATTTACAAATAGATGCACTTTTATGTTGCCAAAATAAAATTTTTATTGGAGATTGGGGCGGAAATTTATATGCCTATAGTGATGATTTACAAAATCAAATTTACAAAAAACAAATTTTTAATGATAGGGTAATGGCGTTGTTTTGCAACCAAAATGAAGATTTAATCGCTATAAGCTGGAATGGCAAAATAGCGATTTTTAATCTAAAAGAAAGGGAATTATCATGAAAAAAACCATAGTTGCTTTTCTGTGCTGCTTAACTTTGCTTGGAGCAAGCGAATTAACAGACATTATGAAAAAGCGTAATTTAAGTGAGCAAGATGTTTTGGCGGCTGCTAAAACTTATGTTCCAAGCGGTAGAAGAGATGATTTTATCGTATTTTCATCAGGTGGTCAGTCCGGACAAGTCATAGTATATGGCGTACCTTCTATGAGAATTTACAAATATATAGGTGTTTTTACTCCTGAACCATGGCAAGGTTACGGGTATGATGAAGAATCTAAAAAAGTTTTGGCTCAAGGTGCAATTTTAGGAAAGCAGATTACTTGGGGAGATACCCATCACCCAAATTTTACTGAAAAAAATGGTGAATATGTCGGAGATTATCTTTTTATAAATGACAAAGCTAATCCTAGAATTGCTGTAATTGATTTAAAAACATTCGAAACAGTCCAAATTGTTGTGAATCCGATTATGAAAAGTAACCATGGCGGCGCATTTGTTACACCAAATAGTGAATATGTAATAGAAGCCAGCCAATATGCAGCGCCATTTGACCAAAATTATCATCCGGCAGAGGCTTACGAAAGTGTATTTCGCGGGGCTGCGACATTTTGGAAATTTGACTATGAAAAAGGTAGAATTGATAAAGAAAAATCATTTTCTTTGGAACTTCCGCCTTATGCACAGGATTTAAGTGATGCAGGAAAAGGTGAAAGCTTTGGCTGGGGGTTTACAAACAGTTTTAATTCTGAAATGTATATAGGTGACATTTCAAAAGGAACGCCACCAAATGAAGCAGGAATGAGTAGAAACGATACAGACTTTTTACACGTTTATAATTGGCAAATTTTAGAAAAACTTGCAAAAGATCCTCAAAATTATGAAATTATAAACAATCATAAAGTTATTCCAATAAAAGTAGCCGTAAAAAATGAGGCTTTATTTTTGATTCCGGAACCAAAATCTCCTCATGGTGTAGATGTTTCGCCGGATGGAAGATATATAATAGTTGGTGGTAAGTTAGATACCCACGTTTCTGTTTATGATTTTAAAAAAATAAAAGAATTAATTAAAAATAAGAATTATATTGCAAAAGATCCGTACGGAATTCCTATTTTAGATATGCAAAAATCATTACATGGACAAGTAGAATTAGGTCTTGGACCGCTTCACACTGCATTTTCAAATGAAGATGGCATAGTTTATACATCACTTTATGTTGATTCTCAAATAGCAAAATGGGATTATAAAAATCTTAAAGTTTTAGACAAAATAAATGTGCATTATAATATCGGGCATATTGATACTATGGAGGGAAAATCGGCAAAACCTAAAGGACAATATGTAATAGCGCTTAATAAACTATCAATTGACAGATTTAATCCTGTAGGTCCTTTACATCCACAAAATCATCAGCTAATAGATATTACAACTCCAAAAATGCAAATGCTTTACGATTTGCCGATAGGTCTTGGTGAGCCGCACGATGTCGTAAGTATAGCAATTGACAAACTTAAACCGGCAAAAACTTATGCCATGGGAACGGATGCAAGAACAGGTAAAAAATCTGTCGGAATGACACTTGCCGGACAAGAAAGAGTCGAAAGAAATGGTAATAAAGTTACGGTTTATGCAACAATGATAAGGAGTCATATAAATCCGGAAAGAATAGAAGTAAATGTAGGTGATGATGTCACAATTTATCTTACAAATTTAGAAAGAGCACAAGATGAAACACACGGTTTTGCAATTGATATGCTAAATATACATGCATCTCTTGAACCAGGAAAAACAGCCAGCATAAATTTTAAAGCAGAGCATGAAGGAGTTTTTCCATATTATTGTACGGAATTTTGTTCTGCGTTACATCTTGAAATGATGGGATATTTATTTGTAAAAGATCCGAATAAAAAATATGAAAATATAAATGCGGAAAAACTTAAAAAACTAAGTCCTGAAGAGTTGCAAGCTGAATATAATAAAATTTTGGCTTCAAATAAAGCAACCGATGAAGTAATTCAAAGTGTTGTAAAATTTATGAAAGATAATCATTATGAAAGATACCCTAATATAAAAGCTTTAGTAGATGATGCACTTGATCAATATTCAAAAATCAATGACGTAAAAGTAAAAGCGAACAAAGCAAAAGATGACGGAAATTTAGATTTAGCCATAACTTGGGAATATCAAATCTGGCAATATTTAGTCAAAACAGCAGATTCCGGTTTAAGAGCTAAATCACTTTTAGTAAGAAAATTGGCAACACCTATGAGTAAAGCTGCTCAAAAAGGAGAAGAAGCATATCTTAAGGGCGGTTGTAACGGTTGCCATGTGATAGGTCAAGTAAGTTCAGGTCCGGATTTGACAGGAGCACTATTAAGACATGAAAATGGCGAGAAATGGGTAGCAGAATTCATTAAAAATCCGAAGAAATTTTATGAAGATCCATATGTTGAAGCTCTTATTAATTTCTTTAATTTAAGAATGCCAAATCAAAATATGAATGATGAAGAAATAAAAAATATCATTGAATATATGAAATGGATTGATGAAAATGCAGGACTTTAAATAAACAAGCTCTCCCTTTAAAAAGGGAGAGAATTTAAAAATTTTAAAAGGATTGATTGTGCAAAAATATAAATTTTATACTGTTTTAACAATTATTTTGATGACATTTTGTTTTACAATACCTGTAATTGGATTTCATGGAATTGAAAAAAAAATAGAATCTAATAGCAAGATTCCATCTTATGCTTATAAAATTTGGAATTTTTACACACAATTTCAATATAAAAATCACTTAATTCCGGATGATGTTAAATACGATCTGAAAAAAATGCAAGAAATAGGCGCTGAAATCGGTGTGGCCAGTCTGCCTGTTTGGAGCATTTCTCTAGAAGCTCCAAATTATCCTAAAGAAGCTTTTCCTGATGGGATTCCGCTTTTTGTTCATGTTGATGGATATAGCGGCGATGTAAACGAAATGAATACATTGAATCATTATATAGGAATGTATCCGGTAAATTATGGAGGAAATATAGAAAGAACAATAGCACCATACTATTTATTGGTAGCTACTATTTGTATGCTTTTATTTTTATATTATGACGGTATTGCGAATTCATTTTTAATGGTACCTACTATCATAGCACCGATTTTTTTTGCAGCGGCTTATATCGGATGGCTTTATTGGTATGGGCATAATATGCAAGAGTGGGGTGCTTTTACACTAAAACCGTTTATGCCGACGGCTTTAGGAGATGGAAAAGTAGCACAATTTACAACTCATTCTTATCCTGCAATAGGATTTTGGATAATGGGTATTATGAGTATTTTATCTATTTTGGCAATTTTTTCAAAGAAAAAATTTTTAAAAGAAAATAGATGAAAAATTTAATAATTTTGCTTTTTGTGTCGGAATTTTTACTTTCAAATCCGTTACAAGAAGCGATTGATAATGCAAAAAATGGTGATATAATTGAACTTGGAAGCGGAGTTATTAATGGAGATGTCGTTATTTCAAAACCTGTAAGTATTATTGGAAATTCTACAGTAATAAACGGAAGCGGTACCAGTAGTGTCATAAAAATTTTTTCAAATAATGTTATTTTAAAAAATTTAAAAATTCAAAATAGCGGAAATTCACATTCAAATATTGATGCAGGAATTTCGTGCGAACAAAGTAACAATATTTTAATAGAAAATAATGAAATACAAAATTCACTTTTCGGTATTGATTTTAAGCAGTGTAATGATTCTAAAATTTTAAATAATCGTATCAGCTCCAAGGATGTTGATTTGGGTCTTCGTGGTGATGCAATTAGACTTTGGCACAGTCACAATAATAAAATATTAAATAACAAAATAAATAAAAGCAGAGATCTTGTTATATGGTATTCAAGCGGAAATTTAATCAAATCAAATATAGCAACAGACGGCAGATACTCGCTTCATTTTATGTATGCTGGAAGAAATTTGGTTGAAAATAATGTGTTTTTACGAAATTCTGTTGGCGTTTTTTTTATGTTTTCAAACGGTTCTGAAGTCAGGCATAACTTTATAGCGCATTCTACAGGCACTTTTGGTGTTGGCATAGGAATGAAAGATACCAGTGATTTTTTAGTAGAAGACAATATTTTGATGTATAACGCCCGTGGTTTATATTTAGACAATTCACCGTACGAACCTGGAACAACAAACCGCTATTTTAAAAATCAGATTCTTTATAATACAACTGCGATACAACTACAATCAGTGCAACTTCCAAGTATTTTTAAGGATAATAATTTTATAGGAAATATAGATTTAGTTCTTAGTGCAAGCAGCGAAAAAAGTTTACATAAAAATAATTGGATAAATAATTTTTACGATGAATATGAAGGTTTTGACAGAGATAAAGATGGATTTGGGGATAACGCTTTTAAAAATTACGCTTATGCTGATATAATTTGGCAAAATTATCCAAATTTAAAATTTTTTTACGCAAGTGCAGCCATTAGTTCTATCAATTTTTTATCAAAACTTGCACCTTTTTCAGAACCGATACTTTTATTAAAAGATAATCAGCCTAGAATCAAGCCTATGGAAATGGAATTTAAATATGAATAGGCGAGAATTCAGTATTATTACACTTATTACTTTTGCATTACCGCTTTTTGCAAAAAAAGACAATGAAACATATAAAAATAGCAAATATTTAAGGCCGCCTAGAAGTGATAAAAATTTTGAAAAACTTTGTGTTAAGTGCGGGCAATGTTTGCAGGTTTGTCCATATCATAGCATTAATTTACTTGATATAAATGCATTTTTCAGTATCGGGACAGCTTATATCGATCCTAAAAACAGAGGTTGTTATTTATGCGATCTTTTTCCTTGCGTATTAGCATGTCCAAGCGGAGCTTTAAATGATAAAAGTCTAGAAAAAAAAGATGCAAATATGGGAGTTGCAATTTTAGTAAATTTTAAAAAATGTTTAGCGTATAGAAGTGAAATTTTAACAAAAGAAAAAACAAAATTTTTAACTTCAAGGAAATACTGCAATGAACGTGAAAAGATGGTAATTGATAAAATTTATAACTCAAATGGGGAAATTTGTGATCTTTGCGTCAAACTTTGTCCGATTACGGATAATGCTATAAAAATGACAAAATTGGAAAACAATAAAATTTTACCGCAAATCAAAAAAAATTGCGTTGGCTGCGGTGTATGTGCAGAAGTATGCCCTGAAAAAATAATTGAAATTTTACCAAACAAAAAATATAATGAAATTTATAAGGATTAAAATGACAAAAATTTATACTTTTATTTTATTTTTATGCTTTATTTTAAACGGTTGCAACAAAACAAATGATGAAAACAATGAAAAAGAAAACAGGATTATTTTGCAAAATGCAACTATAAATATTAAAAGCAATAATGACATTATCGATAATAAACAAAATTTTATAACTTATGATTTTATGGGAAATAAAAAAATAAATATTTCACCAAATGGTGAAGAAAACGCTATTACAAGACAAATTGGCGCCATCACAATGGTTAAAAATCCATATGAAAAAATAAATTTAAATTTAATCGAAAAAAAACTGGGATATAATTTTTTGTTAAAATGTTCAGCGTGCCATAACGACTATGCAAATGGAGTTATTGGACCTTCTTTATTGAAAAAAAACGAAGATGAAATTTTTGAAAAAATAGTATCTTATAGAGATAATAAAGTAAAAAATGTACTTATGAAAGATCTGGTTTCAAAAATGAAAGATGATGAAATTCGCTCTATTGCAAAAAATATAAGTGAGTTTAATTTAAATTTTAGAAAGAGTAAAAAATGAAAAATATAGGTAAAATTTTAGTTTCTATTTTTGTAGTAATCTGTCTTTTTTTAGCATTTTTTTTGTTACAGAACGGTGATGAAGTGGATAATGCCCAAAATACAGTTTTAAAAAATCAAAATACAAAAAAAAATATTGATAACAAAACTTCAAATTTTCAAATAAGCAATCAAACGTTAAAAAATAATGAATTTGCAATGGAAAAAGAAAAACTTGAAAAAAAACAAAAATTTGCAAAATTAAGTACAAAATACAGAGTAAGCTGTGCGCCTTGTCATGGACTTGATGGTAAAGGAGAAATCGCTCCTGTAATATCCGGAAAATCACAAGATGAAATTTTAAAATCATTGGATAATTTTAAAAAAAATACTATACCCAATACTCTTATGAGCGGGCTTTTAAAAAATTTAACAAACGATGATTTAAAAGAGCTTGCAAATGAAATTTCAAAATTCGAGTAACAAAAATGGATAAATACACTTCAAAATCTTTTGTTTATAAAATTCCATTTTTGGATACATTTTTTGGTAAAAATAAAAATAAAAAGATTTATCCTACAATTAGATTTTATCGTTTTTTTATAATTATTTTAATTCATGTATTATTTATTTTATCTTTTAAAATGGATATTCAAATTATAGAAGGTGATATCAGTGCTTCAAGAATTTTTGGGCTTCATTTAGCTGATGCATTTATAACTTTTGAAGTTTTTTTAGCAAGTCATAAGCTGCCTGTAAATCTGGCGATTGGAGCATTTACTATTTTAGGATTTTATTTTTTGTTTGGCGGGCGAGCTTTTTGTTCATGGGTTTGTCCTTATTCTATTTTGGGTGAAATAGGTGAAAAAATCAACGCAAATTTTGTGCACAAAAAAATTATAAAGCAAAGAGAATTCAATAAAAAATTTCGTTATTTATTTTTTATTATTTTTATAACTTTGACATTTATTAGCGGATATATGGTTTTTGAAATTTTTAATGTTGTTGGAATTCTCTCTAGAATTATAATTTACGGATACTTTAATGCGTTTTTTATAGTTTTGGGAATTTTTTTAATTGAAATTTTTTTTTCAAGAAGATCATGGTGCAGATATATTTGTCCTATCGGAACGACTTATGAATTAATTTGCGGACACACAAATATTTTTAAAATTTCATGGAATAAAAAAACTTGTGATAATTGCAATGTTTGCATTGATGTGTGTATTGTTCCGCATGTTTTAAAAAATACAAAACAAAAAGCAAAAAATGAAATAGCGGAAATTTTCACAATTCTTGGAGCAGATTGCACTCTTTGCGGACGTTGCATAGATGTATGTCATAATGACAGTTTAAAATTTGAAAATAGACTTAAAAAAATTTTGTAGGAAATTTAATGATAAAATTAAATAATATCTCAAAAAGATTTGATAAAAACAGTGTTTTAAAAAATATAAATTTAGAAATAAAAGATGGTGAAAAAGTATTGATAACGGGACAAAACGGTGCCGGAAAAAGCACACTTTTAAAAATCATTTTAGGCGAGATTATTCCAAACAGCGGTCAGGTTTTTGTAAACAATATCAATCCCTTTAAAGATAGAAAAAAAGCACTTTTTCATATAGCTTTTACTCCGCAACTTCCGCCACCATTAAAATTAAATTTAAAAGACATCTGTTTTTATGCTGTTAAAACAACAGGAAGTGAGCAAAAAAAAATAGATAGTTTTGCAAAAATTTTGAATTTTGATTTAGAAAAAGAATTTAAAAAACCATTTTACAAACTTTCAGGCGGAATGAAACAAAAATTTCTAATAGCTTTGGCACTTGCCAGAGATACTGAAATTTTAATTTTTGATGAACCAACGGCAAATCTAGATACAGTTTCAAGAGAAATTTTTTTAAATTTAATAAAAGAAAAATTTAGTAAAAATACCATCATAACTATTTCCCATAGAATTGATGAAGTAAAAAATATAACAACAAAAATTATTGAAATGGATCTTGGCGAAATATGTTCACAAAAGGAAATTGAATGAAAAACTTTTTTTTAATCGCATTAATCGATATTAAAGAATCTTTCAGGTCTCGCTGGTTTTTAATTTATATTTTTACATTTGTTTGTTTAGTATGCGGACTTTTATTAAGTGGCGTCAGCAATTCAAGAGTTTCCGGTTTTGTCGGATTAAGTAGAATTTTATTGCTTTTCATTCAAATTTGTTTTATTATTTTACCGATTTTTATCTTAATTACCACAGTTAGAAGCATCTGTTATGATAGAGATATGAATACATTGGAATATCTCTTAAGTTATCCTGTAAGTCTAAAAGAATATTATTTTGGTAAAGCAACAGGAAGAGCTTTTATAGTTATTTCGCCACTTATTTTATCTTTACTTTTTATGGTTATTTTTGCTATATTTTCACATAAGCCGCTTGAACTGAAAATTCTTTTTGTATATACTGTTTTGCTCTGTATTTTATCATTTTTCTTTTTGTCGCTCGGATTTTTTATATCAGTTATTGTAAAATCTCAAGAAATGGCACTTGGAATTGCTTTTTTTATATGGCTTTTTCTAATTGCATTTTTAGATTTAGCTTTAATTGGATTTATGATGAAAATTTCAGTAAATGAATATGTTATTTATTCAATTGCAATTTTAAATCCTATTGAAGCTTTCAGAATTGCTTCAATTTCGCTTTTTGATCCGAATTTATCAGTCATAGGTCCTGCAGCTTATTATGTTTTAGATATTTTTGGCAGAAACTTTTTTATATTATACTCGATATGTTATTCTCTATTTTTAGGATTTATTTTATTGATCTGCGGATATTTAATATTTTGTAAAAAAGATTTGACATAAAAGGAAAATTTATGAAAAAGATTTTATATAGTTTTTTTATAATTACTATATTTTGCGGCATTATTTTTTTGTTTTATGGCAATAAAAATAATAAACATGTAGTAAAAACAGATATCAAATGTGATTTAAATATAAAAGATTGTGAAATTTTACAAAACAATGAAGTTATAAAATTTTCTTTTTCGCCACGTCCGATTAGACCAATAATTCCAACATCTTTAAAAATTACAGGACTTGATAATTTAAATGAACCATCTGTTGTTATTAAGGGTGTAAATATGAATATGGGAGAAATTAATGCCGATTTAATCAAAAAAGGTAAAACATACGAAACAACAGTAGTTTTTAACTCTTGTGTAGATAATATGCTTTATGAAATTCAAATTTTTGAAAAAAATAAATTTACAGGCATAAAAATGCAGGTGATAATGCCTGTAAGATAATAAAACTTGATAAATCTTTATCATATTTTTAATAATCTAAATTTATGCTCTTTTTTGTTTAGTTTTTGCATTAATAATAAAAATACTTATTAAAAAATATAGCAAAAATTATCTCTAATACTTTTAACTAAATTTTTTTCATCTATTTTAACAGTTAAATTCAGATATCTTTCCGGATTTATTAATCATAAAATTCTAAATTTGTTTTAGAATTTTTATTCATTATATTTCTTGAAGTATTACAAATTTTAGATATTTTTTATAGTCAAGCTTATGATTAAATTTAATATTTAAAAAATATCTAAATTTTTTATAAAAAAGTGAAATTTTAACTGTAAAGTTAAAATTTCACTAAGAATTAAAGTACTACATAACGAGCAAGTAGGCAAGTAGAAAGTGCTGAAAGTTCGTCAAGTACGCTTTTGCTTATATCTTCATCTACTAGAATTACAGCAAGTGCGTTTCCGTCTTCTCCGCGACCTAGTCTAAAATCTGCAATATTGATTTTATCTTTTGCCAAAATCGCGCTGACGCTTGCGATAACTCCTGGAACATCGGTATTTTTAAATATTATCATTTTACCTTTTGGTTTGAAATCTGTTTTAAAGCCGTCAATATTCAAAATTCTCTCTTCGTCGTCATTAAAAACGGTTCCGCTGATTGCAGTTACACCTTTATCAGTTGTAATTTTTACACAAACTTTATTTTTGTAGTTATCTTCGTTTAAGATTGCGGATTCTGTTTTGATTCCTTTTTCGTCGGCTGTAAATATCGCATTTACATAATTGACTTTTTCGCCGAATTTTTCTTTAAGTGCTCCATATACAGCAAAAACAAGCATAGAATTTAAGTAATCTACAACTTTTCCATTACCTTCAAGTTTAATAGCTTTTATTTGGTTTTTATCAATTTGAGCAGCCATATAAGCCATTTTTGAAACTAGGTTCATATAAGGTTCAACAAAATTAGGTAAATTGTCTGTTTTTATAGGTAAGTTCAGCGCATTTGGATAGCAAAGTCCTCTGGCTGCGCTTATTGCTTGCTCAACGGCTTCAGTTGCAATGTTACTTTGAGATTCTATAGTATTTGCGCCAAGGTGCGGTGTGGCAGTTAAATTCTCGAATTCTAAAAGTTCGTTTTGAGTAGCCGGTTCTTTTTCGAAAACGTCTATACCAAGATATGCGATTTTGCCGCTTTTTAAACCATTGATTAAAGCGTTTTCATTATAAAGCCCGCCGCGTGCGCAGTTTATAAGTCTAACGCCGTCTTTCATTTTAGCGATTTCTTTATCGCCTATCATTCCTATTGTTTCTTTTGTTTTCGGTGTATGAATAGTTATAAAATCACAAGCTAAAATTTCATCAAGATTTGTAGTGTAGCGCACACCGATATTTGTTGCTTTGCTCGGATCTATGTATGGATCATAAGTTATGACACTCATACCGCATGCTATTGCACGCACCGCTACGCGAGAGCCGATATTTCCGAATCCGATGATTCCAAGAGATTTTTTATAAATTTCGGTTCCGTACCATTTTTCGCGTTTCCATGTATGGTTGAGTTTTAAATCATTGCAAGAGTTTACATATTTACGAGCTGAATTCAGCAAATGGCACATTGTCATTTCTACGGCTGCGATTGTATTTGCAGTAGGTACATTCATTAAAACGATTCCACGCCTTGAACATTCATCTATATCACAGTTGTCTACGCCAACCCCGGCTCTAACAATTGCTTTTAATTTTTTTCCGGCTTGTAAAAAATTTTTATCTACCGGTGTCGGACTTCTTGTGATCGCGACATCGGCATCTCCTACCATATCTAAAAGTTCGCTTTTAGAAACAGTTGAAGCATCTATTACTTTTATGTCTTTTTCTTTTTCTAATAATTCGTACCCGACTTTATAAATCGGGTCACAAATAATTATTGTCTTCATTTTTACCCCCAAAATTTTTAATTTTCTGAGAGTTGATCTTTTATAAGATCTCCCAGCGTCAATTTTTCATCGCTATTTATTTCATTTAATACTTCGCGCTCTTTTTGTTTTGCAAGTCTTCTTACGCTAAGACGGATACGATTTTTCTTTTCATCAATAAATGCTACTGCGGCTTCAATTTCATCGCCTATTTTAAGAGTGCTTGGATCTATAGAACCCAAATCTTCTTTTCTGATAAGTGCATCTACATTTTCGCCAAGTTCTACAAATATTCCAAAATCTTTAATGTCGCGGATTTTACCTGTAACTATATCGCCGCTTGCATGTTTTTTAGCATATTTGCAGATTGGACTTTCTTCCAAATCCTTATGATTTAATGAAATTTTTTGATTTTCTTCATCAATTTTTATAATTTTTACTTTTACGTTATCGCCGATTTTGAATAGATCTTTGCAGCGTACATTTCTATCCCATGAAGCATCTTCATTATGTAAAAGACCCTCTACGTTTTCTATTTTTACAAATGCTCCGAAATTTGTAATTGTAGTAATTGTGCCTTCTGTGATATCGCCGACTTTATATTTTTTCATAAATTCGTCAAACGGTTTTGGAAGTAAATTTTTAAGACTTACTCTTAAGCGACGGTCATCGCCATTGATTTCTACAACTTCGACATTGATTTCTTGACCTTCTGAGATAAAATCTTTTGGATTTTTAATATTTTTATCCCATGAAATTTCGCTTATATGTAAAAAGCCTTCTATATCATTTCCAAGATCAACAAATGCGCCGTAAGGTTCAATATTTGAAACTGTAACTTGAATAGTATCGCCTACTTCAAGATTATCTTTTATTTCATCCCAAGGATCCGGAAGCGCTGCTTTAATAGATAAAGAAAGATGTCTTTTTTCATTGTCATAATTTATAACTTTCACAGGCACTTTATCACCTTCTTTATATAAAGAATTTGGATTTACAGGACCTTTATAACTGATTTCGCTGTAATGAACAAGTCCATCCACGCCACCTACATCTACAAACATACCGTAAGTTGTGATTTTTTTAACTATACCTTCAATTACCTGATCGGTATTTTCAAGCAATTTTGAAATTACCTCTTTTTTTACTTTTCTTTCTTCATCGAAAAGTTTTTTGCGAGAAACGATAATGCTTTGCTCTTCTTTATTTATTTTTATAATTTTTACTTTGTATGTTTTGTTTATTGCTGATTTTCCATCTTTAAAGCCGGCTTGCGAACGAGGCATAAAAAATTCAACATTGTCGGAATTTATACATACAAAACCGCCTTTATTAAACGAAATCACTTTGACATTCAATATGTTTTCAGCATTTTCATCGAAATTTTCAATAAATTCTTTGATTTTTTCTCTTCTGAGCGCTTTTTTATACGACAAAAGCGGTTTGCCACCACGACTTCCGGTGATAACGACATTTATTGTATCGCCAACTTTAAAAAGTAAATCGCCATTTTTATCTGTAATTTCTCCTGCATCAAGTATGCCCTCGGATTTTCGATCAACATCCACAAAAACCTCGTTATCTTTGATATCTACGATTTTACCTGCGATAAGATCACCATCAGTCTTTTTAAAAGACGCCTCTAATAATTCCTCGAAATTTTCTTCCGTAATTTCGTCATTTTGTTGAACTTTTGTTTCGTTCACAGCCATTTTTTTCCTTTTGTTTTATTTATGCCGATAGGCAAATTTCAAGACTTGGAGTATATCTAAATTTTACTTTAATGTGAATTAAGTTTAATAAAATTATAAACATTTTTGCAATTCGGATTTAATAAATTTTTGTTTGTTAAGTCTTTTTTAAAATATATGTACTTTTTAAATAAAAGAATAAAAAATAAAGAAAATGTCAGATTTCAAAATTATTTTTAAAATCGGCATAAAATTTTGAGATATTTTTTTGCAAAAAATAAATTACCGATGCAAACTCATATTTTAAAACATTGCTTATGATATAAATTTTGCCGGTATTTTTCAGCACATTGTGTTAATTTTTTTTACAACTTTTTTGATTATCCACTCAGGCGTACTAGCACCTGCAGTAATTCCGCAAATCTCTTTATTTAAAAACCACTCTTTTTTGAGTTCATTTTCATTTTCTATTAAGTATGAGTTTTTACAAAAATTTTGTGAAATAAGTAAAAGTTGTTTTGTATTTGATGAGTTTTTACCGCCTATTATTATCATTACATCCGCCTTTTTTGCGAGCTTTGCTGCGGCTTCCTGATTTTGAAAAGTGGCATTGCAGATTGTGTTGAAAATTCTTAGTTCTTTTGTTGTTGTCATTAAAAATTCGGCTATTTTTGTAAAATTTTCAATTCTTTTTGTAGTTTGAGACACAAGGGCGACTTTGTTTGAAATTTTCAAATTTTTAAGTTCACTCACATCTAGAACTACAAAAACTTTACCTTTTGCGTAGGACTTCACACCTTTTACCTCAGGATGATTTTTATCTCCGAATATTACGATGTCATATCCTTCTGAACTCATTTTTTCTACAATTTGTTGAGGTTTTTTTACAAATGGGCAAGTTGCGTCAATCAACTCTTTGTTTTTGGATTTTAAAACGTCCAAATCGTCTTTTGTAATGCCGTGCGTGCGAATTATAAGTCTTTTTTCGTCGGTTATTTCGCTAATATCATTAAGAGTTTTTACACCGAATTTTTTGTGAAGTCTGTCGATTTCTTCGTTATTATGAATAAGTTCGCCGATTGTTGCGCTATTTTCAGTATTTTCAGCTATTTTGATAGCTCTTTTCACACCGAAGCAGAAGCCGTATTTTTTGGCTAACTCAATCTTCAATATTTGCTCCGATTTGTTTTAAAATTTTTCCGAAATTCGGAAAAGATGTTGCTATACATTCGCTATTTTCAATAATCATACCGCATTTTAAACCTAAAATAGCAAAACTCATAGCAATTCTATGATCGCCGTATGGCGTAATTATAGCAGGTTCCGCTTTACCGCCCGTGATTTTAAACCCGTCTTCAAGCTCGGTTACATTGATACCGCAGCATTTTAATCCTTCACAAATTACCTTTATACGGTCGCTTTCTTTCACTCTAAGTTCTTTTGCGTTTCTTAAAACACTTGTGCCTTTAGCGCACGCAAAAGCTATGGCAAGAGCCGGTGCTTCATCAATCAGCCACGAAATATTTTCGCTTACTTCAACGGCTTTTAAAGGCGCGTAAGAAATTTCAATGTCTCCGATTTGTTCGTAAATTTCGCTTTTTGGAGTGAATTTTATATTTGCTCCCATTTTTCTTAAAACTTCGTAAGCTTCAATTCTTGTTTTATTTAAAAGCATATTTTTTAAAATAATTTTGGAACCAGGAATTATAGTAGCCGCAACTGCGTAATAAAACGCCGAACTTGGATCGTTCGGAATAAAAATTTCAAGTGGTTCAAGCGGCTTTGTAAGCGGTTTTACTTTTAGATTCAGTCCCGAAATTTCAATATCGGCCCCCATTTTTTTAAGCATTTTTTCGCTGTGATCTCTGCTAAGTTCAGGTTCGGAATATTCACAACCTTGAGAATTTAAAGCTGCCAGAATAAGAGCTGTTTTAACCTGAGCCGACGCTATTTTGCTTTTAAATTTAAAAAAATCAAGCTTTCCGCCTTGTATGCAAAGCGGCGCCTTATCACCATCCAGGCGTCCGTAAATTTTTGCTCCTACTTTACAAAGCGGCTCACCGACACGTTTCATCGGGCGCTCATTTAAATATTCATCGCCGCTTAACACAAAAAATCCTTCAACACTCGCTAAAAGTCCCATAAAAAGGCGCATCGAAGTGCCTGAATTGCCGCACTCTAAAATGCAGTCGGGCTCAACAATTTTTTTAGGCGCATCTATAAAAACTATTCCTTCTTTTATTTCTATATCTGCTCCGAGTTTTCGCGCTATTTCAAGCGAGTGTTCGGTATCTTCGGCAAATAAAAAATTTTCAATTTTATTTGTGCCGCTGCTTAAAAGCGAAAAAATAACTGCACGATGAGAGATTGATTTATCCGCTGCGATATTTGAAATCGTAGCCTTTAAAGGTTTGCTCTGAGCGAAAATTTTCATCTTAAATTTAATCCTAAATTATTTAGTGCTTTTAAAATTTGAGTTATTTTTGCTTCAATTTGCTCGTCTTCTAGCGTTTTTTCCAAATTTTGAAATATAAATTTTATAGTCAGACTGTAAGAATCTTTTAAATTTTCATCTTTATAAATATCAACCGGTAAAAATTCTTTTAAATCTGAAATTTGTAAATTATTTAACGCGTTTTTAATGACTTCAAATCTCATATTATTTGGCACTACAACACTTAAATCTCGACTTATGCTTGGAAATTTCGAATAATTTTTTGCATTTATTTCATTAAATTTTAAAGCTTTAAAATCAATTTCGCAAACATAAGTTTTAGCTAAATCTCTTTCGTTTTCAAACTTAAATCTACCGATAATTCCTACTTTTACGCCATTTTGCCAAATTTCAGCCTGCTCAAAATCATTTAAGAATTTTATGTTTTTATCAGGCAAGACGCATGAAAATTTTCCAATAATATTTTGAATAAGCGATGCGAAATATAAAAAATCCACATTTTCGGGTTTTGCTGAGTTCAGTAAGCTCGGTTCGTTTTTTAATCCGCTTGCAATGAAACCGAAACAATCTTTTTCCACACCTTTTTCATCAAAAATTTTACCGAATTCAAATAGTTTTATTGATTTTTTTGAATTTCTAAGATTTAAGTTTGATGAGTTTAATAAATGATTTATCAAAGTAGGGCGCAAAACGCTAAGTTCCGCATTTATAGGATTTAAAATTTTAACTTCGCACGGTACAAATCCTAAATTTTTTAATTCTTCTTCATTGTCAAAAATATAATGTACGCATTCAAAAAAGCCTACGTTGGCAGATTTATAGCGAATTTTCTTTGCATTTTCATAATCAAAAAAAGTCTCGTTAAATCTGCAATTTTCAGCAAATACCAGCGGTTTTGAAGCGATATTGTCAATTCCAATAATTCTCACGATTTCTTCACAAATATCGTGAGAATTGCTTATATCGTGGCGAAATGTAGGAATTGTCGCTGTAATTAACTCATTCTCCATATTTACATCTATTCCAAGAGATTTTAAAATTTTTAAAATTTGATTTTTTTCGATTTTAGTGCCGATCATTTCATCAATTTCAGCATTTGTAAAACTTACAATTTTCGGCTCTTTCGTATTTAAAATTTGTTGCGCACCTGCAAATAATGCGAATTCATCTTTATTTTTCAAAAAAGAAAATAGTAGATTTAGCCCTAAAATCAGATTCGGTTCGCTTCCTCTTGTTGAGCGATAAGTATGCTCGTCGCCTTTTAGTTTGCGGTTTTCGCCAAGAGCTTCGGCTATTATTTGCGGATTTGTATAGTTTGCTTCCACAATACAAATTTTACTGTCTTTGCTCGCCTTAAAATCGCTATTTTGATTGATTCCTGCTATGCCTAAAAGTTTATCGTCGCAAAAAACAGCCAATTCGCCGTTTTCCTGTTTTTTTATATCTATTGAAATTTTGTCTTTATTTGTAATTTTACTAAAATCGTAAGCGCGAAGTAAAACACCCGTGCTGTGTGTCGTATAATTTAGCAAATTTACAAGTTCGTCATTTGATAAAATTTCGGCAAAAGCCAAGCGAAGTTTGTGAGTAAGCGTAATATCAAATCTGTTTTTTATCTCAAATGCTCTATATATAAAGCTTGCATCTATTTTTTCATCAGCGTGAACTGATAAAATTCTGCCGATTCCAAGAAGTTTTTCGGCTTCTTCAGTGAAATTTTTATTTTTTAACGGTATATTTAAAGCCGCGCTCAAATCTCTTGCTATGCCGTAAATACTAAGACAGTCGCCTCTATTTGGTGTCAAATCAATATCAATCAGTTCATCGTTAAAAGCCAAATATTCGTTTAAATTTCGTCCAAGAACAAGTTCGCCGATACTGTCATCAAGTACCATTATTCCGTCATTTAATTTCGGAAAACCTAGTTCGCTTGATGAGCAGATCATACCATTACTTTCTACGCCGCGAAGTTTTGCAGGTTTTATAGTAAGTCCATTAGGCAAAACGGCTCCTATCAAGCTGACCGCTACAAATTGACCTGATTCGACATTTTTTGCACCGCATACTATTTGAAGGCTTTGTGAACCTGTATCAACTTCGCAGACGCTTAAATGATCACTGTTTTCATGAGCTTTTTTGCTTTTTACATAACCGATTACAACTTTATCGGCGACGGAAAATTTTTTATAACTGTCAACTTCAAGACCGATTGAATTTAGCGCTTTTAAAATTTTATCTGTAGAAATTTCTGTTATATCTATCCATTCGTTTAACCAATTTCTTGTTATTATCATTTAAATTGCTCCAATAATCTGATGTCTCCTTCAAAAAGCGAGCGCAAATCAGGCACACTGTGAAGCAGCATTGCAAATCTTTCAACTCCTAATCCGAATGCGTAGCCGCTTACGTTTTTCCAACCTACCGATTTATATACATTAGGATGAACTACACCGCTTCCTAAAACTTCAAGCCAGCCTGTATGTGAACATACCCTGCAACCTTTTCCGCCGCAAAAAATACAGCTTATATCGACTTCCGCGCTTGGTTCGGTGAACGGAAAAAAACTTGGGCGAAATCTAACTTTGACATCGCCAAACATATAATGCAGAAAATCTTCCAATATATATTTAAGGTTCGCAAAACTGACTTTGCTTCCTTCTTCCACAACAAGACCTTCTACTTGATGAAACATCGGAGTATGTGTTAAATCCATATCTCTACGAAATACAGCTCCAGGAGAAATCATGCGAATCGGCGGTTTTTTCATTTTTTGCATTGTGCGTATTTGAACCGGACTTGTTTGTGTGCGGATAAGCATATTTGGAATATTTAAATAAAATGTATCCTGCATATCGCGCGCAGGATGGTATTTAGGCAAGTTTAGCGCCTCAAAATTATGAAAATCATCTTCTATTAAAGGCCCTGACTCGACACTAAAATTTTGAGATACGAAATACTCTACGATTTTATCCATAGTAGCCATTACGGGGTGAATTGCGCCCGAGTTAATCGGCTCATCAAAAAGCGTTACATCAATCGCTTCTTTTTTTAAAAATTCATTTTGTTTTTTTGCTTCAAGTTCCGATCTTTTTTCACTTATAAGGTTATTATAAAGCTCCTTTTTTTCGTTTGCTTTTTTGGCAAATTCTTTTTTTTCATTATTAGGTAAACTTTTAAGTTTGCTAAAGAGTTCGGTAATTTCACCGTTTTTGCCAAAGAGTGAAAGACGAATCGCTTCAAGTTCAGCTAAATTTTGCGAGTTTTTTATTTCCTGCTCTAAATCTTTCAAAATTTCGTCCTTAAAAAATAATTTTTGAGTAGGATTGTATTGAAAATTTATTAAAACTCTCATTAAACTAAAAATTTAATAATTTTTAGTTATAATTTTGCCAAAAAATTTTAAGGAGAAAAACGATGAATGTTTTTGAAAAAATAATTAACGGTGAAATTCCTTGCAATAAAGTACTTGAAAATGATAAATTTCTTGCTTTTCACGATATAAATCCAAAAGCGCCGATTCATATTTTGGCAATTCCAAAAAAATGTTATAAAAATTTTCAAGTTGTAGATCCTGATATAATGTGCGAGTTTACGAAATTTATACAAGAAGTTGCCGTAAAAATGGGACTTGATAAAAGCGGTTACCGTTTAATTTGTAATTGCGGCGAGAACGCAGGACAGGAAGTTATGCATTTGCATTTTCATATATTAGGCGGTACAAAACTTCCGTGGGAACAAACAGCCGGTCAGGATACAGACGGAAATTTTTAAAATTTTGGAATTTTGCTCAGTCAAAATTCCCTTTTTCGTTAAATTACAATAAAAAATAAGCAAATTTTGAACTTCTTTTATGTAGAATATCAGGTTTAAAATTTTGTAGATTAATGATTGTTATGAAAAAAAATTATTATGAAATGGAAGTTTCAAGTAAAAACGCTTCGGAATTATTTAAAAATTTTTCTTTTGAACTCGGTGTAGAGGCAATTGAAGAAAAAGAAAATTCTTTTATCATTCGTGATGAAGAAGATTTGCAAAATTTAGAATTTGCATTTATTGAGTTTCAAAAAGCTTTGCAAAAAAAGTTTAATACAAAAATTGATTTGCAAATTTCAAAATCTATCAAAGAAAATGCCGATTGGATTGAGAAATATCAAAAAAGCGTTGAGCCGATTGAAGTCGGTAAATTTTATGTAAGACCAAGCTGGAAAGAATCCAAAAAAGAGCTTATTGACATTATAATAGATCCGGCTATTGCTTTTGGATCCGGACATCACGAAAGCACAAATATGTGTCTTAAATTGATAGACAAATATGCCAAAGACGGTGCTACTGCTCTTGATGTCGGTTGTGGAAGCGGGATTTTAAGCATAGCTTTAAAAAAGATCGGTTTAAAAGTTGCAGCCTGCGATACTGACATACAAGCTGTTGACGCAAGTATAAAAAACGCTCAGAAAAACGGTGTAGAAATAGATAAAATTTGGAATGGAAGTATTGCTGATGCGAATTTGGCGCTTAGAAATATGGACGGAGAAATTCTAAGTGAAAATTTAAATGAAAACAAAAATTTTAATCAAAGCTTTAATAAAGAGTTTGATTTTGTAATAGCAAATATAATCACAGATGTAATTTTGATTTTGCAAAACGAGCTTAAAAACAGTGTTAAAAGTGGTGGAATTTTGATAATTTCCGGTATTTTAGAAAAATACAAAAATAAAATTTTAAATGTATTTTCAGATATGAACAATTTAGAAATTTTACAAAACGGCGAGTGGGTCAGTTTTGTATTTAAAAAAGGATAAAAATGGATCAAAATAATCAAAACAATAAAAATAACGGCGGTGGAAATAATTTTTTTAACAAAAATCCTATCGGCGCATTTATCATTTTTGCTGTGATTATGATAATAATTTTTAAAGCGATGTCGCCTGAAGGCGGTGGGCTTGGAAGCGAGTTTATGAATTCCGGATCGAATGTCAGAAATGTAAGTTATTCGGAATTAAAAAATGAAATTCAAAATGGCAGCGTATCTATGGTGTCGATCGGTCAAACAAATATCAAAGCTCAATCAAACGGGACAACCTACATAGCAAAAAAAGTATCCGATAATGACCTTGTGAAAATTTTAGATGAGAAAAAAATTCCTTACGGCGCTTATAATGAAAGTAATTTCTTTACGGATATACTTTTCAGTTGGGTAATTCCACTTGCTATTTTCTTTGGAATTTGGATGTTTCTTGTAAATCGTATGCAAAAAAATGTAAGTGGCGGAATTCTTGGCATAGGCAGCAGTAAAAAACTTGTCAATTCCGAAAAGCCGAAAGTAAAATTTAGTGATGTGGCAGGCGTGGAAGAAGCAAAAGAAGAGGTTAAAGAAATTGTGGATTTTCTTAAAAATCCGGGTCGTTATATAAATTTGGGTGCTAAAATTCCAAAAGGAGTTTTGCTTGTAGGGCCTCCAGGAACCGGTAAAACTTTACTTGCAAAAGCGGTTGCAGGAGAGGCTGACGTGCCGTTTTTTTCAGTAAACGGTTCAAGTTTTATTGAAATGTTTGTAGGCGTTGGCGCAAGTCGTGTTAGAGATCTTTTTGAAACGGCTAAAAAAGAGGCCCCGGCAATTGTATTCATAGATGAAATCGATGCAATCGGTAAAAGTCGTGCAGCAGGCGGTTTTGGCGGCGGAAACGATGAAAGAGAACAGACATTAAATCAACTTTTGGCTGAGATGGACGGTTTCAGTTCTGATGCAAATCCTGTTATAGTTTTAGCAGCTACAAACCGTCCGGAAGTCCTTGATGCTGCACTTTTAAGACCTGGTAGATTTGATAGACAAGTGCTTGTCGATAAGCCTGATTTTAAAGGACGAATTGAAATTTTAAATGTGCATAGCAAAGATATTAAACTTTCTAAAAGTGTGGATTTGGAAGAAATCGCAAGACTTACTGCAGGACTTGCCGGAGCCGATTTAGCGAATATCATAAATGAAGCTGCGCTTTTGGCAGGAAGAAACGAAAAAAATTATGTTGAACAAAACGATTTGGTTGAAGCCGTAGAGCGTGCAATTGCAGGGCTTGAGAAAAAATCACGCCGCATAAATCCAAAAGAAAAACGAATAGTTGCTTATCATGAATGCGGACACGCGCTTATCAGCGAAACTACAAAAGGAGCTGATAAGGTTACGAAAGTTTCTATAATTCCACGCGGTTTGGCAGCTCTTGGTTATACATTAAATACGCCTGAAGAAAATAAATTTTTGATGCAAAAACACGAGCTTTACGCGATGATCGATGTCTTACTTGGCGGACGTGCAGCCGAAGAGATATTCATAAAAGAAATTTCAACAGGAGCCAGCAATGATTTGGAACGCGCAACGGATATCGTAAAATCAATGGTTAGTATGTATGGAATGAGTGATTTGGATATTGCGGGACTTATGGTACTTGAAAAGCAAAGAAATATGTTTTTAAACGGCGGTCAAGCGATTAAAGATTATAGCGATGATATGGCTAAAAAGCTTGATGATTATGTTAAACAAACGCTTGACGAGCGTTATAAAAGTGTCTTGGAAACTTTGCGAACTTACGCAGGTGCAATTGAAGAGATGGTAAAAGCGCTTTACGAAAATGAAACGATCGAGGGTGAAAAAGTGCGTGAAATCATTAAAAATTTTGAGATTAAAAACGATCTTCCTTCACGTTTGCAGCAAGATGATGAAAAAGGCGAGGGCGATTTATGAGTGAGCAGCCGAAAATTGCATATATTTTGCCGAATTTTTTTACGGCCGCGAGCATTTTTCTCGGTATAGTAAGTGCGCTTGCCAGCATTCGAGGCGATTTTGAAAAAGCCATTATTTATATCGTGCTTTCACTTGTTTTTGATGGACTTGACGGACGCGTAGCAAGACTTACGCATACTACCAGCAAATTTGGCGTGGAATTTGACAGTCTTGCCGATGTTATAGCGTTTGGTATTGCGCCTGCCGTGCTTTTTTATTTTGCCGTTGGCAAGCATTTCGGCAGAGTTGGTGTGCTGATTATGGCTATTTATGTAATTTTTGGAGCAATTCGTTTGGCGCGTTTTAATGTAACGACAGGAACTTATGATCCAAGTATGTTTATCGGACTTCCAATTCCTACGGCTGCGATTACGACAGCGTTTTGGGTTGGACTTTACAACGCTTACGATATTTTTAAAAATTATGAAATTTTATATCTTATATGCGTTGCCGGACTTTCTATTTTAATGGTAAGCAATGTCCGCTATCCAAGTTTTAAAAAATTAAATTTTAAAAAAACATATTTTATTAAAATTTTGGTCGGTTTGGTTATAGTTTTTTCTTTGATATATCTTTATCCGCTTGAAATTTGTGCATTTTTTACCAGCGCATATGTGCTGTATGGCTTGATTCGTGCAAGTTATAATATAATTAATTTAAAATTTAAAAAAGTAAAAAGGACAAAAGATGAATAAAAATAAAATTATAGTTTTTGATACTACCTTAAGAGACGGAGAACAAAGTCCGGGCGCTTCAATGAATACGGCCGAAAAAGTGGAACTTGCAATACAGCTTGAAAAACTTGGTGTTGATGTAATAGAAGCGGGATTCGCAGCTGCCAGTCCTGGCGATTTTGACGCTATAGAGCGTATTTGCGGGGCTGTTTCAAAAATACGGGTTTGCTCTCTTGCAAGAGCTGTTGAAAAAGATATAAAAGCTGCCGGCGAATCAATAAAATCAGCGAAATTTAAGCGTATTCACACATTTATCGCAACAAGCCCGATTCATATGGAGTATAAACTTAAACTTTCACCGGATGAGGTAATAAAAAAAGCGATAAATTCCATAAAATATGCAAAAACTTTTTGTGACGATGTTGAATTCAGCTGTGAAGATGCTGGAAGAAGCGAAATTTCATTTCTTAAAGAAATTGTGGAAGCAGCTATCAATGCAGGAGCTACAACAATCAATTTACCGGATACGGTAGGCTATAGACTTCCAAGTGAAATGAGTTATATGATAGGCGAACTTGTAAAATTTGTAGGAGATAGAGCCATTATTTCATCACATTGTCATGATGATTTAGGAATGTCTGTTGCAAATACTATTGCTTGCATAAAAGCAGGCGCCAGACAGATAGAATGTACGATAAACGGACTTGGTGAAAGGGCAGGAAATACAGCGCTTGAAGAAGTCGTAATGGCTATAAAAACAAGAAGCGATGTTTTTGCGCCGCTTTATACGGATATAAATTTTAAAGAAATTTACCATTCAAGTCGTTTGGTTGCCACAATCACAGGAATAGAGCCTCAACCGAATAAAGCAATCGTCGGTAAAAATGCTTTTGCACATGAAAGCGGAATTCATCAGGACGGCGTTTTAAAACACAAAGAAACATATGAAATTATGCGCGCAGAAGATATAGGTTTGGAAAAAAATTCCATTGTTCTCGGCAAGCATAGCGGCAGCCATGCTTTTAGAGATAAGTTAGTCAGTCTTGGATATAATTTAAGTGAAGATGAACTTGCTAATGTGTTTGAAAAATTTAAAATTTTAGCTGATGCCAAAAAAGAAATTTTTGATGATGATTTAAGAGAGCTTATGACGGATGAACTTGTTAAAATTCCATGTGCTTTTGAAATTATCGCACTTAGTTCAAGCGAATGCAATAAGGGGCATGCAAGTGCTGCTTTGACTTTAAAACACAATGATGAAATTTTAAAAGATTCAGCTCTTGGAAACGGTGTTGTAGATGCGATTTTCAAAACAATTGATAGAATAAGCGGTATAAAAGGAAATTTAAAAGATTATCAAGTCAGAGCGGTTTCTCAAGGAAAAGACGCGCAAGCGAAAGTAACCGTTAAAGTATTGTTTGAAAATTCATCCACAATAATAGGTCACGGACTTGATACAGATACATTGATGGCTACTGCAAAAGCTTATATAGGCGCATTAAACAGTTATATCAGCATGAAACAATAAAAAATTATGTAATTGCAAAATTTTGCAATTACATAAATAGTTTGAATTTTAAAACAAAATATTTTTAAATACCCTTCTCAAATTTTACGAACCGTTTTATATCTCATTCATCATAAAACAAAGCATCAAAACTATGAGACACAG